>Ga0209573_1001111_pt1 | contig 44621 bp, 19 predicted proteins | sample TNRBio252014_DNA_FD_185870 | JGI IMG/M metagenome (GOLD analysis project Ga0209573, IMG submission 185870) | Wastewater treatment Type I Accumulibacter community from EBPR Bioreactor in Madison, WI, USA - TNR Reactor_6/25/2014_ DNA (SPAdes)... | ecosystem: Engineered > Bioreactor > EBPR >...
CCCTTTCTGCAAACCTATTTTATTACCTGCACACAATGTGGTGTCGTTGCCTAATGTGGCTATTGCTGCTAAACTATCCACTATCACTGTTGCTGTATCTGATTTTACTGAGCAACTAAATCCATCCGTTACCGTTACCGAATATTGCCCCTGTGCCTTTGCTTGCAATACATTTGTATTTGCGCCATTACTCCAATTAATAGTAAAACCCGACTGCGGTATGCCTACACTTAACCGCGTAGAATCGCCAACACAAATACTACGTGTCTTTGGTGCAAACTTCAATGAATCATACAACGGACGGTTGATTTCTATCGTATCGCTGCTCTGATAACCGAATACATCCGTTACCCTTACCCAATATGTACCCGTCTGCATTACTTGTATGGACGGTGTGCTTGCTCCTGTGCTCCACAAATACGTGGCAAACCAATCTTTTTGTGCACTCAATGTGTATGGACACAATGTGTTGCTTAGCGTAGTATCTGCTCCTAAACTTACCGGTGGCGCGTATTTGCTTCTAAGATATTGTTCTACCGCAACGCGCTCTGCGCCACTAACATTCTTATCATACATTATTATCTCGGCTATCTCCCCATTCAGCCAATTGCCATTGTTGTGTGCCACGCCTAGGTTCAAGCCCGTCAATACATTGCTGCCTACATCTCCTGTAACTTTTGAAGCCCCTGCATCATACAATGCACTCGATGTAGTGTTGTATATGGCTGTATTTAATGTGTAAGTAAAAGGTGCTGCCTTGGGGTATGAAATACTCGCACCTCCTATCATTGCTACATTACCGCCACTGTGGTATAATGACAGCCTGCTCGCAGCAATTGTGCCGCCAAATGCAAACTGAACGCCCGAACCTATGGTGCGCCATACTATAAAAACCGACAGTGGCTGACCTTGCGCAAAAGATGCTACCTGCAAAAAATCGTTCACTCCATCAAACTTCACTACCGGTTTACCGTTTATGCCCGGCACACTTGAAACCAATGATGGACGATTGGCTGTAATCCCCTGTATGGCATTCAATCCATTGCCGCTGGCATCGCCCCACTGGCTTACCAAACTGCCCGATAAACTTACCAAGCTATCCGACCTATACCATGCCTTTAAATTTGAAATGGTTTTGGGAACAGGTTGCGCAGAAAGCAACAATGAAACAGCACAAAAAATTACGAATAAAAATTTCTTCATCATGCAATAATTTACCTTTTCAAAAAACAAAGGAACTGCAACAGAAAAAATCCTATTGCAGCTACCAAATATACATCAGATGGCTTTTAAACTTTTTTTTAACTTCACCGAGCAACCATCAATTGTATTAAAGAATAAACAGACAGCAATTTGGTTGGTAACGCTGATGTAAATATTTCTATCAAACAGCCCTATATTATTTTCCTTTCCATAACCGATTGGCTACTTTCTATAAAAAACTCTCAGCAAGCACGTGCAGCACAAAGCCAAAGCTATTAGCAGTAAGGCAAAATATATCTTGTGATATTTTTATGTTTGCCACTGCAAACAATTTACAAATCACATATTCGACATAGCTTTACGTACTACAATATATGACTAAAATACTTGTTACTGGCGCTGATGGTTTTATAGGAAGCCACTTGGTAGAAAAATTGATTGAAGAAGGATATAACGTAAAAGCATTTTGCTGCTATAACTCATTCAATACGTGGGGCTGGCTCGATACTTTTTCGAAAGAGCAACTTGCACAAATAGAAGTATTTACTGGAGATGTGCGCGACCCAAATGGAGTGCGCGAAGCAATGAAAGATGTGGATACTGTTTTTCATTTGGCCGCGCTAATTGCAATTCCATATAGTTATCATTCACCCGATAGTTATGTAGACACAAACATCAAGGGAACATTGAACATTTTGCAGGCAGCGCGTGATTTGGGCATAAAACGAGTGCTAAGCACATCTACTTCGGAAGTATATGGCACGGCCATGTATGTTCCAATAGATGAAAAACATCCAAAACAAGGTCAATCGCCCTATTCGGCTACTAAAATAGGTGCAGACCACATGGCAGAAGCTTTCTACAGAAGCTTCAACTTGCCAGTTACTATTGTTAGACCTTTCAATACGTTTGGCCCTAGGCAATCGGCCCGAGCTGTAATACCAACCATCATAACACAGCTATTAAATGGGAAGGAAGAAATAAAACTCGGAGATGTTACTCCAACCAGAGATTTACTTTTTGTAAAAGATACCGTTGATGGTTTTATTGAAATAGCAAAATGCAATAGTTTGATAGGGCATGAAGTTAACATTGCAACACAATCTGAAATAACTGTTGGTGATTTGGCACAAGAAATCATCACTCAAATTAACCCCAATGCAAAAATTGTTGCAGACAAACAAAGACTACGACCCGAAAAAAGTGAAGTTTTCAGGCTTTTCGGCTCTAACGAAAAGTTAAAACAACATACTAACTGGAACCAAAAAGTAACCTTGAAAAATGGATTGCAACAAACTATTGAATGGTTTAGAAACAAAGAAAACCTAAAACAGTACAAAGCCGACATTTACAATATATAAATGAAGCATACCACAGTTATTGAATTCATTAAAGCGCAGTTTCCAAACAGCAGCTTTATTCCTTTGCATGCTCCACATTTTGGAGGCAACGAGAAGAAGTATTTAATGGAAACTATTGACTCCACATTTGTATCATCGGTAGGAGCATTTGTAAATAAATTTGAAGAAGATTTTGCGAAATACACAGGTGCAAAATTTGCCATTGCTTGCGTAAACGGCACCAATGCCTTGCAAATTGCTTTAATTGTAAATGATGTGCAGGCAAATGACGAAGTGCTTTCGCAAGCATTAACGTTTATTGCAACTGCTAATGCGATTAGCTATACAAATGCCACCCCCATTTTTATTGATGTGGAGAAGGATACACTTGGCATGTCGCCAAAAGCACTTGCCGATTTTTTGGTCCACAATGCCGAACTAAGAGCGGACGGATATACATACAACAAAACAAGCGGCAAAAGAATAAAAGCCTGCGTACCAATGCACACCTTTGGTTTACCACTTCGCATAGATGCAATTGCTGCTATCTGCAAAGAATGGAATATTACGTTGATAGAAGATGCCGCTGAGTCATTGGGCAGTTATTTCAAGGGCGTTCACACAGGAAACTTCGGCAGCATTGGCACATTTAGCTTCAATGGCAACAAAACCATTACCTCGGGTGGTGGTGGCGCATTGATTACAAATGATGACGCTCTTGCAAAACGCGCAAAACATTTAACTACACAAGCAAAATTGCCACATTCATGGCGATTTACACACGATGAAATAGGTTATAATTTTCGATTGCCGAATTTGAATGCCGCATTACTTTGTGCACAACTCGAACAGCTCAACAGTTTTTTAGAAAACAAACGTGAACTGGCAAGCATCTACGAAACTTTTTTTCGTAATACCGATATTACTTTTGTAAAAGAAATTGGAAACGCTACTGCAAATTATTGGCTAAACACGCTCTTGCTGAATAACCAGCAAGAGCGTGATGATTTTTTAAAAACAAGCAACGAAAATGGCGTAATGACCCGCCCCGTGTGGGATTTGATGAATACACTCCCCATGTTTGCTAATTGCCAACACGATGGGCTTGAAAACAGCAGATGGATTGCAGAACGATTAGTAAACATTCCTAGCAGTGTAAGAAAATGAAAAAAGCAAAACTTGTACTAATTGGGGGTGGCGGGCATTGCAAATCTTGCATTGATGTAATTGAGCAACAAGGACAATTTGAAATTGTCGGCATTTTGGATGTACCCCAAAAACAAGGCGAAACTATATTAGGCTACAAAATAATTGGCAGCGATGACGATTGTGAAAAATTGCATAATGCGGGTTGTGTATTCTTAATTACAGTTGGGCAAATAAAAACCGCAAGTGTTCGTAAAAATATTTTTGAGAAACTACAAAGTATTGATGCCGAGATCGTATCAATAGTTTCTCCCCATGCTTACATTTCAAAATACGCCAACATAGCAAAAGGGACTATTGTAATGCACAATGTAGTTGTAAATGCGGGCTCCTCGGTTGGGCAAAATTGCATTTTGAATACAGGATGCACCATTGAACACGATGCAAAAATTGGCAACCACACACACGTTTCAACTGGTGTATTTGTAAATGGCGATTGCAATATTGGCAACGAAGTTTTCATTGGTAGCAACACAACCATTATCAATCAAATAGCGGTAGGCAATAATGTTGTGATAGGCGCAGGAAGTGTAATTGTAAAAAACATCAATAACAACAAAATAGCGATAGGCAATCCAACACGAGAAATTGAAATATGAAAAACAACACCATCATTATAGCCGAAGCAGGTGTAAACCACAATGGAGATATTGCCAATACACTTAAGTTGGTAGATGCAGCCGTTGATGCAGGAGTTGATTTTGTAAAGTTTCAAACTTTTAAACCCGGAAATTTAGTTTCAAAGTTTGCCACAAAAGCCGATTACCAAATTGAAAACACCCAAAATACAGCCGAAAGTCAGTTGCAGATGCTGCAAAAACAGGAACTTACACACGAACAACATGAACTGCTAATTGCATACTGCAAACAGAAAAACATTGCGTTTTTTTCTACCGCATTTGATTTGGAATCGCTGCAATACTTAAAAATTCTACTGACCACAAAAATGCACTTTGAGTGACAAACGTTTTAGTTACATACATATATCCTCAAGCAATTGACTATATTGAAAATTTTGTAGAGTCAATAAATTTGCAAACGTGCAACAACTTCAAACTGATTGTCTTTAATGATGGAATGTTAGATGCAAGCAAGCATTTTAAAAACTCACTATTTGAGTATGAGATAATTCCGACAAAGGCTAATAATCCAGCCAGCGTAAGGGCTGCATCCCTTGAATACTTGTCTGCAAATGAAAAAATCAAAAAAATAGTATTTCAAGACATTGATGATTTTTCTTCAAAAAACAGAATGGAGGTTTTACTTAATGCACTAGAGAGCTATTCGCTTGTTTGCAATGATTTGACCACATTCAACATCACAGGAATAATTGAGGAACACACTTGGGCACAACGCTTGAAAGAAACATACCATTTTCAATGGAATTTCATTCGCAACAAAAATATAGTTGGGCTTGGAAATACTGGAATTAGAAGCTCCGTTTTAAAGCAAGCAATCCATCATAGTAACGAAGTAATAGCATTCGATTGGTTTTTGTTTTATCAATTGATGAAACTAACAAATTTAACTGCTGCATTTACATCACAGTGTCAAACATTGTACAGACAACACGAAAGCAATATTGCCGGTGTTACATCGCAAGTTGGCAAGGAAAGGCTGGCACATGTTTTTAATGTAAAAAAGAAACATTTCACCGAACTTGTTAACTTTGGATTTGCAGAGTTAAATACAGAATTAGAAACGTTAGAAAGCAAAAAAGATCAAATAAAAAACGTTCAAAACTTATTAGTAACAAAGCCCCTTTTTTGGTGGGAGGAAACAGAATTGCTATGAAAAAAATTAAAATCAAAAACAAAGAAATTTACAATTTTTCTACTCCGTATGTAATTGCGGAAATTGGTGCAAATCATAATGGAGATATGGTTTTAGCAAAGACGATGATAGATTCTGCAAAAGCCAACGGAGCCGATTGTGTAAAATTTCAATCATGGTCTCCATCATCACTAATTGCAAAAGAAGAATACGATAGAAACCAAAAATATGACGACTCACCAAAAAAGCATTTTGGCTCGCTGAAAGAAATGGTTGAAAAATATTACTTGCGAGAAGAACAGCACTATGAATTAAAGGAATATTGCGACAGCCAAAAAATAGACTTCTGCTCTACCCCATTTTCGGAATACGAAGTTGATATTCTGCTAAAGTGCGATGTGCCATTTTTCAAAATAGCTTCGATGGACATAAATAACATCCAGCTACTTAACTATGTTGCAGACAAAGATAGACCTGTAATATTATCAACTGGAATGGCTACCCTAGGCGAAATTGATAACGCTGTAAATTTTTTATCAAAAAATGGATGCAAAGAGATGGCATTATTGCATTGTATTTCTATCTATCCGCCATTGTTTGAAGATATCAATTTGAACAATATTTTAATGCTTCAAAAAGCATTTGGATTACCAATTGGATTTTCGGATCATTCAATAGGCTTTTCAATTCCGCTAGCAAGTATTGCGTTAGGCGCGTGTATTATTGAAAAGCACTACACTACCGATAAAAACTTACCCGGCTGGGATCATGAGATATCAGCAGACCCAGGTGAGTTATTGGTAATTTGTAGAGAAGGTAAAAATATCAATACATCATTAGGTGTTTATAATAGGATTGTTTCAAAGTCTGAACAAGAGAAGAAAGCAAAATTCCGAAGGAGCATTGTTGTCAATAAAAACTTAGCGGCCGGACACATTCTTACCGAAAAAGATTTAACAAGTAAACGACCGGGTACAGGTATCTCGCCTGATTTAGTTTCTGCATTGATAGGGCGTTCTCTTATTGCTGACAAAGAAAATGACACTTTGTTGAAGTGGACAGACTTAAAGTAAAATCAAATATGCAAGCACAACATTTGATAGGCAATAATACTTCTGTAAGAGATACATTAAAACGTTTGAACGATTTAAGTATTGACGCAATTTTGTTTGTTACAGACGAACAAAACACACTCATCGGTTCATTAACCGATGGAGATTTGCGCAGAGGATTTATAAAAGGTTTGGGCTTTGAAAATTCCATATTAGAGTTCATTCAATCTAATCCTTCATTTATACGCGAAGGCGAAAATGCCGTTGATAAACTGGAAGAATATCGCAAGCGCAATTTTAAAGTTGTGCCCGTTTTGAATGATAAAAATCAAATTGTAGATGTCATCAATTTTAGAACACGTACCACACTTATTCCTGCCGATGCGGTGTTGATGGCCGGTGGCGAAGGCAAGCGTTTGCGTCCGCTTACCGAAAATACCCCAAAGCCCCTTTTAAAAGTAGGTGATAAACCGATCATAGAATACAACATCGATCGTTTAGCCAAGGTGGGTATCAAAAACATCAATCTAAGCATCAATTACTTAGGCGAACAGCTGGAAGCCTACTTTGGAAATGGCAGCACAAAAAACTTAAATATCAAGTACGTTAAAGAAGTAAAACCGCTCGGCACTGTTGGCTCAGTGCTATTGGTTGATAAGTTTGATTTTGACGATATTATTGTAATGAACAGCGATTTGCTCACAAATATTGATTTTGCCGATTTCTACAAAACTTTTAAAACCACCAATGCCGATATGGCGGTAGCTGTAACAAGCTACCATGTAGATATACCGTATGCTGTACTCGAAACCGATAACGCGCAAAAAGTAAAATCGCTGAAAGAAAAACCGCGATACACATATCACTCCAATGCAGGAATATACTTTTTAAAAAAAGAGTTATTGAGTCTAATTCCCAAAGGAAATTTTTTTGACATTACCGATTTGATGGATAAAATTTTGGCACTCAACAAAACCTTGATTACTTATCCAATAAATGGCTATTGGCTCGACATTGGCAAACACGAAGATTTTAAAAAAGCACAAGAAGACATTAAACATTTGAAATTGTAACTATGTTGGCAATCATTCCTGCAAGGGGTGGATCAAAAGGCTTACCCGGTAAAAACATTAAGCTACTAAATGGAAAACCTCTAATAGCATATTCAATTGAAGCGGCATTGGCATCTAAAAACGTTACTCGTGTAATTGTAAGTACTGATGATGAACAGATAGCTACTCTTGCTACGAAGTATGGTGCAGAATGCCCTTTTATGCGCCCAATTGAACTTGCCTCAGATACTTCAAAAGCAATAGACACTTATAAATACACATTAGAACGATTAGAGAAAGAAGAGCACATATCAATTGCTGAATTCATAGTACTACAACCAACCAGCCCTCTACGCACTGCTCAAGATATTGACAACTCCATTGAACTTTTCCACACCAAAAATGCAGATTCTGTAATTAGTTTTTGCCCAGAACACCATCCAATAAAATGGCACAAATACATAGATGAAAATGGAAAATTTGAGCGTATTTTTGAAGATAAAATAGGTAATCGTCAGGAAGAAAGAGCAACTTACTTTCCGAACGGGGCTATTTACGTTTTTAAAAGACAAATAATAGAAACGGAAAAGTATTATACGGAAAACTCCTATGCATACATTATGGATAGAAAACATTCTACCGACATAGATACCATTGATGATTTTGAATACGCAGATTTTATTATGAGATATGGAAACAGAAACTAAGCACTATTCTTTTGCAAAATAATAGCAACCTTTCATTGTGCCACACCACGAAAATGGCGCGCCTATTCTTACATGCTAACGCACAACAAGTCTTGCAGGTGAATCTAACTTCTTTAAGCAACTGAAATGCTCAAAAAATTGCTTTCTCATTCATTGATATATGGATTATCGCCACAAATAGGCACAGTAGCCGGAGTGTTTGCGCTGCCACTTATCACCCAGTATCTAACTGCTTTCGATTATGGTGTATGGGGAATAATTACTGCATATTCTGGCGGCTTGCAGGCATTGGCAACTTTGGGGCTATCGGTGGTATTGCACAATACATTTTTTAAAATGCCCAAGCAATACAAGTGGATGTGGAGGCAGATTTACGGCTTTTTGATTCTTTGGAGCATTCCTTATGCACTATTGCTTTGTGTATTACTATATTGGGTGGTGCCAAGCGATGTGGGCGGCAACAAATTCTTATTGATTGGCTTAGTAATTTTACCCATAGTATTGTTTGGCCCCACATCAATTTTAGGACCATTCTACTACCAACTCAATCAAAAACCTTTGCCAATTGCAGTGCGCAATATTGTTTTTGGCTTGCTCACCGTTGGCCTGCAGATTTATACTATTTCGCACCTTAGGCTTGGCTACATGGGCTGGGCATGGTCGGGCTTTATTGTAAATGTGTTGCTCAATTTTTCCTACTGGTATATTGTAAACTTCAAACTTGGCTACACACCCATTTTCAATTTTAAGTGGAAAAGCATTCGGCAGGCATTAAAAATTTCGCTACCCACCATACCCCATTACTATGCCTATTACATTTTAGAGAGTTCCGACAAGGTAATGATGGAGCGACTAAAAGTGCCCATAGCGCAACTTGGAGAATACAATTTGGCATCACGTTTTGGCAACTATTTTTCGGCCTTTGTAAATGCCGCCAACAAGGCAATAGGCCCCATGATGCTAAAAACTTATCAAGAAAAAAATGATGAGGCGACAAAAAACATTGTGTTTATGTTTCAAATAATTTTGCTTTATCTATCTTTTAGTTACTCAATTTGGTCGAAAGAAGTTTTTAGTATTTTAATAAAAAACGATGCATTAAAAACCATCTACCCGCTAAGCATTATTATGGTAATGGCATACAACTACAGACCCATGTATATAGGTGTATCAAACAAGTTGTTTTATGTTGAAAAAACAAATCTACTGTGGCAAATTAGCTTTGTAGCAGGTGTACTCAATGTGCTTTTAAATCTTATCTGCATCCCTATTTGGGGCTTTGAGGCTGCTGCTTACACCACCTTCGCCAGCCTAATGTATATGGGCTATGCAGGCTTTTTTATCAAAAAAATCAACATACACACCAGCACAAAACTTTACCCGGCATTTTGGTTTTGCATTACCATATTGCTAACATTTGTTGCCTACCAAGCCGTAGAAATGAACCTGACTGTAAAAATTATTCTAAGCATATTTACAACCCTAACAGCAGTTGTTTCGCTGCAGTTTTTAAACCGTAAATAGAAATAGTTTTTACACTAAAAATAACTTTGCTAATGTCGCCAAAATACTTGTGTGAAGAGCTATACAAGATTGAAGAAAAACTAAACTTGTTTGAAGTAAAAATTCAGGATGTTTTTTTTTGGAAAATTATCCGGTTCAAAGTTTTCATAACCATTACAAGTAAAAAAAAGGTGTTTGATGTAAGCACTTTTTCGGTAGCAAAGAAGAAAGGGTTGAGAGATAAACTTGCTTTATCATACGATTTACTGAAAGAAGTTTTTAACAGCTACAAAAACGGACTTGGAAATAGAACTAACACAAAAGACATACTAGTGTTTGAACATGGCCGGCAAATGTTGATTGATGGCGCATACACAGACATCTACACTCAAGAGTTAGTTAAGCAATTGAGCAATAGTGGTGCAGATTTTGAAATCGTGGAACCCTCAAACAATGGCAAGCATTACAACAAACCGAATGCCATGCGCAGTTATGGCGACCATTACTACATTTCTCACCTTGTTAAAAGAGCATTAGCGCCTGTGTACTTATCGCAAGATGAAAAAAATATAATCTCCGAAATTGAGCATGAATTGCAGCATTCATTTGGCATTGATGTGGCATTGATGCCCTTAATAATAAAATCTATTAGACGATTTAAAACAGAGCGCGACTTTTACATAAAGCTATTAGCCAAACGAAAAGTAAAACAGGTTTTTTTGGTAGTATCGTATGCGCTGGAACATTTGATTGAAGCCTGCAAACTTAGTAACATTGAATGTATTGAGTTGCAACACGGCACTATGAACAAATATCATGTTGGGTATAGTTTTCCAAAAAACAAAAGCATTCCATACATGCCCGACAAGCTATACCTATTCGGAAAGTTTTGGTACGACTCTACCCCTTTACCACTTTCGCAAGAAAACATTGTTTATTATGGGTTTCCTCATATCGCCAACGCATTAAATACCATAAAGAAAAAGCAAATAGCCGGAAACATATTGGTTATATCGCAGGGCACAATCAGCAAACTGCTATTTAAAGAAGCAATAAGCCTTGCCGAATCTAACCACCACCTTCACATAAAAGTAAAACTACACCCACGCGAATGTAACAACTGGCAAAAAAATTATGAGGCACTGCATTCAGCATCTACAAAATTGAATAACCTTAAAGTAGTGTATGATAATGCTGCAAACATTCACGACTTAATGAGCGAGGCCGAGTTTGCGGTTGGGGTATATTCCACAGCAGTATATGAAGCTGCCGCACTTGGCTGCAAAATTATTTTACTCAATGCACACGGCATTGAATTCATGGAGTATCTGATTGAAAACAAAATAGCAGCGTTGGCAAACAATGCCGAGGATATGCAAAAAATTATTACCTCATTTCAATTCAATAAAGTTTCATCAGATTATTTCTTCTCTACAGCAAAAAACAACACCTAATGATGATTTCATTTATTGTAATTGGTAAGAACGAGGGCTGGAAACTTGCAAAATGTTTCGATAGCATATTAAGTTTTGTAAAGGCAAACAACCTTGTTGATTCAGAGATAATATATGTTGATTCAAGATCCACCGACAACAGTATTAAAACAGCACTGTCTTACAACATCGTTAAAACATTTACCATAACGGGCGAGTGCAATGCAGCCGTTGCAAGAAACATTGGCGGCATAGAATCAAAAGGAGATGTTTTATATTTTATTGATGGCGATATGGAAATTGATACGCAATTCTATTCATCGGCATTTGACGCTACAACCGAGCACTTGAAGTACGACTTTGTTACTGGCCATTTGTACGAAAAAAGATATAACCAAGAATGGACATTAACCTGGGAAGGAATGCGAAAAAACTACCCTAGCAGCGATTCATTTATTGATGTAACAGGTGGCATTTTTATTATAAAAAAATCGGTATGGCAAAGTGTAGAAGGCATGAAAACAAAATACAAACGCTCGCAAGATCACGATTTATGCCTTCGACTTTCCGAACTCAATGTGCGGGTGCTTCAAATAGCTAAAATTATTGCTACCCATCACACAATACCACATAATGACGAAAAAAGAAAATGGAAGTTACTTACAGATGGTTCTTTGCTTTACAGCTCGGTTTTATTGAGAGACCATTTTTTAAACAGAAACTTTTTTAAGTATTATGTTTTACAAAACTACACCCTCTTAGCATTATTGACATTTGGATTGGCGGCAGTATATTTTAACTGTTATCTACTGCTGGGTGCTTACCTTGCCATTGCTGTATTTAAAACATTACGTACCTATCAAAATTACGGATTAAATATTATCATAAATCTTGCCCATTTATTCTTGAGAGATGTAGTAAGAATAGGAGCAATATTTGTTTTTTGGCCATCAAACCATGCATTAGAATATAGCCGAGAATTTTAAAAGTACACTACCGGTAACAAACACATCAACCAACCAACACCTCAGCTAATTGCCCTATTGTAAATATCAATTATTCGCAGTGCAACCGAGCGCTCATCTAACTTTAATGCTTCTATTCTTTTACGCCCCTCGCATTCTTCAGCGTGTATAACATCAATAACATTTCTACAAAAATCATCTACATCATAACTTGTTACTTTGTACCCCTTGGTGCTATCAACTAAATAGCGCACATCGCCAACATCGGCAAACACACCTTTGCAATTGCAAGCCATTGCCTCTTTCACAATATTAGGCGACCCTTCAGAAAACGATGTCATAGCAAGTGCATTTACTGAATTCAAATATTTAAAAACACGGTCGTGAGGAACGGGATAAGGTGCCACAATTTCGATACCGGCTGCCAACAATTTTTGCCGAGCAGCATCTACCAATTGAAAGTTCTTGTTTTTATCTTCTGTATTGCCCATAAACAACAAATACTTTTGATTGGGCTTCAAATCAAGCTCTTGCCGAAAATCTGACTGACTGCAATAAAACTTTTCTAAATCAACGCCATTGGGTATTAGATACGATTTGTGGTTTACATAAACATAACGCTGAATGTTTGGCGACTTAGATATAACAGCATCAACAAAAGGCTGAATCAGCAAACTCAGCAACGTTAAATAGCGACTCTTCAAAGATACTTTTCCGGGTGCGCGCAATCGCCCAAGCACATCAGTTCCAAGAAAAGAGAGCATCAAAGGTTTGCCAGAAAATGTGAGTAATGCCACCCAACCCGAAAGCACAAAATGTGCATGAACAACATCGTAGTTTCCGGCTTTGATATGGGCGCGCAAGCGAGGAACATTTTTTACATACTCCAAAACAGTTTTCCCCTTTATCAAAAAATAATCGAGTTCAACCCCTTCTTTCTTCACCGATTCGCCTTGAGCAAAGATGAATGGAGCAATACTCATTCTTTTATTGTTGCCAGAGGAAACAAACAACACACGCATAACTATTTTGTTTTCCGATTAACGAAAAGTATCCTTAGATGATTTCCAATATAAATTGCACGAACTCAATGCGCTAACTTTTGCCGGCTTGCAACATCATTTTCATCATAAACTCTGTAAGGTCAATTTTATCGGCAAGCAGTTGCTTAGCTTTTTTCTGCCATTCTGTTTTATTAATTCCGTTTGATGTTACCAGCTCTTTAATAAAGTCAAAAACTTTTTCATCGTTTCTAAAGCTAAAAATCAAACCTAGCCGTTCTAAATCTTGAATATAACCCAGGTTTAGGCTATTGATATAAATAGCTGGTGTGCCCAACATAGCACATTCGGAAGCCATGGTTGCGCCCTCGCCAACAAACAAGGCAGTGTAATAAAGCACATCGTGCATTTTTTCGGGAGAAATAGTCATCCTAAAGCGCTCAAACTCCTGTGGCAGCTCATTTTCCGATGTTATAATGATTTTGCCGATAGGCTCAAGAAATTCTATTAGTCTTCTTTTATTTTCGAGGCTCAATCCTTTTTGGCCAATATCGTGTGAGGCCTCCCAACTTACAAAGCGCATCACAAAAAAAGTGTCGCCTTCTTTCAAACCCAACTCGTTCAAAACTTTTGCATCGGGGGTGAACCGATTGGGATGTAAATATGCCAATTCGTGATAACCATTGTACTGCACATGAATTGCTGGAGGCACGGCATCGGTATAGCAATTGGGAGTAATAAACTTGGTGGTAAGTTTATAAACGTATTGATTGGTGAGTTTTGCTATTTCAGTATCGTAATAAGTGTGGCTTGGAATACCCATCAGCTTACCCACAGGTGCAATTATTGCGCCCATAATACCAACCATCAAATCGGGTTTTTCGCGCCTGCAAATCACCATCAACTTAAACGCTCTTACCAAAAATTCAACAAGCAAACCAACTTTGTTTTTTGCTATTTTACTTAGGCAAGTATGTTTAATTCCATACTTATCTAACAAAAAAACAGTGTGGTCTTTTTCGCGCGAAGTAACAATAACCTGATGCCCGTTCTTTTGCAACTCAGCAATTACATTTTTAAAAACGTGAACGTGAGCCGGATGCAGTAAATCAAACAGAATTTTCATTGCGCTGCGAATTAGCTAAGATTTTTTCAATTAACTTTCTGTTATTACTTATCATATCTGCCAAAATGCCTACGAGAATAATTACAACGCCAATCAATATCAGCATCACCGAAATCAACAACGATTGTATTTTTCCGGAGCCGGATGCAGTAAAGTAATAATAAAAGAAACGCGCTATACCCAATAGACCCGGAATGGTAAGCAAAGCACCCAGTAGTGTAAATATTTTTAATGCACGGTAATGAGAGTAAACCCTAATAATGGTTGAAACCTGATTGACCAAAAAATGCGGAATGCTTTTGAACAAGCGCGAAACCCTCAACTTATCGTTGGTACGAATTGGCACCGAGGCTATAGCAAAACGCTTATGCCCAAGTTGAATAAGACTTTCGGTGGTGTAAGAAAAGTTGGTTAATATATTCAAGTTGCAAGCAGCCTCTCTGCTAAATGCCCTGAAGCCACTTACGGCATCATCAATTTTTGTATTTGCCAACTTATTGGTAATAAATGTGCCGAGCCATTGAAGCAGCCTTTTACCTGCCGAAAAATGCGCAATCTTACTTGTTTGCCTATCACCAACAACTACATCCGCTTCGTTGCACAAAATTGGTTGTATCAATTTTTCAATATCGGCACCGAAATACTGATTGTCGCCATCGGTGTTCACAATAATATCGGCACCTTCCTTTAAGCATCGATGAACACCTGCCTCAAATGCTCGTGCCAAACCTCGGTTTTGAGGAAACGAAACAATGTGGTGAATACCAATTTGTTTAGCAACTTCTACTGTTCTGTCGGTACTGCCATCGTCAATAATCAAGTATTCAATAACATCAACACCATCAATTTGTTTTGGCAAATCGGCAAATGTAGCCGGAAGTGTAGCTTCCTCATTTAAGCAGGGTATTTGAATAATTAGTTTCACGTGCTTTTCTTTTTATTAAACTCAAATATCCAATCGTTTTTCCCAACTAAAAAATAACCCATTCCAATAAAGAAACCCAGATAAACAATAAACTCGCTTACATAAATATAACGAGCCTGAAAACTATTGTGAAGAAAAGGCAACAACACCAACGAAACCAAATGAATCATTGCCAATATCAAAAACATCAACCAAAAATCACTTCTGCTTTTCAACACAAGCACTTGATAAAAGGAGTAAAAAAGAACACACCAAAACCCAAAATAGATGATATAAGCAACTTTCAATTTGTTGAACAATTCATAAACAATATGCACGACAAGCATCCATTTGTTTCGAGGTTGAAAATTGTATTGAACAATATTGCTAAAAGCAGGTTTATCATACTGCTGCCAAGCGTAACCTTCAAAAATAAACTTCCTCAAATTTGGCGAAAAGGTATCAACTAACGCACGTCCATCAAACATTTCGAGTGTTGTATCCTGAGCCATGTTTTTTGTAACAACCAAATGGTAATTAGTTTGCTGCAACGAATAATAAAAAGAAGGCTTAGATAATACCGGGTTCATAAAATATCGCTTTGCCATATTACCAAGCGTGTGGCTTTGCGCAGTTGGAGCAACATCCGACTTGTACTTTACAACTGTTTTATATCGTTTTTGAAACTTGCGGATAACTTTCTCAATGCGCTTTGAATCTCCGAAAGAAGCCTTTCCTTTAAAAACATAGTTGCCTGCAATATTAAACAATACCAAACCTCCCAAAATCAGCCAAAATGGTTTGCAGTTTAACTTGCGCCAATATGCAAAACCAATTAAAAAAAACGGAATGCTCAACATAGCAATACCATTTGGCCTAATCAGCATTACCCATAGCACACCAACAACAACTCCTGCAAATGCAAGCGTATCTTTTCTGCGAAAAAACGCAACAACACTTCCGGCAAGCACAATCAAACCTGAAATGTAAAGCGACTCCATGTTCAGCGCAATATTATGCCGGATGGTGTGTGGCTGAACAGCAAAAAGCACTAACGAAAATGCAGCTATCAACCCACCATATTTTATAGTCTTCGACAATTGACTGATTAAAAAACTACTTGCAAGTACAAAAACAAGCGTCTGAATAAATGCAACAGTCAATAAATTTCCACCACAATATTTTACCAGAAAAAGAAAAAATGGATAACCCCACGGAAAATCGTGTGGCTGGTCAATCACCGGTAATTTACCATCAAAAATTTCTTTGGCAAACCAGTAGTAATTAAACGAATCCATACTGATTGCCGGAACGGGAATGTAAAGAAAGAACGGTGCGTGAGTAAAAAACACTGCGAGTACAAAAAGCAATGCACCCAACCTCAAATCGTTCTTTTCAAAAAAGTTTACCAATCCCTGCTTATTCATCAATATAAAAACGTTGCAAATAAAGCATCTCTATTTGTTTTAGTGCAGAATATGGAAATTTATTTCAAACTGCATTTTGCCCAAAACAAAAAAAGGATACAGCCGGGGCTGTATCCTTTTTAAATATTACCACTTCAGCAATATTAGAATTTCAAGATTTTAAACTCTGTTCTTCTGTTATCCTGATGCTCGGCATCCGAACAGTTCGACTTCACATCGCCCTCGCAAGCGCATTTGTTTACCAAGCGCGATTCGCCATAACCTGCGGCTACCAAGCGATTTTTGTTTACACCTCTGCCAATAATATACTTAACAGCAGCCTCGGCACGTTTGGTTGATAACTGGCGGTTGTATTCGGCAGTAGCGCGGCAATCGGTATGCGAACTCAACTCAATTTGCATTGTTGGGTTATCCAATAAAATTTTCACCAATTTATCTAACTCGCGTGCGGCATCAGGGCGAATGTTCCATTTATCTAAGTCGTAGTAAATATTTTCAACTTTGATGGCAACACCTTTTTTCACTTTTTCTAACTCCAAAGTTGCATAAACCTTAGAAGGTACTTTTTTACCAACTGTAGTAATCGTTGAAGACACCGTTAGGTAACGCACATTCGGGTCGTTTGGAATTTCCTTACTTCCTTCAATCCGGTAATTTGTATTTGGCTCGCCTTCAAAGAACGTTTTACCCTGTTCGTTTGTTTGCGCCTTTCTTGCTTCATTGTTGTTCATATTCACAATACGAACATTTGCATCGGTTAGTGGCTCTTTGGTTTTCTTATCTATAACAGTGATTTCGATTTGAATACCACCTCCTGCACGCGACATTGGAATTTGTACTGTAATAGGCAAATCTTGCGTTTGTGCTTCTACATCCGACTGTAAGTAACCTTCTTTTGTAGCAATAAACTTATAGCTTCTACGCGGCAAACCCGGAAACTGCGAAGCTCCATTTTTATCGCTCAAGCGCGCGCCTTTTTCTACTCTATTTTCGTAAGCTACTACACGCGCATCTTTAATTGGTTCTTTAGTTTCGGCATCAAATACTACTGTATTTATAACAATACCTTTGCGTGTAAACTTGTAGATATCGTCATCGCCAATGCCTCCGGGGCGGTTAGAAACAAAATATCCAAATTTATTATCCGGCTCGATTATGTAACCAAAATCGTCTTTGTTGCTATTGATTGGGTAGCCGAGGTTTTCAATGTTTGTCCATTTACCATTTACCAAGCGGGCACTGTAAACATCTAAACCACCTAAGCCTACATGACCAGATGATGCAAAATACAAAGTGCTATCTTCTGCAATATAAGGGAACATTTCATCGCTCGCTGTATTGATATCAGCCCCTAAATTTTCCGGCACGCTCCACTCCCCTCCTATTTTACGGTATGAAACATATAAATCTACACCGCCTAATCCGCCCGGCTTATCGCTTGCAAAAAACAAGGTTTGCCCATCGGCAGTAAGTGTTGGGTGCGAAACAGAATACTCTTTGTTATTAAACGAAACAGGCTCGGTAAGTTCGGTTCCCCAACGTGCTTGATCGGGCAAGTAAACCATTCTGTAAATTTTCAACTTCACAGTTTTATCGGCACTTGTGTAGGGGCGGTTTTTTTGATAGTTGCTACGAGTCAAATAAATCTCATCGCTTTTTTTATTGTAGCTCAAAGGACCTTCGTGGAATCGTCTGTTGGGTTGGTTTCCTGAAACAAGGCTTGAACCAACAATGTTTCCGCTTCCATCATTTTCGGTTTCATATAACTGTAAGAATGGGGCATCGGTCCAATCGTCTTTTCTGCCTACACCGCCTTCTGGCTTTTGCTTATTGCTGCAAAAAAACAATTTACCCTCTTTGTAAAATGCCGGACCAAAATCTGAAGCTTTTGAATTTACCGACAATAACTCAACACTATAAATGCCTCTATCTTTTGCCAAGTCTTTTACTTTGTCCAAGCCATTCATTCGCTCGGCAACACTTTCATCTTTCGCCCCTGCATCCAAATATGCCTTGTAGTAAGGTTTTGCCTCGGCATACTTTTGATTGCTACGCAAAGCCTCGGCATAATAAAGTTTGTTTTCGGGTTTCAAACCAGCGTCATTAGCTGTTTTGGCATACCAAACTTCTGCATTTTCCCAATCGTTGAGCAAGCGGTAGCAATCGGCAATTTTTTGGCGCAAAGCAGAGTTGCCACTGTCTTTTTTCACCGCTCCGCCATAGTAGGTCAATGCAGTTTTAAAATCAAATCTTTTATAGTAAGAATCGCCAAGTTTTTCCTTAGCAGATTGGGCAACGGCAATGCTTGTAATTGCCATCATTGCCACTCCAAGTATCCATATCCTCTTGCTCATATTGAGAGTTTAGTCAATTTTTTAATTCTTTATCGTTAGAAGTATTTCACATAACGCGGGGTAACGAAACGTTTCTTGTTATATGAAAAATCGTAGCCCAACATAATTTCATGCGTTCCGCTTTGGTATGGATTGGTTCTTGAAAGCGTAGCGTCATACGCATAACCTACACGGAACTGCGGGGTAATTTTTGCTTCAATCATACCAATGATTGACTCTCCCCTCCAACGTTGATAGTCTCCACCCAATCTCCATCCGGCACCTACCCACAACCTGTCAATAAACAAGAAGTTTAAGTTGAAATCAAACTGTGGAAGGTTTCTTCTATTCCCTTGAACATATTTCATCAAGAATGTTGGTTTCACTTTTACAATTGCGGCATCTTTACCAAAAACATAGCCTGCTGTCAATAAAAAGTGATTGTATTGTTTTGCCACCTGCTCTCCTGCTGCTGCCAAACTGAACTTTCCGTTCAAGCTGTTTGGAATCAAATGCGGCACCGATGCTCCAATAAAATAGCGTTTTCCATAAACGTAAATTCCAAAGCCAACGTTGAATAATGGAAGATTTTGATTTACACTAAATAACTGATCGGTAGTAAATTGATCGGGCAATACAGCTTCGGAATTGCGCTGTTGATAATAGGTAAAGCCAGCTTGCACACCTAAACATATTCTCGACTTCTTTACTTTAATTCTATAAGAAAACGATGGCGTAACCGAAAACATATTCGTCAATCCCAATCTATCGTTCATGATTGTTGCTCCTAATGCGTATTGGTCGCGCTTAAATGGAGCGTGAATGCTTGCATTAAAAGTACGTGGCGCACCATCGAAACCAGCCCACTGGTGGCGGTAAATAGCTACCGTGCTTATTACTTCATGACTTCCGGCATAAGCCGGATTTAAAAACAAACCATTGAACATATACATACTGTACATGGCATCTTGCTGGGCAAATGCACCAACCGAAATCATGGCTGCTAAAAGTGTTGCATAAATCTTTCGCATAATATTGTTTTTGCGTTTAAAGTTTTAAAAAGGCATCCTCCTCACCAAAAGGAGGATGCCTGCATATTTATTTTATCTGTGAATCACTACAAACCTCGCCTCTCTTCTATTTGTACCATCGCTGTACTCGTAGATGTAGTAGTAGGTTCCATCAGGTACATTTGCACCCAACACATTCTTACCATCCCAGTTGTTTTGATAGTGCCCCTCGCTATACCAAACTTCATCACCCCAGCGGTTAAATACTCTCAGCCTTGCTTCAGGGAACTCCTCGTTACAGTTAATTGTAAACAAGTCATTTGCACCATCACCGTTTGGCGAGAACGCATTCGGGAATAAACAATCTACTGTTGTATCTACTACTGTAATACAAACTGTAGCTGTATCGCAAGAAATGATATTACCAACCACCACACATACTGAGTAAGTGAAGTTGTCTATTCCGGCAAAGTCAACATTTGGCAAGTATGTAATGGTGTTATCACCATTTACAGCAGCATTGCCATTTATTGGTTTCACCGAAAGCGTAACAATAGTATCATTTGCCACTGGCAACAAATCGTTGCTCAACACATTAAGTGTTACAGGTGTGTTGTTCTTCGTGCTATCGTTATCGCAAGGCTCATTGATAGCAGTAACCAGAGGTTTAACTCCAACATAAATAACAACTGTTGCAGTATCCTTCAATGTAGGTGTTCCTTTGTCGCACAACACATACGTGAAGCTATCTACACCGGTAAATCCTGCATTTGGCGTGTAAGTAACTGTTCCATCATTGTTATTCGATACAGTTCCATTTACAGGGCTGGCAAGCGGTACAGTGCATACTTCTATGCTATCACCATCAGGGTCGTAATCGTTGAAGACGATACCAACCACCACAGCTTTTGCACTGTCGGTGCCTGCTGCATCATTTACTGCAACAGGAGGATTTTGACCTTCAGGAACCGGAACAACAGTGTAGATAACAGTTACCGTATCGCAAAGCGTTCCAAAAGCACTATTGTCGCACAACACTACTGTAAAGGTGTCATTGCCAACATATCCATTACTTGGTGTGTATTCAAAACAGTTGTTGTTTGAATTAAATGTTACTGCTCCATGATCAACACCAGCTACACTTGTTACTAAAACCGAATCTCCGTCAGGATCAACGATGTTGATACAAGTTGTGTTTGGTGTATTAACATAGGTAGTATCGTAAACCAATGTAGGCTCTGCTACTGGTGGGTGATTTACGCAGCTATCTACAATAATCACGATGCCTGCACTTTGACACAACTTAGGTGTTCCGTCATCGCACACGGTGTAGTAAATAAAGTCAGTTCCCAAGAAATCAACCTGTGGTACATAACGAATTACATTTCCATTTGCTCTTACGGCCACACCATTGGTTGCTGTAGTGAAGGTATCTAACGACAACACTCCGCCATCCGGATCGCTATCATTTGCTAATGGATACAAATCTGCAATACTGTTTTTGCATACTTTAAATGTATCGGGGTTAGCAATTGGATACAAACCATTGCAAGGGAAACCGGTAATTTTAATTACCACAGTTCCAGTATCGCATTGGCCGCAATTATTGCAAACCGTATATTTCACCGTATCATTTTGCCCAATTGTAGAAGGACCGCCAGGGATGTAAACCAACTGACCGTTTCTGCCAACAAATGCAGAGCCGTGATTTGCTGAATCTACAATTGAAACAATACCACCAATGAAATTCACATCGTTGCTTGCAACATCTATGTTGCTGTGGCAATCGTAACCTACTGAGGCCACATCATCATTAGCAACAACCGGAGTTGGGCACAAACTTGAATCTACTTGAATTATCACCAGTGCTGAATCGCACAAGGTAGCGTTACCACAACGTGTACAAGCAATGTATTTTAATGTATCTAAACCAATAAAACCACTGTTTGGTGTGTAGGTTACTACATTGCCCGCAATAGTAGCAGTACCATTTTTAGGTCCTCTTAGAATTGACGCATTCAATGGCAATGGATTAGGATTGTTATCGTTAATCAATACACTAATTCCAATTGGCGTATTTACCTGCGTTAATCCATAATCTGTAAATGCTTCTACAGGGCTACAAACCGGCAATATCGTTATACTGATGTAAGCAGTATCGCCTCCGCAAATTCCTTCGCCTTTGTAGATAATGTAATCATTACCAAAGTAACCTGCATTTGGTTTATAGTAAACCTTATTGCCTATCACTTGAACTGTACCATGAGCAGGTTGTTGCTCAATGCTTACATTTAATGATACTCCATAGTCAATATCATTGTCCAAAACAGCTATCAATGTATCGGTATCTTGATACATAAATACTGAGTCGCCAATAACTTGCGGTGGAATACAAACAAATACATTGATGCTTACGCAAGCGGTATCTCTTGCACCCCATTGGTCAACCACCGAGTAACAGTATCCATCTGTGCCCACGAAATTACTATCAGGAGAGTAAGTAATGAACGGACGACAAGAATCACCATTCACATAAGTGTATGTTAATGAACCAAACAACGGCTGAGCAATAATTTCTGCAAGACAGAAACTATCTTTTTCAGGGTCGTAGTCATTCTCAAACACATTGATAGTTACTGGATTATTTAGCCCTGTAATGGTATCATCCGGCTCGGCAACCACACTGTTTGGTACATAAACCACCACCACTGCGGTGTCGCACAAACTTGGATTTCCATTATCGCAAATTGCATAGCAGAAAGTATCTGGTTGTAGTGCATTTGCTAATGGACCAGGTGTGTATGTTACAGTACCATTTTGGTTTACAACCACTGTACCACGCAACGGTGCACAAGGTAAGGTAGGTTGAAGTGTGATAGCATTTCCATCCGGATCGTTATCATTATTCACCACCGGAATTACAACAGCATTATCTCGAGATGTTGTAGCATAATCGTTTACCGCTGTTGGTGGATTGTTGCTGTAACTTGGATTATCAACAATACAAATTACCACATCAGCAGTGTCAAAACCGCCTTTGCTGTCGGTAATTACATAAGTTAATGTATCGCAACCTTCAAAGTTTGGATTTGGCTGATAGCCAACATTGCCACCATTGATTCCAGAAACAACACCATTGTTTGGAAGGTCAATAATGGTTACAACCGAAATTGGATCTCCATCCGGATCGAAATCATTTGCAAATACATTTACTGTAACACCAACACCTTTAGGAGTTGAGGCGTAATCGTTGTTTGCAACCGGAGGATTGTTTGCTCCGCCAGTAGTTGTATCAATTACTGTTACAATTATCACACTTGTATCGCAAAGTGGAGTAACAGGATAAGCAGCATTGTCGCAAACTACATAAGGAATTGAAATTTGCCCAACAAACCCGGTAGGCGGTGTTACCACAATTCCACCATTAGTTGTAACAGTAACTCCCGTACCCGGCACGCTTGGTGTGCCATAAGTGTAATCCATTGGGTCGCCATTCGGGTCGAAGGTAGCCGAAGTTACATTCACCGGAATTGGAGTATCCTTTTTAGTTACTACTCTTATTGTATCTGCAACAGGCGGCTCGTTGCGAGGCGTTACCGTAATAATTACAATGTTTGAATCGCAAGCATTGAATGGATCGCAAACCACCACACAAATGGTATCTGTTCCATGCCAATTGGTATTTGGTGTGTATAAGAAACAAGTATCAGTAACCTGAGTAATAGTGCCGTGAATGCCCAAACATGCTGTAGGTGTTACTACTAAATGGTCGGTATCGGCATCAAACACCGGAGGACAAATCACAATGAATGAATCCTCAGGAATGCTATCTATTACAATGGTAATAGTAGGTGTATCGTTAATTGAACAAACTGACACTAACACAGATGCAGTGTCGCAATCTTTCAAACATTGAGTATTGCAAATAACATACGTAAACGAGTCGCTACCATTAAAGTTTGGTCTTGGCTCGTAACGAATCACGCCACCTTGCATCACAGTTGCTGTACCATTAGCCGGAGCTGAATTCACAGCAAGTGAATTGTCATCACCTTCAGGGTCGCTATCATTTGCCAATACATCCCAGAAAGCAACCTCATCTTCACAAGTTTCAATCATATCATCGGCTGCAACAGGAGTTTGATTTACATGTACAAAAACAGTATCGTTTGCCGAACAACTGCTTCCAATACTTGTAGCTACTGCAACATAACCATGAGGTGTTCTTACCGGCTGCACCGTAATCGGGCTTAATCCTGATTGCAGATATGTGCCATCAATATCATACCATTGAATATTGAATACACCTGAACTGAACACCGGAGAAATTGTTACCGGCATACCGCGACAGATTGTGTCGGCACTTACCGAAACATTTAATGTTGGAGCTTGATTCACCACAATATTTACAGTTGTAGTGTTAGTACATCCATTTGCATCTGTATAGGTGTAAGTGATAGTATTATTACCAATATTACCTAAACCAGGATTGAATTGTCCATTTGCTTGGCTGTATCCTGGGCCAGTAAATGTTCCACCTGCCGGAGTACCAACCAAATCAAGCGGAAGTGCATTTGAACAATATGGACCATTTGCACCAGTGATACTTACAACCGGAAGCGGATTGATTTTGATTGTTTTTGAAATTGTGTTATTGCAACCCAATCCATCGGTATAGAAATAATTGATTTGGAATGTGCCTGAACCTGTCAATGACGGGAAGAAAGCATTTCCTACAACACCAGTGCCACTAAAAGTACCACCAGCTGGCTGCCCAACCAACGGAACAACTTGTGTATTTACACAGTAAGCGGAATCAACAGTAAAGTCAATTACTGGTTTGGTGTTTACAACCACAGTAACAGTATCCGTTCCTTGGCAACCGTTTGCATCAGTTACAACCACAGTGTAAGTAGTTGTTTGTGTTGGCGAAGCCAAAGGATTTGGCGTATTTGTTGGGCTTACACCCGCGCCCGACCATTGATAGGTATAAGGCAACACACCACCTTGAGCAGTTGGAATACCTCCCAACTGAATTGTGCTATTAGTTCCTGCACATACTGCACCACCATTTCCAGCGTCAATTGTAAGTGTACTTGGTGTTACACTCACTCTTACAATATCAGTTGCAGTACATCCAAACACATCTGTAACAACCAAAGTGAAGTCTGTTGTCAATCCTATGTTTTTCACAACAGGGTTTGCAACAGTATCACCAAACGGAGACCACAAATATGAATATGGAGGATTGCCATTTGTGGCAGATGGTGTTCCGCCAATAAATACGCTATCGGCACCGCAAGCCACCAAGGCTTTATCAGCCCCAGCATTTGCAATCGGATTCGGGCGTACAGTTACGGTTACAAAATCAGTAGCAGAGCAACCAAAAGCATCTGTTACAGTTAAACCATACACCACACTTGCGGTAGGGGAAATCGTTGGATTAGCAAGATTGCCCAATACCGGAGACCAATTGTAAGTAAATGGTGCTTGACCAGCAGCTGCGGTTGGGTTTCCACCAAGTTGCAGAGATGTTCCGAAACAAATTGATGTATCGGCACCAGCTTCTACAAACGGAGTTTGATTCACTGTAACTACTACTGAATCGAGTGCGGTGCATCCATTTGCATCTCTCACCCAAACATAATAGGTGGTTGTAGCTAATGGTTTAGCAATTGGATTTGGAACAGTAGTAGAAGATAAAGTTCCGTTGTTTGGCGACCACGAGTAGATATAAGGCGTAGTGCCACCTACAGCAGTAGGCAAGCCTCCTAACTGCACACCAGAAGTATCTCCCGTACAGATAGAACGATTGTTTCCAGCTTCTACAGATAACGAAGAAGGTGTAACAGTTACCAATACTTCATCACTGTTGGTACAACCAAGTTGGTCAGTTACAAGTACCACATAGGTGTGATTAGAATCTATACCACTAACATTTGGATTAGAAACTGTTTGATTACTCAAACCGTTTACTGGTGTCCAATTGTAAGTGAAGTTACCACCGCCACCACTTGCAGTTGGAGAGCCTCCAATAGTAATCGTTGCGTTGCCGCAAGCAACTATTGATTTATCAGGTCCTGCATCCGCAACTGGTTTAGCATTCACGCGAACTTCTTGATAAGCTGTTGCAGAGCAACCACGCAAATCCCTAACTACTACTTGATACAAAGTAGTTGCAGTAGGAAATACGCGAGGGTTTGATGTAGTAGCATCCAACATATTGCTTGTTGGAGTCCAGCTATAAGAGTAAGGTGAAGTACCTCCGCTGCCCGTAGTTGGCGTTCCACCTAAGCGAACAGTATCACCAGCGCAAATTGTTGTATCTGAACCTACAGCCACATTCAATGGTGCATTCACAGATACCCTTATTGAATCAACAGAAGTACAGCCTTTTGCATCAGTAACCAACAGCGCGTATGTTGTAGTTAATACTGGGCTTGCCAATGGGTTTGCCGCAGCAATATTATTTAAACCATTTGCCGGAGACCAACTGTAAATATATGGTGAAGTTCCACCTATTGCTGTTGGCAAACCTCCAATCATAACAGGAGAACCTGCAAATGGATCGAAGCAAATAGTTGTATCGTTCCCTGCATTTGCTTGCAGTGTGCTTGGTACAACTTGTACAGTTACAAAAGAAGTAGCCGAACAACCAGCAGCATCGGTAACTGTTACAGAGAAGATAGTTGATTGTGTTAGATTTTTCACAACCGGATTAGCAACTGTATCGCTGCTCAAGTTTGCAGCAGGCAACCATGTATATTTGTATGCACCGGTACCACCAAATGCAGTTGGCGAACCACCTATTGAAACTGAATCGCCTGCACAAGAGGTAACAGTTTTATTCTGCCCAGCACTTGCTGTAAGCTGCGGAGCAATACTTACCACAACATCATCTGTTGAACGACATCCATTTGCATCAGTTACAGACACAGTATAAGTTGTAGTACCAGAAGGTGTTGCTACAGGGTTAGCACCATTTGTAGGCACAATACCTACAGGCGGTGTCCAGCTATAAGTAAATGGTGCGCGACCACCAGTTACAGTTGGCGAACCACCTAAACGAACTGAACCGTTAAAACACAATGTAGTGTCTTGTCCGGCATTTACAACCGGCAATTCAAACACAGTAATTCTTACCGTATCACTTGCCTGGCAGCCTTTAGCATCTGTCAATACAACTGTATATGTTGTTGTTGTATCTGGTGATGCTTTCGGGTTAGAGTTATTGCTTAAATCTAAACCTGTAGATGGGAACCAAGTGTATATAACCGGAGGTGTGCCGCCCGATGCAGTAGGTGTGCCACCTAATGTTATCTCGGTTCCCGAACCTTTACAATATGCAGCATTTGTACCCGCTTCGGCAGCAAGGGTGCTCTGATTCACAGTTACCACAACTTGGTCGGTACCAATACAGCCAAACAAGTCAACAACTTGTAAAGTATATGTTGTAGTGCTACCTATATTTTTCACAAAAGGATTTGGAATAACACTACTTTGCATTCCAACCCCTGGGTTCCAAAAATAAGTATATGGAGTTTGCCCGCCACTTGCAGCAGGCGAACCACCTAATTGTACGCTATCGAATGCGCAAGCAGTAAGTACCTGATCTACTCCAGCATTTGCCACCGGATTTTGATTTACCGTTACTGTTACCGAAGCAACATTGGTACAACCTTTAGCGTCAGTTACTGTTAAACCATAAGTTGTAGTAACCAATGGAGATACGTTAAAGGAATGAGTGCCTCCTGCTATAATAGTATTAACGCCATTTGACCAACTTAAGAATAATGGTCCATATCCAGCTACGTCAGCCCCAATCATAGTTGTTGTTCCAGCGCAAATTGTGCGATTAGGAGCAATATTTATCAATGGCAACTGATTAGGGATAATAACAATCTGGTCGGTTGCTGTACAACCTTTCGAATCGGTTACAGTAAGCGTGTAAGTTCCACCATTTGAGCCTACTATTGGAAGGAATGTAGGATTAGACACTGTATTGTTAGGAGATAATGGTTGAGGACCACTCCACGCGTAATAGTAAACACCTGAACCTCCAAAGGCAGCAGGTGAACCACCTAAAGTAATCAATGGAGTTGAACCTTGGCAATACTCGATAAAGTTAGTACCGGCATCGGCAGCCAAAGTGCTTTGAGTAGCTGTTACCAATACCACATCCGTTGCAGTACATCCGTTTGTATCTGTAACCAACAATGAGTAAAGTGTTGTAGGTGCTGAACCCGCAACGTACGGATTAGCATTGCTTGAATCGCTTCCTGCTGCAAAGTACAAATTAGGCGACCACAAGTAAGTATAGTTTCCAGCACCACCAGTTGCAGATGGTGTACCACCAATTTGAACGCTATCGCCTGCACAAGTAACATGTGTTTTATCTGCACCTGCATCAGCATTTGGTCTTTGGTTTACCGTAATGGTGACAACATCAGTTCCGGTGCAGCCGTTTACATCGCGCACCAATACAGTATAATTTGTAGTTGTATTTGGTGTAGCGAATGGATTGGCTACATTATTTTGGCTCAAACCAATAGCCGGAGTCCAAGTGTAACTGTATGGCGCAGCACCACCGCTTGCAGTAGTGTTTCCACCTATTCTTACGGCAAAGCCGTTGCAAATTGCGGTGTCTTGGCCAGCATCAACAGTAATAGATCCGTTGATAGTTACTGTTGTAGAATCTATTGCCGTACAACCTTTGGCATCTGTTACTGTTACAAAATATTTTGTAGTAACAAGTGGAGAAGCTATAGGATTTGCAGTTGTAGAATCACTTAGTCCAACAGATGGCGACCAACGGTACAGATAAACCGGAGTTCCACCAGTAGCAGTTGGAGAACCCCCTAACTGAATACCAGTTCCTATTCCACCACAAAGGCTGCCACCATTTCCTGCCTCGGCAGAAAGGTTGTTTGGCAATGAAAGTACTACCACATTATCAGTTCCTGCGCAACCAGTAGAGTCGGTAACAGTAAGAATGTATGTTGTATTTGCGGTAATACCTTTTACCCAAGGATTTAAAACTGTATCAGAAGATAATCCTGTATTTGGTGTCCACAAATATTTGAAAGGTGGAATACCATTTGCAAATGACTGTAAACCGCCAATTTGCACGCTATCGCCACCGCACTGTACCAATGTTCTATCAGAACCGGCATCGGCAGTTGGGTTTTCGCGCACAGAAACTTGAATATCATCAGTAGCAGTACATCCGTTTGCATCTGTTACTACAACTTGATAGTATGTATTAGTATTTGGTGTAGCAACTGGGTTTGGAACCGTAAATCCGCTTAACCCAAATTGAGGTGTCCATGAATATGTATATGGAGATTGCCCACCAGATGTTACAGCATTCAAAGCAACACTAAAACCATTACAAACTGATGTGTCATTTCCAACGGTTATTGTAGGTGCTTGACGAACAATAACAGTTACACTATCAACAGCAGTACAACCGTTTGCATCAGTTACAGTTACAAAATACTTAACAGTACTTGTAGGTTGTGCCAATGGATTAGAAGAAGATGGGTTGAAAAGATTAGTAAGCGGAGACCAAGTGTAGGTATATGGCGGCTGACCACCCACTGCTGTTGGCAATCCACCTAACTGAACAAAGCCACCAGGACCAAAGCAGTAAGTGCCTCCATTTCCTGCTTCGGCAGCCAAGGTGTTTGGAGTTACTTCTACCTCAACTACATCAGTTGCTGTACATCCATAAACATCCGTAACGGTAACAGTAAATATTGTTGTAATTGCTAATCCTGTAACTTGTGGATTAGCAACCGCTGAGTCGTTCAAATTACCAGTAGGGCTCCAATTGTATGTAAACGGAGCAGTTCCAAAAGCCGTTGGTCTGCCACCGATAGTTACACTCGCAAGTGCACAAGCCGGTGTTGATTTATCAAATCCTGCATCGGCAGCAACCGGAGGAAACACAACTACCTGAGCTTGTTTTGGAGTTCCGGCACACACACCATTGAAAGAATTTACAGTGTATGTAATATTCAATGGATTCAATGTGCCATTCAATGGCGTATTCAATACTGGTACTGAACTTCCAGATTGACCCAATGAATTGTTCCAACTAAATACAGTGTTAGGCAAGTTTGAAGTTGCATTTATTACAACTTGCTGTCCATTACATACCGAGTCATCTACCACTACTAACGTTACATCTGGGCGAGGTTTAACAACCACATTTACCAAAGCCGGTGTACCCGGGCAGCCATTCAAGAATGGTGTGATGGTATAAGTAACAGTAGAGTCTATAACTCCAGTATTTGTGAGTGTATCAATAATAAACAAGCCGCTACCATTTTTACCAGTATTGGTTGTCCAGCTAAAAGTAACACCATTATAATTTGAAGCTAAAACGATAACAACCGGTTCTCCATCACAAACCTGATTTGCAGATGGATTAGTAAAGATTAACGGACGAGGTTTTACTGTAACAGGAACTGTAACAATGTTGCTATAACAGCCACCTGTGGCAACTGCTCTGAATGTGTAGGTTACTACAATATCGTTCAAGCCATTGTTTACCAATGAAGTTGCAACATTACCGGTTCCGCTTGTGCCATTTGTTGCAGTCCAAGTGATGGTAGCAGGTGCTGTTGTGTTAATTGTAATATTTACTGGATCACCACTGCAGATAGAAAGCGATGTAGGAACAGCCGAAATTACAGGCGTTGCTCTTACTGTAATAATTGCGTTAGCAGTATCACAAAGTGACGGCACTCCATTATCGCATATTCTATAAGTAAACGTATCAACACCCACAAAGCTAGCCCCCGGTGTATATCTGTAGCCACCATAGTAAAGTTGGGTAGCAACCCCGTGACTTGGAGCCTTTATTATACTTAAGAAAGTTATTGCGTCACCATCAGGGTCACTGTCGTTCAACAACAAATTAAGATTTGCGGTACTACCCTGACAAATAAATGCCAAGTCATCAACAGCTACAGGAGGATTATTATCATCCTGATTAGGTATCTCATTGATGAATACTACCACCATTGCATCATCACAAAGCGGGCGAGGCGATGTAACACCGAATGGATCGCACACTTGGTAATAGAAAGTATCGTATCCAATAAATCCTGTATTAGGTGTGTAAGTTACAGTTCCATTTTGGTTTACAACAACTGAACCGTTGTTTGGCAAAGTCAAAATTTGAACACTTAATGAATCGCCATCCGGGTCGAAGTCATTACCTTTTACATTGATTACAGCAGGAACATTTTTATCTGTTACCGCAAAATCATTATTTGCTACTGGAGGGTGATTCACTAATGAATCGCCTGAAGGCAATACAGTTACAATAATTATTGATGTATCGCACAAAGGAGTAACCGGGAATTTAGCTGCATCGCATACGCTATAAACAATAGTAATAACGCCATCAAATCCTGTTGGAGGCGTAACTACAATCGCACCTGTTCCGGTTGGTGTAACCACTGTGCCTGGAACACTTGGAGTGGCGTAAGTGTATGTTAATGGATCGCCATCCGGATCACCCGTTGCCAAACTTGTGTTTACAGGAACTGGCACATCAGTTTTTGTATAAACTCTAACAGTATCTGCATAAGGCGGATCATTTGTAGGAGTTACAATGATGTATGTGTATGAAGTATCACACAACTGCGGATTACCATTATCACAAACAACTAAACACAAAGTATCATTTCCGTAGAAATTCAAGTACGGTTTATAAGTGTAACAAACCTCATGGGGAATTGTACCATTATTTACAACAGGCAATGAAGTTAATGTACCATGCTTAGGCAAACCACATATTGAAACTGAATGCAAATCTGCTGCGTCAACATCTGTAATTGGAATACAAACTGTAATTGGACAGTCTTCACAAGTAGTAACGGTTGTATCAGGAACTTCAGGCTTATCATTTCTTGGCAGAATAGTAATGTAAACAGTTGCAGTATCACATAATGACGGAACACCATCATCACATACTCTGTAAATGAAAGAATCTAAACCATTGTAATTCAGAGTTGGTGTGTACAAGAATGTACCGTTACCATTCAAAGTTACTGTACCATGTGATACATTTACCAAAGGAGTTGTAGTAACAATCAAACTGTCTCCGTTTGGATCGCTGTCGTTAGTCAATACATTGCCGTTTACAAAACTATCTTCCGGAATTACATAGTAATCATTAGCTGCAAACGGAGGGTCGTTTACATCTAATGGCTCATCTATAATATGGATATACACGTAAGCATCATCGCATAACAATGGAGCTCCGTTATCACATATTCTGTAACGGAAAGTATCTAATCCAACATAGTTATTGCTTGGAGTGTATGTTACTGTTTTATCAGGATTTACTGTAGCAGTACCATGCTTAGGTTGCTCTATAACAACTACTGTTAATGGATCACCATTCGGATCAAAGTCATTTGCCAGCACATTTACTTTTGCAGGTACATTTTTAGGTGTAGATGCTCTGTCGTCATTAGCAACAGGCGGGTCATTCACATTATTCACAGGAATAATGATGATGGTAATTGTTGCAGTATCACACAATGGTGTGTAGATGTAATTTGCAATATCACATGCCTGATAAGGGAATGTGATCGCATTTGGTGCAGAACCAACTGTAGTTTTTACGTCAAATGTTCCATTGCCTGTTGGGATAAATGTTACTCCAGGTACTACAGGGAATCCATTCGGATAGCTGATGATTACAGGATCTCCATTCGGGTCACTAACGCTTGCACCAACGTTTACTCCAAAGTTCTTTCCTTCCTCAATTGTTATAGTAATATTTTCAGCAACAGGCGGATCGTTGCGTGGGTCAATTCTTATGTAAACAGTTGCTGTATCACATAATGAAGGAACACCATTATCACACACTCTGTAAACAAATGAATCTAATCCATTGTAATCAGTGGTTGGTGTGTATAAGAATGTACCGTTGCCATTCAAAGTTACTGTTCCATGAGAAACATTTACTAATGGTGTAGTTGTTACAATCAAGCTATCTCCGTTTGGATCACTGTCATTGGTCAACACGTTGCCATTTACAAAGCTATCCTCAGGGATTACATAGTAATCGTTAGCTGCAAACGGAGGATCGTTTACATTCAATGGGTCTTCAACTATGTCAATATATACATAAGCTGTATCACATAGACTTGGTGAACCATTGTCGCATATTCTGTAACGGAATGTATCTGCCCCTACATAATTATTTGCAGGCGTGTATTTAACTGTTTTATCAGGATTTACGGTAGCTGTGCCATGTTTAGGTTGCTCAATAACTGTAACTGTCAATGGATCTCCATTAGGGTCAAAGTCATTCGCCAGCACATTTACTTTTGCCGGTACGTTTTTAGGTGTATTTGCTCTGTCATCATTGGCTACAGGAGGATCGTTTACATTATTTACCGGAATAATGTTGATGGTAATAGTTGCTGTATCACACAATGGTGTATAGATATAGTTTGCAACATCACATGCCTGATATGGGAATGTAATTGTGTTTGGTGCTGTACCAACAGCAGTAACAACATCAAATGTTCCGTTACCAGTTGGAATAAATGTTACACCAGGTACAACCGGGAATCCATTCGGATAGCTGATAATTACAGGATCTCCATTAGGGTCACCTACACTTGAACCTGCATTTATACCAAGACTTTTTCCTTCTTCAAGTGTTACAATGATATTCTCTGCAACAGGCGGATCGTTACGCGGCACAACTGTAATATAGACAGTTGCTGTATCGCACAATGATGGTACACCATTGTCGCATATTCTGTAAACAAACGAATCAATACCGTTGAATCTAGGCGAAGGAGTATACAAGAACGTACCATTGCCATTCAAGGTTACTGTGCCATGAGATACATTTACTAAGGGTGTAGTTGTAACAACCAAACTGTCTCCGTTTGGATCGCTGTCGTTAGTCAATACATTACCGTTTACAAAACTGTCCTCCGGTATAACGTAGTAATCATTGACTGCATAAGGAGGATCATTCGAATTCAATGGCTCATCAACAATATCAATATATACATAAGCTGTATCACACAGACTTGGTGAACCATTATCGCATATTCTGTAACGGAAAGTGTCTGCACCTACATAATTATTATTCGGTGTATACTTAACTGTTCCGTCAGGGTTTAATGTGGCTGTGCCATGCTTAGGTTGTTCAATAACTGTTACCGTCAATGGGTCACCATTCGGGTCAAAGTCATTCGCCAACACATTTACTTTGGCAGGTACATTTTTAGGTGTATTTGCTCTGTCATCATTAGCAACTGGTGGGTCATTTACATTATTTACCGGAAGAATGATGATTGTAATAGTTGCTGTATCGCACAATGGAGTGTAGATATAATTTGCAATATCACATGCACGGTATTGGAACGTGATAGTATCTGGTGCTGTACCAATAGTTGTTTTTACATCAAATGTTCCATTACCAGTTGGGATAAATGTTACACCCGGCACTACAGGGAATCCATTCGGATAGCTGATAATTACAGGATCGCTATTCGGGTCACCTACACTTGCACCAACATTTATACCAAGATTTTTGCCTTCCTCAACCGTTACAGTGATATTCTCTGCAACAGGCGGATCGTTGCGTGGGTCAACTCTTATGTAAACAGTTGCTGTATCACACAATGACGGCACTCCGTTATCACACACTCTGTAAACAAATGAATCTAACCCGCTGAAGTTTGGAGCAGGTGTATACAGGAATGTGCCATTGCCATTCAAAGTTACTGTGCCATGTGATACATTAACCAATGGAGTTGTTGTAACAACCAAACTGTCTCCGTTTGGATCACTATCGTTAGTCAACACATTTCCGTTTACAAAGCTATCTTCAGGAATTACATAGTAATCATTTACCGCCAACGGAGGATCGTTTACATCCAAAGGCTCATCAACGATATCAATATATACATAAGCAGTATCACACAAACTTGGTGTGCCGTTATCACATATTTTGTAACGGAATGTATCGGCACCTACATAATTATTGTTTGGTGTGTATTTAACTGTTTTATCAGGATTAAGTGTTGCTGTACCATTTTTAGGTTGCTCAATAACTGTTACCGCCAATGGGTCACCATTAGGGTCGCCATCGTTTGCCAACACATTAACTTTTGCAGGTACATTTTTAGGTGTCTGTTGTCTGTCATTATTAGCATAAGGTGGGTCGTTTACATTATTAACAGGTAAAATAACAATAGTAATAGTTGCTGTATCGCACAGTGGTGTTACAGGATAGTTAGCAACATCACAAGCTTGATACTGGAATGTAATAGTATCTGGAGCTGTTCCTACAGCAGTATGCACATCAAACGCACCATTTCCGGTTGGAACAAATGTTACACCCGGCACAACAGGGAATCCATTTGGATAGCTGATAACAACAGGGTCGCCTTCAGGATCGCTTACGCTGGCACCTACGTTCACACCTTGGCTGTTTCCTTCTTCTAAGGTAATTTTAATATTCTCAGCTACCGGAGGATCGTTTACTGGAGTGATGTTGATTCTAATAATACCTGTATCGCACAGCGATGGAATGCCATTATCGCAAACAATGACACAAATACTGTCTTTACCATGGTAATTTCCTCGTGGAGCGTATGTTAAGCATACAGTGTGCGGAGTAGAAGCATTGTTTACTGTTGGACCACTTGTAATAGTTCCATTTACCGGCAAACCGCAAATTGTTGCATTGTGCAAATCCACTACATCCACATCGGTAATTGGCAGGCAAACTGATATTGGGCAATCTTCGCAAGTTGTAATAGTTGAATCTGGAACTTCCGGTTTGTCGTTTACAGGTACAATTGTCAATACAACCAAAGCTGTATCGCACTTGCTTGGCACACCATTATCGCATAAACGATAGATAAAGGTATCTTGACCGTAGTAATTAGGGAAAGGAGTATAAGTGAAAGTGCTATCGCCATTTAAAGTCAATGTACCATGACTTACATTTAGCACTGGTAAAACCTGAACAGTAATCAAATCATTATCAGGATCAAAGTCATTCACCATAATGTTATAGGTAACTGTACTATCCTCTGGAACAGTAAAGTTATCACGGTTAGCAAGTGGTGGACGATTCACCTGCGAGTAGTCTAAATAAACCCAAGCAGTATCGCACAAGTTGGTTGGAGGAATAATACTTCCATCGCAAACCGAATATCTGAAGCTATCTATTAAGTTAAAATTCAATGGAGGCGTGTAGGTGAATGTACCGTTTGAATTCAATACAACAGTACCATAAACCGGATTGGTTAATGGTGTTGTGTTCACAATCAATGTATCACCATCAACATCAAAGTCGTTTGTTCTTACATTGCCATTGATAGCAGTATCATTACCAGCACTATAAAAGTCGTTTACAGCAACCGGTGGATCATTTACCGGAGTAACAGTGATAACAACAATAGCCGTATCGCAAGCCACAGGAACTTCGTTATCGCAAACACGATAGCAGAATGTATCTAAACCATTGAAATTAGAAGCCGGTGTATAACTGAAACTTCCATTAAAACTCAACACCAATGTCCCATTTTTTACATTACAAACCGGTGTTGTTGTAACCGTTAGTGGTTGTTGAGGATTAGCTGGGTCATAATCATTTACAAGAATACCCGGTACAGTTGTTACCAAAGGTTGATCTTCTGGAGTGGTGTAAGCATCATTTACAGCAACTGGCGGGCAAGAGTTCACAACAGCTGTTATTGTTGCAGGATTGCTGTTGCAATTATTTACAGTTACAACTACAGAATATACTCCACTCATGCTTGGTGTAGCATTTGCTCTTACCACATTTTGTGTGTTAGCATTAAAAGCAGTAGCAGTCCATGCGTAAGTTGCGTTAGCTATAGTTGAAGCAAAAATCTTCAAAGTATCACCATAACAAACAGGGCTATTGCTTGAAAGTACCGGAGGTGCTGGCGTAGTTGGATCGCTTAATACTTCAGGGCCAGGCAAAGTATCAGATGAACATCCAGTTGAAACAAGTGTAACAACAAAATCTGCATATGCGCCTTGCGCCAAACCAGAAAGAATTACTTGCCCACTAGCATTTGAGGTAAGATTTACTGGACCTTGCACTACATTATTTCTAGTATAGGTTACGCTATAAGCCACGTTTGCAGTCAAGCCGCTCAAAGTAATGCTACCCTGTGTTCCGCCACAAGTAGATGGATTGGAACTAGATAAAGTGGTGATATTAGGTCGTTGATTTACAACAACATTAACTGTTCTTGTTGGAGAGTTGCAATTATCTACAGTTGCATAAACGCTATATGTACCCGAATGAGCAACAAGCGCATTTGGTCTTACAGGATTTTGAGCAGAACTGCTAAAGCCCGATGGACCAGACCATGTATAAGTTGCATTGGTTACAGTAGCCGCAAAAAGTTTGATGGTATCGCCCGAACAAACTGGGCTGTTGCTTGTTGGCAATGGCAATGCAGGTGGATTAGGATCGGTTAATACAACCTGTGGTGGTGATGATAAAGACGAACAGCCTGTTGCTACTAATGTTACTACAAAGTTAGCATAAGTTCCTGATGTTAAGCCTGCAATGATAACAAGGCCAGAAGCATTTGCAGTAAGCAATTGCGGTGCTTGAGAAACTCCGTTTCTTGTAAATGCAACACTATATTGTGTACCTGAAACTAAACCACTAAGAGTAATAGTTCCTTGATTTCCTAAACAAGTGGTAGGATTAACACCGGCTGAACCTGTAAGTGTTGGGCGTTGGTTTACCACCACATTCACAGTGCCAGGCAATGAATTACAATTATTTACTGTAGCAACTACACTATAAGTTCCGCCAAATGCTGTAACGGCATTTAGTCTTATTGGGTTTTGTGTACTTGCATTAAAGCCCGATGGCCCTGTCCATGCATAAGTTGCTCCGATAATTGTTGATGAAAACAATTTAATAGTATCGCTTGAACATACAGGGCTATTGCTCGTAGCTACTGGGGTTGCTGGTGTTGTAGGATCAGTTAATGTAACCGGACCAGGGAATGTTGCAGACGAGCATCCCGTAGAAACCAATGTTACTACAAAGTTTGTATAGGTTCCGGCATTCAAACCTGTAAGAACCACTTGTCCACTTCCATTTGAAGTTAATACAACCGGAGTTTGCAACACACTGTTTCTTGAATATGAAACACTATATTGAACACTTGCAGTCAATCCGCTTAAAGTGATTGTGCCTTGTGTGCCTCCGCATGTTGCAGGGTTGGCACCTACCGCAGTAGTTATTGCAGGGCGTTGGTTTACCACCACATTCACAGTGCCTGGCAATGAATTACAATTATTTACTGTAGCAACTACACTGTAAGTTCCGCCAAATGCTGTAACAGCATTTAGTCTTATTGGGTTTTGTGTATTTGCATTAAAGCCCGATGGTCCTGTCCATGCATAAGTTGCTCCGATAATTGTTGATGAAAACAATTTAATAGTATCGCTTGAACATACAGGGCTATTGCTCGTAGCTACCGGGGTTGCTGGTGTTGTAGGATCGGTTAATGTAACCGGACCCGCAAAAGCAGGAGAGGGACAACCTGTTGAAACCTGAGTAACAATAAAATTACCATAAGAACCAGCGTTCAATCCAACCAAGATAACTTGACCGCTACCATTGGCAGTTAATGTTTGTGGAATTTGCCCCACACCAGCACGTTGATAGTTTACTGTGTATTGTTGTCCGGCTGTTAAACCACTTAAAATAACTGTGCCTTGTGTTCCACCACAGGTTGTTGGATTTGTTCCGGCTGCCGAAGCAATAGTGGGATTGTTGTTTACAACCAACAAAACAGAGTCGGGCGCAGAAATACATCCACTCACCGTTCTTCTAACAACATAATAACCACCATGAGTTGTAGATGTGATAGAACGAGTTGGATTTTGTACAGATGCAGTAAATCCAGCTGGTCCAGTCCAACTATAAGTTGCACCTGTTGCAGAGGCAGTATTAAACTGCACTGTATTGCCCACACAAATTGGATTTGGTGTAGCAGTAGTATTTGAGGCAGGTGCACCAAAATTTACAACTACAAAAGTAGAGGCTATCGGAGAAGTACAACCATTTACAGTTCTGGTAACATTATATGTACCACCTGCAGCAGTTGAAACATTTGTAATAGATGGATTTTGAACGGAAGAAGCAAAACCATTAGGACCTGTCCAACTAAAAGTACCACCAGATGGAGAAGCCGTAAGATTTAGGGTTTGCCCCGAACAAACCGGACTGTTACTGCCCGCAGTAGGTGCTGAAGGAATAGTATTTACTACCACTGTAATTGTTCCAGCGGCAGACTTACATCCATTGGCAGAAGTTGCAATAACACTATAAACACCAGCATTTGCAACAGTTACCCCGCTTATGGTTGGGTTTTGTTGTGAACTTGTAAAACCGTTTGGCCCTGTCCAAGCATAAGTTACACCTGGTGTGGCAGAATTGGCAGTAAGCTGCAGGTTTTGACCAACACATAAAGGTCCATTAGAAGTTACAACCGATGTAGCAACCGAAGGAGTAACCAAAATGCTTACACGTGCTAAAGTATCGCTTGCTCTGTTACAAGCATCTCCATTAATAATTCTTCTATAAAGCGTGATACCATTAACATAAATAGCCGGTGGTGTGTAATTTTGCGATGTAGCCCCGGGTATATTTTGCCATGTAGCAGCACTATCAATACTAGACTGCCATTGATATTGGTTAATCACAGGAACACCACTTGGATAAGCACCCGAAGTACCATTAGTTTGGTTAGAACCATTTCTTTGAACTGTAGCAAAAATAAATGATGGAACAGCAGCCGTTATTGGCACAGGCGCACTACCACAAGTGATTGTCTGATTTGCTCCACTTGTGATGCTGTTGCCGGTTAAATCCGGTGGATTCGCCATACTTAACAACACAGGTTCTCCGCGACTTGTTGAATTATTTCTTGTGTTTGTAAGCGTACCAGCTGTAACAGGGAAATTTTGCGAATAAGTTGTTATAGGCAAGTAAACCCTGCAATCGCTGAATTTAATACCTCTTTGCCCTATTGGGTCTGTTTCATTTTGTGTACCGCCAATGTATGTGCTATGCCTAAGATTTGCACCATTTGCACTAAGTTTAAAGAACAAGGCATCCTGATTGCTTCCGTCATAAGAGTTAGTTTGCAGTGGCGAATCGAATACCGGCACATCTTTACTCCACGAATAACCTAACACATAAACATCATCGTTTAAATCCAAGTTCAAACCCATCATGTTTACCTCGGTTCCCGAACCACCAAAGTAAGTACCCCACGTAGTTGCATTACCTCCTATAGGTAAAGAAGCAACAAAAAAGTCGGTAGAGCCAATATATGACTGGCGGTACGCCCCAGCAGTAGTGTTTACATTTGAAAGTGCACCCACAGCCATTCCACCTATCACAATTTGTGTTTTAAGGCGGTTGGTTTCCATACAAAGAATAGATGCCGAGCTGCCACTTGTAGAATTGAAATAACGCGACCAAAGGGCATTACCGTTAGCACTGTTTAAGCGCATCAACCAACCGTCTTGATTGCCCACACGCGTGGTTTGCCCCGATGGATTGTTATATGAAATACCACCTGTGCCTCTTGTATAACCACCTATAATTACATTGTTGGCATTATCAACTACACAAATATTGAACCTGTCTTGCCCATTGCTTGAAGAATATTGTCTTTTCCAAATCAGGTTTTCTAAATTGCTCGAAATTCTGAGTGCATAGCCATTATCGCCACCACTTGCTACTGCCGTGCCATCGGGTTGTATTGCCGCAGGAATATCACCATCATCGCTTGCACTCTGCTGGGTTGTGCTACCCACAACTATCAAATCGAAATTGTTACCAGTTGTCGGCAATACACGTACGTCATAAAAATCTACACCCCAGTTACCACTTGTAGCTCCAAGGGTTCTCACAGCCGCACCGGTTCCATTTGGGTGAACCTTTGCGATAAAACCAGTATTACTACCAGTTCTTTGTGTCCAACTTCCGGCAGAGAAACCAGTACCATAAGTTTTTTGCAAGTTGCCACCTTGTGGACCAACTATGTATATGTATCCATCTAAACCTAATGTGAGTGCATAAGGGTTATCGGTACCAGTATCGCCCAAGTATGTTTGCCATACACGAGTACCCGAGCCACCCGGAGACGCTGGCTCTAAATACCTTGATATAAATAAATCCGTGCTACTGTTATTGTTTGTAGTTTGAAAAGCACCAACAGTAATTAGACCACCATTGTATCTTCCACAAGCAAAAATATTTCCTGCGGCATCTACATCAATAGCATGGAAGTGAGAATCGGAACCAGGGCTGCCTGCAATGTAAGTAGCCCAACGTAAAACGATGGGGTCTATTACTAAAGTTTGAGTAACATCATATTTAGGAACAACGAATGCAATCGTATTTTTTTCAAGTAATTTAAAATGAACCTGAATTGGAGTTCGCTTCCCTTCTTTATCTATTAAATAACTTATTGGAGCCGGAATTGTTTGTTCGCCAACTGTGGTTTCAAAAACTATATCACCTTTCTTATTTAAGCGCAAACCTTCAATACCTTCTACCGTAAATTGTATTTTTGAAAAATCTGCACCGGGAGCTACGATAATATCATTTTCAAAATCGCCATTGTCGGCAGTGTAATAACGAACATCAATTCCATTGTAAACATTTTTGTAAACAATTTCGGAATATCCATGAATGTTTGTTGCATGTTTCGAGGCATCGCCAATCAAGAAATTATAATACTCCTTGCTTTGACCTTTGCGTTCAATAGACTCTTTTGTTGCAACATTTCCATTCAGGAAGTTGATTCTCCAACCATGTCCTTTTACACCGCTGGCAGTGCCAAGTTCAGCTTTTGTAATTTCACCTTTGCGGTATTCTTCTTCGCGGTGCAAAAACTCGTGGTACTCATGCAGACTTTCCGAGTCATACATACCCACCATCATACCTTGTGGGGTTGCCAACATCTGCGCACCGGGCAAATCTGCTTTATACAAAACGTGAGCAGGCCATTGCCCTTTGTTTTCTAAAAAGGAAATATTCTCAGCATTTGCCTCTGCCGATTTTTCAATCTGCGCTTTTACATCGGCACTTACACCGCCTTTGTGTGCTAAGGCTGCATGCGATAAAAACAACGATACGAATAGCGATAGTGCTATTGAATAGATTGGTTGCATATAACGTTGAGTTAAATTTCTTGATTTCATGCGATAAAAACTTTAGATGATGCAACACCAGCCTTTACACAGCTTGGTTGCAGATGGTGAGGGTGTATAAAATATTCAAGTAACAGAGACAATGATTTTGCCTCAATTAAGTTGTGCTTCAGAAAATTTTCTAACACATAGTAAAAATTACTCATGCCAAAATGGGTGGTTCTTTATCTGAAATTTCGCCAATATTAGCTATAAACGAAACAATTTTTCTAAAAGACCGTATAAAGATTTTTTAAAAATTTTTGCAAATATAACCACCAAAACGACTTTTTATAGCTCTCATCTGTTAAGTTACAGTTATAATACATGTGGATTCGCGCTAAAATGCTACACAATGAACAACTTACGAGGCACATCATATTGCACGTTTTTCTAAAAAACCTTACGATGAGATTTGTTATAAAAGCATTTTTGTTAAAACTTCAAGGAAACTCACTAAAAAAATTCAATTCAAAAGCCATCAATCTAAAACCGGTGGGTCGGTAAACTTGTAGCCTACTCCTCTTATGGAATGAAAGTAAATAGGATTGCGCACATCCTTCTCGAAATATTTTCGAAAAATGACAATAAAATTATCGGTGGTGCGGGTAGATGGATAAACCTCGTAACCCCAAATAATATTAAGCATCTGCTGGCGAGAAACAACTGTGTTTTTGTGATCAATCAAATACTTCAATACTTCTGCTTCGCGTTTAGAAAGCGTTATTTCTCTACCATCGAATGTTCTCACATAAAAATTCTGAAAATTAACTTCGTTACCTCCAAAGGAATACTGCACACTATTTGCCGTATTGTGTTTACCTTTTTGGCTGTGCTTTATCAATACTTTTACACGCAACAGCAGTTCCTCAAGATTAAAAGGTTTGGTAAGGTAATCATCGGCACCTAATTTTAATCCCTTCACTTTATCTTGATGCGAATCTTTTGCTGTAAGAAATAGAATTGGGGTGTCGGTATCCGAAAGGCGAATGTGCTCACAAACATCGAAACCGCTTATCTCAGGAATCATTACATCCAAAATAATGAGGTTGAAAAACTGCTCTTCTTTTCGTTTTAAAGCCTCCACACCAGTTACTGCAGTAACCACTTCTATACCTTCCATTTCAAGGTTCATAGAAATTGCTTCGAGTAAATTTTCTTCATCTTCAACTAAGAGCACGCGTGCATTCATGTACAAGAGATTATTGTTCAATAATACTTAGAAAAAAATAATGGATTGTCATAGAACTGCAATATTTAATTGGCAACTCCACACTTTTGCAAACAACGCTGCAACATGGAATTTTCTTCTTGCGACAATCCATCAAATCCATTCACTTTTTGCAAACGTTTAATACTTTCATCACACACGTTTTTTTGGCAATACAATATTCCCAACTCAAATTGAATGATGGGATTGGCAGCATTTAGTTTATCTGCTTTTTCAAAACAATGTATGGCTGCATCTAACGACTCGGGCTGCTGCAAAGTAACCTTGTAGCAAGCAGCCAAACTAAGCCAGGCATTAACATTTGAAGGTTGCAGAACAGTTGCTTTGGTAAACATATCCTTTGCTTGCGTTAAAAATTTTTGCTGAAAATAAACAGAGCCCAATCCCATTAATGCCGGAAAATAATCTGCTTGTTGTTGTAGGGCTTTTGAAAAATAACTACCAGCAGTTTGCAACAAAATTGCAGCACTATCAGTAGCGGCAACCGTACTCTTATTGTAGTAAATTTGCCCAAGCAACTCGTTGCCTTTCCATGGCTCATCGCTTGCAACAATTTGTTGCGCATTTGAAATTGCTACATCCAACCTACCAATATTGATAAAATAGTTTGCAGCCGCATACTTATTCTCAGCAAGCGACACGGATGATGCGCGATGAAAAGGATTGAGAATCGCATTCAACACAATTGCTGTATTTGATAGCACCGGAGCCGAAACATCGTAAAACACATTTGAATCAAAAACACTTTCGCTACTACTCGTTTTTACATACACAGCAGCAACAGCATCTGCAAAAACAATTTTATAACCATTCCCCGCACTTAAATATTTATGTAACGAGTGAAACTGAGGACGATATAAAACAGCATAATTAAAATTGAATTTACTGTCTAATTCCATAAATTTTTCCGGCATCATTGCCGCCTCATAAAATACATCGAAAAAAGAAGCTGGAAAAACATCTAAATCGCGTAAATCTATAAACGTTTCAAAGCCTGGTATTTTCCAAAGAAGATAAGCAGAAATTAAATAATCGGAAAAACAATTGCCAGACAATTTATTATTAATAATAAAATTAGACGCCCCA
>Ga0209573_1001112_pt1 | contig 44602 bp, 51 predicted proteins | sample TNRBio252014_DNA_FD_185870 | JGI IMG/M metagenome (GOLD analysis project Ga0209573, IMG submission 185870) | Wastewater treatment Type I Accumulibacter community from EBPR Bioreactor in Madison, WI, USA - TNR Reactor_6/25/2014_ DNA (SPAdes)... | ecosystem: Engineered > Bioreactor > EBPR >...
GGTTCGACCACAAAACAAGCAGTAAGACGAGTGTTTTTTCGTGTTAGCTTATGGGCAACAATCCCCTTGCCGCCCCGACCCGTTAGCCGATATTCATACGAAGATGCGCGCTTGCCAAACCCATCATCGGTTACGGCCATTATTAGTTCTTCTTTGCCTTTTAGTTCTTCAAAACGCTCTGTAGTGATAGCGCCTTCAGCCACTTCTTCAGCTTCGTCAGTATCAACAGATTCTTCGACCGCTTCACCATCAACAAGTAATTCGCCGCGCTCTGCACGGCTTTTACGGATAAAGTCAGACCGTTCGGCGCTTGTGGCCTCAACGTTTTTCAATATTGTCATCGAAATAACTTCATCGCCAGCGGCAAGATTTATTCCTCGCACGCCAGTTGAATCGCGGCCTTTAAATACCCGCACGTCAGTACTTCTAAAGCGAATGCATTGCCCTAAAGCGGTGGTTAGAAGCACGTCATCTTTAACGCTGCAAATTGCAACATTGACAATTTGATCGTCTTCGTTTTCTAACTTCATCGCAATTTTGCCACCACGCGATATCCGTTGAAAATCAGTGAGGCTATTGCGGCGCACTGTGCCCTTTTTCGTGGCGAACATCAATTCCAAATCGGCCCAGCTGGCTTCATCTTCTGGCAATGCAAGGATTGAAGATATGCGTTCGCCTTTTTCAAATGCTAAGATATTCGCAACTGAACGCCCCTTTGTGCGCGGATCCCCTTGTGGTAACCGCCATACTTTTTCACGGTAAACCAGACCCATATTTGTAAAGAACAGAATAGGCGTATGGGTTGATGCCGAGAACAAGCCAACAACCCAATCTTCATCTTTTGTATCCATGCCGCTGCGGCCCCGGCCACCGCGATTTTGGGTTCGATACATCGATAATGGAGTACGTTTGATATAACCCGCATGTGAAAGCGTGACCACCATATCCTCGCGCTCAATAAAGGCTTCGTCATCTAGATCCAAATCAGCTTCGATAAAGATTGAACGACGAGGAACAGCGAATGTATCACGCACTGTAATTAATTCTTGGCGCGCAATATCAATAACCCGCGAACGAGAACTTAAAATATCTAATAGGTCCTTGATGCGTTCAGCCAAGGTATTAGTTTCATTTGTCAATTCTTCGCGCCCAAGGCCAGTAAGTCTCTGGAGGCGCAAATCCAAAATCGCCCTAGCCTGATCTTCAGACAGCCGAACGGTGTTTTCGGTAGTCAATTTTGATCGCGGGTCATCAATCAAAGCGATAAGCGGCGCCAAATCTTTTGCCGGCCAGTCGCGCGAAGTTAGTGCTTCACGCGCAGATGCAGGGTCTGGTGCAGCACGAATGAGGCGTACTACCTCGTCAATATTCGCAACGGCAATCGCAAGACCCACCAAATCATGCCCGCGATCCCTTGCCTTCGTAAGGCGGTGGCGAGTACGATTGGTTATCACTTTTTCACGGAAGCGCAAAAATACTTCAAGCATAGCCCGCGCCGTCATTTGCACAGGGCGCCTGTCTACAAGCGCAAGCATATTCGCGCTGAACGGTGTTTGCATTGGCGTATATTTGTATAGTTGATTGAGAACGACATCAGGCGAAGAATCACGCTTAATTTCAATAACAACCCGCATTCCCACACGGTTGCTTTCATCGCGCAACGCAGAAATGCCTTCTATTCGTTTTTCACGCACCAATTCGGCAATTTTCTCAATCATCGTGGCTTTATTCACTTGGAATGGAATCTCTGTCACAATAATGGCTTCGCGTTCGCCTTTGAACTTTTCAACATGCGAAGTAGCGCGCATTATTATTGAACCACGGCCAGTAAGTAATGCATTGCGTGAACCCGATCGGCCCACAATTTGCGCTCCCGTAGGGAAATCTGGTCCCGGCATTATCTCAAGCAATTCAACATCACTTATTTGTGGATTATCCAACATTGCCAGCGCAGCGTTGCAAACCTCGCCCAAATTATGCGGTGGAATATTTGTCGCCATACCAACCGCAATTCCGCCAGCACCGTTTACTAAAAGATTTGGGTATTTAGCGGGTAAGACCGTCGGCTCGGACTGTGAACCATCGTAATTGTCTTGAAAATCAACTGTTCCTTCGTTCAAATCATCAAGCAACGGCATTGCAGTTTTTGCAAGCTTAGATTCCGTATAGCGCATTGCTGCGGGTGGATCACCATCAACCGAGCCAAAATTGCCCTGCCCATCAATAAGCGGCAAAGACATCGAAAATGGTTGTGCCATGCGCACCAACGCATCGTAAATCGCACTATCACCATGAGGGTGATATTTACCCATAACTTCGCCAACTGTTTGCGCGGATTTAAGGTATTTTTTATCGGGTGTGAAACCAGACGCGTACATACCGAAAAGAATACGCCTGTGAACCGGTTTTAAGCCGTCGCGTGCATCAGGAAGCGCACGTGACACAATCACACTCATCGCATAATCTAGATAGGATGACTTAAGCTCATTCTCTATTGCAATCGGGCTTATGCCAAAGTTATCACTTTCCAAACGCTCAGATTTTATTGGCGGAAGCGCACCAAGATTTTCGGTATTGGCTTCAATGTTGTTTTCTTCATTATCGTCTGACAAAATATATTACCTATTTGCATTTGTGTGAGATTTGCACGAATCGCGACTTAATATTCTAGAGGCAATATCCTAGCAGGAACACTCAGCTTTAGCCAATATTTTGGTGCTAATTATATTGAATAAATAAACAAAATTATTCTTGGCTCTTATGCGCAATTGACGGCTGGTTTTCCCAATCCTTACCATCAAATGGTGCAATCATTTTCATTGGCAAATTGGGATAGCCACTCAAACACCGCGCATTTACCGACCAACCATCAGGGTTGGAGCGCGGGCGATAAAAAGCCTTCACACCGCATGTTTTACAAAACAAATGTTTTGCAACACCAGTATTGAACTTATACTCGGTGAGATTATCCGCTCCTTGAATGAGGCGAAACTTCGATTGCGGCACAATTATGTGAACAAAGCCAGTCATTTCGCAAATCGAACAAGTGCAAGTTTGCGCTTCAAAATCGCCTGGCAAATCCACTTCAAATTGAACTGTGCCGCAATGGCATGAACCTTGATATTTCTTAAGACTAGCCATCCAACTTACTTTGCAAAGCAACCAATCAAAGTGTCAAAAAATTGCGAAGAACCGCTTCGAGCTATTTTTTGTCGAAATAGTGCCACTTTACTGAGCGAGGTGCAAATGCCCACCTAAGTGGGCAGAGCGCCGAGAGTGGCAAAGTGAATATCTAAAACGGCACATCATCATCAAGTTCGGAGGCGAATGATTGCTTTTCGCCAGAAACTCTACGTGGTTCACCGCCGCCAAAACCGCCATCATTATCTCCAGCGCCTCGGCCATCGAGCAAGGTCAATTGTCCATTAAAGCGGCCAATAACAATTTCAGTTGTATATTTATCATTGCCATTGGCGTCTTGCCATTTGCGAGTTTGCAAACTTCCTTCAACATAGACTTTCGAACCTTTGTGCAGATAGTTTTCAACCACCTTCACAATGTTATCATTGCGAACCACAATATTGTGCCATTCAGTCTTTTCTTTGCGCTCTCCCGAAGTTTTATCGCGCCAAGTTTCAGAAGTCGCAATTGAAAAATTGGCAATTTTATCGCCACTTGGAAATGATTTGATTTCTGGGTCACGACCCAAATTGCCCAATAAAATTACTTTGTTTACGCTGCCTGCCATCTTATTTCCCTTAGTCATATATTGGACAAATCATTGTTCATATGAACGCAATGTATAATCGTTTTGCATGTTGACGCAATGGTCCATGCCAACCCAAAGACAAAATTTATCACAACTGTTTTGTTCATTGTATGTTCTTTCTGTTTGGCTTGTCAAGAAGAATCCTTTAGGGTCCTTTGAGACCAACAAAAAGGCCAATAATGTCTGAATTGCATTTTATTCGCGTGCGGGGCGCTCGTGAACACAATCTAAAAAATATAACCGTTGAAATCCCGCGTGGACAATTGGTAGTTCTTACTGGGATGTCGGGCTCTGGCAAAAGTTCCTTGGCATTTGACACTATATATGCCGAGGGGCAAAGGCGCTATGTAGAGAGCCTTTCAGCCTATGCGCGTCAATTCCTTGAAATGATGCAAAAACCTGATGTTGACGCGATAGAAGGTCTATCCCCAGCAATTTCAATAGAGCAAAAAACAACATCGAAAAACCCAAGATCAACTGTTGGAACCGTAACAGAAATCCATGATTATATGCGGCTTTTGTGGGCACGAATTGGCGTGCCATTTTCGCCGACAACTGGCTTACCGATTGAGAGCCAGAGTATTGCGCAAATGGTTGATAAAACTATGGCGCTTGGTGATGGCGCACGTCTATATTTAATGGCACCAATCATTCGCGATAGAAAAGGCGAATATAAAGCCGAGATAAAATCATGGATTAAGCAAGGTTATAACCGCGCCCGCATTGATGGCGTATTTTGTGAACTTGAAGAAGCGCCGATATTAGATAAAAAGCTAAAACATACCATTGAGATAGTTGTAGACAGAATTATTATCAAAGAAGGTATTGAGCAAAGACTGGCAGGCAGTTTCGAGACCGCTTGCCGCCTGGCCGATGGCATTGCAATTGTTGAATTTGCAGACAATGAAATCACCAAAGCCCCAATCATGTTTTCGCAAAAATTCGCCTGTCCAGTTTCGGGTTTTAGCATCAGCGAAATCGAGCCGCGCTTATTCTCATTCAACAATCCAAATGGAGCTTGCGGGACTTGTGATGGACTAGGCGTTCAATTGAAATTTGACATTGACATGATAGTCCCTGAACGTGACAAATCAATCCAAGATGGGGCCGTGGCCCCATGGTCAAAAGGCAACTCACCTTTATATTTTCAAACTCTTCTTGCGCTATGTAAGCATTTTGATGAAATAGTTACAACGCCGTGGAGTAAATTATCACAAGGCTTGCGCGATGCCATTATCCATGGGTCTGGCAAAGAAAAAATTCAGTTTATTTATGAAGACGGCACTCGCAAATATGAGACAACAAAGGTTTTCGAAGGCGTTTTACCTAATTTGGAACGACGATATCGTGAAACTGACAGCAATTGGGTGCGCGATGATTTGGCAAAATATCAATCAGCGCAAACTTGCCCTTCATGCGCTGGCAAGCGTTTGAAGCCAGAGGCACTGGCAGTGAAAATTGCGGGCCTTGATATTGCACAGGCTGGCAGTTTTTCAATCTCCAATGCCCACAAATGGTTTCAAGATTTAGATGGAATTTTGTCAGAGCGCCAAAAGGAAATCGGAGTTCGCGTTTTGAAAGAAATTCGGGAGCGGTTGAATTTCCTTGTCAATGTCGGGCTGGAATATTTAACCTTGCACCGCGGATCCGCAACTCTATCAGGCGGAGAGAGCCAGCGCATTCGGCTGGCGTCGCAAATTGGGTCTGGCCTTACGGGCGTTTTATATGTTTTGGACGAGCCTTCAATTGGCCTTCATCAACGCGATAACACGCGCCTGCTTGAAAGCCTAAAAGGACTGCGTGATTTGGGCAATAGTGTTCTCGTGGTCGAACATGACGAGGAAGCAATATTGAGCGCGGATCACGTCATCGACATGGGGCCAATGGCGGGAATTCATGGCGGCGAAGTAATCGCCCAAGGCAAACCAATTGATATTGAAAATAGCGCAAAAAGTATAACTGGCGCCTATTTGCGCGGCGATAGCGAAATACCAATTCCGAAAACACGGCGCAAAATCAATAAGAGCCGAATGGTTAAATTGAGCGGCGCCAGCGGGAATAATCTAAAAAATATAACGCTGGAAATACCTTTGGGGCTTTTGACATGCATAACCGGCGTATCCGGTGGCGGCAAGTCGACCCTAATTGTCGAGACTTTGTATAAAGTATTAGCCCGAAGATTGAATGGATCTTCTGATGTTTCTGCGCCGTATTTGGAGATTGAAGGTCTGCACCATCTTGATAAAGTTATCGACATTGACCAAAGTCCAATTGGTCGCACACCAAGGTCCAACCCTGCGACATATACTGGCGCATTTGGTCCAATACGTGACTGGTTCGCTGCGTTGCCAGAATCAAAAGCTCGTGGTTATGGACCAGGGCGATTTAGCTTCAATGTGAAAGGCGGAAGGTGCGAAACTTGCCAAGGTGACGGCGTGCAAAAAATTGAAATGCACTTCTTGCCAGATGTTTATGTGACTTGCGATGATTGCAATGGTCAAAGATATAATCGTGAGACTTTGGAAGTAAAATATCGCAATAAATCAATATCTGAAGTCCTTGATATGACAGTTGAAGAAGGACGCGATTTCTTTTCTGCTGTCCCGTCCATTCGCGATAAAATGGAAACACTTTTTAGAGTTGGCCTTGGATACGTTAAAATCGGCCAATCTGCGACAACACTTTCTGGCGGCGAAGCGCAACGGGTGAAATTATCAAAGGAACTGTCCAAACGCTCAACTGGCCGCACCTTCTATATTCTCGATGAACCAACCACTGGTCTGCATTTTGAAGACACTCGCAAATTGATGGAAGTTTTGCAAGAATTGGCAGATGGCGGAAATACCGTTGTCATAATTGAGCACAATCTCGATGTTATCAAAACTGCAGATTATATAGTCGATCTGGGCCCTGAAGGTGGCGATGGCGGCGGTACTATTGTTGCCAAGGGAACACCTGAAGAAGTTGCGAAAGTGGCAAATAGTTACACTGGTCAGTATTTGAACGAAACTCTACAAAAGCACCAACAACGCCGCGCGAGAGCTAAGCCCCTTTAATGTGATTGATCTCAAGCATAAACTAAATCAGAAAACCAATAATTTGCCTAGTTTTCAGTTCAAGATTTAAATCCAAAACACTTAGGCGAAATTGCTGATTATAGAACAAGTGGTTCACATCGACCAGTTAATGGATTGGGAACTGTATTTCCACTACACAACGTTGGGCTTGAATCTTTTGCAAGTGCAGCTGCCAGCGCAACCACAACTACGACACCCGCTACCATCAGTAATGTTCCACCATTGCCACCATCGGATTGGCGGATTCCATAATTCTCGCGGACTCGTGAGTTCAGCCGTACTTCGGAAGCAGTATTGAGAGAATTGCCGCGCAGCCACAAACCTTGCTGCCCGCTATCAAGCCGATATTCGACGCCAATTCTCGCAGGGCTTGGCGAACTTGATTGGGCCCCGCTGTCAAAATTCATTGGTCTTGATTGATAAACACCAAATCCGAAAGTCGCATTTCCGTTTGGATTTTGTGTGCCCGAAGGCGAATAGCGAAAGAACACACCGGCGCTAGTTTCGCTTCTTTCAAATTGTTGGTGGAAGTTTTGCGCAAAACAAGTGGTTTGAGCAATTGCTGCTAAGCACGCGCCAATAAAAACTGATTTGAACATTTTCATTTTGATGCCTCCTATACCATGCTAATTCAATTTTTAACATTGCCATCCAAGTATGTCTATGGGGGCAAATCTCTATTTCAATCAGTAATTCCAATTAGCCAAACATTCGCATAATAGTTCAATAAGAAACAATTCTTAAACAAGAGGCGCGAAGGGGCAGGCAAAATATTGTGTTCCCCCTCCTTTGTGGGGATTGTCCACCGCATAAGAAACATTCAAACTTCGAGCCGAAGGCATTTAAGTTTGATTTTTTTGCCCTCATTTGAATAGTTGGCAATCGAGAAAAGCGCCTTTTGGATATCTGTATTAGTCAATTGGCGATTAGAAAACAAAAAATTGGAGATGATGTAGTGATGGACTTAGTCGAAAACTTTAAGACTGTTGTTATGCGGTGGAATAACTTTCAGGGCCGCGCAACACGGAGTGAATATTGGAAGTTTATGCTTGCCAGCTTTATAATTAGTTTTATTCTGACAATGGTCGATGCCGTGGTTTTCAAGGATAGCGGCGCAACAGTCGCCTCTCAGAGCGATAGTTTTGCAGCAGGTTTCGCCGCGGGCGCAAACACTGGGCCATTGCGCTCAATTTACAGTTTGATAGTTCTTATCCCAAGTTTGGCGGTGGGTTTTCGAAGGTTGCATGATATAGGTAAAACAGCATGGTGGTTGCTTCTTTGGTTGGTTCCAATTTTGGGTTGGGGTATTTTGATATATTTCCTTGTCAAGGATTCGGTGGAAGACAATAAATTCGGCCCAAACCCAAAGGCAATATCTGCTTAATACACAATCTGGACATTGTTTTTAAGAAAATTGTCTTGGCAATTTGAGAAATTGGTGTTTTACATACCCTTAGGAATAGTTTACTCACTATTTGAGTAAGTTAATTTGGAGGGCAATATGGATAAGATTATTCAAAATTACAAGAATGTTTTGTTGAGTTGGGGCAATTTTCAAGGGCGTGCGTCACGAAGCGAGTATTGGTATTTTGCTTTGGCAAATATTTGCGTAAGCATCGTGCTTGGAATTGTTGATAATGTCGTGTTCCACCCTGGCACGGGCAATGCTGGGCCATTGCAATCAATTTACGGCCTTGTTGTTTTGGTTCCGGGGCTTGCCGTTAGCTTTCGTCGGATTCATGACATTAGCAAGTCGGCTTGGTGGCTGCTGATTGGCCTTATTCCGATATTTGGCTGGGCGGTCTATTTGTATTTCATGGTAAAAGATTCCGACGCTGACAATGTATATGGGCCAAATCCGAAACAAATTGCGGCAAGCTAAACCGCTAGGAATTTCAAATGATTTTAAAAGCCCCGAATGATATTTGGGGCTTTTTCATTTATTAAACTGTGACTAGTAATGCTGGAATATTGGTTGCAAACAAAACGAAACTGATGATTTTACTTCATCATAATTGTGCTTGAATTATTAGTATTGTGATTTAACGAAATGGTCCATATTCGAAGGCAAATTCCGAGTATTTCAATCGCCGCAATTATTTGCGCCGCTGTTTTTCCAGTTGCTTCTAATGCGCAAGTTCGCGAAAACCAACGCGAAGATGAAAGCGCGCCCATAAAAATTGCACCAAATACAGCGCTGGAGGCGATAGACAAAACAACCACTTCGCTAATCACTTCGCAGACAGCAAGTGGCCTGTTCACCAATCATTTTATTAGAGGTTTAGGTAATAGCGATTTAAGCCTTAATGCGGTTCCTTCCGTTAGCTATATTGTTGACGGCGTAAATTTGGGAAACCCCGTTTTACGCAGCGTGCCAATTTTTGACATCAAAGAAATTGATATTATCAAGGGCTCTCAAAGTGCGATTTCCGGCCATAATGCTTCGTCTGGGTTGATACGGCTTAATACAGTTTCTGCTGGTTCAAATGGGCCTGACTATATAAATCTAAATATTGATGAGGCGGGCAGCGCAAAATATACCGGCGCAATTGATTTGCCGAGATTTGGGAATTTGGATGTTCGGATCGCTGGGCTACACAGTGATAGTGACTATTGGGGGCTTGGCCTCAATCGCGGCAACGTACCGCAGAAAATCCGGATAGCTGGAATTTTTCATGAGCGTCGACGCGCTACTAATAGCACCGCAGGAAGGGTACAAATACGTTACCGACCCAATACAAATGTTGATGCAAGGGTGAATTTACATGCTGCCAGAGTTAAATCCAGAGCGCAGATATTTGGGGGCAACATTCGTTCACGGTTGCAGTCGGCAAATGACGCCGAACCGCAAAGCACGGCTACGAATTTAATCCAGTATAATTCGGTATCGGGCTATCCGCAAAGCGCCAATTTTTATGGCGCAGGATTAACGCTTTCATTTGTCGCGGGCAAATACGATATTTCCTCAGTTTCTGGCTATGAAGTTATTGATGACTACAAAGCAGGCGACCTTAATGGCCCAACAATAATAAGCAACGGATCAGCCTTTTCACTTCGAACGCCATCACAAGAAGGGATTCGAAACCTTACCCAATTGACACAGGATTTTTCAATAAGACCCCATTCCGATGGCAATTTGGATTGGGTGGTCGGCGCATTAATTTCGAAACAGACTTCGAAGAATTATAGTGATTATTCAAATTCCAATCCGCCGGCGGTTTTAATCAACGCAAGACAAAGTTTCACCACAAATCAATTCGCAGTTTATGGAAGTTTGAACTACTCACTTTCCGCCCAAACCAGAATAAGTGGTGCGATTAGATTTTCGGATGTTCGCCGAAAATTGAGGGAAATTGATCTCACTGCAGTCGGCCTAGTTTCAATTGACGCATGGAAAAACAGCCAGAATTTTGATACAAGCGTCATCGTCAACCACTCATTGACCCCGAATTTTGCTTTGTATGGCAAGCTTTCAAGGGACGCTATCGCCCCGATGGTCCATAGTGGCTTTGCAGCCCCGAACCCAGCGGCATCACGAACGGAATATGTAAACTCTGCGGAATTTGGATTTAGGTCTAAATTGCTGGGCGACAGAATAAGCATTGAAGTTTCTGCGTTTAATAATTCAATCGAAAATCAACATTTCACTGAGTTCAGCCCATTAACAAACTTAAGAACAACTGTTGTGGTTAGACGAAGTTTTGCCAAAGGGTATGAGGCAAATTTCCAATATGCACCGACGCGTAATTTACACTTCATTGCATCGATTATTAGAAACGACACTAAAATTCAGGACCCAGCAGCTAGGGCTTTTGGTTGCACTGGCTCTTGCACCATTCAAAACCCAATTATCAATGGACAAGTGGTGATTGACCAGAATCAATTGCCCAATATCCCAAAAGTAGTTTCTCGGATTGGGGCTGATTACGCGGTGCCAATTGGCAGCGATGTATTAAGGCTATCTACAAACTGGCACTATCGAGGCGACACCAACTTCTTGTTGTATAAGTCCGCTGAGTTGTCAGAGTCCGGCTTTTGGCAAGGTGATATACGTGCTGAAATTACTTTTGGAAATGGCAAGTACAATCTCGCAATTTTCGGTCAGAATATTACTGATTCTGTTGCCTTAGTTGCAGTTAGTGATACAAATAACTTAACCGGTATTTATGGCGCGCCGCGTTTGTTTGGCATTGAAGGCAAAGTCAATTTCTGAGCCTACAATTTTTTTTGCCAAAATAACAAACGCCTTAGTTTAAATCGATTACAAAAGCCGCTTCGGTATTCGATTTGACCTCTTCTATTGTCACGCCGGGAGCAAGTTCAATTAATTTCAGCGGGCCATTTCCTTTTTTATCAACATCAAAGACACCAAGGTCAGTAATTATCAAATCAACCACACGTACACCCGTTAAAGGCAAATCACATTTTTCCAAAACTTTTGACCGGCCATCTTTTGAACAATGATCCATCACTACAACACAGCGGCGAACACCAGCGACTAAATCCATCGCCCCGCCCATGCCTTTTACCATTTTCCCAGGAACCATCCAATTCGCCAAATCGCCATTTTGTGAAACTTCCATAGCCCCCAAAATCGATAGGTTGATGTGTCCGCCGCGTATCATCGCAAAACTTTCAGATGATGAAAAATAAGAAGATTGCGGCAATTGAGAAATGGTTTGTTTTCCTGCATTTACTAAGTCAGCGTCGACTTCATCTTCAAATGGATAGGGGCCCATGCCAAGCATGCCGTTTTCTGATTGCAAAGTTACCTTCATACCTTCCGGAATATGATTTGCGACCAAGGTTGGAATACCGATCCCTAAATTGACATAGAATCCGTTGCGGAGTTCTTTTGCGGCGCGTACCGCCAAATCATCACGTGTCCAAGCCATTATGCCACTTCCCTTGCTCGTGTAGTGCGGTTTTCAATGCGCTTTTCAAATGTGGATTGCACAATCCTATCAACATAAATCCCTGGCGTATGAATATTGTCGGCATCAAGCGCTCCGCATGGCACAATTTCTTCAACTTCAACTATGGTTATCGCAGCGGCTGTCGCCATCATCGGATTAAAATTACGTGCGGTCTTGCGGTAAATAAGGTTTCCTTCTTCATCAGACTTCCAAGCTTTTATCAATGCAATATCTGCTTTCAATCCGGTTTCAAGAATGTGCGTAACCCCGTCGAAATCCTTATGTTCCTTATTTTGCGCTACTAACGTTCCAACCCCAGTTTTAGTGTAGAACCCCGGGATTCCCGCACCCCCTGCCCTTATTCGTTCAGCCAAAGTACCTTGGGGATTAAATTCCAGCTCAAGTTCACCCGAAAGAAACTGCCTTTCAAATTCCTTGTTTTCGCCAACATAGGAAGAAATCATCCTTTTTGTCTGTTTGGATTCAAGTAAAAGCCCCAACCCAAAACCGTCTACCCCAGCATTGTTCGATATGACAGTTAAGTTACCTACCCCGCTATCACGCAAAGCGACTATGAGGTTCTCTGGTATTCCACAAAGCCCAAAGCCACCACTCATGATCGTCATGCCATCTTTCGGAAGACCCGCAAGCGCGGCTGCAGCGCTTGAGTATATTTTAGACATCTTACATCCTCAATGATTGATTTAACCCACAATAGTCATAGTCGGACTGAATTGCAAAGTCAGCGTGACATTTAGTGCCAGTTTTGGGGCAGCAACCTACATTTCGCTGCAATCGGGTTTCTGCCTCTATTTTAAGCGTCGGCTGCTTAAAATATCGGCAACTCCAAAGAATCCCAATTTTGTTTATGGCGCTCACTTTCAGTAGATACGATAAAGGAATAGTCGCTTGCATCATCATAGCTGATTTGCGCTGCAAGGGACTGAAATGAAAAAGATAGAAGCTGTAATAAAACCATTCAAACTAGACGATGTTAAAGAGGCACTCCAAGAATTGGGTCTGCAAGGCATGACCATCGTAGAGGCCAAAGGCTTTGGCCGCCAGAAAGGCCATACTGAGCTTTACCGAGGCGCCGAGTATGTTGTCGATTTTCTTCCAAAACTAAAACTCGAGTTAGTTGTCAATGATGACCTTGTCGAAGCGGCTATTGAAGCTATCGTTCAGGCTGCAAGAACCGGCCGAATTGGTGATGGTAAAATATTTGTCACCGAAGTTGCGCAAGTAGTGCGCATTCGCACCGGCGAAACAGGTACAGTGGCGATTTAATCAAATCAGCCAATTGACTTTTGAAATATTAAATGACTTAAGCGCAAGTTGAAAACGCGCCTACAACGGAGAAGATGATGTCAAAATTTGAGAAATTATTCCAACTAATTAAAGACGAAGAAGTTCAATATGTTGACTTTCGCTTTACGGATACTCGTGGCAAAGTGCACCATATCACTTATGACGTGTCCATAGTCGATGAAGATCTATTGGAAGATGGCGTAATGTTTGATGGTTCATCTATTGCCGGTTGGAAGGCCATTAATGAATCTGACATGGTAATGATGCCAGACCCAGAAACAATCCATATCGACCCTTTCTTTCAACAAACAACTCTGGCGATTACCTGCGACATTCTCGAGCCAGGAACCTTGAAACCATATAACCGTTGCTCGCGCGGCATGGCAAAAAAGGCCGAAGCCTATATCAAATCATCTGGCGTTGGCGACGCAGCTTACTTCGGCCCAGAGCCAGAGTTTTTCATTTTTGACGACGTCAAATGGACAACTGATGGCCACAATACAGGCTATTCTTTCGATTCAACTGAATTGCCTGCAAACACCGGCAAAACTTATGAAGGTGGAAATATGGGTCACCGCCCTGGACCAAAAGGGGGTTATTTCCCGCTTCCACCAATTGATTCGTGCCAGGATTTACGTGGCGAAATGTTGCAAGTTATGAAAGAGTTGAACCTGGCTCCAGAAAAACACCATCACGAAGTTTCCCCTGGCCAACACGAGCTTGGCTTGAAATTTCAAACATTGGTTAAAATGGCAGATTTCACAAATCTTTATAAATATGTGATTCAAAATGTTGCTGCGGCCTATGGAAAGAGCGCAACCTTTATGCCGAAACCATTTTATAAAGAAAATGGCAGCGGCATGCACGTCCATCAATCACTTTGGAAAGGCGGAAAGCCACTTTTTGCCGGAGATAAATATGCCGACCTAAGCCAAGAGTGTTTGTATTATATTGGTGGCATTATTAAGCACGCTAAAGCAATTAACGCGTTCGCAAATTCATCGACAAATTCATACAAGCGCTTGGTTCCAGGTTATGAAGCGCCAGTATTGCTTGCTTATTCGGCGCGCAACCGATCGGCATCGATTCGAATTCCATACTCAACTTCGCCAAAAGCTAAACGTTTGGAGGCACGCTTCCCCGATCCAATCGGAAATATGTATTTAACGTTTACTGCACTTCTAATGGCTGGAATTGATGGAATTGAAAATAAAATTGACCCAGGCCCGTCATTTGATAAAGACCTGTATTCATTGCCACCAGAAGAACTAGCCGGTGTACCAACCGTTTCAGCTTCTCTCGACGAAGCACTCGATAATTTGGACAAAGACCGCGACTTCTTGAAAAAAGGTGGTGTAATGGACGATGACTTTATTGATGCTTACATTGCTCTAAAACGTGAAGAAACGGACCGTCTGAACACCCATCCACACCCTGTTGAGTTTGATATGTATTACAAAATGTAGATTCAAATAAAATTATAGGATTGAGGCCCGGCGCGAGCTGGGCCTTTTTTCAACTCTAAATAGAATTTATTTCTTGCGGTTCCCTTATTTGTTGTGTATGGTAATAATGCTACCTTAGCTTGCTCTTTGCTATTGTGGTACTTATGGGGGATTTTGCCTTTAACTAATCGTTTTCGGTCGTGAATTGGCGCACTCCAAGCCACGTTTGAAAACTCCCAGATTTGGCTGGGTTTAGTTTTGCAAGGTGCCTCTTTTGTGTTACGTTAGTCCATTGTTGGTCTGCGTCTGTAGGTGGCAGTCGGTCAACTCAGCCTCGAATGGCCGATTGTCACCTATTTATTTCGCACTAATTGGGCGCAATTTTGATGCCCAATCAAAAAGCTACAAATTAGACAATCTCGCACGCCTCTGAAAAATCAAGTCTTGGCAATCGCGGGAAAATTGGCGCATCGCTTCGATTTCCTAAATTTATAAGAAAATTCGATTTCCAACCATTTTGCGCAAAAAACTCCTTGTCAACACCGGAATTATCGAAACCCGCCATTGGACCACACTCAAGGCCAATTGCGCGCGCGGCCATTATAAGATAGGCGGCACCCAAAGTCGCGTTCATGTGTCCTGCCGCCTGCCCGTTGTCGGGGCTATCTTTGAACCAATCCCGCGCAACCGGCGCATGTGGAAATAATTTGGGCACTTTGTCATAAAACAAAGGATCAAAGGCGGCAATTGCAACTACCGGCGCTTTTAGCGTCTTTTCAACATTGTTTGGTGCAAGATATGGCTTTAGGCGCTCTTTCGCTGCGGTTGATTTAATGAAATAAAATCGTGCGGGGTTCGAATTTGCAGCAGTGGGCCCCATTTTCGCAATTTCGTATAAATGCCGCAGCACATCATCACCAATAGGGGTTGGGGCAAAATCATTGATAGTGCGCGCATCAAGGAAGAGCTGATTAAGAGCTTGTATCGGGAGACTATCCATTTTTTTTCTTATACTTTCCAATAGAGTTCAATTACTCAATTGTAACTAATTTGGGGTATCTTAGCCAAAAAAACAATGGATATGATGAATGAAATTCAAAATAACTTCAGCTTTTATCGCTTTGGCGATTGTTGGTGGATGTGCAACAAAAGTTGCACCGCCAAGAGCCCAAGCCAATGCATGCGCTATTCTAGATGAACGCTCTAAATGGGAGCGACCAGTGTTCGCATCCGCGAGCCAATGGGGTGTAAGCCCAGGTACCATTTTGGCATTTATGAAGCAGGAAAGCGGATTTAGGCAAGGAGCCCGCCCAATAGACGATAATGGAAACCGAAGGTCTTCAGCATTTGGATATAGCCAAGCTCTGGACGGCACTTGGTCGCAATACGAACGGGCTCGCGGTGCAGCTAGGCGGGACAGGTTCGAAGATGCTGCAGATTTCATCGGCTGGTATCTTGATCATATTTCTAGGCTTACTCAAATTTCCAAACAAGATGCGCGGAACTTATATTTGGCTTACCATGAAGGTCCAGCAGGATACAGGCGCGCAACTTACTCAAACAAACCGTGGCTTTTAGACGTCGCCAACCGAGTTGGCAGCCAAGCTAGCATTTATGACGGACAATTACGCGGCTGTGAGGCCAGGAAAATGCGCAGGTTCGAAATATTGGCCTCCGGGCAACGGTGAAAACCAAAAACTGAACAATTTAATTTATAGCCCTTGATAATAAAAAATCGACTATTAAGTGGCATTCAGGATTGCAGTACCGGGCCCCTCTGATGAATATGGCGGATATTCATGATGTCGGAGCTGCTCGATGCAGTCTCATCCGCCTTGGTAATACGATGGAAAATCTTCTTGGTAACTTTTTGGGCACACCCGTTTGGATGTGGGCGTCCTTCTTATTGGGTGTCTTTGTACTCCTAGCGTTGGATTTAGGAATCCTCAACAAAAAATCCGAACAGATGTCGGTCGCAAAAAGCCTTAAGCTGTCAGCTTTTTATATTGCCCTAGGTTTAGGTTTCGGTATTTTTGTTTGGCAACAGCTTGGCTCAGAGAGTGCATTCCTTTACGTTACAGGCTTTGTTGTCGAAAAGAGCCTCGCAATAGACAATGTCTTTGTCATTGCAATGATCTTTGCAGCTTTTAATATTCCGACACAATACCAACACCGCGTTTTGTTCTGGGGTATTCTTGGTGTAATTTTATTGCGCGCAATCATGATTGGTTTTGGCGCAGCAATTGTAGAAAATTACAGTTGGGTACTTTACGTTTTTGCCGCTTTCCTTGTTTTTACAGGTGTGAAAATGCTTCAAGCTGGCGATGCGGGCCATAACCTTGAGGACAATAAGTTGCTTAGCTTCGTAAGAGAAAGGCTCAAATTTTCTGATAAATTAGATGGAGCTAAGTTTTTTACGAAAGTTAAGTCAGAAGATGGTAAGTTAAAGTCGGTAGCAACCCCTCTATTTGCGGCCCTTATTTTAGTTGAACTGGCGGATCTTATATTCGCAATCGATTCAATACCTGCAATTTTCGCAATCACTACTGATCCATTTATCGTCTTCACATCGAATATTTTTGCGATTTTAGGTTTGCGCGCACTATATTTTGCCTTAGCGGCGATGATTGAACGATTTAAATATTTGAAAGTCGCACTTGCTGTGCTTCTCATATTTATTGGGTCAAAAATATTTATCGCTGATTGGATTGGCTTGACCAAATTTCCGCCATTAGTCTCATTGACCATTACTTTTACAATTTTGGCTAGCGGGGTATTTTACTCTTTATATAGAACACGAACAAAGGTTGCTCATTAGCCGTCATGACGTTCCACCATTTTGGGCAATGAAAGCCTAAAATGGTGGAGATATGAAAGTGGCTTCATTGGCAACATCATTTAAACTGTGTGTTCAAAAAGATCCTTGCCTCTTTTTCGGTGACACGGTCAAAAGAAATATTGTATCTTTAGCTATGAACGAGATTATCAACACCCAAAACCCGAGCAAGGCAGAGCTATATGAAAGCCTTTTGACACGCAATGAAGCCTTCGACGGGTTTTATTATGTATGCGTTGTGACAACCAAAATATTTTGTAAATTGTCATGCGGCGCACGCAAACCATTAGAATCAAATGTCTTTTTTACGAACTCAACACAAGATGCTATTGAAAAAGGTTTCAGGCCATGCAAGCGTTGCCGCCCACTTCAGGGTGCAAAATCATTAAGGCCTTTAACCCTACAGTTATTGGATGAAATAAAGGCTTCACCAGAAAGGCGTTGGTCCGGTGAAGAACTTAAGCGGCTGGGTTTTGATGCTTCAACCGTAAGGCGCGCGTTCATAAGTGACTTTGGTGTATCATTTTTGAAATTTGCACGTGAGCACCGGTTGGGCGCAGTTGTTGAGACACTGAAGAATGGCCACCCAATAATTGAAGCACAATTAGATGCTGGTTATTGCTCGGCGTCAGGGTTCAAGGACGCGGTTAGTCGTGAAATTGGTAGCAATCCCTCCGAAGTCGCAAAAAGGCCGCTATTGAGTGCAAAATGGCTCGAAACACCCATTGGTCCGATGCTTGCTATTGGTAATTCCGACGGCTTGCACTTGCTTGAATTCGCAGAACGCAAAGCTCTGGTTCGCGAAATCAATGAGACCAAGAAAAAAGTTGGTCCGATTTGCTTTCAGGAGCTACCGTTATTTGATAAAATACAAACCCAATTGGATGAATACTTTGCAGGCAAACGTTGGCAGTTCGATATTCCAGTCGCACAATATGGCACGCAATTTGAGAAATCAGCATGGCGAATGTTGCAAACAATTCCCTATGGCGAAGTTAGATCTTATAGCGAACAAGCCAAAGCAATTGGCAAGCCAAGCGCCTTTCGTGCCGTTGCGCGCGCAAATGGCGCCAATAAGATTGCTGTCCTTATTCCTTGTCATCGTGTAATCGGCTCTGATGGCACAATGACCGGCTATGGCGGAAAAATTTGGCGCAAGGAGTGGTTGTTGCGGCATGAAAAGAAAAATGGAGCGCAAGTTGAACCAAATTGAAAAGGCGAAAATTTTCGCAAAATTGCATATTAAAGGGAAGCCGATTGTCTTCGTCAATGTTTGGGACGCTGGCAGCGCAAAGGCAGTGGCCGCACTAGGTGCAAAGGCGCTCGCGAGTGCGAGCTGGGCAGTAGCGGATAGCCATGGGTCTATTGATGGCGAGAACTTGGACCCTCAGCTTGTTGTTCAAAACGCCAAACGAATATGTGATGCGGTGGATTTGCCAGTTTCGATTGATTTGGAATCTGGCTATGGTGAAACTGCGGATGAAGTTGGCGAGTTTACAAAATTAATAATGGACGCGGGCGCAATTGGTTGCAACATTGAAGATAGTAAACCCTTAGACCATTCGCTGCGCACCATAGAGGATGCAGCCGAAAGGATTGCAGCAATTCGTGCGCGCGCAGATGCAATCAAATTACCATTCTTTATTAATGCACGCACCGATGTGTTTTTCCAACCAAGTGGCAGGTTCACAGCGCCCGAGGCAATAAGTGAAACTGCCAGGCGCGCAGCGGCGTTTAAGGCCGCAGGCGCAAATTGCCTTTTCGTGCCGCGCCTTACCGATAAAGCTTTAATCAAGGAAATTGTTGCGCAAATTGATTTGCCGCTAAATATTCTACTTAGTGATAATTTCGATAAAATCCCTGAATACGCCGATTTAGGCGTGTCCCGAATAAGCATGGGTCCAAACCCATACAGAGCAGCCTTAGCAACCTTGCAAAAATATCAAAGTTTACTGTGACAAATTTTCATCAAAAGGCACAATAGTAACGCTTTCCCCACAGCCACAAGCATCGCTTTGGTTTGGATTGCGAAAAGTGAATTTAGAGTGAAACTTTGTAGTCTCAACGTCGATTGTTGTGCCAACCAAAAACAGAATTGCGTTAGCCGCAATTAAAATTTGGACGCCTTTATCATTTACAATTTCATCATATGCGTCTGGGGCTTCGGCATATTCCATAACGTATTCCATGCCGGCACAACCGCCATTCTTAACCCCAACACGCAAAAATGGCTTGTCACCTTTGGCGATAATATCATTGATACGTATTGCGGCTGCGTCGCTTAAAGTTACAATTTGCGGCCTTGGCCTCTTTGTTGGTTCATTCAATATTTTGGTCATCTTATCTGCCTAGAACATGTTCAAAACTAATTTGGCTTCGTCCGACATATTGTCTTTAGTCCAAGGTGGGTCAAACGTGATAATTGCTTTAGATGAGGTCACGCCTTTAACCGTTAGCGCGGCCTCCTCGATGTTGGCAGGTATGATTTCTGCGGCTGGGCACGCTGGCGCAGTGAGCGTCATCGTAATATCAACATGGCCGTCTTCATTTATGTCTACCTTATAAATAAGGCCCAATTCATAAACATCAACTGGGATCTCTGGGTCATAAACAGTCTTGAATGCGGCGACCAAATCATCTGTGATACGCGAATATTCGGCAGTTTTTGTTGTGTCATCGCTGTGGGTTATTGTTTCCATGTTCATGTTAAAAACTCGATTGCCTTGTCAATTGCCTCAATAAAAAACTCGACTTCATCAGCCGTATTGTAAATTCCGAAACTTGCACGTGCAGAGGCCGTAACCCCCAATCGTTGCATTAATGGCTGGGCACAATGGTGACCGGCCCTTATTGCGACACCGTATTTGTCTAGGATTTGTGAAATGTCGTGCGGGTGTATGCCATGAATTGAAAACGCTAGGATCGGTGCCTTGTCCTTCGTTGTTCCCAAAATCCGTACTCGATTACGCTTTTGCAACTCATTTGTTGCCAAATCCAAGAGTGCATCTTCATGCGCTTTGATTTGCCCGTGATCGAAGGAATCAAGCCAATCAATTGCTGCTTTCAAACCGACTGCTTCAATTATTGGCGGAGTTCCAGCTTCAAAACGAAATGGCGCATCATTGAAAGTTACGCTGTCTTTGGTGACTATTTCAATCATCTCGCCGCCGCCCAAAAATGGCGGCATTTCTGCCAACAAATCACATTTGCCAAAAAGCACCCCAATGCCTGTTGGGCCGTATAATTTGTGCGAGGAAAAAACGTAAAAATCGACATCGAGCAATGCCACATTTACATTCTCGTGAACTACGCCCTGACTTCCATCGATTATGACTTTGGCGCCAAATTCATGCGCAAGACTGGCGATTTCTTTTATTGGCAAACGTGTACCCAAAACATTGGAAATATGCGCCATTGACACTATTTTTGTGCGTGGGTTCAAAAGCGACTTGAAATGCGCCATATCAAGCGCACCATCATCTTCAATACGCGCCCAAACCAATTTAGCACCAGTTCGCTCACAAAGCATGTGCCACGGTACAATATTGGCGTGATGTTCGAGTTCTGAAATTAATATCTCATCCCCGTTTTCCAACCCATTACCCAAACTATGTGCCAATAGATTGAGCGCCTCAGTCGCGCCTTTGGTGAAAACGACCTCGTTTGCAGTTGCGCCAATGAATTTAGCCACTCTTTCGCGTGCGGCTTCATATGCTTCAGTCGCTTCATTGGATAATGTGTGTAAACCGCGATGCACATTGGCGTATGAATTGCGACTAAATTTCACCATTGCATCAAGCACGCAATTTGGTTTTTGCGCCGAAGCCGCACTATCAAGATAGACTAAAGGTTTACCATTAATTTGGCGCGAAAGGATAGGAAACTCGGCGCGTGTTTTTTGGACGTCAAAACTCATTTGACTAGTCCTTCCAATATTGCGCGAACCTTCGCCAACATTAATTCCTTTTGAGTTTGGTTGGTGACATCATCAAATACTTGCGCCAAAAATGCCTCAGTCAGAAGCGCCTTAGCTTTTACAATGGTAATACCGCGCGATTGCATATAAAAAAGCGCACTTTCACTGATTGCACCGATAGTATTTGCATGCGAACATTCAACATCATCGGCATAAATCTCTAAGGTTGGCTTAGCATTGATACGCGCGCCATCCGCAAGCATCAATGCGCGGTGCTCCATATTTCCAATTGTTTTTTGGGCATCTTTGGCAACCAAAATTTTGCCTTGAAAAACTGCATGTGCGCCAGCTGCGACGACCCCGCGAACACTTTCTTGGCTGTTGCAATTCGGCACTTGATGAATAATGTTGGAAAAGAAATCAAAGTGGCTATTACCCAAAAGATAGACACCACCAATATTAATGGTTGCATTTTCGCCGCTCAATACAGTTCCAAAATTGCGGCGCACCATTTGCCCACCCTCGGAGGTGAAATACGCGTTGAATTGGCTATTTGCGGCTTGGATTGCACCAATTGCCGATAAATCCACGCCGCCGCCCTGAAGTTTACTATAAAAATTCAAGGTGGCATCTTCGCCTATATTTAGACGGGTAGAAAACGCGCAAAGTCCGCCGCCTTCATGAATTTCGATTATTTCCACTTTGGCATTTTTACCAATTTCAAAATCCAAAACTGCGCGCGAATTGCCGAAACGAATAATCGAAATAGTAAGATTGGTATTGTCAGCAATCTCTATCTTATGGCCAGTTTTTGCCAAACCATAAATCAATTGCGCAAAAACATCTGTTTGTTGTTCTGGTTCAAACTCGGAAATTGTAATTTTGTCGTGGCTACCGAGGATTTTTGCGCCACTTTCCAAAATGCGAATTTCAATATCTTGGGTTGGCGCGGGATATTCGTAAAAAATAGATGAATTGGTTGGCACATCTGATAATGCGCGCGAAAGATCGGTATAATGAAAATCTTCATTGCGGCGGTTCGGAAGGCCATTTTGCGCGAAATAATCCCTCGCCGCCACGCCGGCTTTGGTGGGCGCAAATAGCTCCGAGATCGCAAGGTTTTGTGCCATTAAGCCACATCCTCAAAGCGGTCATAGCCCGATTTTTCAAGCTCTAGCGCAAGGCTTGCATCACCGGTTTCGGCGATTTTGCCATTCACCAAAACATGAACTTTGTCGGGTCTAATATAATCCAAAAGGCGCTGATAATGAGTGATAACCAACATTCCTCTATCTTCAGCGCGCATAAAATTCACGCCGTCAGAGACAATTTTCAAGGCATCAATATCAAGGCCACTATCGGTTTCATCCAAAATCATGAATTTGGGCGCAAGTAATGCCATTTGGAAAATTTCCATGCGCTTTTTCTCGCCGCCCGAAAAACCAACATTCAAGGGCCGCTTTAGCATATCATCACTAACCCCAAGGCGTTTTGCGGCTTCGCGTGCCATACGCATAAATTGCGGCACAGGGATTTCATCTTCGCCACGGGTTTTCCTTTGTTCATTCAATGCAGTACGAAGGAAGGTTAAAGTTGGAACCCCAGGGATTTCCAGCGGGTATTGGAAAGAAAGGAAAAGCCCCAGCGCCGCGCGCTCTTCAGGTTCAAGCGTTAGAATATCAACCCCATTTAGAGTAGCAGTGCCGCCAAGAATGTCATAATTCGGCCTGCCCGTAAGCGCATATGAAAGCGTGGATTTCCCCGCCCCATTTGGCCCCATAATGGCATGCACTTCGCCCGCAGGGACACTAAGCGAAAGCCCGTTTAAAATTTGTGTGCCATGAACGGCAACCTTAAGGTTTTTAATGTTTAGCATTTAGAAATCCCCAAATAAACAGCGCAAGTAAGGCTAAAATAAAGGCAGAATATTCCAATTTATGATCTTCGAGCCACTTTATTAGCCAATTTAATGGATCAAGTTTTGGTTTTGGCGAATTCGCGTCTGCCGCTTTCGGTGGAAGTTCCGATTGCACTTTTTCAAAATATTTCTCCATTGCTGCGGCTCGTTGGCTTGGCGTACCAACCATGGTTGCGGCCAGTTCTGGCATCATATCAGCCGGCGGCACAAAGTCTTTGCCAAGATCAGATGGCGTTAAAAATTCTTCGTCAAACACGGCCGCGGCATTGAAATTTTTGGCCAAAATTGTTTGAATGAATAGCAATGCCTGCCCTGAAAGCACCCCTTTTGTTGCAAACGCCAAAATCGTGTCGCCATATTTTTTGGCCCTCTTGGGCAGTGGCTTGCTCCGTTCTTCAGATGAAATGAAATCCAGATCCTTCATTGGTAAAACTAACAAAGCAAACATTACTTTTTCACCGTCAATTTCGTAATTAACATAGTCGCGTTGGGTTTTGCTAAAGTCAAAGTTCTTAGGGAAAGAAAATTTCACACCCTCTTGCGCCGCGAGTTCGACAATTTCCGCCACGGTTGGAATTTTGTCCTTGAAAATGATTATTTCGCTTTCCGTACTCACCCCACACTCCTCCTTGAGAGTCGAGCCGTCGCCTCTGCTTCCCCATGCTTGGGGAAGCTGGCAGCGCGCGAAGCGGGCTGACTGAAGGGGTTGGAACACTGTTGATTTAACCCCTTCCGACTTGGCTGCGCCAAGCCACCTTCCCCGATTTCAATCGGGTAAGGAGAAGAGCTGATAAGACATTCCATCACCCCACACTCCCTTCAAGGCTTATGGCCACAAGTTTCTGCGCCTCCACAGCAAATTCCATAGGCAGTTTCTGCATCACTTCGCGCACAAAACCATTTACAAGCAAAGCGGTTGCGCTTTCCTCGGATAGGCCACGTTGGCGGCAATAGAATAATTGATCTTCGCCCAATTTAGTCGTGGTCGCTTCGTGTTCAAAGACCGCATCCATAACCGCATTTTCAATATAGGGTATGGTATGTGCGCCGCATTTATCGCCGATAAGCAAACTATCACATTGCGTAAAATTGCGAGCGCCTTTAGCGTTTTTGTGGGCGGAAACCAATCCGCGATAGGTTGAATTTGATTGCCCCGCTGAAATGCCCTTGGCAATCACGCGTGATGAAGTATTTTTGCCCAAATGTATCATCTTGGTGCCAGTATCGGCCTGTTGGTGATTATTGGTGACCGCAATCGAATAAAATTCACCCACACTTTCATCACCGCGCAGCACACACGACGGATATTTCCAAGTAACTGCCGAGCCAGTTTCAACTTGCGTCCAAGAAATTTTTGAGCGTTTTCCACGGCAATCACCGCGCTTAGTCACGAAATTATAAATCCCGCCAAGCCCATTTTCATCACCCGGATACCAATTTTGCACCGTGGAATAACGGATTTCGGCATCATCAAGCGTGACCAATTCAACCACGGCGGCATGAAGCTGATTTTCATCACGCATTGGCGCGGTGCAGCCTTCAAGGTATGAAACATAAGAGCCTTCATCGGCAATAATAAGGGTACGTTCAAATTGGCCGGTGTTGGCGGCGTTTATTCGAAAATAAGTCGATAATTCCATCGGGCATTTGACGCCCTTTGGGATATAAACAAACGTGCCATCTGAAAATACTGCGCAATTTAATGTGGCATAGTAATTATCAGATGGGGGAACCACTGACCCCAAATACTGGCGCACTAGGTCAGGATAATCCTGAATAGCCTCGCTGATAGAGCAAAATATAACCCCAGCTTCGGATAATTCTTTGCGAAAAGTGGTGGCAACCGAAACACTATCAAACACTGCATCAACTGCGATTTTCGCCGAACCTTTTACGCCCAATAAAACTTCTTGCTCGCGGATAGGAATGCCAAGCTTTTTATAAGTCTCAAGGATTTTCGGATCGACATCATCAAGGCTATCAATTTGCGGGCGCTCTTTAGGGGCCGAATAATAGATAATGTCTTGAAAATCGATATCTGGATAATTGACCATTGCCCATTTGGGCTCTTCCATGGTTTTCCAACGCGCAAAGGCCGCAAGCCGCCATTCAAGCATCCATTTTGGTTCGTTCTTTTTGGCCGAAATAAAGTGCACCGTGCTTTCATCGAGGCCCTTTGGCGCTTCATCGGCATCAATATCGGTGACAAAGCCGTATTTATATTTTTCTAGCTCCGTTACTTGGTCAATTGTCTCTTTGCTGATATTTTTATTGTAGGAAACCATGATATCCCTCAAGCCGCAACTTGCTTACGGCGGGCATCAGCTTTCAACATTGCATTAATTGCAGCATCAACGTCTGCCTTGCAATTGTTCCAACCGAAGCTAACTCTTACTGCGCATCTTGCGAGCTGTTCTGGCGCCCTTAGTGCCTTCAAGACCGCGCTAGACTTCACCGCACCGCTTGAGCACGCTGCACCAGACGAAACTGAAACTCCCTCCAAATCAAGTGCAATAACTAGGTGTTCTGCGCTCCAATTAGGAATAGCGAAGCACGAGGTGTTAGTTAAACGCTTTGTGGCTTGCCCGAAAATCACTGCATCGGGCCAATGGGAGAGCAAAGCACTCTCGAAATCATCGCGAAGACAAGCAGTTAGAGAAGTGAATTCCCCAACTTCGCCTGCAAATGGCGCAACTTTACCGAAACCAACAATTGCTGGCACATTCAAAGTTCCAGAACGAAACCCTTTTTCTTGCCCGCCACCAGGCCGATTCCTTGCGCCTTCTATCCCTGGGGCCATCAAAAGCGCGCCAACCCCTAAGGGTCCGCCAACTTTATGCGCCGAAATAATCAACCAATCAGCATAACCTGCGTAGTCATGAGCAGGCATCTTTGCAAAAGCTTGAACCGCATCAACCATAAGTGCCGCGCCATAGTTTTTAACAATCCCGGAGATTTTATTCAAAGGATTTATGGTGCCTATTTCATTGTTTGCTGCTTGAATGGCAACAAAAGCCCTGCTGTTTGAAGCTTGAGCGGCACTAAGCTTCAAATCCAGCCATTCAAAATCAATATTGCCAGCTAGATCAAGCGGAATAATGACAACATTTTCAAACAATTGCATTGCGTAAGCTAATACGGCGGGATGTTCAGCGGCGCCAATGAATGCGGCGTCAAACCCCATCGACTTTGCACTTTCAAGGGCCAATTGCGCGGCTTCAGTTGCACCCGATGTAAACACAATTTCAGATGATGTAACGCCCATGGAAAGCGCTAATGCCTTACGCGCGCCCTCAACTAATTTGCGGGAGCTTTGCCCATCGATATGAATAGACGAGGCATTACCGCAATTTTCCATGGCTTTCGTTATCGCTTCGATAACAAACGGGCGCATCAATGATGTTGCATTATGATCTAGATAAATACGGGTTTTCATTTAATTTCGTTTTGAAGCCGTTAAACGGCCCTCCAATACGTCCTCTAAGCTGACCTTCGCCATAAATTCATGTATATGCATAGTCAACGCCGCCCAAAGATCATGCGCTACACATTTTGTTTCGCGGCCCGCGCAGCCTGCCCGCTTGTCAGGGTCGCAACCGGTTGCCTTTATTTCTTCTTCAACCGCTTTTACTATTGAAGCAATTTCGATTTTCGCTGAAGGTCGTGCCAATTTATAGCCACCTGCCGGACCCCTTTTTGCAATTACCAAGCCACTTCGCCGTAGCTTGGAAAATAGTTGCTCTAAGTAGGAAACGGAAATGCCTTGCCTTGCCGCAATTTCATTCAGCGAAACTAAATTAGCTTCACTTTCATGTTGCGCTAAGTCTAACAGTGCCATTACTGCGTAACGACTTTTGGTTGAAAGTTCCATAATATTGCCTTGCAAAGTCAGCACCAACCTAGGGTCTGCCCACGCGGTGTTACGGGGCAGACCCTAAGCCGCTTGTGCAAAAAAATTGGCATTTTTCGATATGCTTGTGTTAGAGCAACAAAATGCTCGCGAAGCACAAATACAATTCCCGACTTAATTAGTCAAGAATAGGAAGCAAGATGACTGAACTTATCCTTTCCGGCCCTGCAGGCCGTATCGAGGCACGCTATAATCAATCCGAAATTGAAGGATCCCCGATTGCGCTTATATTGCATGGACACCCACGTGCGGCTGGCTCAATGCAAGATAGAGTCGCAGTAATGTTGCATAAATTATATGTAGAACGTGGGTTTTCGACTTTGCGTTTTAACTTCCGTGGTGTTGGTAAGAGCCAAGGCTCTTTTGACAATGGAACCGGCGAGTTAGCCGACGCCGCTTCAATGCTTGATTGGTTGCAAGGCATAAACCCAAATGCCAAATTTACATGGATAGCGGGTTACAGCTTTGGTGCTTATATTGCCCTTCAACTATTGATGCGCCGCCCAGAGATTGATGCATTTATCGCAGTTGCGACACCTTGCAATCATTATGATTTAGCTTTCCTTGCGCCCTGCCCGTCCTCTGGCATGATGTATTATGGCACCAATGATCTAGTATCGCCGCCACTTGATGTTGAGAGATCTGTAAGTAAAATCCGTACTCAAAAAGGCGAATTAGTCGAATGGGAAGAAATTGCGGGTGCCGATCACTTCTTCAAAGATCAACTTGGCGTTTTGCGCGACAAATCATCGGATTATATCGACAGAACAATGGCACTTCCTAGAAAGCCAGTTCCTGTTGGCAGAAGATAGTAGGTAAAACAGGCGGGGACATGATGATAAGAGCGGCAATTTCAAGAATATGTAAATTTGCATTTGCAAGTTTTGTGTCACTTACTCTTACAGCTTGCGCGACCATTAGCCCGCCGTCAAAATTCGGTCCTGATGGCGTGCCTGTCAGTACGCGCTTAACAGAAGTAAAATCACGAGCCTTGGAGCCTTTACGTGCGAGGCTGGCGGAAAATGGTTTTGAACTAGGTTCGCCCGTTTTTATTCGGATTTTCAAAGAGACTTCGCAATTAGAAGTTTGGATTAGAGATGATGAAGAATTCCGCCTTTTTCAGACTTATGCCATTTGCAAATATTCGGGGCATATTGGCCCCAAATTGCGCGAAGGTGACAGACAGGCCCCAGAGGGCATTTATTGGGTTGGTAAATCGCAATTAAATGCCATGAGCAGTTCGCATTTGGCATTCAATTTGGGCTTTCCAAATATTTACGATGTCCAGCGTGGCAGAACTGGCAGCTATTTGATGGTGCATGGTGGTTGCGGCTCAATTGGTTGTTATGCCATGACCAACCCATCAATTGAGGATATTTATTTAATCGTTGAGGCGGCGCTTATCCGTGGCCAAAATCACGTGCAAGTCCATGCCATGCCATTTCGCCTAAGTGATGACAGCCTTTCACAACATGCGCAAAGCGAATGGATTGGGTTTTGGCGTGAATTGTCGATAATTGATGAAAGTTTTGAACGAACCAAACAAATTCCAAGAATAGACGTAATCGACGGCCATTACGTACAGCGCGGGTTCATGCATTGACCTTTACTTCGACGCGCAACCAATAAACAAGTCGCTTGGCACTCGGCCACAATAGGATAAATACCACACATCAGTTGCACCAAGCGCAGATTCCAATATCCGCCACCTTGTTCCACGCTTTTCGTAAATTGCTTGTACGTGGCAACAATCAATAATATCGGGATAAAGACGCCCTGACCATTTGGTTTTTGAAACGTCAATTTGGCGGCCACCGGGCCTTTGCGCGTCAACCGAAACAAAGGCATAATTGCCCGAAATATTGATTTCATTTACAACAAATTCGATTGGCGAACCCAAATCGCGCGCGACCACTGGGCGCAATAAATTCAATAGTTCACGTCTTTCAGTGCTGCTGGGGCGCGGTGAATACGCACGTGATTGCGCAGTGGCACTTTCGAAATTGATGGCAAAACCCGCCAGCATAGCAATACCGAAAATTGTTACTAGCCAGAAGCAACTTCTGATTGATTTCGAGTTGTTTGGACCATGTTTCATGATTTGGGCTCCTGCTTCACGATAATTCAATATCCAAACGATTGAAACCAAAATTAACTTCGAAGCTTGAATGTTCTAGCGCGGAACAACTTTCTTTATTATGCCGGAATATGACAATATCGGCTTATCACTTTGAGTTAAAACCCCGCGAACGAACACCAAATCCTTAGTGGTGCGAATAATCTCACCACGCGAATATAAAGGAATCCCCGCCTTTGATGCACCAATAAACTGGCTTTCAAACTGCACAGTTACATAGGGCCCTTGGCGAACATGGGCGGAATGCGCGAAAAGGGCATAGTCCGCAAAAGTCATAAGCGCGCCGCCATGAGTATTGCCGCCATTATTATTATGACGCTCGGTCGGAACAAACATGCATTCGCGGCCACCGCCTTCAAGCTCACGAAAATAAAATGGCCCCATCAGGTCTTCGCATGGGTCCGTGTCCAATGGCACTTTGGGATTGACGCTAAAAGTGCGCCATCCTTCTTTTGGGTCGATTTCATGTGCTGTCAAAGCCTGGCTTGTTTTCTCGGTCATGGCGCTTAATTACAAGTGGATATTGAAAATTGAAAGCGCTGAATCGCAGTCATTGACGATTAACAAGCAATTGTATCGGTATTCACAATTTACCCAATTTCAGCGGCTAACCGCCACGGAGGATTTTTACGGTTCTCGCCTGCAAAATAAAGGCAGATTATATTTCCAGAAGGGTCACTTAGCCGCGCCTCGCGCCACAAATAACGCTCGTCTGTTGGCAGCTTGGTAAAGTTGAACCCTTTCAATTGCAGCTCTTGCACTTTGCTATCAACATCGTCGCATTCAAAATAAATAACCACGCCAGTGTCTTCAGCAAGCGCAGCTACACTATGTATCGAGAATGTCGCAGTGCCCACGGGACATTCAAAACGCGCATATCGCGGCGGCGCATCGACAATTTGCGTAAACCCCATTGCACGATAAAAAGCAACAGACGCAGCATAATCTATGGCGGGGAGCGTTATTTGATTAAGGTTCATGGTTATCCTTTGGGAGCGTGGGCAATTGATCGCTTCACTTTGCGCTTATTTGAATACAAATTCAATTGATTGAAGCGTCAGGCAAGCTTGAAATAGCTCATTCGCGCCAATCAAACGCATCTGTAATCTTCACTCCAAAAACATCGGCAATCTTGAAGGCGGCCTCAAGCGATGGCGAATATTTGCCGCTTTCGATTGCTGCAATGGTTTGGCGCGTTACTCCAATTTTGGCGCCCAATTCCGCCTGACTCATTTCGCTTTGATGAAAGCGTAAAGTCCGGATATTGTTCTTTAACTTCTTACTCATGGCATTTGTTTTCTATATTTGGTAACCACTGAAATCCCACGAACAGCTTCGGCAATAACAACCACTAAAATCGTGCAATTCGCGACCTTCCAACCACTTGTATAAAACGGCAACATACCGCCGACAAATAACATACCATAAATCAACAACTGATAGGCAATTACCATTGAGCTAGCTTCAATTTTGAGATCCCTCTCATCACCCACCAATCTATCCGCCTTTTCGGTTTTTAGAAGCAACCACAAATGGCCAGCAAGCACCACTACCATGTTGAGAACACCCGCAATCGACAGGGGAATAAATTTTTGCAAGAACGGCAAATCATAAAAGCTTGGATTAAACCCCAAATATAAAAAATAACTACCAAAACACACTAACATCGCCAATAAATATAACCACGCCGTTTTTTCTCGATAAGACATGTTTGAAACTCCAAAATTTTTGAACAAAAAATCGACAATTTATCCACTATGGTCTTTTGCATGTTAACTGTCGCAGGCTTTATGTATGTCTTGCATTCCTTCATGTCAAGTATTATTAACATCTATTTCGGGGGCAGGTTATCAATTGCAAGAATTCTTTGGTTGAATTTCGGCATTTGTGCGCCGCGTTTGCCAAGCGCATAAATCGTGATAGCTTTGGCGCATGGGTGCATTGGCTTTTCGTTTTGATGTTTTTACGGCGAATGACAATTTCGCGCGCCCAACCCCTTCGCTCCCCTGCCTGCGGGGGAGCTGTCACGAAGTGAGCGAGGGGGCAATATCCCAGCTAATTATACAATTGATAACCTGTCCACGAAATTATATGTTACAAGGTCTACAACTATGGAAATTGTCTCAAAAGTTATTAGTGCAAATATTAATGAAACCGCACTTAAAATGGTTGGGAGCGTATTAAATGAATTGGATGCAAAGTTAATAGAGTCAAAGCAAGGATTTGCCGGATCTCAAGATTTGCTAGTTCAAAAATTTGCTATAGGCAACGCAATCTTAGTTATAGAGCAAGAAACCTATATTGGAATTACTGCAATTGGAGAATCTAAACTTATAGATAAGCTAGCTAACCTCTTGAGACAAATGCAATTCGTTGGCAGGTAATCATTTGCATGACCTTTTGGGTTGAATTTCGGCATTTGTGCGCCGCATTTGCCAACCAGAAAAATCGTGATAGCTTTGACGCATGGGTGCATTGGCTTTTGGCTTAAGTGATTGTTTGGTTGCTGCGAATGATAATTTCGCGCGCCCTACCCCTTCGCTCCCCTGCGTGCGGGGGAGCTGTCGCTAAGTGACTGAGGGGGCAATCTCCCAGCTAATTATGCAATTGATAACCTGTCATGGAAATCCTATAGAAATTCTATAGAGATGCGAAGGAAATTGAATGTCCAAATGTAGCCACTTGTTAAAAATTGCAACGTTATCAATTTTTCTTATTGGCGGAACAACAAAACAAGCCGCGCGACCAAACGAAATTCAACAAGCTATTGGTGCTGGTGATGAAGTTGTCATTTACTTATCTATTGCGCAAATGACTTCGTTTCCATACACCAAGCAAAGAATAGAAGGTGCAAGTACATATATCACAAGGATAAAATGTGGTCGTGGTGCCTGCTTTCATAATTTAACAGGACTAGTAAATAGGTTTGGAACTGCTCGATTGCAGCCAAATCAACAAGATTGTGGCGATGAATTCCGAGCTAAAATTGTCATTATAACAAACTCTATATCCGAACCTATTTATATTGCAAATTTTGGCCGCTGCGTTGAATTTCGGAATAATGTATGGCACTTAAGTGCAGATATAACCGCGTTTTTGCGAATTGCTGGACTGGATGAATTGAGGGGTTATGGGCGACGTAGATAGTTGCAAAAGTCTATGAATATGATGCTGCTGATAGGGTGGCATCGGAACGCACTATTTATTCCTTCATTGGCGGCGGCGTATTTCGGGACAGGTAATCATTTGCATGACCTTTTGGGTTGAATTTCGGCATTTGTGCGCCGCATTTGCCAACTATCAAAATCATGATAGCTTCCTTGCATGGGTGCAATTGCTTTTTGCTTTGATGATGTTTTTGCGGCGAATGATAATTTCGCGCGTCCAACCCCTTTGCTCCCCTGCGTGCGGGGGAGCTGTCACGAAGTGACTGAGGGGGCAATATCCCAGCTAACTATGCAATTGATAACCTGTCCCCGAAATAACTTGGTTCCGTAAAATGAGTAATGAAAAAGCAACAAAAGAATTTTATCATTTGATCCGAAATTTCTTCATACAATGTGCGGAGGAGCAAAGAGTGATTGTCTCACCGGTCTTTGGTCAGCTGAAAGATGTTGCCCCAACTGACGTTGTTTATTTTGAATATTTACACGAAAGACTAATTCAGATTGATTGCTTAGGAGTCTGGGGTGAACGCGAGGATCATTTTGTGACATACTTCGTATTTGAGGGGCGCGAATGCCCAATGCTAATGATAAAGACGCGATGCAATGAAGAAGATTTACCAGCTTTATGGCGCATTCGAACAAATTGGTTTGCAAATGGCATTGAGCCAAAAGATGAGGATTTCCCTTGGGTTTCAAATTTAACAAGAAAGTGAAGAGATTTAAGAAACGGATTTCGGGGACATGATGTGAAATAGGTGTAAGCAGTTGTTTTAATGCAAGTTATTCCTTGTCAAATGTCCATCAACTGCTCAATAATATTCCCCCATTTGCCAATCCCCGAAATAGTCGAGCGCTTCGAAGAAGAAGGACCCTACAATAGCACTTAGGATATCATTGAAACGCAAATTTTTATGGAGAGAATTTTGAAGATTATGAGTTCGGTCAACGCTTCACACGGCTTATTGTTCATTTCAGATCCAAAGGACAAAGGGACAGGTCCATTGGATACAGGAGCGAAAAATGTTACATTTACAGATACATGCATAGCCTTTTGGGTTATTCACGAAGTTGACGGAGCCGCAGCCGTTCAATTGACAAATGAAGATGTGATTCCTCCGTTGCCAAAAAGATTTACGGGAGTACTTACCCTTCAAAGCGGGGTTGTTTCAATAAGTCAACCAGATCACACGTCAATAGCAGACTTGGATGTCAAATCAAAGAAGGTCAAAATAAACATCTATTCGAATGATAATAATAACCCAGATCAAATTGTCGTAAAAGTTGAGCCAATAGTATAACGCTGAGCATTTGTTTCGGGGATAAATTATTTTCGAATTTCGGGGACAGGTTATCAATTGCATAAATTCTTTGGTTGAATTTCGGCTTTTGTGCGCCGCGTTTGCCAACCAGAAAAATCGTGATAGCTTTTGATGCATGGGTGCATTGGCTTTTGGTTTTGGTGATGTTTTTGCGGCGAATGACAATTTCGCGCGTCCAACCCCTTTGCTCCCCTGCTTGCGGGGGAGCTGTCACGAAGTGACTGAGGGGGCAACATCCCAGCCAATTATACAATTGATAACCTGTCCCCGCAATCATGAGGGTTTGCAACTAGTCAAGAATGACGAAAATGTCACCGGCAAAGCACGTTTTAATAAAGGCGAAAATGGAAGAGTTGGTAACCGAAGAGATTGTAACTATGAGTGGGATCATAAATTACCTCTAGATAACGGTGCCAAATGTTTGATGGGACTTGGTCAATGTACAAAACCATAATTTCATTTTTGATTTGCTTTATGATGATTGGTTGCGACCAAACCAATAACTCGCCTACAAATGGACGTGACCGCTCTTTGGCTTCTACTTACTTCGGGGTCGGGTTTGGGCTTAATTTGATAGTCTCGGATCACTTGCTCAGTTGGGGGCAAGATGGCGTTGACCCAAACGAATTTGATATTATGCCTAGCTCTAATCATGGGTATTGTTCGAACAAAAAGCTACTTTCAATTTGTATGCCGAATGCAAATCAACCATATTTGTCATTCGATCCAAATGATTGGGATGCAAAGTCCCATGTTACTATAGAATCAAATTGGCATGAGGTTGGTAGTTATGACAAGTGTGCCAAATTCTTTATAAAGGCTAAAAACTATTTAGATGATTATAAAACTAATGTCGGCACCATAGCGATATTTTGTGATGGCATTGGTTTGGTATTGCTTTCTAAGTTCAAAGCATCTGAAGGCTGGATGGCAGAATTTAGCGAGGATAATATTAATTTCGACACTTTTATTTTGAATAGTGTGAAAGGAGCTTTTTCTGATTGTAAATTAATTTCAAACCAAGCTCCCATCCCTGCACCGCAAATTAGCGTTCAGTGCTACCTTGATAAGCAAATATTTCTTCCCGCGAAAAGCAAATAGGATTTTATTTCGTTATTTCGTTATTTCGAGGACAGCGACTATCTGTCCCCGAAATTATGATAGAATGGGGCACAGGACATTTCGAGGTGGAGGCGGAGAGATTCAAATTGGAATCAGTTACTATCGTCAGCTTCATTATTTAGGGACTTACCCGGGGCCTCGAAGCAATGGATTTGGTTTGCGCCCGAATAGAGCCCCCTCAACGGAATAAGATTTGGTCAAGACATGGAAAAAATGCATATAGTGATAAAATGGATGGGTGAAGGAACTGGGTGGCCTCCAGTTGAAATTGAATATGGAAAAATAATTTCTGTTTTTTGCACTTGGATTAGAGTTGCAAAAAACGATCCTCCCCGCCTGCTATTAATGTGGAAACCGAGAGACGACCTTTATATAACTTTTGAACAATATAAGCTGGCTTATATCGACGAGTTTGTAGTTCATTGGACTTCCAACCCAATTTGTTCAGAATTATTTGAGATTAAGAACAATGGAAAAACGATTGGCTCGTTAATTCGAAAATATAACATAAATTTCGAACGAAAAATGTGTTTTGCGAGTCTCGGATTCATAGACTCCTAGGTTTATTTCATTTCCGCGCTATTGCGTAATTAGGTTATATTTCGGGGACAGGTATCAATTGCATAAACTCTTAGGTTGAATTTCGGCATTTGTGCGCCGCATTTGCCAACCAGAAAAATCGTGATAGCTTCCTTGCATGGGTGCAATTGCTTTTTGCTTTGATGATGTTTTTGCGGCGAATGATAATTTCGCGCGCCCAACCCCTTCGCTCCCCTGCGTGCTGGGGAGCTGTCACGAAGTGACTGAGGGGGCAATATCAAGGCTAATTATGCAATTGATAACCTGTCATGGAAATCCTATCAGTGGTAGAGGGTCGTCTGCCATAAGAGATACGATTCGCGGTTGGAACAGGAATAACGGGGGCTCGGGAAACACATGCCAATTCAGCCCCTGCCATTAGTAGCACTGGCTCTGACCTTATTGTGTGGCTGTACAACCTCGAAGCGTCCAGCGCTAGACCATCTTGCGTGTGCTGTCGGCTTGGATTGTTCCACGTCAGGCAAATTGACCCTTTATCGAGGGGTGCCAGCCAACGCTGCTGTTTTGGAACAAGGAGCAAATTGTATTGCTTTGGCCGTTGATGAATCCGTCTTCTCAAATTTCAATGTTTGGAACAAACGAACCGTGCACGTTTATGGAGTTGGCTTCGTTCCGCCAGACATTTCAGGTCTTATGTGGTATGAGTTCCGAGGCAGAAAAGTGTCAACCGGAGTGTGCGATGGCTCCGTAGCGATCTATGTGGATCATATTGAATGAATTTGACGGATTTCGGGGACAGGCTATCAATTGCAAGAATTCTTTGGTTTAATCACGGCTATAGTGCGCCGCATTTGCCAAGCGCATAAATCGTGATAGCTTCCTTGCATGGGTGCAATTGCTTTTTGCTTTGATGATGTTTTTACGGCGAATGATAATTTCGCGTGCCCAACCCCTTCGCTCCCCTGCTTGCGGGGGAGCTGTCACGAAGTGACTGAGGGGGCAATATCCCAGCTAATTATGCAATTGATAACCTGTCCCCGAAATACTATAGAAATTCTATAGAGATGCTAAGGAGGCAACATGTCCAAGCATAGCAACATGTTAGCAGTAGTTTTCCTGTCAATATTTCTAATCGGTTCGACATCTAAACAACCCAGCCGCGTTAACGAAATTCAACAAGCTATTGGCGCTGGAGATGAGGTTGTCATATATTTGTCCATGGCTCAATTGACCTCCTTTCCATATACAAAGCAGAGAATTCAAGGGGCGGGTACTTATATTACAAGAATCAGGTGTATTAATGGCTGCGATAGAAATGCTGGTGGACTAGTAAGAGCATTTGGAACCGCGCGGTTGTGGCCAACTCAACAAAAAGACTGCGGCGACGATTTCAGGTCTGTCGTCTCTATTAGTACCAATAACGTGCTGGAACATATATTTATATCGACAGACGGGCACTGTATAGAATTTAGAAACAATGTCTGGCAATCAAATACGGACATTGTTGCCTTTCTGAGGACTGCAGGACCTGAACAGTATAGCAACCCGCGTCCATTGCGATAACGTGTGCAAATCGGCAAAAGTCTATGAATATGATGCTGCTGATAGGGTGGCATCGGAACGCACTATTTATTCCTTCATTGGCGGCGGCGTATTTCGGGGACAGGTTATCAATTGCACAAGTTCTTTGGTTGAATTTCAGCATTTGTGCGCCGCATTTGCCAAGCGCATAAATCGTGATAGCTTTGGGCGCATGGGTGCTTTGGTTAGAAGTTATGATGATGTTTTTGCGGCGAATGATAACGCGTCTCGCCATTTCGCTTCGTTTAATGGGCTATGCGCTACAGGTAATTTCGCGCGTCCAACCCCTTTGCTCCCCTGCTTGAGGGGGAGCTGTCACGAAGTGACTGAGGGGGCAATATCCCAGCTAATTATGCAATTAATAACCTGTCCCCGAAATACATAAACTGTCCCTGAAATCAACTTGAAAGACAATTCAAAGGATTATTTATACCCAAAAAGCGCGGCCCAAAACGGACAAAGGAGAGTAAGTTGCCAAAATGGAAAATAATTTCACATCATGTCCTCGAAATTTGGCCAACTTATCCAGGGTGCTGATGATGCGGTGGATTTTCGCTTTAGTTACACTTCTTTCTTTAATTTCATGCTCTCGCCGCGAACCAGGAGTCTTTTTTTGCGGCAACGCAGCGTATAAGCATTTTCCAAGTTTCGATAGATTTAAGATGGCACTAAATTTAGAACATGGCACGTTTTACACCGATGATGTTGGCGGGAAATTAGAAACAGTTTCCAATTCAAAGTATGTCGCAATAGTTAGACCATTTTTATTGTCGATTCCTAGGAACCTCGGCAATACTAGTGCTTCATGGGAAGTCGCTGGGCACCAGTTTACACAAGTTCGTACTAGTAATATGGTTATAATAAGCAGTAAAGGTAATTCAAACACCAACTCGCTGACCGATTATTTTACCGACACAATAGCAGTTTTAGATAGTAAGGGAAACGTAAAGGAAATAAATATTTTACGATTGAGGGATGGTGAAATGGAAACTGACAGATGGTATGCGTGCGGTGTGCGCCAACTGAACTGGAAAACAATGTATCACACTACAACTGATTTTGGGGAACCACACAGCAAGCGTTAGATTGCTGATTTGGATTTCGTGGACAGTTATCAACTGCAAATCGGGGCAATTTCGGGGACAGGTTATCAATTGCATAAATTCTTTGGTTGAATTTCGGCTTTTGTGCGCCGCGTTTGCCAACCAGAAAAATCGTGATAGCTTCGCAGCATGGGTGCATTGGCTTTTTGTTTTGATGATGTTTTTGCGGCGAATGATAATTTCGCGCGCCCAACCCCTTCGCTCCCTTGCGTGCGGGGGAGCTGTCACGAAGTGACTGAGGGGGCAATATCAAGGCTAATTATGCAATTGAAAACCTGTCCCCTAAATACCCGAAATACCACTGATGGTTCACGAAGCGGATTTTCCCACACTAGGCTGGCCGATGGAGTAGAGATAGGCAACGCTGTGCAACAAGGACAAGCCGTTGGCATTTCTGACGGAAGTGGCACAACAAATGCACACACACATGAGCTTTCGCGACAAAAATGGAGTGAGGCAAAACCCTATGACTACCCTATACCAAGGCGCTTCAGGCAGTTGTATAAAAAACACTTCTGGATGCGATTGAATGCATAAGGAGAAGCCCGTGCTTTATTTCAAAATTCTGTCGTTTGTATCGTTATTTTTCATTAATTCTTGCGATGGGCACTATTATAGCGACCCCACTCACAAATCGAAGATAACTAGCCTCAATAGCGTGGCGCAAAATGAAGCCGCGCCGCAAGTGCAGTCTACTGTCGCCAGCGCTGATAGGGCGGCGGATTTTTTACTTGCAATTAGGACTCGTGACTATGTAAAATTACATGAATTTCAAGCCGAGAATAATCAATTTTTACCTAATGGCAGATTAGGGTTAGAGGATGAATCGTACTTGAAAGATGCGATAGAACCAATCATAACCAAATTTGATCTTGAGCATCGCGAATGGGGACGCAAAGGTAATGATTTTGCGATTATTTTTTTTCCGGCTTCCGACAAAAATTTCATTGACTCGATCGATATTGAATACTTGAGGTCAGAGTTCATGAAGCGATATTTTATTTGTGATTTTTCAGAAATTGGAGGAAAGTGGAAACTCCAAAACGGTTTTTGCTTTAGTGAAATGGATGGACCATATGAAGGCATAGAATGACCATTTCAAGGCCATTGATTTCGGGGACAGCGACTATCTGTCGTGTCGAGCGAATGACGTCTGATTTTTTCTTATTTCTCTTGCTTTTGCGTTAAGCCTGATGAGTAATTTATGCGCGAGCGCTATTATTTTCAGCAACAGGTAATCAATTACCTAATTGCAAAAATGCATAGCTAAGAAAGTTGTTGCTTTTGCACTCATTTATATTGGCCTTGCGCATAAATAACACTCTATCCTCCCCCACTAATTCCCTTTTACAATTGGTGATTTCGACAAAGCTCAGGCAAAATTCAACGAAGGAGAAATATCAACAAATGTCAACATTTTTGGGCTGGTACGGTTGGCAATATGATGACAAATTATGGTATTTCGGGGCTGGCGCAGCCTTGCGCGCTTCGGCATTATTTTGCGGCGCAACACATGTTTTAAGCAACTAACAAATCACAATATTTTGCCTCGCACCTGGATTTTATAGTCAAAAATATTGGCAAATATTTAGACCAATTGCGATTGCTAATCATCTGCAAACTAATTATGATTGGCAAATAAAGTATTTCTTGAGGACGATGAAGATGAAAAAAAGTAATTATGTGTTACCGCTTTTGGCTTTTGCCATTTTAGGCACTACCGCACTCGCTTCATGCGCCCATAATGCGGCGGCGCCAATGGCAACTGTTGCTGCTGATACAGCCCGCCCCGAGGCAGATCGGGCGCGTGACGCGGATCGCAAGCCCGATGAAATGTTGCGCTTTGCCAAGGTTCGCCCTGGGCAAACCGTGATAGATTTAATGGCTGGTGGCGGCTATTTCACAAGGGTTTTTAGTTCGGCAGTCGGGCCAAATGGCCATGTTTATGCGGTTAATGCGCGCTTTTACCTTGACCTTTTGGCGCGCAATAATCGCCCTGCCCCTGCGCCACTTGCGGGGGGCGCGGGCCGCACCAATATATATGATGTTATCACCAATGAAGGCGGTCTAAATGTTCCTGTCAAAGCGGATTTGGTATGGACTTCGCAAAATTACCATGACGTTCATCTTTTTGCCGATGCGGGCGCGGTTGCGGCGCTTAATCGCGCGGCATTCGATGCTCTAAAACCTGGCGGTTATTATGTAGTCTTGGATCATTCTGGCGCAGCGGGCCTAAATGCCGCTGATATGCGCAGATTACACCGTATTGACGAAGCGCAAGTTCGCACTGAAGTTTTGGCCGCAGGCTTTGTTCTTGACGGCACTTCTGACGCGTTGCGTAACCCTGCGGATCCACGAACCGCCAATGTTTTTGACCCCGCCATTCGCGGCAAAACCGATCAATTCATTTTGCGTTTCAAAAAACCAATGCGTTAATTGTGCTTTTGCGGTGTCGCCAATTTCCCACCGCTAATTGCGGTTTTAACATTGGTGGTGTTGGGGAAGCTTAACGGCAAACCAAGCGCCGAGCGCACTGCCAAAAAACCAAAGCATTCGGCTTCAACCGCATCGCCCCTTAGCCCAATGGTATCAGCGTCGATAAGGTCAATTTTTGCATAAGTTTCAACATCTTTGATCATTTGTGGGTTTTTGCGGCCACCGCCGGCAACCACCAATGTCTTTGGGCGGTTGGGCAATAAATCAAGCCCTCTTCCAACCGCCTTACCGACCAAGGCATTCAAAGTTGCACAGCCGTCCTCAAATGACAGGCCTTTGACCAATTTCGCGCCAAAATCATACCTATCAAGCGATTTTGGCGGCGGCAAATCGAACCACGGATTTGCCATTATTTCATCAAGAAGTTGGAAGTTGACGCTGCCTTCTGCAGCATATGCTCCGTCCTTGTCATAGGTGCCTTTTCCATGACCCTCAACCCATTCATTTATTGGGCCATTTGCGGGGCCACAATCGAAGGCAATAATATCCTCGCCGCCCGCCCAATAAGTTATATTGGCGACGCCTCCTAGGTTCAATATTGCCGCTGGCGCGGCGAGGTCGGCATATTGCAATAATGCAGCGTGATAAATTGGCGCAAGCGGGGCACCCTGCCCGCCTTGTTTCATGTCATTGGTGCGAAAATCATAAACGACTGGAATGTCTATTAAATCAGCAAGTTTTTTGCCGTCCAAGAGTTGCAATGTTTGGCCAATTTCACCTTTTTTGGGTGGATGATGCAGCACAGTCAAACCATGTGCGCCGATATAATCGACCTTACCACGCGCAAACCCAGATTGATGCAGGAGGGCTCGAATTGCTTCGGCATATATTTGGGTAACAATTTCGGTGGCCTCGATGAATATTGCTGGCGCTGGGCCAATGAATTGCCAATCCAAAGCCGCTTGAACGGCTGCCGCAAGGATATCGCGTTTGGTATCCGAATAGGGAATAAGCGCATAGGATCCCAATTCCAAGGTTTTTTGGCCATCAGTTCGTATAAGCGCAACATCAACAAAGCCGTCTAGCGCAGTTCCGGTCATCAGCCCAATTGCCCAATATTCACGCATCTGCAAATTCGTCCTTTGAAAAACTCATCGTTTCCTATAAAGCCAAATACTTAAAAACTTCAATCAGGAAATCATAATGCCAGCGCCCGCGAAATATAAGTCCAGCTTTGTCAATTTAATTATTGAACGCGGACAATATTATCAAGCCAGCGACCTTGAGGCATTGGATGCTGCGGCATTGACAAGTGAAAAAGGCGGCAAGCCTTTGGTCGGCTATATCGGTTTTGATTGCACAGCGCCAAGCCTTCATGTTGGTAGCTTAACCCAAATATTCTTGTTGCGGCGGTTGCAACAATGTGGCGGCCAACCAATTGCTTTGATGGGTTCTGGTACAACGCGCATTGGCGATCCTTCTGATAAGAACGAAGCTAGGCCAGTCTTAACTTTGGAAAGAATCGCCGAAAATAAAGCGGGCATTCAAAACGTGTTTAGTAAATATGTCGATTTTGGCGACGGCAAAGCCAAAATGGTTGATAATATTGAATGGCTCGAAAATATTGGTTGGCTTGAAATGCTGTCTGAGATTGGCCGGCATTTCACCATTAATAAGATGATTGCCCTCGATATTGTGAAACGGCGGCTTGACCAAGAATCGCCGATTACTTTCCTAGAATTCAATTACATGTTGCTCCAAGCCTATGATTTTCTTGAGCTATCAAGGCGCTATGATTGCAATCTGCAAATGGGTGGTTCTGATCAATGGGGTAATATTATCCAAGGCGTCGAGCTTTGCCGCCGTGCGGATAACAAGGGCGTATTTGGCCTTACCCAGCCATTGTTGATGAATGCTGCAGGACAGAAAATGGGGAAAACCGCGGCGGGAGCCGTCTGGCTTAATGAAGAAATGATGCCTTCGTTTGATTTTTGGCAATATTGGCGCAATGTCGATGATGCCGATGTTGGCAAATTACTGCGCCTTTTGACCGAACTCCCTTTGCAGGAAATCGAAAAATTAGAAGCATTGGGCGGCGCAGAGATTAATGAGGCAAAGAAAATCCTTGCTTGTGAAATCACTGCGATGTGCCACGGGCGCGGTGCCGCCGACAACGCGCTTCTAACTGCGAATGCGCAATTTGCTGGCGGTGGCGCAAACGACGGCTTGCCAGAAATTGTAATAGTGAAGTCAGATCTAAGCAATATCGCGTCACTTTTTGTTTTGGCGGGCCTTGCAGAATCGAATGGCGAGGCAAAACGGCTAGCCAAAGGTGGCGGCTTAAAAATTGACGATAAAACAGTCAATGATGTAAGCATCGCGCTGCCATTCACCACCTTGTCACAAGAGATAGTCAAATTATCGCTTGGTAAAAAACGTCATTTGAATGTGATTTTAAAATAGGAAGTTTGCAAATGTCAGAATTGAAAATTGGCGACCTTGCGCCAGACTTTACCCTCCCTAAAGATGGCGGCGGAGAAGTTACCTTAAGCGGTTTACGTGGGCAAAAAGTGGTTTTGTATTTTTATCCAAAGGATGACACATCGGGTTGCACCTCGCAGGCGGAACAGTTTACCGCCAGCAGCAAAGATTTTGTTCAATCTGGCGCCGTAATTATTGGTGTTTCAAAAGATAGCATCAAAAGCCATGACAAGTTCAAAGCTAAATATGGCATTGGATTTGCACTATTGAGTGACGAATCCTTAGATGTTGCAAATAAATACGGCGTTTGGGTAGAGAAGTCGATGTATGGCCGCAAATATATGGGTATGGAGCGCACTACTTTTTTGGTAGGTCCAAATGGAAATATTGAGAAAATATGGCGAAAAGTAAAAATACCGGGGCATATTGCCGAAGTATTGAACGCAACCAAGAGTATCTAACATTGCTGCAATTGTAAGGTTAGATTTTGGGGAATTAACTTGCTTCGATTGTAAAAAATGGTGAATATAATTGGGAATTTTGTAAAGTAATTCAGAGGGAAAAACCAAATGTGGGGTAAGAAATCGAAAGCCGAAGCAGAAACGGCAGTAGTTGTTCAAAGTGATAACGAAGTTCATGCAGCCGAAACTGTAAAGCCGCGTGCGTCTGCGTCAGTTATTGCGGCTAACGCCAATATTTTAGGTTCTATTGTCACCAATGGCGATTTGGCAATTGATGGCAAAGTCGATGGCGATGTAAGCTGCTCACTTTTCACAATAGGTGCTACTGGTCATATTAACGGCAATGTAATCGCTGAGACAGCTACGATCCGTGGAAAAGTTGCGGGTAATGTTACTGCGCGAACAATTCTTTTGGCAGGAACCGGCTCAATCGAAGGTGATTTGACCCATTCGGTATTAATAATTGAAGAAGGCGGTAGCTTTGAGGGGCGCTCTAAGCGGCAGGCCGATCCTTTGGCAAATGCGCAAATGGCGATTGCCGACAACAGCAAATCAAAAGAAGTTGTCGGTAAAACTGAAGAAGCTAAAACAAGCAACAGTATTAATACTGAAAAAGCGAAACCTCAAAAAAGCGCTTCAGAAAAAAATGGTGAGCCTAAATCATCTATTGCCAAGGAACTTGGAGAAGCATTCGCTGCCAGCAATTAGAGCTATCCCATTTCGATTAGATCGAAATCGTGCTCTAGATTCCTTTGTTTGCCGCGTTTCTTATCCCAAAACCGCTTCAAACTTTTTTCCCAATGCGCTCTAGGTTCTTTGGCTCAACATTACATTAGCCACAGATGCTTCAATTGGTTGTGGTCTAGGGTCAGCCCTCACCAATTAACGAAGTGTGACTTGATTTTGGCAAAAAAATATGGCGGAAACAGGATTTTGCCGATATGAATATCGTCAAAATACTTTTTCGCCCTAGATTGCCGCCAAAATCAAGCCTGAAAGGTGCGTTGGTGTTCTTTACACTTTTTGCGAGATGCGGTTCTTTTGGGTGATTAGTTCGTCATAAGTCCTTGAAATATTCCAATATTCCTGCGTCCTTATTCCTTCTACTAACCCGAAATTACTCGCATCACGCAAAGTTAATTAGTGAGGACTGACCCTAG
>Ga0209573_1001113_pt1 | contig 44550 bp, 27 predicted proteins | sample TNRBio252014_DNA_FD_185870 | JGI IMG/M metagenome (GOLD analysis project Ga0209573, IMG submission 185870) | Wastewater treatment Type I Accumulibacter community from EBPR Bioreactor in Madison, WI, USA - TNR Reactor_6/25/2014_ DNA (SPAdes)... | ecosystem: Engineered > Bioreactor > EBPR >...
GATCCCCTCCCACGCCGCTCCCCTCGAAGCAGGTGCCGCTGCGGTCGATATCTCCCCCAGGAAACTCCCCGCGATCAAGAACGGCGGTTTCCTTCAGGCCATCGCCGACCGGGTTGATGATCCGCTTTTCGCCCGCGCCCTCGTTCTGAAGTCAGGCGAGACGACAGTGGCGCTTTGCCTCGTGGATTCGTGCATGCTCCCCACCGATGTCTGCGACGCGGCCAAGGCAATCGTGACGAAGCAAACCGGACTCCCCGCCGACCGTATCCTCATCGCTTCGACCCACACTCACTCCGCTCCCGGAGCGATGGCGATGTGCCTCGGCACGCGCAAGGACGAAGCCTACACCGCCCAGCTCATCCCGCAGCTCGCCGAGGCCATCGGCAAGTCCCATGCCGCCCTCGTCCCGGCGAAGGCGGGTTGGGCCCAGGTCGACGCGCACGCCTTCACGAATTGCCGCCGCTGGATCCGTCGTCCTGACAAAATGCAAAACGATCCCTTCGGCGGACTCACGGTGCGGGCGATGATGCATCCCGGCTACGAGAGTCCCGATGTCGTCGGCCCCTCGGGACCGACCGATCCCCAGCTCTCCGTCCTCAGCGTCGTCCGCGCCGACAACAACGCGCCCCTCGCGGTGATGGCGAATTTCTCGATGCACTACTTCGGCGCGGCCGGAGGTTTCTCGGCCGATTACTTCGGGGAACTGGCGCGCTTTCTCGAAGAATCGGTCGGAGCCGGAGCCGTCGGCCTCGTTTCCCAAGGCACGAGCGGCGATCTCCACTGGATGGATTACAGCCGGGCCAAAGATCCTGACCAAACCAGAACGAAATACGCCAAAGGGCTCGCCGACCTCGCGACCAAAGCCCGATCTTCCATCGAACACCGCGCCGATCTGCCCCTCGCCATGGCCGAGGCGAAGCTGGAACTGGGACGCCGCCTTCCCTCGCCCGAACGCCTCGCCTGGGCCAAACCAATCAACGCCGCCCGTGGCGACGCCGTGCCGAAGAGCAAGGAGGAGGTCTATGCCGAACAGGCCGAATGGATCCACGCCAACCCGAAGACCGAACTCATCCTCCAGGCCCTGCGCCTCGGCGATCTCGGCATCACCGCCCTGCCGAACGAGGTCTACGGCATCACCGGCTTGAAGCTGAAATTGCAAAGTCCCCTCCCCGCGACCTTCAACATCGAACTCGCCAACGGGGCCGAAGGCTACATTCCCCCGCCCGAGCAGCACCGACTCGGCGGCTACACGACCTGGCCCGCCCGCACCGCCGGACTCGAGGAGACGGCTGAACCAAAGATCGTCGAGAGCGTGCTGACCTTGCTCGAAACCGTCGCCGGAACACCTCGCCGCGCCCTCGCCGATGGCGACAGTCCCTACCGCCGCACCATCCTGACAGACCAACCCATCGCCTACTGGCCGCTCAATGATCTCACCGGCCCGACCCCGCGCGAGGCCACCGGCAAAACGGGGGCCATCTGGGAGGACGGCGTCGCCCTCGGCCTTCCCGGCGTGCGGAGAAACGGCGGCGCCATCTCGGCAGAGCCGGAAAAGGAAAACCCCTTCACCACCGGCGACATCAATCGCGCCGCCCACGTCGCCGGCGGAAGACTCCGCGGGTCGATGCCAGATCTCGGGAAAACCTACAGCGTCGAACTCTGGTTCTGGAACGGACTCCCCGACAACGCCCGCGCCGTGACCGGCTATCTTTTCTCACGCGGTCTCGATGGCGACAAATCCGCACACGGCGAACACCTCGGCATCGGCGGCAATCACAGCGACGTGCCGGCGGGACGGCTCTTTTTCTACACCGGGAACCAGATCGGCGAAGTGATCCCCGGTAAGACCCGGATCACTTTCCGCGACTGGCATCACGTCATGCTTGTGCGGGAGGAGGAAAGACTCACCGTCTGGCTCGACGGGAAGAAGGAGATCGAAGCCACCGCAAAGTGGACCCTCCCCGAAGGCGCGAAGGATCTGTTCCTCGGCGGCCGTAGCGACCGGATGTTCGGCCTCGAAGGCAAGCTCGACGAAGTCGCGATCTACCCGGTCGCCCTCACCGAAGCACAAGTCACCTCGCATTTTGCCGCCGCCGAGCGCACCACGCCGAAACCCCAACCCGACTCCGAGCCACGCTCGCCCGAGGACAGCCTCAAGGCCCTCCACCTGCCCGAAGGCTTCGAAGCGAAGATCGTCGCCGCCGAGCCTCTCGTGCTCGATCCCGTCGCCTTCGATTGGGACGCGAAAGGACGTCTTTGGGTCGTGGAGATGGCCGACTACCCGCTCGGACTCGACAGCGCCGACGCCAGCGGCGGCCGCATCCGCGTGCTCGAGGACCGCGACGACGACGGCACCTATGATCACGCCACCCTCTTCGCCGAGGGATTGAATTTCCCCAACGGCATCCTCACCTGGCGCGAGGGAGTCATCGTCACCGCAGCGCCCGACATCCTTTACCTCGAAGACACCGACGGCGACGGCAAGGCCGACCAGAAGGAAGTGCTCCTCACCGGGCTCACCGAAGGCAACCAGCAACTCCGCGCCAACGGTCTGCGTTGGGGACTCGACAACTGGGTCCACGTCGCCGCCGGAGGCCATCATGGCAAACACGGCGCCGACACCATCGTGAAATCGACGCGGGCGAAAAGCGAGGTCGCCGTCGGCAGCCGCGACTTCTGTTTCCGTCCCGACACCGGCGAAGTCGAACCCGAGAGCGGCCCGACCCAATTCGGACGCAACCGCGATGACTGGGGCCACTGGTTCGGCACGCAGAATTCGCATCCGCTCTGGCATTACGTCCTGCCCGACCACTACCTGCGCCGCAATCCCCACCTCGCCGCGCCCGATGGACGCGTCCAACTCCCCGGAGGCTCGAACCCGCCCGTTTTCGCCGCGAGCCCGCCCGAGAAACGCTTCCACAGCTTCCAACAGGCCGGCCGCTACACCTCCGCCTGCGGCGGCATGATCTACCGCGACACGCACCTTTTCTCCGGGAGCGAGACGATGGCCTTCGTCTGCGAACCCTTCCACAACCTCGTCCAGCAGCTCTCGCTGAGCCCTGACAAAAGCACCTTTTCCGCAAAGCGCGTCGGCGGGGAAAAGGCCCCCGACTTTTTCGCGAGCGAGGACCGCTGGTGCCGTCCCGTCATGGTCCGCACCGGTCCGGACGGCGCCCTCTGGATCGCCGACATGTACCGCTACATGATCGAACACCCGCAGTGGCTGCCCGAGGAAGGCAAGCAGGAGCTGCTCCCCCACTACCGCCTCGGCGACGACATGGGACGGATCTATCGCATCGACCGGAAAGGCGCGGCACCCACGAAAATCCGGGACCTGACGGCAAACGACACCGCCGGACTCGTCACTTCACTACGTTCTCCGAATGGCTGGATTCGCGACAAGGTGCAGCAAATGATTCTTTGGAAGGGAAAAAGCCCAAAGGTCATCGAGGCACTGAAATCACTCGCCCAGTTCGAACCCGAACCCCTCACCCGGCTCCAGGCCCTCTGCACCCTCGACGGCTTCGGCGAACTCGACAACGCGCAGGATGCCCTCCTCGCCGCCCTGCGCGATCCCCATCCCGGCCTTCGCGAGAATGCCCTGCGTCTCGCCGAGTCGTCTGACGATCCTGACATTCGCACCGCCGCTCTCGCCCTCGTCAAAGATCCCGACGCCAAGGTGGGGCTCCAGCTTGCTTTCACCCTCGGGGAATGGGACTCGCCCGAGGCCGGCCGGGCTCTCGCCGCGCTCCTCGCGAAGGACCAAGAGGCCCCCTTCCTCGTCACCGCCGCCCTCAGTTCTGCGCTGCCTCACCTGCGTATCCTTGCCGCCTCGGCCACGCCCGCGACCCGGTCGCAGTTGCTCCCCATGGCCCTCGCCGCGAAGGACCGCGAAGCCCTCGCCATCCTCCTCGCGCCCGCCTTCAATTTCGAAAGGACGCCCGCGCCCGAACGATGGAAAGCTTACCGCGAATTCCTCACAGCTGGGAAGAATGTGGAATCGTTGGGACGGGAAGCCGACGACCGCCTGACCAATCTCCTCGGCCAATCCGGCCGACTCTTCTCAGAGGCCCAGGCCGCCCTCGCCAACGACACCGTCGCCCTCTCCGACCGCCTCGTCGCTGCCTCGCTCCTGACCCAAGAGGGTGCGATGCGCGACCAGACCCTCTCACGTCTCGGCGACCTCCTTTCCAACCGACTCGACGACGCCGGATGGCCCGCGATCCTCGAGACCCTTGCGTCGAGCGGCGACTCGACCCTCCCCGCGAAACTCCTCGCCCTTTGGGCGCGTCTTTCGCCCGCCCAGCGCGGAGCCGCGCTCGACACCCTCCTCAACCGCCCCTCCTGGACGCGCGAGCTCCTGGCCGCGATGGAGACCGGTCCGCTCAAGCCCGCCGACTTCGACGCAGGCCGCCGCATGCGCCTGCTCAATCATCCTGACAAAGACCTCAAAGCCGCCGCCGCGAAGCGCTTTGATACCGCCACCACGCCCGCCCGCGCCGAAGTCGTGGCCCGCTACCGTCCCGCTCTCGCGCGGCAGGGCGATCCCGCGAAAGGCCACCTCGTTTACCAAAAAGCCTGCGCCTCCTGCCACCAGCGCGGCAAGGAAGGCCTAGCCATCGGCCCCGGACTCGAGACCGTCGCCGCGCACGAGCCGGAGAAGATCCTGACGAACATCCTCGACCCGAACCTCGACATCCAGCCCGGCTTCCACGCCTATACCGCGACGCTGAAGGACGGCAGCCAGATCTTTGGCCTCCTCGTTTCCGAGAGCGGTTCAAGCCTCACATTCAAGCTGCCCGACGCCGCTACCCGCGCCCTCACCCGCGACCAGATCACGACCCTCCAGGCCACTGGCGTCTCTCTCATGCCCGAAGGACTCGAGGCCGCCGTGACGGTCGAGGAGATGGCGGATTTGATCGCGTTTTTGAAACAGGGTTGAGAGATTTCACCCACGCTTCTGCGTCATCATGAACTCGTTCCCCTCGGGATCGACGCACATCGCGAGATGGAGTTCCTCTTCGCCCGATTCATCAAGCGGGCGAGCCAGTTCCCCGCCGCATTCGAGCAGACGCGCCACGCCCTCGCGGAGGTCGTCCAGTTGGAAGCTCAGCCCGGTCCAGGTGCGCTTGCCCTCGCCGTCGGCGTGCAAACCGATCGTGGCCCCCGCGACGACGACTTCGCTCCAGACCTCGGTCTGAAAGGAGAGGGTGCCGCCGAAGAGTTCCGTGTAGAAGCCGATCGCGCGGTCCATCTCGACCGCCCAGAGGACATATTTCACCTTTTCGACTTTCATTGGCTCTTTCTATCCTTCAAAAAATCCTCGAACGGACGACGCACATCTTCGACGAGGTCATACCACTCGATCTTCCCGTCGCTTTCGCGAAGATAAAAATGCGCAAGCGCCGGAGCGACGTTGGGATCGAATCCCGAATCCTCGCTATGGAACTCGCGCAGCACCACTTGATACCAGCCCTTGGCCTCCGGATCTGCATCGACCTCGAGGGCGAGGGTCACGCCCTTCGGCAGATTCGCGAAGCCTCCTTCCCCGTGCAGTCGCAGGCGCAAGCCCCCGAGCGCTGACTCAAGGCGGGATCCATCCTTGAAGGGCCAGCTTTCGGTTTCCTGCGCGGTCGATCCCGCGGGCAGGAAACATGACAGCAGAGTGATGATGAAAAGAAGCAAAGGTGCTTTCATGGGCCAGAGCCTGACAGATCCACCATTGATCTGCAAGCCTTTGCTTCGTCCGTCACGTCGAATGCGCGGCCCATGTCGGATACGCTGGTGCCGGCGAGGATTTGTGATCCCGTCCTGACCCAGAACGCGTTTACCCACCGGCACCGAAAGCCGATGAATCGCCGGAGCAATCCCGGATTTTGAAAGCAAAATTCAGATACGCGGATTTGCCGGCCGTGAAGGGTCGGGAGAATGGACAAGTCTGATTCCACCGTCCCTCACGGATACTTCGCCAGATCGGCGTTGATCTTCGGGATCAATGCCATCGCCGTCTTCAGGCTCTTGGTCAGTTTCTTGGCCTTGGCCTTGTTCTTCTTTTTCTTCGCCGCCTTGATCTGCTTCGTCAGTTTCGCGACGTTCGCATTTGCCGCCGCCAGCTGCGATTGCAGTGAGGAGATCAGGCCTTGGTGATTGAAGGTGGCCGACTCTTCAACCACTCCGGCGCTGCCGCCGAGGAATCCTCCGCTCGTGCGTCCCGAGGACCTCACGAGACCGTTGACGGGCAGATCGAGGCCTGCGATTTCCCATCCGCCGGCGACGCGCGCCCCGGCACCGAGATCGGTCCAGGTCGTGCCGCCGTCGGTCGAAATCTCAAAGTCCGCCTGCGGGATCTCCGGTCGCGCGCCGTCGCGTTGCCAGGTCAATGCGGTACCATCGACCACCGTCAGCGTTTCCGTCGCGGCATCGTTGTCGAGGCGGGCGAGTCCGCTGATCGCGGTGCCGTCCACGTTTTGGAAGAGGCCGCCGAGGTAGAGGCTGCCGTCCTCGGCCAGGGCCACCGCGTCGACTTCGTCATCGGCTCCCGAGCCGGGATCGAAGGTGGCGTCGAGAGCCCCATTCACGGAGAGGCGGGCGATGCGGTTGATGGGCGTGCCATTGTGCCCGGTAAAGATCCCGCCGATGAGGATCTTGCCGTCGGTCTGGATCGCGGTGGTGTAAACGCGATCGTTCGCTCCGCTGCCGGGGGTAAAGGCCGGGTCGGGCGCTCCGGTGGACGTCAGTCTCGTGATGCCGCCGCTGAAGTAGCCGCTCACCAGCACCTTGCCATCCGGCTGGAGGGCGACGCCTGTGACGAGATCATTCGCGGCCGCGCCGGGATTGAAGGTCGTGTCCACTGCCCCCGTCTCGGTGAGTCGCGCGATGCGCTGGCGCGCGGTGCCGTCCACATCCTGGAAGGCGCCGCCGATGAGAATCTTTCCATCCAGCTGCACCGCGATGCTGAAGACCGACGCGTCGGTGCCGGTGCCGGGATCGAAGGTGGTGTCGAGGATGCCGTTGGCCTGGAGCCGGGCGATCCCTTTGCGGGCGACGCCCTGGACCGTTTCGAAAAGGCCGCCGATGAGAATCTTGCCATCGGCTTGCAGGGCGATGCCGTAGACCGTGGCGTCGGCCCCTGCACCGGGGGCGAAGGTGTTGACCGATTCGAGTGTGCCGTCGGCCTCGAGGCGCGCGATGTTGTAGCGGGTCTGGTCGTCGACGGAGGAGAAGAGACCGCCGGCGAGGATTTTGCCATCGGGCTGGATGACGATGCTGTTGACCGCTCCGTCGATCTGCGGGGAAAAGGCCGCGTCGAGCGAGCTGTCGGGATTCACCCGCGCGATCATCGAATGCGGGGCGCCATCGACCTCGCCGAAGTCACCGCCGATGACGAGTTTGCCGTCCGCCTGCACCGCGATGGCCTGCACATAACGATCCGGCTGGATTCCGGCGTCGAAGCCCGCATCGACCTCGGCCGCGAGGGGCAGGTCGGGCGAGCCGGAAGCTCCCTCACCGGAAAACGACCCGGGCAGGGCCGAAGGCTCGGGACTCGAGGGCGCCGCCCCCGTCGTCGTGAAGGTGCCGAGCGGGGTCGTGGTCGTCGTGCCGTAGGCGTTCGTGGCGAAGGCGACGAAGGTGTAGGCCGTGCCCGGCGTGAGACCGCTCACGGCGGTGGTGAAACTCCCGGTGGTGCCGGCCACGGGAATCCTGGTCGCTTTGTCCTGGTCACTGATGAGGCGGTCGGCCTCGATGTCCGCGGTTTTGAGATATCCCACCCCTCGCATCGTGATGGCGCTGCCACCATCGAGTTGCACCGTCCCCCCGAGGGTGGCCGAGGTGTCGGTGATCGCGGTCACGGTCGGCAGGATGACGGTGGGCGCTCCGAAGGTGGTGAAAGTCCCCACCGTCGTGTATCCGGTGCCGGCCGCGCTGGTCGCGTAGGCCTTGTAGGAATAGGTCGCACCCTGGGCGAGGTCGGTGACGGCGAGGGTGAAGACTCCTTGCGTCGTTTGCCCTTCGACCTTTTTGATCACATTGGTCCCGCCCAAGAGCGGATCGCCGTTGTCGGCGGTGCGGGCAAAGACGACACCGCGCTCGGTGATGGGCGAACCTCCATCGCTCGTGACATTGCCGCCGAGGGTGGCCGTGGTGTCGCCGGTGACCACGGCAGTGCGTTCGGTCACGAGCGGATTCGACGGGGTCGAGAAGGTTGCCTTCGAGCTGTAGGTCGTGCCGTTGACGTTGGTCGCGTAGGCTTTGAAAGTGTAATCTGTCGTCAGGTCCAGCCCCGTCAGATTCACGGTGAAGGTCCCGAATCCGCCGGGCGACACGAGCTTGGTCACGTCCGCGCCGCCGATCTGGGGATCGGCATTCTCCTCGGTCTTGGCAAAGACGATGCCGCGCTCCGTGATCGCCACACCGAATCCGACCTCGACCGTGCCGCCCACCGTCGCGCCCGTGGCGGTGAGCCCGGTGAGGGTGGGATTCGTGACGATGGGAAAGGGATAAGGGACGACCTGCTCGATCAGCCCCGAGCTTCCGTTGTACCATCCCGATGGGACACGGCCCCGCGCCCGGACCATGCCGTTCGACGGCAGGCTGAGGCCCGTCAGTTCCCAGCCGGTGGCGATCTTGCTCCCCACACCCAGCGGCGTCCAAGTCGTGCCACCATCGGTCGAGAGATCGAAGGTCACCCGGGTGGCCTCGGGGGCGCTGCCGCCCCGTTTCCACACGACCCGGGATTGGCTCGGCACACTCAGCTCCTGCACCGCGTCGCCCGCATCGGCGAATGCGAGCAGCGACTTGCCGGGACCGGCGGGACTGTCGGCCCCACCGATCAAGAGGGTCCCGTCGGCCAGGAGGGAGAGGGAATTCACGAAGTAGCCGAACCCGGGGGCGAAGGACGGATCGAGAGCGCCCGTCGCGTCGAAACGCGCCACGCCGTCCCGTGGCTGGCCGTTCACCGAGGTGAAGTCACCACCGACGATGATTCGGCCGTCGGCCTGCAGGGACACGGTTTGCACCGAGAGGCTCCTGCCGGCGAAGCTGGTATCAACGCTGCCGTCGCTGTTGAGCCGGGCGAAGTCGATGTTATAACCGCCGATGAGGATCTTGCCGTCAGGCTGCAGCAGGAGGCATTGCACGTTCGGAAACCCTCCCAGGTTCGGGACAAAGGTCGTGTCGAGACTGCCGTCGTCGTTGAGCCGGGCGATCCCCTTGCGCGTTATGCCGTGGACCTCGCTGAAATCGCCGGCGATGAGGATCTTGCCATCGGGCTGGATGACGATGCTGTTGACCGGATTGTTCGGGCTGTTGATGGCGTCCCCCAGGTTGAAACCCGTATCCGTCGTCCCGTTCGCATTCAGGCGTGCCAGCCAGAAGCGCGTCTCGGCGTTCACGTCGAGGAAGGTCCCGCCGATCACGATCTTGCCGTCCGGCTGGATCGCGACCGCGTTAATGTTTCCGTATGCGATCGACGGGTTAAAGGTCGGATCGACCGTGCCACTGCTGTCGATCCGCTGCAGAAATCCAAATCCCGAGACGAGGATCTTTCCGTCGTCCTGCACCGAGACCGCGGTGAGATCCCCGAAACCGGTGTATCCGTAGGTGAAGGCCGCATCCACCGATCCGCCCGCTTGGAGGCGGGCGATGTTGTCGTGGGCTTCGCCTGCAAGGGCGGAGAAACTCCCCGCCACGAGGATCTTCCCGTCGGGATGGGGTGTCGCGGCAGAGATCTCCCTGCCATCGACGGTGCCGAGACTCAGGGTGGAAAAGGTGGCGCTTTCAGAATAGGAGGTAAATCCCGAGGCGGTCACATAGGCCCTGAAGACATATTCCGAGCCGATTTTGAGATCCGTCGCCGGGACGGTGAAGACCCCGTCGCCCGTCGCCGCGTCGGTGAAGGTCGTGACCCGGGTGCCTCCGAGCCGGGGATCGTCGTTCTCCGCTTTCAGGGAAAGCACGACCCCGCGCTCCGTGATCGGGTTCCCGTTGGCGACAATGGTGCCGCCGAGGATGGCGGTGTCCTCAGTGATTCCCGTGCTGGTCGGGGCCGAGACGCTGGCCGGGGTCAGAGTGGTGAAGGTCACCACCTCCGTGTAGCCCGTGTCGCCGCCGCCATTCGTGTAGGCGCGGAAGGCATATTCCGTCCCGGGCTGCAGGCCGGTCACGTTGACGGTGAAGACCCCCTCCCCCGTGCCACCCTCGGGAACTGTCGTCACGCCGTGGTGGTCGATCGCGGGCTCCGCCTCCTTCGCCTTGATCGCATAGACGACCCCGCGGCTGGAGATGTCCTGGGAATTGCCATTACTATTTGCCCCGCCGTCAGCCGCGTTCCCTCCCAGGGTCGCCGCGGTTGCCGTGACATTCGTCACCGTGGGATCTATCGTCCCGGGCGGATGACCACACGCGCAACACAAGGCCACGATGAGAGGCAGCACGAAGACCGGCACGAAGACGCGGAAGTGGAGGAATCGGGAGAGGTTCATGGGGAGAAAAGCGGGACCCGCAAGCCTCCTTTGAGACCGGCACACCCCTGCATATACCAATCCAGTCCCGGAAACGAAGCGGATGTTTCAGAAAAAGTGAAAAAAAACGTCCGCATCAGACCCTGTTCCATCCTCGACCTGACCGGGATGGGTTTCCGCTTGGCACGAACTGGCGAAGCCGCGGCATGTGCCACGCGATTTTCTCACGCTGATCGCAGCCCGGTGGGCGCAGCCCGATGATGCGGCACTTTGCCCTTGGCCTCGTCCACCTGAGATCGTAGATTGCCGACGAATCCATGAGGAAGCTCTACATCGACACCTCCGTGATCGGTGGCTACCACGACACCGAATGGATGGCGGACACCCGCCTGCTGTGGCATCAGGCGAAGGCGGGAAAATGGCAATTGGTTTCCTCGGTCGTAGCCGAAGCGGAACTGAAACAGGCCCCCGCCAACGTGCGGCAAATCTTCGGTGAGACCTTCGGTGCGTCGAACATCCTCGACACGAGCACGGAGGCGGAAGATCTGGCTGCGGCAGTCGTGCCGCTGAAGTATGCCGACGACGCCCTCCATGTGGCGATCGCCACCGTGCAGGGCGTGCGGCTCATCGTGAGCTGGAACTTCAAGCATCTCGTGAACGTGCTGCGCGAAGACGGATTCAATGCCGTGAATCTCTTGCGCGGCTGGCCTCCTGTCCGTATTGTAAGCCCTAAGGAGATTATCCATGCCGACGAAGCACAGCACGAGTGAACCGGATCGCGGTTTCGATGCCGTAGCGGAAAGCCGCCGATGGAAGGAAGCCGTGGCGGCCGAGACAGCTGGCATGAGCATCCCCGAACGCATGGCGTGGTTCCGCAGCCAATCCTCGGTGGCGGCGATCCGCGAGCAGAGCGTGCGAACTGCGGAGGAAGCGATCGTGCGGGAGGAATCCTCCGAATACGGCACGAAGCAGCCGTGATGGGCTGCGGACAAGGTCAAGCCGGTCCTACCAGCCTGTCAAATCTCCAGCTTGTCCTTCAACGCCGCATTCCCCCGGTATGCCTTCGCTAGATGTTCCGTCAGGAACCAGACCCCGACCGATGAGGCGACCATCACCAGCGAAAGGGTCTGCGAAGGCGAGAGCGATCCGACGAAAGCACCCCGGTGATCCCCGCGGATGAATTCGATGCCGAAGCGGAAGACGCCGTAGGAGAACAGATAGATCGCGAAGGCCTGGTAGGATCGCCGTTTGAAGACCAGATAAAAGAGCACCCCGAAGATGAGGAAGAGGAAGAGGGATTCGAACAACTGGGTCGGATAGACCCGGTGAAGCATGCCCGGAAACCGGAGACCGAGAAACGAATCGGTCGGCTTGCCATAACAACAGCCCCCGAAAAAACACCCGAGTCGTCCGAAGGCGTGGGCGATCGTGATGCAGAGCGGGGCGACCGGGGCGATCTCGATGAGACGGGGACCATATTTTCTCCGCCCCACGACGAAGTAGCCGATCAGGAAAGAGGCGATGCCCCCGATCAATCCAGAAATGTAGGTCGATGCCGTCGTGATCCGGAAACCGCCCGACGGGTTTTCGAGGTAGTTGAAGAGGGCCTGCCCCACGAGGGAAATCACGATGCCCACCCCGATCGCGAGGTAGGCGTTCCCTTCCGCAAAATCCCAGAATGCGGGATTCAGCCCTTTCACCCTGCGATAATGACGGAAGACCACAAAACAGAGCACGAGGCCGATGCAGAGGCAGAGCCCGAAGGTGTTCAAGTAGGGAACTTCGAAGATCCGGGGATACATGGGAGCAAAAGCAGAACCGTGATTCCGACCTCGCGCGAGTCAAGGGGGATTGTAAGGGGCAAACGAATGGGCGATGATCCGGGTCTCCCAAACGAATGTCGCTACCCTACCGTCTCTGCCATCTGATCCTCCGGGTCCTCGCGCCCCTTCTGTGCCGGGAGCGCCACATCCAAGGTCTCGAACAGCTTCCCCTCTCGGGGCCCGCCCTCTTCGTGAGCAACCACATCAGCTACTGGGATCCGACGACGCTATTGCTCCTGGTTCCCCGGCAGGTGTTTTTCATGTCGCGGGCGAACCTGTTCGAGCGCCCTTTCGTCGGAGCCTTCTTCCGCGCCCTCGGTGTCTTCGGGGTGAAGCGCGGCATTCCCGATCCCGGGGCGATCCGCCAGGCCCTCGCGATCCTGGAGCGCGGCGATCCCGTCGCCCTTTATCCCCAGGGCAGTCGCGCCCCCCTCCCGGAGGGCCAAGTCCACCCGCCCAAAAGAGGCGTTCTCCTCATCGCCAAACGCAGCGGCGCCCCCATCGTGCCCGTGGCCATCGCCGGACTCGAGACGCTCTTTCTCCCCCGCTTTCCCTGGCTCGGCCGCCCCGTGGTCCACGTGACCTTTGGACCTCCGTTTTCTCTCGACGAACTCGGCGCATCGCCCGAGGACAGTGAGGCGCTCCTCCAAGCGTTGATGCGGCGCGTGACGGAACTCTTGCCGGAGCACCAATCGTGAACGAAGAACCTTCCATGAAATTCGCCGGCTGGGGAGATCCCGCGAAGAGCTTCGCGCTGGAGGGAAAACCCGATCTATGGCCCTTCATCCACCGAGTCTCCGGCGTCGCGGATCGCGCGCCGAAGCCACCCGTGGAGTTCGATTCCATCGCGCTGCCGGAACCGCGGATCGACGGGAGTTTCCTTTCGGCACTGAAGGAACGGCTGCGCGACGACCAGATCGCCTCCGACCGGACGACGCGATTGTCGCACTGTTATGGCAAGAGCTATCGCGACCTCCTCCGTGCCATCGCAGGCCAGGTCGAGCGGGCTCCCGATCTGGTGCTGTTTCCCGAGTCGCACGAAGAGGTCGAGGCCATCGTCGCGGCGGCGGCGACCTCGGGGGTGAAGCTGATCGCCTTCGGCGGCGGCACGAACATCGTCGGCGGAGTCGAGGTCACTCCCGCCACCCGTGGCACGGTCGCGACCGTGAGCCTGCGCCGCATGAACCGCGTCCTCAAGATCGACGAAAGTTCCCTCGTCGCGACGATGGAGGCGGGCCTCCTCGGTCCCGAGCTGGAAGCGGCGCTGAATGCGGCGGGTTATTCGCTCGGACATTTCCCCGACTCGTTTGAATATTCGACGCTCGGCGGCTGGCTCGCAACGCGCTCGGCGGGGATGCAGTCGGACCGCTGGGGCAAGATCGAGGACATGGTCGTGTCGCTGACGATGGTGTCTCCGTCAGGAACCCTCCGTAGCCCAAGGGTGCCGAAGGCCGCGACCGGCCCAGACCTGAACCAACTCGTCGTGGGATCGGAGGGCATCCTCGGTCTCATCACCGAGGCGACGATGAAGATCCATCCGCTCGAGGGCCGCGAATACCGCAGTCTCCTCGTCCCCGATTTCGCCTCGGGTGTGGCCCTGATCCGCCGGTGCCTGCGCGAGGATTGCCTGCCCTCGACGATGCGTCTTTCCTGCCCCGAGGAGACCCAGCTCGGCATCGCGATGAAACCGCGTCCTTCACCCGCCAAGGCCATCCTGCAAGGGCTCGGCAAGGCGTGGCTGCGCGCCGCCAAGGGCATCCGCATGGAGAAGGCCTGCGCCATCATCGTCGGATTCGAGGGAGACCGGAAACGGATCGCGGCGCAGCGGAAGCGGGTCCTCGCCCTGACCCGCGAACACGGAGGCATCGACCTCGGCACCTCCGCGGGCGATCGTTGGTACGCCGGAAAATACGACTACCCCTATCTCCGCGACGCCCTCATGGTCCGGGGTGGCATGGTCGATGTCACCGAGACGAGCGCGCTCTGGGGCGAGATCTTGCCGCTCTATGAAACGATGAAACGCACCCTGCACGATCACCTGCGCCGGGGCGAATATCCCGGCTACGTCGGCTGCCACCTCTCCCACTCCTACGCCGCAGGGGCCTGCCTCTATTTTACCTTCGCGTCGGAACGGGAGCAAGGAAACGAGCTGAACCAATACCTCGCCGCCAAACGCACCACCGTCGAGGTGCTCCTCGCCTCGGGTGCGGCCCTCTCGCACCATCACGCGATCGGCTACGAGCACCTGCCCTGGATCGAACAGGCCCTCGGCGAAACCGGCCTGCGGGCTCTGCGGGGATTGAAGGACGCGCTCGATCCCGATCACCTTTGCAATCCGGGAAAACTGATTCCGGGTCCGGACTCCTCGCTCGACCACTACTGGCCGGATCTCACCCTGACAAAGCTCCCGAACCAGGAATCATGATCGCCCGGAAACGACTCGACATCGGCTGGTCCGACCTCGCCGCCGGGATCCGTGCGTGTCTTTGTCAGGGCTCGGCGAAGGAGGAAGACTTCCGCAGCGCCGACAGCCTCCACTGCCTCTCCGTGCGCAGCGGCTTCGATCTTTTTCTCACGGCCCTCGCCCTGCCGGAGGGAAGCGAGGTCCTCGTCTCCGCCGTGACCATCCCCGACATGCCACGCATTCTCCGCGAGCATGGCCTCGTCCCCGTGCCGATCGATCTCGATTTCGCGACCGCCTCGGTCAATGCCGCTTCGCTGCGGACCGCGATGCCCCAGAAGACCAAGGCCATCCTCGTCGCCCATCTCTTCGGCGGCCGCATGGATCTGGACCCGGTCTTCGAAGTCGCCAGGGAACACGGGCTCGTCGTGATCGAGGATTGCGCCCAGGCTTTTGCCGGAAAGGAATACACCGGAGATCCCCGCAGCGAGGTGCGAATGTTCAGCTTCGGACCGATCAAGACGGCGACCGCTCTCGGCGGGGCCGTCCTTTTCATGAAAGACGCCGCCCTTCTCGAAACGATGACCGCGATCCAATCCGGATGGCCCTGCCAAAGCCAGAAAAGTTATCTGAAGAAGTTGATCACCTTCTGCTTTTTCAAGGCGGTGCTCGCGCCCGCGTTCTACACGATACTTCTCGGATTCCTCCGCCTCCTTGGTCGCGATCACGACACCCTCGTCACGGGATCGGCCCGCAGCTTCCAGGGCGATGGCTTTTTTGTCAGGATCCGGCATCGCCCCTGTCTCGCCCTCCAGCGCCTCGTGAGCCGTCGCATCCGCACCTACGACGCCTCGCGCCTCGCGGAACGGGCCACGGCCGGACGCGAACTTTTGCAAGCCATCCCCTCCCAACTCGCCTTCGGAGGGCTCGCGGCCAATCACACCTTCTGGATTTTTCCCGTCGTCTGCGCCGATCCGGAAGTTTGGCGGCGACGCCTTTTGACGGCCGGATTCGACGCGGCCCGCAGCAGCACGAGCATGGGAGTGGTGGATCATCCATCCGATCGCAGCGGGGAAATTGCCATCGTCTCGCGGGACGCGATGGAGCACATCCTTTATCTCCCCGCCTACCCTGAAATGAGCCTCCGCTCGCGGCGGCGCTTGGCCGGCCTCGTCTCAGAACTCGCCCACGGGGAGGGGTGAAAGTTCGCTGGAAGGCTCCCGGCCTCCCTCCGCCCGCGCCACTCCGGCTTCGTACAAGGGGGCGCCAACCACGTTCCGATAGAGACCGGGAAGATGCACCTCCTGGATATACTGTTGCCAATCGATCGAGGTCACATCAAAACCAAAGCGTTCGGCATCACCCGACGCGAGGCTTTCGAAAAGCCGGCGTGAGTTCACCGTCAGGAAGCAGCTACCGAGCCGGAGATAGGCTCCGTAGGTTTCGAGATAGCCCCGGATTTTCATCACTTCGAACTGCCGTCGGCGGATCCCGCGACCGAGCCGGCGGGCTTGCTTGAAACGGGAGAATTTCCCGAGAATCGATCCGGAGACGGCGAGCAGCCGGAGCTGCCAGTCGATCCGCTTCTTGAATCGCTCCGGCGGAGGATAGCGCCACTTCCCGAGCTTCGTCCCGGCTGCGGCGGCCGAGCGCTCGTAGCAAGAGCGGACGTAGCCGATGATCTCGCGCTGGATCAGCGGATTTTCGGATCCGGTCGCGACGGTGAAGACTTCCAGACGCCCGGGGTCTTTCCCGGCACGGCATGCGGCCGCGAGAATCGCGTTCACGACAAAATCGAGCGGAATCAGGTCGAGCACCGTATCGAGTGACATCGGAAAGCGGGTCAGCCCGCGACCCGCCGCGATCATGATGGGATCGGCGACTCTCAGTCCTTCGATCCAACCGGGTTCGGGTTCGCGGATCGCGGACTCGATGATGGAAGGACGCACGACCACCGCCGCCACTTCGCCGCGGTGAAGGGCCAGCCACTGCTCGCCGAGGAATTTGGTGTAAGTGTAAGTGTCGATCCAGCCGCGTGCCTTCGCCCGTTCCATCCCGCGGCGCACCAACTCGCCGGCGAGCACGTCCGGAGGCAACTGGGCCGCTTTCAATTCCGCAACGATCTCCCGGAGACCCGCAATCTCCGCGTCGAAATCGAAATCGGGGGGCAGGACCGCTTCCTCGATCCGACCGTTCCGCCGGCCACACACGAAAGCCGTCGAGACTTGCACGAAAGCCGCCCCGGCGGTCCGGGCGAATTCGAGAAGAGTCGCCACCCCGAAGACATTCGTCTCCAGCGCCGTATCGAGGCGCTCGTCGAAATTCACCGTGGCGGCGCAGTTGATGACGAGGTCCACCTCGGCCGAGAGACCGGCATGGCGTTCCGCGTCGAGCCCCAGATCGGGAAGCCGGACATCCCCCGTCAGGCACGCGACCTTCTCCCTGACAAACCACTCAAAATCTCCACCCTTTTCCTCCCGGAGTCTCGCGAAGAGCCCTTTCCCGAAAATCCCGGTCTCCGCTCTCCGCCAGGCCCCTTCATCGGAGGAATCCGCCCCGCCCTTTCCCCGGACAAGGAGAATCACTTTCCCGACCTCGGGCAGGTCGCGCAGGATCTTCTCGAGAACCGCCTTGGCCAGAAATCCGGTCGCGCCCGTGAGGAGCAAGGTCTTGCCCGCGAAGAAAGCGGGGATCGACAGGGCCGGATCCGGATCGGCGCGGGTTTCCATCCTCACGCGACCGCCAGCACTCCGAAAATCACGGCGATGACGTGGCAGATGCTCCCGGCCATCACGAAGAGGTGCCAGATGAAGTGACCGAAACGCAGGTTGGGCTTCAGATAAAAGTAGACGCCACCGGTGTAACAGAGACCACCCGCGACGAGCCAGACCATGCCCACGATGTTGACCGAATCGATGAGCGGCTTGATCGCGATGCAGATCATCCAGCCCATGAGGATGTAGAGAACCGTGCCCAGTTTGTTGAAACGGGGGAGCAGAATCGTTTTCAACACCACCCCGCCGAGGGCGAGACCCCAGATCGCGGCGAGGAGCGACCACCCCCACGGCCCGCGCAGATTCACGAGGAGCCAGGGCGTGTAGCTGCCCGCGATGAGCACAAAGATGAGGGCGTGGTCGAGGATCTGGAAGAGGCGCTTCTTCCCGTGCGAGGTCACGTAGTGGTAAAAAGCCGAGGCTCCGTAGAGGAGGACGAGGCTCCCGCCGAAAACGGACACCCCGGCAACGTGCCAGGCCGTGAGCGGGAGGGCGAGATACACCATGATGGCGAGCCCCACGACACTGAGCAGCGCGCCGATCGCGTGGCTGATCGTGTTGGCCACTTCCTCGGCGTGGCTTTCGCAAAGAACACTGCGTTCTTTCATACCCCCATCATCGCAGGAATCCGGGAATTGGCGAAGAAAAAGATCTCCGCACTCAGCGCTCTCTCGCCAACGCGATCAAGATCGCCTTTTGCGCGTGGAGCCGGTTTTCGGCCTGCTGGAAGATCTCGTCGGCGCGTTCTTCAAAGAGCGTCCCGCAGATTTCCTTGTCGCGGTAAGCGGGCAGGCAGTGCTGCACGATCGCACCGGGATTCGCGAGTTCCACGAGTCCGGCGTGAATCTGGAAGGGCGCGAGAATCTTCAAGCGCTCTTCCGCCTCGGCTTCACGGCCCATGCTGACCCAGGTGTCGGTGTAGAGGACATCGGCTCCGGTCGCGGCGGACTCGACGTCTTCGGTCAAGGTCACGGGAGCATCTCCGAGACGGGCCATGAAGGCATCGTCGGGCTGGAAGGCCTTCGGCGCGGCGATGACCAGCTCGAACCCGAGCCGCTTCGCCGCCCAGGCCCACGAACGGCCCATGTTGCAATCGCCGTCGCCGAAAAAGACGACCTTTTTGCCGTCCCATCCGCCGAGCCGTTCGCGGATGGTGAGAAGGTCCGCGAGGATCTGGCAAGGGTGCTCTTCGTCGGTGAGGGCGTTGATCGTCGGGATCTTGCCGTACTCGGCGAAATCGACGACGTCCTGCTGCGCAAAGGTCCGGATGATCGCGCCGTGGACCATGCGACCGAGGACGCGGGCGGTGTCCTTGATCGGCTCGCCGCGGCCGAGCTGGATGTCGTTCGCGTTGAGGAAAAGCGGACGGGCTCCGAGTTCGGTGAGACCGACTTCAAAACTCACGCGTGTCCGCGTCGACGACTTCGTGAAAATCATCGCCCAGGTCTCGCCCTTGAGTTCGGTGGTGATGGACCCGCGCGAACGCTGCGTCTTCAGGACGAGGGCGTGGTCGACGAGGGCGGAAATCTCGCCCGCGGTGAGCGGTTCGATGCCGAGGAGATGTTTCATGGCAGGGATACAACAGGGTTCGATCAGCGACCCGACAGGGCCGAAAGGACGGCGTGGAAGACCTCGAGGGCTTCGTCCACCTCCGCGTCCGTCACGTTCAAAGGCGGCAGCCATCGCACCACGGTTTCCCCTGCCGGCACGGTCAACAGCCCCGCTTCGCGCGCGGCGTTCACCACAAAAATCGAGGGCGTCTTGCCCGATGCGGCAAAACCCGCGACGGAGCTCATTGCCTCCGTATCGAGGACAAATCCCAACATCAGGCCCACCCCGCGCAGTTCGCTCAAAATCGCGAAATCCCACTTCGCGACCGCGCCGCGGATGCGGGACTCCTGGCGCTTCACGTTCGCGAGGACGCCCGCCTTCTCGATCTCGCCGAGCACGGCCATGGCCACGGCACTGGCGAGCGGCGTGCCGCCGAAAGTCGAACCGTGCGTGCCGGGTCCGAGCGCCGCGGCGTGTTCATCGGCGACCCAGAAGGAGCCCATCGGAAATCCACCGGCGAATCCCTTCGCCCAGCTCACCGCATCAGGCTCGACCGCGACACCGCTTCCTTCGAGGACGGTGCGCCAGCCGCACCAGTCACCGGTGCGTCCCGCGCCGCACTGCACCTCGTCGAACATGAGAAGCAGATCGAACTCGTCGCGCAACTTCGCGGCTTCGGCGAAGAATTCGGGCGTGGCGGTATTGATGCCACCCTCGCCCTGCACGGGTTCGAAGAGAATCGCCGCCGTCGTTTCATTCACCGCCTCGCGCAGCGTCTGCGGATCGTTGAAGGGCACGTGGAGGAAGCCGGGGAGGAGCGGATCAAAGCCGACCTTCACCTTCTCCTGTCCCGTCGCGGCGATGCCGCCGAGGGTCCGTCCGTGGAAGGATTGTTTGCAGGTGATGACGACGTTCTTGCTCGTCCCCGCTCCGTATTTCTCCCAGGCGCGTTTCCGCGCGAGCTTGATGAGCCCGTCGTTCGCCTCGGCCCCGCTGTTGCAGAAGAAGACCTTGCCGGGTCGCTCCATCATCGTTTCGACGACAAAACGGGCGAGCCTCGCCTGCTCGCGCACCCAATAGAGATTCGAGCAATGGATCAGCTTCGCACCCTGGGTCGCGAGCGCGTCGACCATCACCTTGGGACTGTGCCCGAGCGCGCAGACCGCGACGCCGCTGGAGAAATCGAGGTAACGGCGTCCGTCCTCGGCCCAGAGCCAGACACCCTCGCCGCGTTCGAAGGCGATGGGAAAACGTCCGTAGTTGCCGAGCACGTAGTCGTGCATGAGCTGCTCGGTGGAAAGCGAAGCGTCGTCCTCCGCGGCGGCGGAGGCGGGAATGGAGGAGGGATCGCTCATTTGACGATTTCGGTGCCGATCCCTTCGGTGGTGAAGATCTCGAGCAGCAGCGAGTGCGGGATGCGCCCGTCAATCATGTGGACCTTGCCGACGCCGGCATGCAACGCCTCGACCGAGGAACGCACTTTCGGAATCATGCCGCCGCTGATCGTGCCATCGGCGATGAGCCCCTCGACCTCGTCGGCCTTGAGCGAATGGATGAGGGTGCTCTCGTCCTTCGGATCCTTCATCAGACCGAGGACGTCGCTGAGATAAACGAGCTTCGTCGCTTTCAACTCCGCGGCGAGAGCGCTCGCGGCGAGGTCGGCGTTGACGTTGAGACTGAGCAGCGTGCCCTTCTCCGAGGCGATCGGCGAGACGACCGGGACGATCTCCGTCGAGATCGCGGCGCGGATCTTGGAAAGCTCGAAGCCGACGACGCGGCCCACGCGACCGAGGCTGACCTCGCGTCCTTCATCCTGCGACCAGCCGTTGATGCGCTCGCCGATGAAGGCCTCGTTCCCGTGAATGCCGAGGGCGCGGCCGCCGAATCCTTCGATGCCTTTCACCAAACCGGGATTGATTTCGCGGCTGAGGGTGCGCTCGACGAGTTCCATCGCCGTGTCGGAGGTGACGCGGAGACCGCCGACAAACTCGGCGTCGAGTCCGGCTTCCTTCATCGCCGCGGAGATCGCCTTGCCACCGCCGTGCACGAGCACGGGATTGATCCCCGCGACTTCCATGAAGACGACGTCGCGGAGGAGGCGCTTCACCAGCTCCGGATCATCCATCGCGCTGCCGCCGACCTTGATGAGAAAGGTGTGACCGCGGAATTGCTGCAGGTAGGGCAGGGCCTCGACCAGGACGGCGGCTTTCTCGATCTGCTGCTGAAAGGTGGATGCCATGAGGACGGGAAAAACGGAAGCGGGGAAGATCGCCGGATTTTACCCGGGGGCAAGGGGAGATTCGGTCACGCGCGGCAGGATCGGGGACGCCCCGGACCGCCTTATTTCTTCTTCACCGCCGAATATTCGGTGCGGTTGAAATCGACATACTCGGGAGAGAGGTCCGAGGTGTAGATGGTGAACGCGCCTTTGCCGAGATTCAGGTCGATGCAGACGGTGAATTCCGGTCCACTCACCGCGGCGATGAGTTTGTCGCCATCGGTGCCGGCGGAAAGGCCGTTCTGGGTGACGATGACGCCGTTGAGGTGGATGTTCACCATCTCTTCCTTCACCCGCGCGCCGGAGTAGCCGACCGCGTGAAGGATGCGGCCCCAGTTCGGGTCGTTGCCGTTCCAGGAACACTTCACGAGCTTGGAATTGGCGACAGCACGGGCAACGCGCTCGGCGTCCATGTTCGAGGCGGCGCCACGCACCTGCACCTCGACGAGTTTCGTGACACGCTCGCCGTCGGAGACGATGCGTTTGGCGAGTTCGAGCATCACCTCGGTGAGGGCCTCGCGGAATTCGGCGCTGCCTTCGCCTCCGCGGGTGATCGTTTTGTTCCCCGCCTGACCGTTGGCCATGACGATGACGGTGTCATTCGTGCTCATGTCGCCGTCCACGGTGATGCGGTTGAAGGAAAGATCGACCGCCTCCTTCGTCGCCGCGACGATCTCGGCCTTGGAGATCGCGGCATCGGTCGTGATGAAACAGAGCATCGTCGCCATATGCGGATTGATCATCCCGGCCCCTTTCGCGATCGCACCGATGCGCACCTTCACGTCGCCGATCTTCACCTGCACGGCGATTTCCTTGGGGCGCGTGTCGCTCGTCATGATGGCGCGTGCGGCCACTTCGCCGTCGTTGCCGAGCGAGGCGACGAGTTCGGGGATGCGGGGCTCGATGCGATCGATCGGCAACGGCACGCCGATGATGCCGGTCGAGCAAACCTGCACCTCGCGCTGTTTCAGACCAAGGGCCTTCGCCGTGACCGCCGTCATGGTGCGGGCATTGATCAATCCCTCGGGACCGGTGCACGCGTTGGCGTTGCCGCTGTTGGCGATGATGGCGCGCGGCTCGGCTGACTTCAGGTAGCTCGCGGAGAGGCGCACCGGCGCGGCGCAGACCTGATTCTGCGTGTAGACCGCAGCACCCACGGTGGGGAACTCGGAATAGATCAGGGTGAGATCGAGACGCTCGACCGCCGGGTTCTTGATGCCACAGGCGATCGCCCCGGCTTTGAACCCCTGTGGCGTGCAGACGCCTCCTTCGATGACTTTGACTTTTTTACCCATGGTTGGAACGGTGGAAAATGAATCAGAATTGAAGCAACCCCGCCGTTTCCGGCAACCCGAACATGACATTGAAACTCTGGATGGCCTGACTCCCGGCCCCCTTGCCAAGATTGTCCTCGGCACTGGAAAGAATGAGACGGCCCGTGCGACGATCGATGACCCAGCCGACATCGACGAAGTTCGTGCGGACGACGTGTTTGGTGTCGGCAAAGCCCCCTTCCCCGCGGATGCGGACGAAAGGACTGCCAGCGTAGGCCTCGGTGTAGGCCGCCGCGATCGAGGCCGAGAGGGTCTCGAGATCGCCTGACGCCTCGCAGAAAATCGTCGTGAGGATCCCCGCCGTCACCGGCATGAGATGGGGCACGAAGGAAATCGTCACCTTCTCACCGGCGGCGATCGAGAGTTCCTGCTCGATCTCGCTGAGGTGGCGGTGTTTCGGGGCGCCGTAGGCCCGCAGGCTCTCGTTCACCTCGGCGAAGAGCAGGCTCGTCTCTGCCTTTTTCCCCGCACCGCTGACCCCCGAGAGGCTCGAGACGGCGATGCCGCCCGGCTTCACGAGTCCTTGGCGGACGAGGGGCACGAGCGGCACGAGGATGCTCGTCGGATAACAGCCCGGCGAGGCCACGAGATCGGCGGCGGCGATGGTCTCGCGGTAAAACTCAGGCAATCCGTAGACGGCGCGCGTCAGCAGATCCGGGGCCGGATGGGCATGACCGTAGAACTCCGCATAAACATCGGCATCGAGCAGGCGGAAGTCGGCGCTGAGGTCGATGAGGCGCAGCCCGCGCTCGAGGAGAGGCACCGCGAACTCGGCGGCGACTCCATGGGGCAAAGCAAGAAAAGCGGCCTCGGCCCCCGTCGCGACGATGGCCTCGATCTCCGGATCGATGAAGGAAAGCCCCTCCACGGAAGGCGCGCCGGCGAGGCGTGGAAAGACCGCGGTGAGGGCCCGTCCGGCCTCTTGACGTGAGGTCACCGCCACAAGATCCACCTGCGGATGCATCACGAGGAGACGGAGCAGCTCCTGCCCCGTGTATCCGCTCGCGCCGATGACGGCGACCTTGACCTTTGGCGATTTCATGAGCCGTGCAGCATGACACAAAATCGGATCGAGTCTAAAAAGTTTGCCCACCCTCCCCATTTTTTTGAAGGACAAGGCACTTGCGGAAATGGAAAACTCGTTCAAATTCCCCTCTCCGGTCATTCGACCGGTGAAAGTGACGGGACGTAGCGCAGTCTGGTAGCGCACCACACTGGGGGTGTGGGGGTCGCTGGTTCGAATCCAGTCGTTCCGACCACTTCTCGGCCTTATCGCAGTAGGGCCGGGAAGTGGTTCTCCCTCCGAGGTTGCATCCCTTTTCGCGGTAGAAAACGGGCAGGCTGAAAGGCCCGATTTATCAAGGATTGATCAATCCGATTCTTGCGGTTGCTTCCAGGAATTGCTACCTGAGCAGCCATGAAACTGCAGGGCCTCCACCGAAAGACGGATTCAGGCATCTTCTACGACCAGCCCCCGATGTCCATGGGCATTCGGCCGAAGCCCATCTCTCTCGGCACGAAAAACGAAGAGGAAGTTGTCGAAGTCTACTACGATCTGCTCGCCGATACGAACATCGCGTTCTACAAGCGCACTCATCGCATGGAGGGCGCTCGCTTCGTCGGCGAGCGGCACAGATCGAGCAAGTCGCAGGAGACCGAGCGAGTGCCTGCTACCGTAGTCGATCTGCTCAATAATCGCGAGGCGGGGCATCCTTTCCACCGCGATCCGGATCGTCCTTCCGGTTCTTGACCTTGGTCGAAGCGGACATACTATCATCTTGTCATGAGGACTGCTGCACTCGCTTTCTGCACTATTCTGCTCGCCATCTCTCTCTGTGCCGAGGACGAGGCTCCCCCGTTGTATCCGGTTCGCGGCATTCCGAAGGACTCGGAGAAGTTCGACCGGATCTATAACGCTGTGGCGGACCAACTGGTTGAAGCTGAGATGAAGCTGCTGAAAAAGCACGAAGTCGAAATTCTCCAGACCATCAGCCCTCAGCGCTACCGGGTCCAGATTGGGGATGTGACCTACGCCCTCGAGATTCCCGGCAAGCCGCTGCCCGATGGCGAGGTGATCATGATCCCGGTCGTCGAAACGGAAGAGGTTTTCCAATACACGACCGTTCTGGGTGCTACCTCCACGATCAAGGTCGCCGCCATACCTGAGATTCCGAAAAGGCTTACGAAAGATCAGTTTCTGATGCTACTTGAGGCCGGGAAACATTTCGATATTACCATGGGGAAAACCGAGGTGCGCTGCACGGGTTGTGGCGGATTCGGGAAAAAGTCCGGGCTTTCTGAGGAGGCTTGCGGGCGCTGTGACGGAGTCGGGATTTTCAGGGTGCCCGTGTATTATCGCGTGATTTGGTGAGATGGTCACCGGGGCGTTCTCACGTGAGAACGCGGAGACGAACCATTGGTCGCCCCTGCTCGCGCCCGAGCTTGACCCTCTGACCCGTACCAAAGGCGCACCCATTTTGAAGTTTTCAGAGCCAGTTCGATCTGCTAATGGTGCCACATGAGGTTGTTAGTTCTTTTTCTCTCCGTCTGCGCTTTGCCTGCGTTTGGCGACGAGCCCAACTCCTGGCTTAACAAAGAGGTCCCTCAGCTCGTTCTGGAGAGCGGGAAGACCTTTTCCAAAGTAAAGTTCACCAAGATCGAGCCGGATGCGGTTACGATTTCTCACGCCGCAGGGATATCGAGGGTGCCAATGGAAGATCTCACCGAGGAAGCCCGTACTGCTCTCGGGTACGATCCCGAGAAGGCTGCGGCCGCGAGGAAGATGCAGCAGCAGCAGCGGGAACAGGCACAGAAAGAGGCGAACGCCACAGCTCTCCTCAGCCGTTTTACTGAGAATTTCGACGAGTTCAAAGGAATCACTTACTATTCGCATGTCGAAGCCCTACCCGAACTCCGAACTGGATTGCGAGCCTATATTGCGAAACCAGAGGCCGATCCAAAAAAGGCGATATTCTTCCTTCAGCCGACCTTTCGCGGGGAAGACTGGATCTTCATGGACTCACTCGTTTTCGCGGGGAACGGAGAACCCGTTTCCTTCGAATTCGAAACCGAGACAGATGTCTTGGATGTCGCGCCTTTGTGTCATGAATGGGCTCATGTTCCAATCCAAGACGTGAACGCATTCGCTGAAGTCATTTCTCGAGCTTCGGCGTTTCGCCTTTCTGGCAAGTTCGCGCAAGATTACGAGCTTACCGCGAGTGAGGTTCGATCCATGCTGGAGACGGTTGCCTTTTATAAACTGCTTACGGGAGACCTCAGGTAGCCAACGCCTATCGGTTTGCAGGGCGTGCGATAGTGATCAATGAGTTCAACTCCACCAAATCGCCATCCGTCCAATCAAGATCCCAAAGACGGGTATGAGTCAATGAATCGTCGAGTCCTCGATCCGAAGAGCGAGGAGGATCGAATTCTGATGTATGTCGACAGACCTCCCTCATGGCCTTCGGATTGCAATGGTTCAACACCACACCTTCGTGCTTCTAGTTTCGGGTACGTGGGAATTGATTACGCGAGGGCCGTCCACTGCCTCATCGAGCACTCTGAAGGGCGGTTGATTTCTAACGTTCTGCTCCCACTCATGCACCAGACTGTTGAACTTTTATCGAAGGCCATTGCCTTCAAGGTCGACGATGGGTTTGACCCCCGGAAATACTCGCACCGCGTGCGAAACCTGATGGAAGAGTATTCCGACCGTGTTCCCCTATTCGAGGCGATGCTCAGTGAGCACGAATCCGTCAACCTAATCGAAAACCTGGAGAGGGCTTACATCGGAGTCCGTTACGCTGAATGTACAACCGTGATGTCCCAAGATGTTTACGACCTCTTTTTCCATCTGACCGTCCAGCTTCTTGACGATCTGCACAAACGGACTGCTTTGAACTTTCTTCCAAAGCACTTCGGTAACGAACCCGATTGCTAAACGTAGAAATCGTTTAATCTATTACCACAGCTGACATAACCTGTCCCTTCCGTCCGCACGGGCTAAAGTCGCAGCCGAGAACTCGGTAGGGCAGAAATTCAATGGTCCCAACGCGGAGGAAAGGAATCTGGTCGACGGGCTCGTGGAGAGCAGGGAGCAGTTTCTGGCGTTGCCGTAAACATGTGTAGACGAATAGCACGCGTCATTCGGACGCTCAACTTTCGCCGTCCTCCCGGTCCAAACGATCTCCCTCAGCGGGTGATGCAGTGGGGTTGGGGGCACGATCAATGGATTCCAACAGCTCGACCCATTCTCTCGGCACGTCGTGGTGGGATTGAAAGCGGTTCGACACTTCGTTTTGCAACACGCTCCGAAGAATATCTTTAACGGTTCTCAGCTCGCCTTTTCGTTTCCAATTGTTTCTCATATATATCTTAAGAGCAACCCTCCGAGAATTCGCAACTCGATTCTCATTATGTTGGGCATTAGGTTAAAAAAAGTTGCGCCAGTTGCGACACCAACGGCAACCTCTCTGGACAATCTGCCGCGGTCTTAGAACGGGTCTACGACGCCGGGAACGCACGCTTCCTGCTTGCCCCCAGCAGAATTTTAGGGGGACAGGTCAGTTCCCCAAGACCCCGAAACCACCTGACTCTCGGCCCCCCGCTGAGGCGCACGGCCCGTCAGACAGGCCAAAGCCCCCCTTGCCCGCTATTTTCACGGCAGAACGGCGCGTCTTCCGATCTCCGAGCCCCCCTTGTGCCCCTCGAGACCCCGGCATCCCCCCCTACCCCGATATCCACCCAACCTCCCTCAAAATCATAGAAATTATAAAATTAATCTTGCGGAACCACTCCCAGATCGTTATAATTTCCACAACACAAACACTCGGGTGCCTGAACAACACCCGTCTTTGCCAACCGGCGCGTCGCAGCCTTGAACACCCTGCGGTCGCCAACCCGGAAGGCGCTCCGAGAAACACCACCATGAAGCGGAACGCAGCCATGCTTGCGGCCTGGTTCCTTGCGTCGATCCCCATCGATGCCGGGCAATTCGGGACCGGCTTTGCCATCAGTCCCAAAGGATACCTGGTCACCTGCCACCACGTGGTGAGGGAGGCCGAACGCGTCGTGGTGCACGTTAACGGTGGCTACCTCGAGGCCACCATCGTCGCCCTCGATCCCCGCAACGACCTCGCCATCCTCAAGGTGGAGGAATGGCCGGGACGTTTTCTCGGGCTCTCGCCCTCGTCCGAAGTGACCCACGCCTCCGAGGTGCTCGCGGCCGGCTTCCCCGATCCGAGCGTGCTCGGGATCAATCCCAAGATCTCCACCGGCATCGTCAACGCCCTCTCCGGGGTGCGCGATGATCCCCGCTACATCCAGATCTCGGCTCCGGTGCAGCCGGGGAACTCGGGCGGACCGCTCCTTTCCTCGTCGGGCCGCGTCGTCGGCGTCGTCGCCGCCGGGCTCAACTCGATCGACCGCATGGAAAACGGCGGATACCTGCCCCAGTCGGTGAACTACGCGATCAAGACGGACCTGATTTTCCCCCTGCTGAAATCGGTTTCGGTCTCGGTTCCCAAATGGGGCACCCGCACGAATCCGGGTCCGAAACAGATCGACCGGACCCTCGGCGCGATCGCCCTGATCGAAGGGCTCAAGCGTGGCGAGCAAATGTATGTCGTCTCGCGCCCGATGATCGCGCCGCAGGGCCCGCCCTCGGTGATGCCCACCTCGCAGTCGAGCGTCCCCCGCGGACCGTGGGTGTTCCCCGACTCGCACGCCCGTCCCTTGCGCCCCGAGGAAGTGAAACCCCTGCAACCCGCGGCTCTCTGGCGCGCCCGCAACGAGATCTACCTGCGCCACGGCTTCATCTTTCCGAACGACGAAGGCCAACGCTTTGCCGCCGAATTCGGGCCGACCTACCAACCGCGCACGGCCTCGGCCGAGGCGGTGCAACGGCAGTTCTCCCCCGTCGAGATCGCCAATCTGAGGCTGATCTCCGACTACGAGTGAGCGGGATTTTCTCCCGCTTCCCGCGTTCGCAATCCCCGCTCCGGTCGCTATAGTGATCGGGTGGCCGACGATCCCCAACAGCCCCGGCGTCGCCGGAAACTGCCATCCCCACGCGGCATCTTCCGCTGGCTGGGCCGTTTTCTCGTGCGCTCGACTCTCGTGGTCGCTGGAATCGTCCTCCTCGTCGCGATCCTGGCCTCGGTCGTCTACTACAACCGGGTGCAGCTGCTCAATCAGACCCTCTCCGTGCTCGTCGAGCCTTTCCGCGTCTCGGTCGGGGAAATCGAGTTTTATCCCATCGGGGTCGTTCGCATCGAGAATCTCGAACTCGCCCCGAAACAGAGTTCCGCCGGGACCCGTCTCGCCCTCATCCCCGAGACGATCATCACCTACCGCCTCGGCGAATTGCGGGCGACAAGGCGGCTCGAAAATCTGACCCTCCGAGGTCCCGAGATCTATCTCGACGAGCCCCTCCTGAAATCGCTCTCCACTCCGGATGCACCCACCACGGAGGCGGCGGTCCCCTTCCGCCTCTCCAGTCTCGGGCTTTTCACCGGCGCTCTCATCGTCGAGCAAGGTCGCCTCGTCGTTTCCCTGCCCGAGCTTCCCCGCCTCGAGGGAACCTGGGAGCTGGAGACCGGCCGCTTCGAGCCTGATGAAGAGGGTTTCATCCGCGATCCCCTCGCCTTTTCCCTCTCGAAGGTCTCCATCGGCGAAAAGGGCGCGGACGGGACGATCGCGACCCTTTCCGCCGCGGCCCGGCTCTCGGATGATCTGAAGAAGATGGAGATCGGTCCGATCCGTCTCGGAGGCCTCGACCTGCGCCTCACTCCGGCGACTTTCGGAAAGGCGAAAGCCGAAGAGGGTCAGGCCGCCGAACCGACCCTGTCCGATCCTGACAAACCCACCCCATCCTCGGAACGCGTCCTCCGTCTCATCGGGATCGAGGTGGTCGATGCGGCGATCGCCTTGAATGGCTTCGACGGGACCGAAGGTCGGGCGCGGCTCCCCGATCTCGCCCTCGAGACGAGCTTTTCCCTGCCCGATCTCCACTACGAAAACGGACGCTGGGACAGCGAGGGACCGCTCTCCCTCGACCTGCACCAGATCCAGGCCGGTGGCGGAGGCACGGTGCCTTTTTTCTCGGCGTCCAAACTCGAGTTGCGCGCGGGAACTCTCGCCGGTCTCCTTGAGGACCACCGCCTCGACTCGGTCACCCTCGAAGGAGCCGATCTCCTCGCGAGCGACGAAACACTCGCCCGCTTTCTCCAAACGTCGGAGGCCCTGCCCCAACCCGAACCCGACGAGACCTCCGAGGCGCGTCCTTGGATCGTCGATCAGGTGAAACTCGGTCCCTCGGGTGTCGTCCTGCGCGATCTCACGATAGCAGGCAAGAAGAGTCCCGAGCTCACCGCTTCGCTCTCGGGTGAGTTGAGCGATCTCCGCTTCGGCGGCAGCGAGGGATTTGCGTCGGAGGGACGGCAAGCGCTGCTGCTCGAGCAGGTCCGCCTGCGTCCTCCCGGGGCCTCGGCCGCGACGGAGCCGCTCCTCAGCGTGGCGCGGACGGAGCTCGCGCTGCGGTGGTCCGATTTCCAACGCGAGAACCGGATCGAGCGGCTCCAACTCCGTGGACCGAAGATCGAATTCACCGACGCCGCCCTCGGCGAATGGCTGAGGGGAACGCCCGCCTCGCCGGAGGAGCCCCGCCCGGTGAACCGTCCCGTCTACCGGGTCGACCAACTGGAAGTGACGGGCGGTCGCCTCGTCGCCGACTCGAGTTTTGCAACGGGCCGGGTCCCGAAGATCCACGCGGACTTTTCCCTCGAGACGCTAACCAAGACACCTGAGAACGAAGATGCCTACCGGCTCCACCTCGATGATTTCTCGCTCCGCAATCACGCGCGCGAACTCGAGTTCATCGGTCCCCCGCGTCCGCCCTCGCTCTTCCCGCCGGCCTTGCAACCGGCCGCCCGCAAGCCGCTCGCCGAGGGCGAGGTGATCCGCATCGCCGACATCGAGGTCGACTTCACCGCCGCCGGACTCCAGCGCACCCGCCGCATCGACCGGGTCAAGGTCGACGGGGCTGTGCTCACCGTCGGTGATGGATTGAAGTCGGTCGTGCAGGGAGAGGAATCGGAAAAGGCCGATCCACCCGCCCCGGCTCCTGCACCGGTGCCGCCGACGGCTCCGCCCGCGCCCCCCGCGAATGCCGCGGCGCCGGCCCGCGAGATGCCGACGTGGACGCTGGGCGAAGTCGAACTGACCCGCAGCCGCGTCCATTTTGAATCGCTCATCCCCCAGGTCGAGGGCCTGCAGTTCGCGATCGAGACGAAGCTCGAGGAGGTCCCCCTTTCCCTCGAAGGGATCCTCGCGCAGGAGAAGCTGCAGAAGATCGAGCTCGCCGGGATCGAGATCCGCGATCCCTACAATTCCTTCATCACCGTGGCGGAGTTGCCGACGATCTTCGTGGAGTTTTCGCTCGCGGGACTTTCCCGCCAACAGATCGAGAAGATCGACCTGGTGGGCCCCTCTTTGCACGTCGGTCAGGGTCTTTTCTGGTGGATCGATTACCAGCGGAAGTTCCGCGCCCAGAACGAGGGCGCGAGCATCGGGATCGAGGCCGGAGTCGAGGTGGAGAAGAAACCCGACTGGGTCATCCGCACCATCAACGCCACCGCCGGGAAGATCATCATCTCGCCCACCGGCGTGCCGGTCGGGGTGGTGCCCTTCCCCTTCAACGCGACGACCAACATGTCCGAGGGCAACATCGAGCTGAAGCTGAACATTCCCGACGAAAACCACGTCTACCGCTTTCCCGACTACAAGGTCGAGCTCGAGGGACTGACCGGCGACGTGCAGTTCAACGTGCCGGTGAAGGACCTCAACAACAACCTCGTCCAGACCTTCAAGCTGCGGCGGGCGAAGTGGAAGGACTACGACGCCGAGGATCTGTACATCACCGTCACCTTCGACGCCGACGGGATCTACGGGAAATTCGGCGGAGCCGCCTACACGGGCTATTCGGAGGGGCAATTCAATTTCTACCTCAACGATCCCGGAAAATGGGACGCGTGGCTCGCGGGGACGAATCTCGACACGGGACCGGTGACGCGGATCCTCGTGCCCGATTCCTTTCTCATGGAGGGCAAGGTTTCCCTGAAGGTGATCTCGGAGGGGCGCGACAAACAGGTCGGCACGACTTCGGGCGAATTCCAGACGACGACGCCGGGCTGGTTCGACATCACGAAACTCGACACCGTGCTCGAAACTCTCCCACCCGAGTGGAATTCGCTCCAAAAGAGCCTGACCGAGCTGAGCCTGATCGCCCTGAAACGATTTGATTATGACAAAGGCACCGGTAGCCTCTACTTTCTGAACCGGGAAGGCTCGTTGAAGCTGCACTTTGCCGGAGACTACGGCACCCGTGCGCTGAACCTGCAGGTCCACGACGAACGAAACACGAAAGACACCACCGCGGCCCGGCCCGAAAAGGCCGCGACGCCGGAGCCGGCCGCCCCGCTGCCCGAAGCGAGCGCCCGTCCCGCCGCCCCGTCCCGCCTCGCGGGAGCCCGCCCACCGAGATGAGCACCCGCCATCCTCAGATCCTTTTCCCCTCCCTCGCGATGCTGGTCCTCGCGGGCGGACTCGTGTCCTGCGTAAAACCCTTCGAGGTGAACGTGAACACGCCCGCGCCGATCAAGGTCGATCTGACGATGGACGTGAACGTCTACCAACACGGGCTCGCCGAGAAGAAGGTGGCCGAAGCCGCCGCCGACTTCCGCTCCGCGATGGATCGCCGCCGCAACCGCATGTCGGAGATCCAGGAACTGAAGAACAACCGCCTCGTCGGAGAAGGTCGCAGCGGAATCCTCTCGCTCCGCAACCGCCCCGCCGGTGAATATGGCGACTACGTGGAAAAAACGGTGGAGGCCGAGAATCTCGATCGCGAGACCCTGATGCGGAGCGAAGCCACCGAAAAGGGCATCGATCTCGCCAAGGTCCGCGAAGAGCAATGGCGTCACTGGCAACGCAAATCCTTCCCCGGCGAATGGATCGAAGTCGCCAACGACGACGGCACCACCTTCCGCTGGGAGCAGAAGCAGGGCGCGGCGGAGGAGTGAAGCACCCGGCCCTTTGAAAGGTGGACAGCCCACCTTTTCCCGTTCACCTTTCTCCTCCAGACTTTCCGCATGCGCCAGCTCCTCATCACCTCCGCCCTGCCCTACGCGAACGGCCACATCCACATCGGCCATCTCGTCGAGTATTTGCAGACCGACATCTGGGTGCGCTTCCAGAAAATGCGGGGAAACCGGGCCGTCTACGTTTGCGCCGACGACACCCACGGCACCGCGATCATGATCCGTGCCCGCGCCGAGGGCCGCAGCGAGGAAGAGCTCATCGCCGAGATGAGCGAGGCGCACCAGCGCGACTTCGCTGGCTTCGGGATCCAATTCGATCACTACGGCAGCACCCATAGCGAGGCGAACCGCGCCGTCTGTCACGAGATCTGGGCGGCCCTGCGCGCGGCCGACATGATCGTCGAGGAAGAGATCGACCAGCTCTTCGACACGGAGCAGGGCACCTTCCTCGCCGACCGCTTCGTGCGCGGCACCTGCCCGAGATGCGGGTCGAAAGACCAGCCCGGCGACAACTGCGGGAGCTGTGGGGCGACCTATGGTCCTGTCGACCTCGTCGATCCGGTGAGCACTTTGTCAGGCTCGCGGCCGGAGATCCGCGCGGCGAAGCACCTCTTCGTGCGCATCGAGAAGATGCACGACTTCCTCGCGAGGTGGACGCAGTCCGGCACGATTCCGACGGAGAGCGCGAACTACCTGAAGAACTTCTTCCTCCACGAGCCGCTCCGCGACTGGGACGTCTCGCGACCGGCTCCCTACTTCGGCTTCGAGATTCCCGACTCGCCCGGCAACTACTGGTATGTCTGGTTCGACGCGCCGATCGGCTACATCGGCGCGACCGCGGAATGGTGCGAACGTGAGGGAGAAAAACTCGATGACTGGTGGAAGAGCGACAAGACCGAGGTCCACCACTTCATCGGGAAGGACATCCAGTACTTCCACACCCTCTTCTGGCCGGCGGAATTGAAGACGGCCGGCTTCAGCCTGCCGACCCAGGTGCACATCCATGGCTTCCTCACCGTGGACGGGGAAAAGATGTCGAAATCGCGCGGCACTTTCATCCCCGCTTCGAAATACCTCGAGCACCTCGATCCGGAGTATCTGCGTTACTACTATGCGGCGAAACTCTCTTCGAAAGTCGAGGACATCGATCTCAACTTTGCCGAGTTCGTCGCACGGGTGAACAGCGAACCCTTCGGCAAGGTCGTGAACCTTGCGAGCCGCACCGCCAAGTTCGTCGCCGAGAGCGGACTTTCCTTCGACTATCCCGACGATGGAGGCCTTTTCGAGCGTTTCGCCGATCGTGGCGAGGAGATCGCGGCGGCCTACGAAAACGGCGACTTCGCCAAGGCCATGCGGATGATCATGGAGCTGGCCGATCAGGCCAATTCTTACGTCGAAGAAAAGGCCCCCTGGAAGTTAGGCAAGGATCCCGCGAAGTCGCGCGAGTTGCACGACGTGTGCACCGTCGTGCTGAATCTCTTCCGCACCCTTGTCATCTACCTCGCCCCGGTCCTGCCGGAGCTGGCTCGGAAGACGGGCGAGCTGTTCGACAATCCCATTCTCTCGTGGTCGCAGGCGAAGACACCGCTGACGGGACGTCCCATCGCGAGATTCGCCCACATGATGAAGCGCGTCGATGCCGCGAAGATCGAGGCGATGATCGTCGAATCCCGTGAGGAAGGCGGCGCAGTGGCGGCGGAGAGCGCTCCGGCGTCCTCGGCCCCTGCCGTCGTGGCAGCGGATGACAAGGGGGACGCCCTCGCGGCCAATCCCATCGCACCGCAGATCACGATCGACGACTTCGCGAAGGTGGACCTCCGCGTCGCCCGCATCATCGCCGCCGACGAAGTGCCCGAGGCGAAGAAGTTGGTGCGCCTGACCCTGAGCCTCGGCGGCGAGGAAACCCGCAACGTCTTTGCGGGGATCAAGGCGGCCTACGAACCCGCCGATCTCGTCGGCAGGCTCGTGGTGATGGTCGCGAACCTCGCTCCGCGCCAGATGAAGTTCGGACTCAGCGAAGGCATGATCATTGCGGCCGGACCGGGCGGCGAGGACATCTTCCTGCTCTCGCCCGATGACGGTGCGGTGCCGGGACAGCGGGTGGGGTGAATCCGGTTCCGACGCTCACATCGCCGCCGCCGCAAGGACGGCTTCCTGCACGGCGAGATCGTGGTCCGAGGGATAGGGATTTTTCTTTTCCCCGCGGACAATCGCGGCAAGGTCGGCGGCATCGCCGACGTAACGCTCGTAGGGAGTCGCGAATTCCACGGTGCTGGTGCCCTTGGGAAAAACCCGCTCCCCTTCCCCGAAACGCCGCTCCTGCGAGAGCGAAAGAGTGACGACGGGACGGTCGAGCGGCTGGATGTGGAACGTGCCTTCGGTGCCGCAGACGGTGAAGTGCCGTCGCGAGAAACCCTCGACCTCGAGTCCGGTGGTGCGCACCGTGGCGGTGGCTTTCGGGTATTCGAAAACCGCCAGCATGTTGTCCATGAGTGTGTCATCGGGTGTCTCGAGGCTGCGGCGCGGGAAAGGCACGACCTTGTCCGGTTTGCCGAGGACGGAAACGGTCAGGTCGATGATGTGGCAACCGAGTTCGAACATGGTGCCTCCGGGGAATTCATCGAGGGTCTGGCGATCCCTCGGCGGAATCACTTTCGACATCACCGCATGCGTTTCGAAGACCTCTCCGAGCCATCCCGCCTGCAACATGCGGTGGAGCAACTGCACCGCCGGATTGAAGCGGTACATGAAGCCCATCTGCACGACGAGTCCCTTTTCGTCGGCGACCTTCATCAGTTCCCGGTATTCCGCCATCGAGGCTCCGGCGGGCTTGTCGAGATGGACGTGGTATCCCCGATCGACGGCGAGACGGGCGTAGCGCAGGAGATCGCGCACCTCGCTCTCAACGCCGACGACCTTGAGCTCGGGCGTTTTCAGGCCTTCCTCCAATGAGAGAAAAGGAAACTTCCCGTAGAGCGGACTCTTGCGCGCGGCCTCGAGCAGGGCGGGATCCTCCTCGACGATGCCAACGACCTCCCAGTCCCGGCTTTCGGCATAAGCCTCGACCTTGTTGGCGTGGGCGTGCCCCGTACCGATCTGGAGGTAGCGGATCGGTTTGGCCGGAGCGGCGGCCCGGGCGATGCCGGAGGCGGCCACGGGCAAGGTGGCGGCGGCGGTGAGGAAGCGTCTTCTCGTCGTCATGGTCGCATCGTAGCGAATCCAGCGTGGCAAGGCGAGGACTCGATCTCGCCAATTTTTCCGCTGCCCATTCTCCGCGAATTCGCGCAAAGTGCGTGCCTATGAACGAGTCCCGTTTTTCCCAACAAACCGCTATTGTGACCGGTGGAGCCGATGGCATCGGCAAGGCCATCGTCCAGCGCCTCGCACGTGAAGGCGCCCAAGTCACCCTCTTCGACGTCAGCGCCGAAAAAGCAGCCGCCGCCGTCGCCGAACTGGCCTCGGAAGGCCTCACCGTCCACGCCGAAACTGTGAACATCGCCGACGAGGATCAGGTGAAGGCGGGTTTTGCCGCGGTCGCGGCCCGAAGCGAGGGCGGTAGGCTCGACATCATGATCAACTGCGCCGCCATCGTCGGACCGACCAACACACGCATCACCCAGGTGACGACCGAGGCTTTCGATCTCGAAACGGCGATCAACCTGCGCGGCACCTTCCTCATGACCAAACACGCGATCCTCGCGATGGAGCCGCGCAACTACGGACGGGTCCTCAACTTCGCCTCCATCGCGGGCAAGGAAGGCAACGCCGGGATGAGCCCCTACTCCGCGACCAAGGCCGCCGTGATCGGGCTCGTGAAATCGGCGGGCAAGGAATTCGCCGAGACCGGCATCACCGTCAACGCGATCGCCCCCGCCGTGATCCGCACGCCCATGGTCGACGGGATCCATCCCGACCAGGTCAAATACATGACCGACAAGATCCCCATGAAACGCTGCGGCACCCTCGACGAGGTCGCGGCCATGAGCTGCTGGATCGTTTCTCCCGAGGCCTCCTTCTGCACCGCCTTCACCTTTGATCTCACCGGCGGACGCGCCGTCTACTGAGATCTCACGCAGCCTAGTCCGAGACTCCGATCCGGAAAAGCAAAAGCCCGTGAGGCAACTCACGGGCTTTTTCGTATCAAGAGATAGAGGTGTCGGCGATTCAAGCCGTGCGGCCAAGATCAGAAGGTCGCGGTCGCACCGACGTGCCAGCGGCCCTGATTGCCGTCTTCAAACCCTTCTTCGGTGACCTGGAAGCCGTAGTCGACGCGCAGGGAGAACCAGTTGTCGCGCTGATAACGGAAGCCGAGACCGACGCTGCCGAGTTCCGTGTCGAGTTCGCCCGGAAGCGGATCGCTGCTGGAAAGCGAACCGTAGTCGTAGAAGACGAGACCGTAGGCACCATCTTCCACATTCCCGAAGCCGGCGAAGGTCGAGGGATAGAAGATCGGGGTGCGGAGTTCCGCGGAAGCGACAACCCCGGAATCACCCCGGACGATGCGTTGCTCCCAGCCACGGACACTGTCGTAGCCACCCGCTCCCAGCGTTTCCGAGGCAAGCAGATTGGAATTCGAGGCTTGGCCTTGGATACGACCGTAAGCGGTCCAGCCCTGGGGAAGACGCTGATCGCGCTCCAAGGTCACGAGACCATAGGTGTAGTTGGCCGTGGCACCGGCGCGCTGCGTCGCAAAGACGGCGTCGGTGTTCTTGTTGGTGTTGTCTCCGGGGCTGTTGACCACTTCGGAATCCAAGCGCCACGCACCACCCTGGTCGCGGGCGACGATGTTGTAGCCGAGGCTGTATTGGACGATCTCGGAAGTCGTGTCGAAGACCTGGGCCTGGTTGAAGGCGAGGGCACTGTTGCTGGACTTGAAGTCCATCCCCAGTTCGAGTTCATGCGAGAGACGACCAATGCTGGGGAGCGGAATGCCGTAGCGTCCGCTGATCTGCTTGTTTTCCCCGCCGTTTTCGAAGACCGCACCATTCTGGATGAAGTCAGCCTCGGTGTCGACGTAGGCACCCAGCAAGGTGATCTGATGGCGCCAAGGCAGATAGGAGGCAAAAACCCCGCTCTGCCCGTAAAGGGAGGACTCGCCATCCATGTTGGTGGTGAACTGGTAGCTCAGGATCGAATCCATCCCGAGGAAGAGCGGACCGGTCCAGGAGAGACCGAAGATCCCACGGGCTTCACCCAAGGCGGAAGTTCCTGAATTCTCCAGCGAGACATAACCAACCAGATCCTTGTTCGACTCATTGCGGAGAATCACGTCGGTCTCGCCGTAGCCGTCACCCGGGCTGAAGACCAGGTCCACCTGGCGATTCGGGTGTTTGTTGATCCAGTTGAGATCCTCGGTGAGATCGCTCTCACGGATCACCTCACCCCGTTCCGTACGGATCTGGCGGGCCAGTGCGCGGCCTTCGGAGTTTCCGGCGCCCTCGACGAGGACATCGCCGAGGCGTCCCTCGATGATCACGAGTTGAAGCACTCCAGAAGTGATTTCCTGCTCGGGCACGAGCACATCGACCACGGGGAGATCGCTCTTGCGATAGGCCATGACCGCCTCACGGACCATCGAATTCAGATCGCCCAAGGTGAGAGGCTGACCGATCCGGGCGGAGAAGACGTTGTAAACCCGGGAGGGAAGTTCCACCCCTTCGGTGACGACACCCGAGAACGATCCCGGAGAGCCCTTCTTGACGTCGCGTGTCGCCGGCACCACGCGGATGCCATGGAGATTCGAGGTCAGCATCGTCGATTCGCGCGAGGGAGTGACCGAGGAATGTCCTCCCCGTCCATCGGGCTGGGTGAACGAGACCGGCTGCACGTCGTCATTCGACTCGGCAAAGGGATTACGCCAACGCCATTTGGGCTGGGCTTCCGCGGGTCCGCCTTGGTCGTTGGTCCCGCGCTTCCACCAGGCCTCCGCCGTGGTGTCGCGACGGTCGCCCTTGTAGACCATCTGATTGTCCTTGTAGTAGACGGAGCCTTCGTTGAAAGGCTTCAAGGTTCCTTCGGTCACGGTCTCGGGGGCCGCTTGGTTCCCCACGAATCCGGGTCCGCCCATGGATTGGGACTCGACTTGCACCAGTGCGGTCGAAGGATCGGCTGTCGGTCGATTGACGATGGCCCGCTCGCGCATCTCCTTCTCTTCGCGCGCCGCGTCGGACTGGGCCTTGCGCTGCTCGTACTTCGCGACGCGTTGGTCACGGATCCGCTCCTTGCGGGTCACCTGGTCGGGCGTGCGAAGGTCGGGCAGCGGCGGAAGATCGATGAGGGATTCCTCGGGAGTTGGGGGGGGAAGCTCACCCCAGAAATCCGCGTCGCCGAAGGCTTGGAGTCGTGATCCACTCGCGGTGATTCCGTCCTCACCTCCGGGAAGCGCGTTCTGCACCGTGATGTTCTGGGGAAGCGGTTTCTTCTTGGGCTGGTTGGCGGCACTGGCCAATCGTTCCGCCACGGTGGCCCGCCCCGTGTCTTCCGGCTGACGGCGGTAAACATTCTGATCGAAGCGGGTCTCCTCGGCCTTCCGGGTCATTTCCCGTTTTTCCTTCCAGGAAAGCTTCCTTTCGGGATCGCCCAAGTCCAGATCCGGCAAGGGCGGTAGGGCTCCCAGCTCCGAATCCTGAGAATATGAGGGAGATCCCGCGGCCAAGAGCAACAAGAGAGCGAGAAGGCTGGGATTCAGATGCTTCATTCAGAGCGGCTTAAGAAAAAGAGGGTGGAGACTGTGTGACAAATCTCCACCCTCGATCTTGAAATCTCCGGCCAAAAATCGCAAGAGGAATATTCAGATTTTTGACGACTCTCTTTTCTTGGAATTCTTGATAATTCAGTTTGCCAGATAAAACGTTGTCACTTTGTTTCCGAAGACCCGATAGCTCGAATAGCGGTTCGTTCCGGGCTCGTAGACGTAGAAGGTCATTCCAACAGGCCCACCGGCATTGCCACGCTCGATGCGGCTCTCTTCCTCTTCATCCTGCTCCTCCTGCGAATTCGAGTCACGGCGTTCCCCAAACATGTTGTCGAGTCGATCCTCGATGCTCCAGGCGTCCGCTCCTTCCTGGGTCTCCGCATCCCGCTCGAAGAGACCGAGGAGAGGATAGAGATCGCCACCATACCCGCCGATCCCGTCGAAGAGGTCTTCCTCACGGAAGAAGGCGTCGTAGGTTTCGTTAAAGGCAAGTCCGAAGAAGTCGAAGGTGTCCTGAGGGAGGGGAATGCCCGGCTCCGTGGGCTGAACCGGCAGACGGTTCGTCACATTCTCGATCGCATCGTAATAGAGGGTGTAGAGACCCGCTCCACTGACCGCGTTTTGATCCCGATAAAGGGGAGCCGATGTCCCCAAGGCCCCGGCCATCATGCTGTCGAGGTTGGGGAGGCCGCCGGGGCTGTTCACGAGCGCGACGGAACCTCCTTGGCCGCTGATCGCGTCCGTGGGAAAGACCGCTCCACCGGGGATGTTGCCCGCTGCGGCGATCCCCGACTGGTCCCACCAAAGATCAGGCGTGAGGTAGACTTCATCGTTGCGACCGGCGAGGATTCCGTTGCTCTTGTTGAAGGGAGCCGCGAAATTATCGGGAGCCTCAGTGAAGGTGATGGTCCGCTCGTTGATCCGTGTGGTCGCGTCCATGGCGTTGTTGGAGCGGGCCGGCACATAGAATTCCATCTGGGAGCCGTTGCCGAATCCGCCGCTGGAGAAGACCGTTCCATTGACCGCCGTCAGGACGCCCCCGCCTCCAAAGAAGGGATTCAGGCGGCTCACCGCGATCTGGGTGTTGCCGGTCGTGGCGATGTTGGCATTGGCGGGATCGAGGTGACCGATCATCGCCCCGTTGAACGACGCGTGGACTCCAGTGGCAATCACGATGTTGCCATCGCGGAAGCCGCGCGCCGTCTGGCGGAACAAGGCCCCCTGACTCCCGGGGTTGGTGTCTTTCAGGTAGTCACCGTTTCCAATCATCGCGTAGTTGTTCAGAGCCTGCTGGGTCGCGGTGGACGAAGAGATTTCCGACCCACGGAGGACCGCGAGGTTTCGCTTCACAAGCACAGTGACATCACCCTCGAGATCGCCGGTGATCGAGGGACCACCGTGCCCGATCTGGGCGAAGGCACCGTAGATCGTCTGCGTATCGACATCGGGGGTCATCCCCCCCTGGATGAGGGCGTCGCGGCCCACCACCACCGTGATATCCCCCTCCTGATTGGCGAGGGTCACCGCATCAGCCAAGTTCGCCTGGCGGTTTCCATTCTCCACTGCGAAGTGCCCGATCTTGGCGAAGTTGAAGGCGGAGGCCACCGTCAGCAATCCCACCGTGGGGTTCACGATGGTGTATCCCACACCGACCGTCGTTTCCGCAGGATCGGTGCGGCGCTGACCGATGACGTTGAGATCGTTTCCGACGTAGACGGTGATGTTACCCAAGGAAGGGGCATCGAGCTGATATCCACCGTGTCCGATCGCCGCGAAGGCTCCGTGAACGGATCGAGCCAGGTTGTCCACGAGACCGCTGGGCTCCTCAGCCCAGGCATTGGATCCCCCTTCGACCACCACATTCCCGTCAACGCTCACGGAAATATCGCCGGCGAAACCAGTGTTCACCCCGCGCCGACGCGAGGCATCGTTGCCCTGATCGGAACTGAATCCATGGCCCAGTTGGGCGAAGGAGGTATCCACACCTTTTCCACCCAGGACATAGAGACTTCCCCCTGCCACTGCGGTAACGTTCGCCGAGGCGGCAAGACCATTCATGTCTTCCCCACGGCTGAGCACGACGATATCGAGGTTGTTTTCCACCCCCCCGTGTCCGATGGCGGCGGGGTTGAACTCGGAGGGAGAAGGCGCACCAAAAGCCGAGGAAGTGTTTTCGGCCCGGTCATTTTCTTCCGCAGCGGAAGCATCGATCCGGATATCTCCCGAAGCAGAGATCGAAATGTTCCCTGAAAGCTCATGGGCCCGCGAGAATCCGACGTCGGTACTGTCATCGACGCGCTCACCTCGCCCGATGGCATGGCCGATCCTCGAAAAGCGATGCTGTCCTTCCCCATTCTCGACGACGACGTCGCCACCTTTCGCGACCACGGAAATATTGCCAATCTTGTTCTGGTAATTGGTGGACGTGTTGTTGGTTTGGAACGCGATCATGCCGATCCCGCCGTGCCCGATCTGGGCATACGAGTTCCGCGTGCGGACCCCCAGACCTTGGTTGTCTGCGTTGAAAGCAGCTTGGCCGATGTTGCCTCCGTTCCAGACGAAACGCTCGGCCGGTTGACGGCGACCGATCTGCAGATGATCCACCGTGACGCTCCCACCGGCCGTCACCGAGATGTTGGCGGTGTTCCGGGCACCTTCGACCAAGGTACCTGCTCCGCCCGCAAAGAGATCGCGGACCCCCACGGGGCTCGCGGGGCTACCATTGGCCACTGCGTAGGTGATGATGGCGGCGGCGTTATTGACCACCGCGTCAATTCGCGTATCCACCGAGTCGTTCAAGAAACGCTCCACCCGCGTGTAGTTGCCCCCCACTTGGGCACGGTCTTCGAGTACTTGGTGCCCGATCTTTCCTGGCGAGAGTGAATAAGCGCCATCCCTCACGAGAACACTGCCGCCTGCGTCGATGTCGATGTCCCCAAGAACTCCCATGAATCCATTGCGATAGCCGCCATGTCCGATGTGGGCGGGAGCCAGCACGTCGTAATCCCCCGCTCGGTTCGTCGCGGCGATACTCCCCCCGCCGATGACGTCGATGTTTCCGCCCGCATGAACGCGGATGTCCCCGAGCACGAAAGACGAAGTCTCGAAGTCCGCCAGTTCGGTGCCACCGTGGCCAAGACGGGCGTAGTCGTGGATGTCGTTGCCCGCCATCAGGGTGATGCTTCCACCGGCCTCCACGTTGATGTCTCCGGAGAGAGACATGAAGGTGAGGTGCCGGTTCATGTTTCCTCCGACATCGCCGACGTAGCTGGCTGTTCCGGTGTTCGTCTCATTTCCGATATTCATCCGGTAGCTGGTGTTTTCTTTTCCGTCAGGAGTGGTGGTGAGATTCGGCACCGTCGGAGTTCCCAAGATGTTCCGGTAACCGGATCCCATCGTGGCCACCGCGAAAGCGGTGCCCCCGTGTCCGATTGCCGCAAAGCGCCGATCCCGAGGGACGTTCCCGGAGATATTCTCCGTCTGATACCCCTTGATCACAACATCCCCCGCCCTGGCGAAGACATTGATGTTTCCATGAAATCCCTTGATCGTGGAACCGTTGAGAGCGGCCACCGTCACGGGTCCCACGGTCGAGACTTGAAGCGAGCCGAGCGCCGCCCTCCCCTGCGACGTGTTGTTCCCCCCCGCATGAGTTCCGGCGCCGGCGAACGCCTGCGTGTAGAGTAGCGGGTTCATGTAGATCACTTGAAGCGGAATGGCCGCTCCATTCGCCGGGTCGGTAAAACCCGCATAGGTGCCCGAGTCCGGATTCACGTTCACAAAACGCCCGGTCAGCGTTCCCGTTGTCGAATTCCTTTCGGGCACGAAGTTGCCGCCATTCGTGTTGCCCACGAAGGTCCAAGAGGTTGCTTGGATCGCGGGATTCCCAGCATTGGGAACGAAGTCGGCAAAGCCGTTGCCCAAGGTGAATCGGAAATTCTTCGCCGGATCTATGGCCGGATCGAATCCCGTCGTGAGGACTCCGGAAAAGAGTTCGCCGCGGCGCAGATTCGGGTTGTCAAAATCGGAGGTCGTCGCAAAAAAGCGAAGTTGCTGATCGACGGCGCTGGTGGGATCCCAGTTGACGTGACCGACCGTGGTATGCCCGATCGTGGCGGAAGCCCGTGTCGCCTCACCTGCCAGAATAGAAACGTTGCGCCCGGCCTCAACATGAATATCCCCGAAATACTCACCGAACTGCCCCACCCCACCGTGGCCGATCTGAGCGGAGGAGTTGGAGGAAGGACCCGACGTGTCAAAGACCTGCGCCCCGCGTAGAACCACATCACCGCCGGTCGTCACCGTCGCGGCAACCTTGCCCGTGGAGTGGTTTACCGAGATCGGCAAAGTGCCGTTGATTCCCGCGTAGACGTTGATGTTTCCATAAACCGGTGCCAGTCTGGCCCCGGAAATGGCCATCCGATCGCTTTCGGCACCGTTGAAGCTCCAGCGACGCTCCAATTGCCCCCCTTCCACGCCTGCATTCGAGAAAGCGGCATTGTTGACGGCCTCATTGCCAACATCACGGACCGAAGTGCCGTTACCGGCGTTATTGCTCCGATTGGGCCCCATGTGCCCGATCATCGCGCCGACGGCTTCATTGCCCGCGCCGCTTTGAATCACCACACTTCCCTTCGACAGGACGTTGATATCGGCACCGTTGACCGCCGCGCCCAATCCTAGCGCGACCGTACTGTTGGCCCCGACACCGGCACCATATTCGGGTCGAATCCCACCAAGTTGACTGGGATCTTTCGTCTCCAGACTGCCGGCGGCTTCAATCCGCTGCCACCACCAGTTGCCCGCCGTGGCACTGTTGTAGTGATTCGCGTAGGGAATAAAGGTTTCTGCCACGACTCCGGTGCTATTGATGCCCCGCACTCCGTCGACAACGCCGTCTCCGTTGAGGTCGACTTCATTTTGACCCGCGACGGCGACAATCGGATCACCGGCCCCGGCAACCGCCATATTCGAGGAGTTCCTGCCATCACTGAGGAGCCAGGCGCCGGCGCCCTCGGGAGCCCCGACCTTCATGTCGAGACGGATCTGGATCGCCCCTCCGTCAGTGCCGCGATTGAGGCGGGGAGCAAAGACTTGCCCGCCATCGTGAAATCCGATCATCGCATAACGATTGTTCG
>Ga0209573_1001114_pt1 | contig 44522 bp, 37 predicted proteins | sample TNRBio252014_DNA_FD_185870 | JGI IMG/M metagenome (GOLD analysis project Ga0209573, IMG submission 185870) | Wastewater treatment Type I Accumulibacter community from EBPR Bioreactor in Madison, WI, USA - TNR Reactor_6/25/2014_ DNA (SPAdes)... | ecosystem: Engineered > Bioreactor > EBPR >...
CTATTATTTTCAACTCCTGCAAGAAGCAGGAGTAATAACATACGTTTAACACCGCATCATCGCCCATGCCTCCTAAATGTCGGCACAGTCGATGATGCAAAACGTTCGCTGCAATCGCAGCCCAAAGAAAACGCATAAGGAACCCAGCAGCAGGCACTTTTGTTATTGATCCAGGAAAACCTTATATTTGTATGAAACTGTAAAAGCAATGACAATACAACGGATTGACAACCAGATAATAATAACGCTCCCAGGTTCTATAGACATGGAGGGAGTGCAACGACTTGTCAATTACCTGCTGTACAAAGAAGCCACAAAAGATAGTAAAGCCAGGCAGCAGGATGTAGATGAATTGGCTCGTGAAGCCAATAAGCAATGGTGGGAAGAAAATAAACATCGCTTTTTACCGGAGTGAAATTCGTAGTCGACACCAATATCGCCTTTAGCGCTGTTCTGAACACAGAAAGCAGAATCGGCGACTTAATCATGAACTCGCATGGTATTCTCGAATTTCATGCATGTGATACGCTGCGCTCGGAACTCAAAAAGCATCGCCCAAAGCTGTTGGAATTCTCAAAGATGAGTGAAGAGCAGTTGGATCAATCTGAATACCAAATCACAAATTGCCTGGTATTTACTAACGAAGCGCTCATTCCTTATGAATTTTGGTTAAAAGCAGCCAATCTCGTTCGGGAGATTGATATGGATGATATTGCCTTTGTGGCGCTTGCTGAATTTATGGGGGTTAAATTATGGACAGGTGATAGAAAACTGTTGAGAGGCTTGGCGAGCAAAGGATACTCCAATTTTATTACAACCGACGAGCTTTACAAAATACGTACTTTACTTGAATGAAATAATATACAGCGAACTTTGCACTACCTTCGATTGCCGACTATGCGCGGCTACGTCGTCCATGCCACAGTTGGATGCCAATGTGAAACAGTCCTAAATAAATAGTTAGTCAATGAAAAGTGAAAATGCTTATATGCCAGACATATCTAAGGTAGACCTGAATGAATTCAAAAATGAAATTAAAACAGGTCGTTTGTTGCCGAGTAGAAAACCCTTGCTTGATGATATTGATGAATTTTTTTTTCAGCTTAGAAATGCAGGCATTAGAAATGCAGCCCAATTGAAAGAAAATTTAAGAAGTAATTCAAGCTTGGAAAGATTTGCAAAGGAAACCAGCATTCCAGAAAATTACTTAAAGCTACTTAAACGTGAAGTGAATAACTTGCTCCCTACCCCGATTAAGTTCAGCGATATACCCAACATTTCTGAAAAAATTGTTAAGCAATTAAACAACCTTGAAATAGTAGATACGGAAAATCTATTCCCACATATAAACGAGCCTGAAAGCCGTCAGAAATTCAAAAAAATATCAGGGTTGTCAATGGATGAAATCTTGTGGTTAACAAAACTCGTTGATGTTTCACGAATAAAGTGGGTCGGTCCGAAGCTGGCGCGATTGATCGTAGATACAGAATATGACACTGTAAAAAAACTTGCCGATGGTACCCCTTTAGAAGTGCTCAAAGCATTCAATGAGGCCAAACAAACTCATAAAGCCTACCAGGGACTTTTGGGTATTAATGACATAGAATCATGGATTCATGAGGTAGTGGTAAAAACACCACTAGTTATTGTGTATTAATCTTACAACATGAAAATAAAAAACACTGGCTACAACAAAGGCTATGATGTTCATACTGGCTAAACGCCAGCACGCCATATAGCCAGACCGTTGGATGCCATGTAAAAAATGTCGGCTACTAAGAAAATAGTGATAACTATAGCGGTTGGACTTACCATGACAGCTATTGGGCTTTTATTCAGCTATTGGATAAACACCCAACCTGTGTGGGTTTCAATAAATATGATTGTTGACAGGGACCTGCTTCCTACGATACCGGTGCAGAATATTCAAATAATAAATTTCGTTGAGACCCACGGACAAGAACTTGCGCCAGACTATGAAGGAACGGTATGCACAGAGTTTGTAATTAAAGTGATTGAAAAATTTAAAAACCTAACACAAGAGGAAAAACAACTAATTCGAATAATTACGACTGAACAACTTGACTCCCTAATCATAATGGATGCGCCAATTATTAAAGGAGTTCAAACAGCAATAATAAAAGGAGGAAAAGGAATTGAAATTGATAAATTTAAGGACGTAAAACCAGGCGACTTTGTTCAGTTCTGGAATCTATTTAAGGATAAAGAATATGGACACTGTGGAATTGTTCTTGAAATTGTGCCTAATGAAAGTATTACTGTTTACTCGTCTCATCCTGTGACAAATGGTTATGGAAAACATAAGTTTCTATGGCCTGACAAAATATACTTCGCAAGATTAGAGTGACTAACAAAATAGGGGTTCTCACACGACAGCCAACAGAAGCATAATCAATGGCGGGTGATTTTGAATGTTTATATACCGTACAAGCTATTAGATTTATTTTTTAACCGCAAAGTGCTCTATTACAACACTTACCCCCCCCCCTCGTATCCAAAACAAACAGTAAAACCTACAACCCACAACCGACAACCCCTATACATCATAATTTATCTCCACCTCCGCACTAGTCGGGTGCGACTGGCAGGTGAGCACGTAGCCTTCTGCCACTTCTTCTTCGTCGAGGGCGTAGCATACATCCATCTTTACGCTGCCCTTGGTTACCTTGGCCATACAGGTTGAACAGGCGCCCGAAGTGCAGGAATAGGGCGGGTCGAATTTATTGTCAAGTAAAGTATTCAGGATTGTTTTGCCGGCGGGCACGGTTATGTCGATCTGCTGTCCGCTGAGTGTAACCTTCACGTGGGCGCCGTCGGCGCCTTTGATGCGGTCGGCGTCGTCGATGGCGGCGGTGGTAAAATGTTCGGAGTGGATATGTTTTTTGTCGATGCCGCGGGTTTTAAGCGCCTGTTCCACGATTTCGATCATGGTGCCGGGGCCGCACACGAGGTATTCCGTTTCTTTGGCGCGGGCGGGGTGTTCATCGAGGAAAGCATTGACCTGGCGGGCGTCGATGCGGCCTGTTTTGCCCTGCCACGTCAGCGTGCCTTTGCTGAAAATGCCGGCGATGCCTTTGGCTTTTTCGCGGCGCGGTTGGCTTAGCATGTGGGTGATGTGCAACTGACCGGCATAACGCGTGGCCAGTTGGGCCAGCGGCTCCCTGAAAATAATGTTTTCCTCTTCGCGATTGCCGTATAGCAAGTGGATTTCGCTTTGCGGCTCTTTTTCGAGGATGGTTTTTATCATCGAATAAAGCGGCGTAATACCGCTTCCTGCGCCAAACATATAGTAGGTTTTGCGCTGGTCTTCATTCAAGGGCGTATAAAAGCGACCCTCCGGCGGGAGTACATCGACTACGTCGCCCGCTTTGAGGTTGTCGTTGATATAATTTGACACCACGCCGCCTTTTACTCGCTTGACCGTGATGGTGAGGTGGGGTTCCAGCGGGCTGCTGCACATCGAATAAGCGCGGCGGACTTCCTTGCCTTTTAGCTGAAACTTTAGCGTGAGGTGCTGTCCCTGCGTGTATGCGTATTCTTCTTTCAGTGCCTCGGGCACTTCAAAAGTAACAGATACGGCGTCTTTTGCTTCGGAGACGATTTCTTTTACGGTAAGCGGATGAAACGGTTTGCTCATATGGCGAATAAGTTCTAACTTGAAACATCTATTAAGACCTACGGTTCAATTTTGGATGCAAATGTAAAGATATGTGGAAAGACGCCAAGTATTTATTAGCGTATAGTGTGCCTTTGGCTGCGTTTGCGGGCCTTTATTTTCAGGGCCCCTGGTCTCCCGGCAGCTTTTACGTAGCTTTTGTGGCCGTGCCTGTTATGGAATTTTTTCTTCCCGGCACCGATGAAAACCTCGACCCGGAAGAAGAGCAGCTGCAATCGAAGGTCCGTTTTTTCGATGTGTTGTTGTATCTCAACATCCCGATTTTGTATGCCTTGATGGCGTATTACTTTGAGGTGGTGGGTACCGGTACGCTTTCTGTTTTGGAAATTGCGGCATCAACCATCAGTGTAGGATTGGCGGTGGGTAGTATGGGCATCAATGTGGGCCACGAGCTGGGCCATCGCACCAGGCGCTATGAGCAATTGATGGCAAAGATCTTGCTATTGCCGGCCTTATACATGCATTTTTTTATAGAACACAACCGCGGCCACCACAAAAACGTGGCCACCGACCTCGACCCCGCCTCTGCGCGCAAGGGGCAAACCGTATACGCCTTTTGGGTGCGCTCGGTGGTGAAAGGTTATCTCAATGCCTGGCAATTGGAACATGAGCGCCTGGTCAAGGAAGGCCTGTCGCCATGGTCGTGGCACAACCAGATGGCACAGTTTCAAGTTATTCAGGCGGCCTACCTGCTGCTGATCGGAGCGGTCTTCGGCTGGGGGGGGGTACCTTATGCCCTTGCTATCGCCGTGGTAGGCTTTCTATTGCTGGAAACCGTCAATTATGTAGAACACTACGGACTGCGCCGCCGCCCACTCGACAATGGGCGCTACGAGCCGGTGACGCCCCGCCATTCCTGGAATTCCAATCACGAATTGGGTCGCATCCTGCTGTATGAGCTTACGCGCCATTCTGACCACCATTATAAAGCTTCGCGCAAATACCAGATATTGCGGCATTGGGATGAAAGTCCGCAACTGCCTCTGGGGTATCCCAGCTCGATTATTTTGTCGCTCGTGCCGCCGCTGTGGTTTGGGGTAATGGATAGGAGGGTGGAAGAGGTTAGTGATCAGCAGTTAGCGGTTAGCAGTTAGCGATCAGCAGTTAGGGCTGGGGAGTTTACTTTTTTTATAGAATTAGAATTTTATGAAAATACATGGCCGTCATTACCAAACCATCTGGCTCGACGAGGCGGATCCCTCGGTGGTGCATACCTTTGACCAGCGGTGTTTTCCGCACGAGGTGGTGATTGAAGACTTGCGCACGCTTGAAGATTGCGTGGCGGCTATCCGCGATATGCACGTGCGTGGTGCGCCGCTCATTGGAGTTACGGCGGCTTACGGCCTTTATCTGGCCTTGCTTCAGGCGCCTGATGCAGAGACTGCCCACGAGCATTTGCTGCTTTGGACTGCCCAGCTCAAGAGCGCCCGTCCGACGGCTGTCGACTTATTTTTTGCTGTGGATCGCATGGTAGCGACATTGGCGCCCGGGCAGTCGCTATCGCAAATGCAGGAGGCGGCCAAGTGGGAAGCGGGTGTGCTGGCCCAGGAAAGCGTGGCGCAATGCCGTCGCATCGGCGAATACGGCCTGCCTTTGATCGAGGCTATTCACCGCCAACATCCCGGTCGCCCGGTGCGCATTCTCACTCATTGCAATGCCGGCTGGCTGGCCTGCGTCGATTACGGCACGGCATTGGCGCCGATATACCTGGCACACGATAAGGGCATTCCGGTGCAGGTGTGGGTAGACGAAACCCGGCCCCGCAACCAGGGCGCCCAACTCACTGCTTTTGAATTGCTACAGCACGGCATACCGCATACGCTCATCACCGATAACGCAGGCGGCCACCTTATGCAACACGGCATGGTGGATATAGTCATTGTAGGCACCGACCGTACCACGCGCACCGGCGATGTGGCCAACAAAATCGGCACCTACCTCAAAGCACTGGCCGCTTTCGACAACGGCGTTCCGTTTTATGTGGCATTGCCTTCGTCTACGATAGACTGGCAACTGCGCGACGGGCTGCGCGAAATTCCCATCGAACAACGCAGCTACGACGAGGTTAAATACGTACAGGGGCTGCACGAAGGGCGCATCAAACAGGTACTCATCGCCCCTGCCGAAAGCCCGGCCGCCAACTACGGCTTCGACGTAACTCCTGCCCGGCTGGTAACAGGGCTGATTACCGACCGCGGTATCTGTCCGGCTAGCGAGGAAGGCCTGTCGCAGTTGTATCCCGAAAAAAGACATGCGTAAATGACTAACTTGCCATCTGAAGAAGGCTATATCAAATTCCAGGTACACTGGGCTTCCGCGCCTGCCTGGGATGCTGCGCAGGTGGCCGAACTCAACCGCTGGCGGGAGGTTATGCGCCGGCACGGACTGATAGGCGCCTATCCCGACGGGGTTGGTTTTGGCAATATCAGCCTTCGCTGGGAGCATAGCGACCGCTTCCTGATAAGCGGTTCTGCTACGGGGCATCTGCCTGCGCTGGATGGCAGCCACTACAGTCTTGTCACGGCCGTGCGCATCGATACCAACGAACTATGGTGCGAAGGGCCCGCCGTGGCCTCCTCCGAATCCATGAGTCATGCCGCCATTTACGCCGAATGCCCCTGGGTGGGTGGCGTGATCCACGCGCACCATTTGGAATTATGGGAGCGCTTGTTACACCGTGTACCCACTACCGGTAGCGACGCCGCCTACGGTACCCCCGAGATGGCCTACGACATCCGGCGTCTGTTGCGCACCACCGACCTGCCTCAACAACGCCTCTTTGTAATGGAAGGCCACCGTGAGGGTATTTTTGCTTTCGGCGCTAACCTGGAAGAAGCGGCAGAAAGGATATTGCGCGCCCTTACGTCTATTAGCATAGCGAATTGATCGAACAAAGTCGGCAGTATTGCGGGGTAAAGCGTACTTTTAGGATTCTAATATCATTGGCTGATGAACCTACTGGAAAATATACGCCTCGCATTTCGCTCGGTGCGCTCCAACTGGCTGCGCGCTATCCTCACGTTATTGATCATTGCTTTCGGTATTATGGCTCTGGTGGGTATCCTCACCGCTATTGACAGCGCGATCTATTCGCTCAACGACAACTTGTCGTATCTGGGCGCTAATACATTTGACGTTGACCCGAAAGGAGGTGACGGCGCGCGCGGCCACAGAGACGGCAGATCGACGAAACAGGCAGATCCTTTTTCGTATAAACAAGCCCTGGAGTTTAAGGAACGGTATAATTTCCCCGCCAAAACTTCCATTTCCATTATGTGTTCCGGCGATGCCGAAATCAAATACAAAAACGAAAAGACTAATCCCAATTTTTTCATTTTTGGCGTGAATGAAAACTACCTGGAAGCCAAGGGTTTTGATATTGTTTACGGCCGCAATTTTACTCCCGAAGAATCGCACGCCGGCGGTAACAAGGCTATTATCGGCAATGATGTAGTGAAAACGCTTTTTAATAACAAACCCGACAAAGCCCTCGGCAAAGTTATCGCTGCAGGCAATATCAAACTCACGGTCGTCGGCGTACTTAAGTCGAAGGGCTCCAGTATGAACCAGAGCGAAGACCGCCGCATTTTGATACCGCTGCAGACCGGCAAGCAATACTACGGCACGCAGGACATGAACTACAATATCCTGGTTTCCGTCAACGACGCCACTCAGATCGATAACGCGATAGGCAATGCTATAGTGGTATTGCGCAATGTGCGACGGTTAAAAGCCTCGCAAGACAACGACTTCGAGATCAGCAAAAGCGACGGACTGATTAGTATTATCAAAGAAAATACCACCTATTTCCGATTGGCAGCCATCGGCATCGGCCTGATTACCCTGGTCGGCGCCGCTATCGGCCTCATGAACATCATGCTGGTCTCGGTCACCGAGCGCACCCGTGAGATAGGCATCTGCAAAGCACTTGGCGCTACCCGGCGCAACGTACTCATACAGTTTCTCACCGAAGCCGTGGTAATTACTCAAATGGGGGGTGTTGTCGGTATTTTCCTCGGCGTACTTGTGGGCAATATAGTAACCTGGCTGATGGGGGGCAGTTTCCTATTCCCCTGGTTGTGGATTACCATTGCCGTGATTACCTGTATGGCGGTGGGGCTTATTTCGGGGTTGTATCCGGCGCTTAAAGCTGCCAGGCTCGACCCTATTGAATCTCTGCGCTATGAATAATGCAGCGGGAATTTCTCATTAATCTCCTTTTTCTGATCTTCATCAATCTGCTGATCAAGCCCTTTTACTTGTTCGGCATAGAGCGGTCTGTTCAGAACACCTTGTCGGGGGGTGATTATGGGTTATATTTCGCCTTATTCAACCTCACTTTTCTTTTCCAGATCGTCAACGACCTGGGAATTCAGTATTACAACAACCAGCACGTAGCGAAATACCGGCACTTGTTGTCCAAGTATTTCGCCGATATGCTGTTGTTGAAGCTGGGCTTGTGCCTGGTTTTTTTTCTCATCGTTTTGGTAGCAGGCGCAGCAGTTGGTTATCGTGGATTCGGCTATGGTTTGCTGGCGCTCATCGCGGTCAACCAGATGCTCAACTCCTTTTTGCAGTTTTTGCGTTCCAATATTTCCGGATTGGGCTTGTACCGCATCGACAGCCTGATATCGGTGGCCGATAAACTTGCGCTTATCGTATTGCTCGGCATCATGCTATACGGCCCTTCGCAAGGCCGGGGATTTACGATCACGCGATTCGTACTCATGCAAACGCTGAGTTGGTCTGTTGCAATAGGTTTTTGTTGGCTGGTATTGCGCGATCGCATTCAAATCAGGCGCTTTCGGTTCAAACCCGCGTTGTTGGTATTGATCTTAAAACAAAGTTATCCCTTTGCGCTGGCCGTTTTTCTCATGTCGGCCTACAACCGGCTCGACGGCGTAATGATAGAGCGCATGTTATCCGACGGCAAATACCAGGCAGATATCTACGCGTCGGCCTATCGCCTTTTGGAAGCCTCCAACATGATCGGATTCCTGTTCACCGGATTGTTGTTGCCCATGTTTGCGCAATTGTACCGCGATAGCGAGGGGCTTCGGCAACTGGTCAATTTTAGTTTTAAACTCATTTTTAGCGTATCGGTTGCCCTTGCCGCGTCCGTTTGGTGTTACCGCGCGGAAATCATGGAAGCGCTTTACCACCGTGGGAATACATATAGTGGCGACATATTAGGTTTATTAATGTGGAGTTTTATAGCCACCTGCGGCGGGTATGTATTCGGCACGCTCATCACGGCAAGTGGCCGGTTGGGAGCTATCAACAAAGTATACGCCGCCAGCCTGGCATTGAATATCGTATTAAATATCCTGCTCATTCCCACCTATAAAGCCCTTGGCGCCGCTTGGGCAATGCTTATCACCCAAACCGCCGTCTTTGGGGCGCAGCTTATCATCGCCACACGGCAGGCCGCTCTTCAATGGCCGCTATCTGCATGGCTCCGTTTGCCTGCGTTTGCCGGATTTTCGGTAGTAGTGTCCTTCCTGATCCTTTTCAACCTGGAAACCGGGTGGATAGTTAAATTTTTCGCCACTATATGCGCCATAGCTTTCGGGGCGTTGCTATTCAGGTTGGTGCGTTTAAAAGAAACTTTGCGTCTCTTGGCGCCGGCAGCATCGGCCAGGCGGAAGGAATAATCCTCCTTTTTTCGGGGTTTTACTACCTTTGCGGGACTTACAATTATAATCAACCGGGTAATTAATCACATGGAGAATAGAGAGACTACTTTACTAGGTGTATTGCAGACCTTATTCAGGTGGAAAAAGCCTATCTTTTATGTATGTGCGGCGGTAGGCATCGGCACTGCCGCTATTTCGCTATTGCTGCCCAATTATTACAAAGCCACCACGATATTCATTGTGGCCAGCCCAGATCAGTCCAAACCGGAGATCATCTTTGGGAAAGGCCAATTGGAGCCCGAATATTACGGCAATAAACAGGATATCGACAGGGTGCTCACCATAGCGGAATCGAGCGAGCTGGTCGATTTTCTCGTCGATACTTTCGATTTGTATAAGCACTACGACATTGACAGCACAAATTTCAAGGCCCCCTACCGGGTAAAAATGGCGTTTTTTAAAAGGTATGATGTAAAAAAGACCAAGCTCGACGCCATCGAATTAACAATAGAAGACGTTAACAGGGAGATGGCTGCCAACATGGCCAGGGCTGCCCGCGAAAAGATCAATACCATCACCCAGCGACTGCTCAAAGACAGCCAGCTCAAGTCGATAAAAACGTTTGAAGACGAAATAGCTGTAAAAGAACAACAGCTCAAAATATTGGGCGACTCAATGTCAAAGCTGCGCAAAGAATACGGAGTTTACAACATCATTGCCCAATCGGAGACCCTGACGGCGCAGTTTTCGGAAACGGAGTCCAAGCTGATTAGCAACCGCACCCGCCTGGAGGTGCTGCGCCAGTCACCACGCGTGCACCGGGATACGATTCGCAACCTGGAAGCCAAGGTGCGCGGTATGGAAGAAGAAGTGAAAAACCTCGAAGCAAAAATCACCCATTTCAACGACGGAACGCCTGTGGTATTGGCCTATGAGCGCCAATATTCAGAGGCTAATGCGGGGTTGAGCGAAGACAAAGAGCGCCTCAAACAATACCGGGCTACCTATGAGTCGAATATCCCGGCATTAATGGTGATCGAAGAAGCTCAGACCCCAATCGTTAAATCCAGGCCCAAGCGCTCTATCCTCGTAATAGCCGCTACCGCAGTGGCCTTCATGTTTTGTGTAATCGGCATATTGCTGTTCGAAACTTATAAAGATGTCAACTGGCGGGAGATCTACGACCCTCAATAGTTTTTGGCAACATATCAAACCTGCCAGCTTGCCCGAATGGTTTTTCTGGACCTACGGGGCTATCATCGCGTGCTCGATATTGTTGGGCATCGCCACTGAGCTTTATTTCCTGGCGGGACTGCCGGCCTTTTTTCTGTTGATTTACCTCACTATCGTTGATTTCAGGAAGGTTTTTTTTCTGCTCATAGCGAGCATTCCACTCTCAACAGAGATCGTGCTGCCCAATGGTTTTGGCACCGATTTGCCCTCCGAGCCGCTCATCGTGGGGCTTATGCTCGTCTTCCTGATTTACTTGGCCCAGCCGGGCAAACGCCTGGATATCCGCTTTTTGTTGCACCCGATTACGTTGTTGTTAGTGGCTCACGTGGGCTGGATATACCTCACTACATTTACTTCTAGTCTGTGGGTGGTATCGCTCAAATTTGCCCTGGCGAAAACGTGGTACGTAGCGGTCTTTTATTTTATGGCGGGATGGCTGCTCACCACCGAAAAAGATATCCGTCACTTATTCTGGACCTTTTTTTACCCCCTCTTATTTACGGTGCTGGTGGTATTCGCCAGGCATGGCCTCGACGGCTTTACGTTTCAGTCCATCCACAAGGTATTGCACCCTTTTTATCGCAACCACGTCAATTACGCGGTATCGCTGGCCTTGTTTGCGCCCCTCATGTGGCTGGCGTTGAGTTGGATGGCGCCCCACAGTCGCAAAAGGAAGATCATGATAGGCATAGCGGCTTTTATGCTGCTGGCCGTTTATTTGTCATATACCCGAGCGGCCTACGTGGCGCTGCTGGTGGCGGCAGGCGGCTATTTTGTGGTTCGCTGGCGGCTCACCCGGCTTGCGATTGCATCGGCTCTGATTGCTTCGGTAATCACTTTCAGTTTTTTTGCTTATCGCAATACTTACCTGTTGTATGCTCCCGATTACGACCGCACTATTGCGCATCAAAGCTTCGACAATTTGATTGAAGCAACCTACAAAATGGAGGATATTTCTACCATGGAGCGCCTCTATCGTTGGATTGCAGGCGTGTATATGAGTCGGGAATACCCACTGGTGGGGTTCGGGCCGGGTAATTTTTTGAATTTTTATAAAAGTTATACCGTCAACAGCTTTCAAACATATGTGAGCAATAATCCCGAACAGTCGGGCATACATAGTTATTATCTTATGACGCTGGTCGACCAGGGCATTATCGGTCTCTTGCTCTTTCTGGCGCTCAGCTTTTATACGCTTATCCGGGGGGAACAAATTTACCACAGCATCAGCGACCCGCCACGCAAAAGAATCGTCATGATGGCGTTACTTTGCCTGATAGTGATCCACACATTTTTGATTATCAACGACTTGATAGAAGTTGACAAAGTAGGCTCCTTTTTCTTTATATATACTGCACTGCTCGTGAATGCCGATATACGGTGGAGGCAGATATTTTAGCCATACTATTACCCTGTCACCCAAAATGATGCGACGCTTTGACCACCGTCTTGTGGAGCATATAAGTCATTGTCGTAGCTGCTGACATGAGAATGAGCAACATAACGTGTAATTCCAATACGTCGTGAAACGAAAAAACAAAACAAATGAACAGCATATTGATGAATACCAGCGTAGCGGTAGCGCGCATATGGCTCATGCCGTAATCGATAAGCAAATGGTGAATATGGCGCCTGTCGGCGTGAAAGGGCGAATGCCCCCGCAGTAAACGCGTGATAAAAACCCTGACGGTATCGTACAGTGGCAAAATCAGAATGCCTATCGCTACCGCCGGTATATTGTCGAACTTAAACGGGTGGCTTTCTTCCAACTGGTAGTTGATATCGATAAACCGGATGGCCAATACGGCGCAAACCATGCCGATCAGGAGAGAACCCGTGTCGCCCATAAATATCTTGGCGGGCGTAAAATTATAGCGCAAAAAGGCCAGTACGGCGCCCACTGTGGCAAAGGCCATGATGGCGTATTCGTAGTGGTCGGTCAGAAAAAACCAACACCCCAGCGTAGAAGCAATCAGCGCGCCCAGGCTCCCGGCCAGACCGTCAATGCCGTCGATCAAATTAAAGGCATTGATGATGGCCAGGATGGTGAGCAGCGATAAAGTGAATGCTATCCAGGCCGGGAGTGGGCCGACCTGACCAAATATGCCGTACAGGCTGGTGAGCTGGATATTAGACTTAAAAACCAAAATAGTTGCGGCCAGTATCTGCCCCGCCATTTTCGCATAAGGCGACATGGGCGAAAGGTCGTCTTTGGCGCCTATCAAAAACAAAATGATAAAAGCACACAGGATGTATTGCAGGTTGCCGAAATCGCCGAAAGGAGTCCACATCACAATAGAAAAGATTGACCCCGCAAAGATGGCAATCCCCCCCAAAGAAGGCGTAATAACCGTATGCGAACTGCGCTCGATGGGCACATCGCCCAGGTTTCTCTCCCCGGCAATCTGGATGATGGAAGGAATAGCGATATAGGAGAGCGTAAACGCGGTAACGAAGCTGACAATAAGGACGTCGTACATGTTCAAGGGATTTTATCTCAATTGGAAATTGGGGTTGCATAAAAAGCCGTCAATCGCTTCTTACGCAACCGCCATTTCAGGGTAAAGATTTCTCATACAAGATCGACGTCGCAATGGCATTTGGGGGTAGCTATTGTGGGCAGCGTATTACATGCTATCCAGGGCCCGCACCAAATAAGTCAGGAAAAAAGGCAACGCCAACCAGAACCATTCGTCGGCAAATGCAAGCAGAAGAATGACGGCTCCCAGCGAAACAAAGGTCATCAGCCAATCGAATGCAATAGATTTTTTAGCGCTTGTGCTTTCCATGTTGTTTGCAAGTTTCCTGCAAAGCTAAAAAGGATTGCGAAAAGCGCAAAAGAAGCGAAACGATTTCCACTTACCGGCCAATTGCCGCATTTTGTACATAATCGCACTATTTTTCTTCGCAGCCGCCTATCCTCTCTATATTTGGTGGGAAAGCACTACAACCGGCATGCATAAACTTTGGCTGATCGTCAAAAGGGAATATCTCACACGCGTCACCCGGCGCTCGTTTATCCTGGCCACTTTGCTCACCCCGCTGGCATTCGGGGTGTTTATCGTGGTGGTGGGTTTTATTTTCAGATATGAAAGCGACGACGCCAAACACATCGCCGTGATCGACGAAGGCGATATCCTCAAAGGCGCTATCAAAGATGAGCGCAACCTCTATTTTAAGTTTGTAAATATCCCCCTCGATACGCTGATCTATCAGTTTGATCAATACGAATATAGCGGTGTGCTGCTCATACCCAGACCCGATAACCTGCTCGACAAAACTTTCCGGGTGCATTATTATTCCGACGATAAGCTGACGCTCGATATCGAACCCCTTATTATCCAAAAAGTGCGCAGCAGTTTGCGCGATTACAAAATCGACCAACTCAAGTTTGATCGGAAAGAATTAGAAGCGCTGGATACGAAGGTGGAGTTGGAGCCTAAACCCATCACGCCCACCGCCGATGCCGCCAACCAACTCTCGGGCGCCGTCGGCGCCGCTATCGGCTTTTTTATGGGCATCATCATGTATATGACGGTGTTTATCTACGGCATGATGGTGATGCGCAGCGTGATGGAGGAAAAAACCAGCCGCATCGTAGAAGTGATGATCTCGTCGGTGCGCCCCTTCCAGCTAATGATGGGCAAGATTATCGGCGTGGGTGCGGTGGGACTTACGCAAGTAGCCATCTGGGCGGTGCTGCTACCCCTTATCGTGGTGGTCGCCAACCTGTTTTTCGGCTTCGACGCCTCCCAAATGCCCAGCGCAGCACCTCCTCCTGAGATGAATGGCGAAGATGCCCAACTAGTGATGGCGCAAGTAATGGAAGAGGTGAAACGCATCTCCTGGTGGCTGATTTTCCCCCTGTTTATCTTGTATTTTCTCGGCGGGTATTTTATGTATTCCTCGCTTTTTGCCGCTGTCGGCTCGGCTATGGGCGATGATCTCGGCGAAGGGCAGTCGCTCACGATTCCTATTACGATACCTGTGGTGCTGGCTTTTTATATCATGATGGTGGCCGTGCAGGCGCCCCATTCCAGCCTCGCGGTGTGGTCGTCGCTTTTTCCGCTGTTTTCTCCTATCGTGATGCCGGCCCGACTGGCCTTCGACCCGCCGGCCTGGCAGGTGGCCCTCTCCATTGTGCTCCTGCTGGCCACCGCTGTCTTCCTGGTATGGCTGTCGGGGCGCATCTACCGCGTCGGCATCCTCATGTATGGCAAAAAGGTGACGCTCAAAGAATTGGGCAAGTGGATGTTCTATCGCGATTAGTTTTGACTATCTTCGGGCATTCATTCCTTAACGTAATATTTATATGAAATCGATTATTTTCACCCTGACTGCAATTCTGCTTTTGGCCTATGGCTGCAAACAACCCGCACCTCAGTCCGAAACCCCCGCAAAAGATATTCTTTCTGCCAACATGGACACTACGGTGAACCCTGGCGATGACTTTTTTGCTTTCGCTAATGGCGGATGGATTAAAAATAACCCCATCCCCGACGAGCAAAGTAGCTGGGGCATCGCCTACCTGGTGATTGAAGAAAACAGGAATCGCCTACGCAAAATTACCGAACAAGCTGCCGCTCAAAAGGCCTCCCAAGGTAGCGCCGAACAGAAAATCGGCGATTTTTGGGCTACCGCTATGGACAGTGCCGCTATCGGAACCAACGGCCTGAAACCCCTCCAGCCCCTGCTCGACGAAATCGACGCCATCAAAGATGTCAAGCAATTGAGCACGATGGTGGGCAAACTCGAACGCCTCGGCGTAGGTACGATCATCGGTACCTATATCGGCCAGGATTCCAAAAATAGCGAAGCTATCGCCTTGCAATTCTGGCAAACCGGCCTGGGATTGCCCGAAAGGGAATATTATTTTAAAAACGACTCCGCTACCCAAAATATTCGCAATATATACGTGCAGCACGTAAGCAAGATGCTGCAACTGTCGGGTTTGGATCAGGCCGCCGCCGACAAATCGGCAAAAGATATGCTGGCCCTCGAAACGGGCCTCGCCAAGGTACACCGCAAATTGGAAGACTTGCGCGATCCCTATGCCAACTACAATAAGATGAGCCTGCAGGCTTTTTATAAAATGTGCCCCAATTGCGACCTGCCCAATTATCTGAATACGATGGGTATTCCCAAGGTGGATTCCGTGATTGTCGGCCAACCCGAATACTACAAAGCCCTCGACAAAGCCCTCAAGTCAACTCCCTTGCTTACCTGGAAGCACAACCTGCGCTACCACTTGCTGGAATCTTACGCAGAAACGCTGCCCGATGATTTCGGCAACGAAGCCTTTGCTTTTAGCCAATTGTTCTCAGGCGCCAAAACGCAAAAGCCCCGCTGGAAACGTGTCATCGAAGCAGAGGAAAATATGATGGGCGAGTTGCTTGGACAGCTCTATGTAAAAGAATATTTTGACGCGAAAGCGAAAAAACGCTACGAAGACCTGGTAGAATCCGTTCGCGCTGCACTCAAAGCCCGTATCGAAAAACTCACCTGGATGAGCGACAGCACGAAGCAAAAAGCCTACGTCAAGCTGGCCACAATGAAGAAAAAGGTGGGTTATCCCGATAAGTGGAAGGACTTTAGTGCCATGAAGATAGGCCGCGAAAGCTACGCCCAAAATATGATGAACGCCCACGAATGGTGGCACCAATACCAAGTGAACAAACTGGGCAAACCCGTCGACCGCGACGAATGGGATATGACTCCCCAAACCTATAACGCTTACTACAACCCCTCCAACAACGAAATCGTACTTCCCGCCGGCATCTTTACCGTGCCGGGATTCCGCGATGAAGAACTCGACGACGCCCTCGTATACGGCTATGCCGGCGCTTCCACCATCGGCCACGAAATTACCCACGGTTTCGACGACCAGGGCCGCCAGTTTGACGAAAAAGGCAACCTGGTGAGCTGGTGGACGAAAGACGACGAGGAAAAATTCAACAAAAGGGCCGAGGTGATGGTCAACCAATTTAACCAATACGAACCCCTGCCCGGCTATAAGATCAACGGCAAGGCCACCCTCGGTGAGAATATCGCCGACCTGGGCGGCATTCTGCTCGGCTGGGATGCCTTTGTACAAACTCCGCAATACAAAGAAAATAAGCCGATTAACGGGCTAAGTCCCGCGCAACGTTATTTCCTCGGCTATGCCCTGGGATGGCTCGGCCACATCCGCGAAGAAGCGCTGAAGACCCGCCTGCTGGTCGATGTGCACTCGCCCGCCAAATGGCGCGTCAACGGCCCCTACGTGAGCGTGGATGCTTTTTATGAAACATTCGATGTGAAGCCAGGCCAGGCTATGTATGTGCCGGATAGCTCGAGGGTGAGGATTTGGTAGTTGTAGGTTGTCGGACGATTGCGGCGATTATGTTGATTGACTGAGCGGTTTTTGCGTTAGCAATATAGAAATGACCGTCAAAAATCCGATAGCAAGTGTGGTGCCTGAACCCAAAAATATCATAAAGAACGGCCTGAGCTGAGACATCATGCTACCGAAGGGTTCCTGGTCTACACTCATCTGCCACCGGGCTTTAAGGATCCCCACTATAATTAAAGCCACCCAAAAAACGAACAAAGAAATATTAGCCAGCCAATAGCCAAATTTTAAGGATTGCTTAAAAGGAATGATTTTTCTGCCGGAATTGGCCATTATATCATAAATCATGGCCAGTAGGATCATAGAGTTGATACCGATAGTTGTCCCCATGGCATGCGCTACGGTAATATGGGTTCCATGTGTATAAATATTAATCGCAGGAACAGACATGGTTATAGCAAGTATTAAATTGAGAAATATCCATACATCTGCTGCTGCCATAAAGCGGTATCCCGGCTGGTGGTAATGTTTTTGAGTTGTTGATAACGACGATTTCCATAAATAAATAATTCTGCCCAATAGCAACAATTCGGTCATGCTCACCGCATAGCTGATGTGCTTTATGAAAGAATGAGTAGGTAGCGTATAAATATGATGCCCCCAATTGAACATAAGGTTGAATAGCCCTAAAAAATAAATAGCAAAAGCGATAGGGGAACGACTATATTTTTTGTCGCCGCTTATTTTATCCATAAAAAAAATACTACTCCCATAAATGAGCATATTCCAGGAGCCGACAATACTTCCATACGATTTCCACTGAATGGTCATATCGTTTACCACATTATTTCTAAAATAGGGGATTAACCATAAATAGGATTCCAGAAAAGTAAATAAAAAGAAAAATACACCCGTCAACCACATCCATACATATACGGGTTGATTTTTTAAAGTTCGTATGGAAAGCAGGAAATTAATTAAAAATAAAATCCACCCCAAAATAATAGGAATAGCCAGCATAGGCGGAAATTCCCAATATTCTCTACCACCGAAAATGCGCATCACATAAGAAGAAAAAATAGATAAAATAGCAAAAAGGAAAAATCCGAATTGCACCTTTGCCAGGCGAGCTGAATACAATTTTCTGCCGGTGTGTTCCTCTATATAAGTCAGTACGCAACCCATGGCAGCCATGATGATCCAGAAAACCATCGACGATACGTGTAAGGGTCTTATTTTGTCGAAGGATAGCTGCGCTTTCAGGAAGCTCGGAACCAGGTACTGCAGACCGCCTATCAAGCCGAATATTAAACCCACGGCCATGAGTGCCAGGCCGGTGAATAGAAACACCCTGGTAAAGGGAGTCTTATCGTTGTACAATGTGCCCATAAGTTTGCGGGATAAATTGCCGGGGATCGGCGTTGCCGGATTGATCGATATTTTTGAGATAGGCCAGCAGCGCTTCCATGTCTTGCTCGGACAAATGAAATGCAGGCATCGTATTGACGCCGGCCTGCAGGAAGCCGCGTATAAAATCGGAGCCCCTGCGCGAATAAACGTTGGTCAGGTCGGGGCCAAGGTAGCCGCCCAGGCCATATACCTGGTGACAGGCGCTGCAGTTGTGCTGTTGCCACAATAGTTTGCCTTGCGCCACCTGTGGGCTAACAGGGCCATTCTGTTGGGGTAAGTCGGCATAGAGGTAAAAAGAATATCCCAGAAAGGCTATCAGAAGCGTGGCAAATACGCCTGTTATAGTGGTATCGAATCGCATAGGCAATAGTTGCTGATTATTTAAGACAAAAATATCTCAAATATTAATATTGCCATAACTTTGACGGGATTTTTGATCAATCTGACAAGGATACAGGAAAATCAGCAGATTCTACAAAGATATCGGTCCTCTGGAACGGCTACGGTGTGGGCGTGGTGATCCTTGTGGAGATTTTGGGCGACAATTTGGTTTGCGCCCATTGGCCTGCGATGTACGCAACCGCCCGGATCCGGTATTCGCCTGCTTTTGAGAACATCGATACTCGGTTTCGGACAAATTTATGTTTACACTTCGCGCCGACAAATTTTGCCCATTGCCAAAGCTCGGGTACGAGCTATAAATTCAGCGCTTGGAGGTTGTTTAGATTCTTTCCAAATTATATAAATAAGATAAAATAGTCTTAATTCTTATTTTTTTTTCGATATTTGGGGGAGATAAAAGTGCTGCTTTAATACGTGGAATTGGGTTGGGGTGTGTGCAAGGGTATTATCAACGCTGGTAATTGAAAAACTGCTACTCCATATGAACAGGTACGTCTTACTAATTTCCCTCGTAGTTGTGCTCCCGAATCTTACCTCGTCGGGGCAAACAGGCAGTACGGATGCATCTGCACTGTTTCAATCAAAATGCGGTATATGCCATACGGTCGGCAAAGGCCGCCTGGTGGGGCCCGATCTTGCGGGCGTCAACGATCGGAGGCCGGAAGAATGGCTACTGAAATTCATCCACTCCTCCCAGGCAATGGTAAAAAGCGGCGACCCCGATGCCGTGGCCTTGTTCGAGGAATTCAACAAAACGATTATGCCGGATCCGGGGATCTCCGATACGGAAATCAAGACTATTTTACAATATATAGCAGAAAATTCGGGGGCAAGCGGCGGTGCTACTGCCTATGAGTCCGTACTGGCCGACGCCGGCTCGGAGGAGGTCGAACACGGGCGCAAGCTATATAACGGCAATATAGCCTTTGCCAACGGGGGGCCTTCCTGTATTGCCTGTCACAACGGACTGTCGGGGACATATTTCAGCGAGAAAAGCTATGCCAAAGACTTGGGCGCTTCTTTTTCCACTCTTGGCGAACAAGGTGTTAAAGGTATCCTGGAGAACCCGCCTTTCCCTGTTATGGCAAGGGCTTTTCTCAACAAACCGCTATTGCCTGAAGAAACCCGCGCTCTCCTTGCTTTTTTGCAACAGGCCGACCCCCAACAAGCAGCGAAAGCTGCAGTCAAACCGGGCTCAGGGTTTATGCTCTACGGACTCCTGGGTGCGGCATCCCTGATCCTCGTTTTTTCCGCTTTGTGGTATAGCCGCAAGAGTAAAAGCGTGAATCACGCCATCTATAAGCGACAAATCAGATCTATTAACTAAGCTCAAAAGCTCTCTGCAATGAGTTGGATACAAGATATCATATCTCCGCAAACCCGGCACTGGGAAGAATTCTACCGCAACCGGTTTCAGCACGATCGCATTGTGCGCAGCACCCACGGCGTAAACTGCACAGGAGGGTGTTCCTGGCAGATCCACGTTAAAGACGGCATCGTCGTCTGGGAAACCCAACAATTAGACTACCCCCTGCTCGAGAGTTCGCTACCGCCGTATGAACCTCGCGGCTGCCAGCGCGGTATTTCCTATTCCTGGTATCTCTACAGCCCGCTTCGCATCAAATACCCACTAATACGCGGCGCACTGATTGATGCCTTTCAGGCAGAAAAATTGAAAGCCGGCGGCGATCCGATGAAGGCCTGGGAAAACCTGCAAAAGGATGAAAATGCGCGCAAGGCTTATCAAAAGGCCAGGGGTAAAGGCGGCTTCCGCCGCACCAGTTGGGATACCGTACTCGAGCTTATGGCGGTAGCCAACCTGTACACCGCTAAGAAATACGGCCCCGACCGCGTTATCGGCTTTTCCCCCATCCCCGCTATGTCGATGATGAGCTATGCCGCCGGCGGCCGCTTCCTCCAACTATTCGGAGGGGTGAACCTCAGCTTTTACGATTGGTATTGCGACCTGCCCACCGCTTTTCCGGAAATCTGGGGCGAACAAACCGACGTGTGCGAAAGTGCCGACTGGTACAACGCCAAGATGATCGCCGATATGGGGGCTTGCCTTAATATGACGCGTACCCCCGATTGCCACTTCTTCGCCGAATCGCGCCACAACGGTACCAAAACAGTAGTTTTTGCACCCGACTTTAGCCAAGTATGTAAATATGCCGACCAATGGGTACCCCTGCACGCAGGCAGCGACGGCGCCTTTTGGATGGCCGTAACCCACGTCATCCTCAAAGAATGGCATCATGAAAAACAAACGCCCTCTTTCCTCCAATATGTCAAGCAATACACGGATAGCCCTTATCTCGTGAAATTGGAGAAAGACGGCGACGGATGGCGCCCCGGCCGCTTATTGCGCGCTAATGAACTCAAGCAGTATAAAGATATCGAAAACGGCGATTGGAAATTCCTCAACGTAGATGAAAACACCGGTAGCTTTATCGTTCCCAAAGGCAGTAGCGGTTTCCGCTGGGATAAAAACGGCGGTAAATGGAATATGAAACTTGAAGATGGCGAAACGGATGCCAATTATAACCCGGTTTTGACTTTCCTCAACAGTAACGACGAGGTAGTGCAGGTAACGTTTACCGAGTTCGGCCTGGACAAGCACCGCCAACGCGGAGTACCCGCCAAATACGTCGATACACTCGAAGGCCGCGTTATCGTGACCACCGTTTACGACCTCACCATGGGCCAATACGGAGTAGGCCGCGGCCTGGCCGGCGACTACCCAGCTGATTATACCGACGCCGACGCAGCCTATACGCCGGCCTGGCAGGAGATCTTCACCGGCGTCGATTCCAAAACAGTACTCCAGTTCGCCCGCGAATGGGCCAATACCGCCGATGTTACCGGCGGCAAATGCATGGTGATCGTGGGCGCCGGTATTAACCACTGGTACCATGCCAACCTGATGTACCGCTCCGCTATTATGGCCCTGATGCTGACGGGCTGCGTAGGTAAAAACGGCGGTGGCATGAATCACTACGTGGGCCAGGAAAAACTAGCTCCCGTAGATAGCTGGGGTACTATCGCTTTTGCCAGAGACTGGGTTGACGCCGCCCGGCTGCAACAAGCGCCTATCTGGCATTATATCAATACTTGCCAATATCGCTACGACGGCCAGTTCTCTAAGTATAATACCGTGCCCGACAATAAATGGACCCGACAGCACACCGCCGATTCCATCTTCCAGTCGGTGCGCATGGGATGGATGCCTTTCTTCCCGCAGTTCAACCAAAATACGCTAGAGCTAAGTAAAGAGGCGGAAGCCAAAGGTGCGGCAACCCATGCGGAGATCAGCTCTTATGTCATGAATAAACTCAAGTCGAAAGACCTGAAGTATTCGGTGAGCGACCCCGAAGCCCCCGAAAACCATCCCCGGGTATGGTATATATGGCGGGGCAATGCTATCATGGGCAGTATGAAAGGGCACGAATACGCGCTGAAGCACTACCTCGGCACACACTCCAACGCCATCACAGAAGACTCAAAAGAACATACTGAGGAAGTCAACTGGCACGATGTGGCCCCCGTGGGCAAAATGGACCTCGTCGTAGACCTCAATTTCCGCATGGATTCTTCGGCTTTGTATTCCGATATCGTATTGCCCGCCGCTTCCTGGTACGAAAAAGCCGACCTCAACAGCACCGACCTCCACTCGTTTATCCACCCGTTGGGACAGGCTATCGCCCCCGTTTGGGAATCCAAAACAGACTGGGATATCTTTAAACAAATCTCCAGGGTTACCAGCGAATTGGCTGCAAAGTACTTCAATGAGCCTCAAAAGGATGTGGTGTTATCTGCGCTTTCTCATGACTCGGCAGACGAGATCTCCCAGCCGGAAATTAAAGACTGGTATAAGGGTGAATGCGAACCGGTACCCGGCCGCTCTACCCACAAGATCACTATCGTCGAACGGGATTATACCAAGCTGTACGATAAGTATATATCCCTGGGTGATAATATCCGGAAAAAAGGCCTGGGCGCTCACGGCAATCACTTTATGTGCGAAGACGCATTTGACGAAATGCTGGAGTCCAACCACTTCCCTGTAGAACGCGACAACGGCGTCGTGAGACCCTCTATCAAAGAAGATGAATGGGCCGCCAACGCGGTGCTGCACCTGTCTACCCTTACCAACGGCGTGCTCAATGTGCGCGCTTATGAAAATGCCGAAAAGAAGACCGGCTTGACTTTGGCCGACCTCGGCAACGGCAGCCGCGATGTGCGCATTCGCTATGCCGACCTGCTGGCACAACCCCGCCGTTATAATACCTCCCCCCTGTGGTCGGGACTGATGAATGACGGCAGGGCTTACGCCCCCTACACCTACAATGTAGAGCGCCTGGTGCCCTGGCGTACGCTCACAGGCCGTCAACATTTCTATCTTGATCACGAATTGTACCTGGCTTACGGCGAAAATCTGCCTACCTACAAACCTTCGCCCAAACCGGAGGCCTACGGTGATTTGCGCGACACGCTTAAAAACGGAGAAGCCAAAATTTTGAACTGCCTCACCCCGCACGGCAAGTGGCACATTCACTCCACCTACATGGAAAACCTGCGTATGCTAACCCTCTCACGCGGCTGTGAACCCTGTTGGATAAACGAACAGGACGCTGCCGAACTCGGTATCAACGACAACGACTGGGTGGAAGTGTACAATGACCACGGCGTGTATTGTACCCGTGCCGTAGTAAGCGCCCGTATTCCCAGAGGCGTATGTATTGTTTACCACGTACCCGAGCGCACAGTGGGCATACCCAAATCACAAGTCAGAGGAAATAAACGCGCAGGCGGCCACAACAGCTTTACGCGTATTCACCTCAAACCCAATTACCTGGCCGGCGGTTACGGCCAATTCTCTTTCCATTTTAACTATTGGGGCCCTATCGCGCCTAACCGCGATACGCATGTGATCGTAAAGAAAATGGAAAAACTGGTCTGGTAGCCCCCGTGCTATCTCATTTATTAACCTATTAGAACGAAATGTATCATGGACGTACGCGCACAAATATCAATGGTTTTCCACCTCGATAAATGTATCGGCTGCCATACCTGTTCTATCGCTTGCAAAAATATCTGGACCGACCGGAAAGGCGCCGAATATATGTGGTGGAATAACGTAGAAACCAAACCCGGCACCGGTTATCCAACCAAATGGGAAAATCAGGAGGTGTATAAAGGCGGCTGGGAGAAGCGCAACGGTACTATAGCGTTGAAAGGCGCCGGCAAGAAAAAGGGCTTGTTGAATATCTTCCACAACCCCAACCTGCCGGTTATCGACGATTATTACGAACCTTTCACCTACAAATACCTCGACCTCATTGAGTCGCCGGCTGCCGACGACCAGCCTACCGCCCGACCGGTGTCTTTGATCACCGGGAAGCCTATCGATATCAAGATGGGGCCCAACTGGGACGACGACCTCAGCGGCACGCCCGACTACGCGCGGCAAGACCCCAACCTCGAAAACCTCTCGCCCGCAGAGCAGGAGGCCATGTTCCAACTCGAACGAATGGCTTTCTTTTATCTGCCTCGAATTTGCAACCATTGCCTGAACCCCGCTTGCGTGGCCTCATGCCCTTCGGGCGCCATCTACAAGCGAGGCGAAGACGGCGTAGTGCTGATCAACCAGCAGGTGTGTCGAGCCTGGCGCATGTGCGTGACGGCCTGCCCTTACAAAAAATCGTATTACAACTGGCATACCGGCAAATCGGAGAAGTGCATATTGTGCTATCCTCGTATTGAAGCCGGCTATGCCCCGGCCTGTATGCATTCGTGCGTGGGGCGCATCCGCTACCTCGGCGTCGTCCTCTACGATGCCGACTTGATTGAAGGAGCCGCCTCGTCAGATACGGACAACCTGGTAGACAACCAACTCAATATGCTGCTCGACCCCTTCGATCCCCGGGTCATACAGGCAGCAAAAGAAAACGGTGTAGCCGATTCTACGATCAAGGCGGCGCAATATTCGCCCGTCTACAAATTCGTTAAGCAGTGGGGCCTGGCCCTGCCGCTACACCCCGAATTCAGAACGCTCCCCATGTTGTTCTACGTGCCGCCATTGTTGCCCGTAATGGCGTCATTGAGCGAACAAAATACGCGTCAGGGCGAAAAAATGGATCCGATAGCCAAGTTCTGGCCTGATAACTGGCTCTACGATACCAGTACCGAAGAGTTGTGGGGTACGATTGACCAGGCTCGCTTTCCGTTGAAATACATGGCCAACCTTTTTGCCGCCGGCGATGAAGCGAAGGTCAAAGCCGTTCTCAAAAAATTGATGGCCGTGCGCATTCACCGCCGCGGCGTCACGGTGGGCGATATCCCCCCCGAAAAAGTGGAACAGGCCATGCGCGAGGCCGGGCTCGACGCCGATACGGCTGAAGAAATTTACAAACTGACTTCTCTGGCCAAGTTTGACGAACGCTTCGTTATTCCGCCCGCTCACCGCGAGCAGGCCATCGAAATGCTGGAGTTTACCGGTGATACCAAAGGCAGCGTGGGGTTCGGCTTCAAAGAAAAGCCGCAGCGAGGGTTGTAATTTCAAATGATAAATAATATTGACGACATGAAATACGCCACCGTCCATTACGAATTGCTCGCCGACGTATATGCTTATCCGCAGGAAGACTATGCGCAAAAGGTATGGAGCGCCTGTAAATTGCTGGACGACTACCTGCCGGAGGCCGCCGGTCTGTTGCGTGTGTTTGCGGATTATATGTGCTCGCTTCCTACCCAGGCTCAACAGGAGTTGTTCGTCCGATCTTTTGAAGTACAGGCCGTTACGACGCTTGATTTGGGCTATGTACTTTTCGGCGACGACTACAAGCGCGGCGAATTGTTGGTGAACCTCAACCGGGAACACAGGGAGGCAGGTGTAAATTGCGGCAGCGAATTGGCCGATCACCTGGCCAATGTGCTGCGATTGCTGCCGAGAATTCAAGATGAAGAACTTCAGGAAGAGCTCGCCAGGCGAATTATAGCCGCAGCCCTAAGACGAATGATTAAGGGCTTCCATCCTGAACAAATTGAACTAAAAGATCGCTTTTATAAAAAAAATTACAAAACGATACTCGACCGTCCCGAAAACTACTATACCATTTATTCACAGGCTTTGGCAGCTCTATATGTACTATTACAGCATGACTTCGGCTTTGAAGAGCGGGAATCCCCGGAACAAACATCTGATTTTTTACATAACCTCAATTCCGAAGTAAAATTGGAACATGACTAAAGGAATTCAATAAATCGATTGCTCATGGATGCCTTTTTCAACACCCTCAACAATTTTTTTCTGATCGGATTGCCTTATATTGCTTTGGTCGTATTTCTGATCGGATCAATACGGCGTTATACCGACACCAAGTTCAAGTTCTCGTCTCTGTCTTCTCAATTTCTCGAGGGAAGACAACTCTTTTGGGGATCGGTACCCTTCCACATGGGTATGCTTTTTCTGGTTTTCGGGCATCTCACTGCCTTTTTGATACCCCGCGGCGTATTGTTGTGGAACGGCCATCCGGCCAGATTGATATTATTGGAGGTCACGGCCTTTATCTTCGGAATTGCGGTATTGATCGGATTGGTCAATTTGATATACCGAAGGATTACCAGCCCCCGAATTGCGGTAGTGACCAGCAAAATGGACTACGCGATTTTATCGCTGTTGCTTTTGCAAGTGATCACGGGATTGTGGGTAGCCTATAGTTTCCGTTGGGGCTCCTCCTGGTTTGCCTCCGTGCTAACGCCGTACCTATGGTCTATTTTTTCCTTACAGCCTGATATTACGGCGGTTGCAGCAATGCCGTGGGTTGTAAAACTGCATATTGTCGGAGCCTATAGCATCGTACTGCTTATCCCGTTTTCCAGGTTGGTGCACTTCCTGGTGGTTCCGCTCGATTACATTTGGCGCCCCTACCAGCAGGTAATATGGTATTGGCCACGTAAAGAGGTTCGCAAGGCCTGGACGCCCTGGTCGATCAAGCGACCTTTGAATAATTAATTATTTCATTATGCGGCGGCGATGTTGTGTTTAGCTGTTACCGATCAAGAGCTACTGACAGGCCAGGTGGTCAAGATCATTTTTGTATCTTTGCTTCTGTTTGGCACGGGGTACAACCTGCGGCAAACATTCAGGGCGGCCGGTGGGCAGCGGAGACTAACGCGGATTGGCCTGGCGTTGTTTTTTCTGCTCCTGGCTTTGCCTGTGGCGCGGTGGATATTGATAGAGGGGAGTATACTGCATGCCCCGGTGTATGTAACAGGAACCACAACGGGATACTGCCAGGCTTTTGCGAGGGGTAAAGCAATAACTTTTGAATACGAAGTAAAGGGGCGCACATATCGAAACTGTAATACTTATCATCCTATACCGGTAGACAGTATTATCGTGCCGGGCGGAAAATACTACGTGCGATTATCTCCAAAATACCAGGATAAAGGTAGGATGGATTTTCACAGAAAAGTAAATTAAATGCAGGAAGAAGCTACCATTCAGTCGCACAAAGCTCTGGTATTTAGTGCGATAGCATTTACAATCTCCTTTGCAGCCTGGATGCTAAACGGGGTCTTAGTCACGTATTTGGTTAATACAGGGGTATTTCGGTGGAATGCCGTCCAAACCGGATGGCTACTTGGCGTACCGGTATTGGTAGGCTCGGTTATGCGATTACCCGTTGGCGTTTTGACAGATAAATTTGGCGGAAAAATAGTCATAACCGGTATTTTGCTGTTGTCGGCAATACCGATGTTCTTCCTGTCAAAGGCTGATAATTACATCACCTTCTTGCTTTTGAGTTTTGGTTTCGGCCTGTCTGGCAGTTCTTTTGCCGCCGGAGTAGCCTATGTCTCGGCCTGGTATCCAAAGAAAATGCAAGGAACGGCCTTGGGTATTTTCGGCGCCGGCAATATGGGCGCAGCAATTACTACATTTTTTGCTCCTCGCATTTTATTGTCTCTCACGAAAAATGGAACTGAAATTGAGGCCTGGCGTTTATTGCCGCAACTGTATGCCGCAATACTTGTGGTAACGGCAATCCTGTTTTTCATGGGCGTCAAAAGTAAAATGTCAGATTCCAAGCAAACCCTGGCCCAGCGTATGGCGCCTCTGAAACAAGTAAGGGTTTGGCGTTTCGGACTGTATTACTTTTTCTCATTCGGCAGTTTTGTAGCCTTATCCCAATGGCTGATACCCTATTATGTGAATGTTTACTCGCTAAGTATTGTTTTCGCCGGCGCGATGGCTACAGCGTTCAGTTTGCCTTCCGGCATAGTGAGGATTATCGGAGGGTGGCTGGCCGACAAGGTAGGCGCGCGCATAGTGCTATTATGGGTATTCGGCGTATGCCTCGTTTGTTTGGTTTTCTTATATGTGCCTCGAATGGAAATTCAGGCGCCGGGACAAGGCATGATGGCGTCCAAGCCGGGTGAAGTTGTTTCAGTCACCGATGGGGAGATTGTAATTGGCGAGGATACTTATCAGATCCAAACAAACGAAGGTGAATCCACACAAGTGGGAATCCATTTTGGTATTGGAAATGAAAAGGAAGAATTCCTTCTGCTCCCCACTGCCTCCTTCAAACAAGTTCCGGTTGTAGAAGTCGGCGATAAAGTAAGCAAAGGCCAATTATTGGCCAAGGGCGTAACCCATATCTATTTTCAAGCTAATAAATGGATTTTTTCAGCTTTGATATTACTCATCGGCATCATGATGGGTTTTGGTAGTGCAGCTGTTTACAAACACATCTCCGATTATTACCCTACCAGTATTGGGGCGGTAGGTGGAATTGTGGGTATGCTGGGCGGTTTGGGCGGCTTTGTTAGTCCCATCATTTTCGGCTTGCTGCTTAAAGCTACCGGGGTATGGACCACCAGTTGGATATTCCTATCGATTATTGCACTTTTTTGTATCATATTCCAACGCCTTGCCATAAAGGCTGTTAAACAGAATAATGAAGCATCTGCTTGATGCCGGCAGCGAGTTGATCAAACAACTGTCACCTTCCTATTTTGCCATGGTGATGGCTACGGGCAGTGTGTCTACGGCGTCCTATTCACAGGGAATGCGCGAAATAGCCATTTATCTGTTTTATTTTAATATCGTCGTATATCTGATATTATGGGGAGTCACCTTGATGCGCCTGTGGTGGTACCCCGAAAATCTGAAGACTGATCTATTAAACCACGCCAAAGCTCCCGGCTTTTTTACCACAGTAGCAGCTACGTGTATCCTTGGCGTACAATTTATCATACTGCTCGATAATTTCCTGATTGCAACGTGTTTGTGGGTATTTGGCATACTATTGTGGTTGGCCATCACCTATACTATTTTCACCTCATTCACAATAAAAGAGAATAAGCCATCCTTATCGGAAGGTATCAACGGCGCCTGGTTACTGGCGGTTGTTTCCACCCAGGCCTTAGCTGTGCTCAGCGCCAAACTTTCTATGCATTTCGAGGACTATAAGCTCATTATTAATTTTTTTGCTTTTTCGATGTGGCTGTGGGGCGGCATGCAGTATATCTGGATGATTTCGCTTATCTTTTATCGGTATACTTTTTTTAAATTCTCCCCGGCTGACCTATCGCCTCCCTATTGGATCAACATGGGCGCCATGGCTATATCCACGTTGGCCGGCTCTCAGCTTATTATTAACACGCCGCACGCGCCATTTCTGTTTTCTACCCTTGCTTTTCTGAAGGGGTTCACTGTTTTTTATTGGGCTACCGGCAGTTGGTGGATACCGATGCTTTTTATTCTGGCATTCTGGCGACATGTTTATAAGCGCTTCCCATTCAAATACGACCCTTTGTACTGGGGGGCGGTTTTTCCGTTAGGAATGTATACCGCCTGTACGCATGAGATGGCAGGAGCTATGAATTTAGAGTTCCTGTTCCCTATTCCCGGAAATTTTATTTTCTTAGCGCAAATAGCGTGGTTGGCTGCCTTCACAGGGCTTATTCGTTCACTGGCTAAAAGTTTTTTTGTTAGCTCCGCTTGAGCTTGGTCGGGAAAACTACGCAGTGCAAAGGTATTGAGCGGCTTTCGAAAATCGGATCAAACTTACGAAGATGTTAAAGGAGCAACCATGCAAAAATGCTCAATTGCCGGCATCCTGATCTTGTCGGCGCTCGGCGCAACAGCCCAGCAAACAGGCGACTTTATGCACTCGTTTTCTCCGCAACTTATGGTCAGGGGCGAATACTTGCATGGCTATCAGGCCCTGGCCGAAAAGGACGCCGATCCCGGCGTCTATATCGCCCAGCGGGCCCGATTAACTTATAAACTATCGCACCCGCGCTTCGACATCGTTATCGCCCCGCAGGACGTCCGTATCTGGGGGGGCTCCCATCACCTTACACCCGATACCAGCGCCGGATTTAGCCTCGCCGAAGGTTACGGCACGCTGAAATTTGATAAACGCAATAAACTTAAAATCGGGCGGCAAATCATCCAATACGACGAGCACCGCATCATCGGCTCGCTCGACTGGGCGATGCAAAGCCGCCGCCATGACCTCTTGCTTTTTCAGCATGCCGGCGACTCCACCTTGTCTTTCGATATCGGCCTGGCCTGGAACCAGGACGGCGCCCGGCCGGCCTCAACGGTTTACCGGTTAAAAAATAATTATAAAACGCTCCAATTTCTCTGGATTTCGAAAAAATGGCCGAGCAGCGATCTCAGCGCTCTTTTTCTCAACAACGGGTTCCAATTTGACGACCGCACAACCGTATTCAATCAAACGCTGGGCGTTAACTTCAAATACCGCTTCGAAAAGCTGCGACTGCTTGCCTGGGCTTATTACCAAACGGGTAAAAATGCCGCTTCAAAAGACGAATTCGGCAATCCCCGCCAAATCCGCGGGGTCGACCTTGCCATTGCTATTCACTATCAACCCGCCGATTTTGTCAATTTCAGCTTGGGTGGGGAATTTCTTTCGGGAACCTCCCAGGACTCATCCCGGCGCGACGGCCTCAACGCCTTTAATCCCTTTTATGGCACCAACCACAGGTTTAACGGCTATATGGATTATTTTTTTGTGGGTAATCACCTCAATAACGTGGGGCTCATAGACGGGTATTTTAATGTCAATTTTCAGCATAAAAAACAAGACTTACAACTCAGTTTTCACTATTTTGCAGCAGCAGCCGACGTAAGCGACCCTGAAAGATCTTCCCCCGCCGGCTTCGTGGCTATGAAGCCGGGCTTAGGCCAGGAAGTTGATCTTACTTATATTTATCAAATTGCGGAAGGAGTAGGTTTGCAGGCCGGTTATAGCCAGTTTTTCGGCGCCGAAACGCTTCGTATTTTAAAAGGAGGTTCCGTAAAAGCCGTCAGCAATTGGGCATACCTTATGTTATTGATCAGACCTGGCATTAGCCGCCCCAAAACAGGTTTAAGCCCGTAAATGCCACAAATTTTGTCAGCAAAAAAAAATATCCCACATGTCCACTCCGAAAGATAAAATTCCCAAGCGCTTTACCCGGTTTATGGAAAAGTACCCCCAAATAGGGCAGGCTTATTCCGATCTGGGAGAGGCGGTGCACCAGGCTGGGCCTTTAGACGAAAAAACCCGCGCCCTGGTCAAAGTGGCGATCTCCGGCGGCGCCAAGCTGGAGGGCGGTTTCCACTCGCATGTGCGCAAAGCGATACAAGCAGGCGCCACCAAGGAGGAATTGCAACACGTGGCCTTGCTGGCGCTGCCTACGCTCGGTTTCCCTTCCATGATGGCCCTGCTATCATGGATTGACGATATTTTTAAAGAAGAAGAATAAAACTAACCCTCAATGCACGATTTTAATAAATTGAACGAAACGGACCCGCTCAAGCGGATGGTGGAGAAAGAGAGCACCCAGGAGGAATTTTCGCCGATGGACCCGCCTGAAGCCTTTAATCCGCCCAATTTGGATAAGGTGGAATACGCCGATATGCACCCTTATTTGCAGATGTTGATGGACGAGCATCGGGCTGCCGTCGAGGTATTGAATGCATTCGAGGCAGTACTACTCGATATCCGCCAGAATGGCGTGAGCCGCGAAGCCGATAAGCAACTGCGCGATTTTTTCGAATATTTCGACAACCATATAGTCGGGCATAACCGGAAAGAAGAAAAAGCGCTTTTTCCGCTGTTGCGCAGGCGGCTACTCGAAAGCGGCGAGCACGGCAGGGGCGCCGAGGCCGTCACGGGCGTAGATGTGCTCGAGGACGACCACGCCGAGGCGCTGCAATTGGCCGCAGTCGTTTTTAACTTTTTCGCATTGGCTTCAAGATTACCCGACGCCGCTTCGCGCGCCGTGGTTATGGATGCCGCGCTGGAACAGGGGAAATCGCTGGTAGAACTTCTCAAATTGCATATTTTCCGGGAGGACAATGTTGTTTTTGTGCAGGCCCACCGGCTCATCGACAAAACGGAGTTGGATGCGATGCTGCTCGAAAACCGGCAACTTCTTTTGTAAATGGTAACGGATGAGCCATGAATGAAGAAGCTACGCCACAACAAACGATAAATAACAGCCCGGATGAGGGAGCATCACACCCCCTCACTTCGCCAGTATGTTATGCCGACAGCTCGGAACTCCGCCCTGAGTACCAGATTGTTCAGCAGGATAATGCGGAAAGCAGGGAATAGTCCTACCCCTAACCAGCGGCTTATTTTAGTAATATGAATATTCTTATTACCGGCGCTAACGGCTACATCGGCCAGCGACTCGTGTCCGTGTTGCTCGAACAAGACCACCAGCTATACTGCCTGGTGCGCAACCGCAAGCGTTTTGAAGCGGAGCACACCCATCCCAGGATTCACATTATCGAAATTGACTTTCTGCATCCCCCAGCCGACGGGCAGGTATTGCCCCAACAACTCGACCTGGCTTTTTATCTTATCCATTCCATGAGCGGCAAGGGGGATTTTGTAGAAAAGGAAGCGCAGGCCGCCCGCAATTTTATCCGTCTGGTATCCCCCACAACCTGCCGCCAAATCATCTACCTCGGCGCAATCGTCAATGAAAAGGATTTATCCCAGCACCTGTTAAGCCGGTATAACGTAGAAAACATACTCCGGACGGGGCCCATACCCGTTACCGTACTTAGGGCGGGTATCATAGTGGGCTCGGGTAGCGCATCTTTTGAGATCATTCGCGACCTGGTTGAAAAAATACCTGTGTTAATCGCCCCGAGGTGGATCAATACGCTCTGCCAGCCTATCGGCGTGCGCAACGTAGTGCAATTTCTGGCGGGTATCATGTTGCGCGAGGATACCTATGGCAAGGATTACGATATCGGGGGGCCCGAGGTACTGAGCTACAAGCAGATGCTGCTGCAATTTGCCCAGGTAAGAAAACTGAGGCGCTACATAGGCTCGTTTTGGGCAATGACGCCCAGGCTTTCCACCTATTGGCTATACCTCATCACCTCCACGCCCTACCCTTTGGTGGTTAATCTGATAGGTAGCCTGAAAGTAAACGTCATTTGCCGGCCCAATACGCTTGCAGAAGACCTGGGCATCGAATTAATGACCTATAAAGAGGCGGTAGAACTGGCTTTTTTGCGTATCGAGCAACACATGGTCATAAGTAGCTGGAAAGACGCTTTCAGCTCGGTCGACACCAACCCCCACCTGATGGAATACATGGAGACTCCCCGATTTGGATGCTATAGGGATTTTAAACGGCGCGACGTGAGCGACAAAATTGAGCAGGTCATGGAGCGCGTCTGGAATATCGGGGGGCCGACCGGCTGGTATTACGGTACTTTTTTGTGGCAGATTCGAGGTTTCTTAGACCGAATTATAGGTGGCGTGGGGTTGCGGCGGGGGCGCACCAACCCCGACAAGATATATCCCGGCGATGCGCTCGACTTTTGGCGGGTTGTAATCGCTGATCGCGTAAAAGGACGGCTGTTGCTATATGCTGAAATGCGGGTGCCTGGCGAAGCCTGGCTGGAGTTTAAGCTCGTAAGAAGAGGAGAGCGCTGCGAATTACACCAGATTGCCACATTTCGTCCCCGCGGCCTTCTCGGGCGCTTGTATTGGTATAGCGTGATGCCCTTCCATTTTTTCGTTTTTGACGGCATGATCAGCCATATCGTTCGCATTCCTGCAGCAGGAAGTAATTAGAAAAAATAAAATTGTATATTCTTAATAATTTGGCGTCTTTTATTATTTGAAAACTCATTATTAGTGCTAATTTAGTAACCTGCTTTCGTTTTTAATTCATTAACTACTAAAAACCAAGTACTATGCCGACTATCGATCCAAAAAAATTTGTATCTCAACTGGAGTTGGCGCCAGTTGAAATATTAATGGACAGGGACTTATCTGTGAGCGGGCTTCAAGAAATGACGGATAATGAAGAAGAAGCGTATGTAAACCAAAAAAGCCTGGTTTCATTCGTATCTTCCGTCTCCGGTCAGAATAGAAAAGATGTGCTTAATTCCACCCTGCTGGCTCAGCGTGCCGCCGATAAGAAGTATCCCAATCCGGCAGATGTGAGAAAATGGTATGATATGTATATTCATGTATTGACCCAAATAGGTTGGGTCGTCGAAGAGAAAAATTTTGCAGACTTCGACTCAAGCAATGCAATTTTTGAAATGGAAAATGTAGTGATAGATATTCTGGCTACCCTGGTTGGCCAGAATTATATAGCCATCATTAAGAGTACGCTTGATGCTGTGAAAAGTTTGAGTGAGGACGACGGAAGAATCAAAATTTTTGAATCTAATTCTCACAATTTCAAAAAAGGGAATTTTCAAATCGGGTTGGTCAATGAAACCAACGGCGCCGTTTCCATGAATCTGGGAGCTTTTATGTTGGAATCGCAAGACGGGATTAAGAAAATATTATTTTTTAAAAGTGGAAAAGATAAGTCTGCGTTGAGCTATTATTCTATCCGTTGCACGCTAAATGACGATATGTACTCTCTTGTAAGAAAAGATATTTTGAAAAAACTCGGCCCGGCAACCTCGACCTTTATTGGTAGATTGGATATTTAACAACCTAACGCTAAAAGATGATACGCCTTTTGACGGGACCCGAAAAAGTTGCGCTTCGAGACGCTTTAATGGAGCATTACGACCCGTTTTCAATAAAAGAATTTACGGAAAAACGTCTCAATAAGCAGTTTTTTAATTACACTACGCTCTATGCGGTTTTTCAAGCCCAACTTTTAGAGTTTATTAACCAGTTTACCATGAAAGGCTGGCATGGTGAGCTCATAATTGCTTTTTTATCCGATTTTCCCGATCACAAGACCGTTCAGTCTCTGGCATTCGATTTGGGTATAAGCGCCCAATGTTATACTGAAAGCGAGCAACAACTGGTTGACTGCGGAGGCCTGCAGAACTTGCTTGATTCGACGCCTTTTCTCGATGTTTCCGTATTCCTGCAACAAATTTCGAAATTGGAACGATGCATATGCCGCGTAGAAATTACAATGAAAGACGATACGGAGAAATGGGGTACCGGCGTTTTGGTGGGCCCGGATCGGGTAATGTCAAATTATCACGTATTTGAAGATCTGATCACCTGCCCCCAATCGGTAAAAAGTGCCATATGCCGGTTTGACTATAATGCCTCTGCTGACGGAACGCAAATTTTTCCCGGGTATGCCATTGCGCTACACCCCGATCCGAAGAGACAAATCATCGCTTCAAGCCCCTATGCAGAGCTGGACGTCACTGGATCTCCAAGTCTTGATACGCCCTGGCCGATAGACAAACTTGATTATGCGCTGGTGCGCCTGGAACGAGAAATCGATCGAGAAGCTTATGGGCCGGCTTATGGTGGAATACCGGCCCCTAAAACGACAGAGAGTGAACGGGGTTATATAAAAGTGCCTGCTGAAAGACCCGCTTTTTTCAATGGCAGCCATTTGTTTATTATACAACATCCGGAAAAAGCGCCCAAAAAGGTCGCTTTCGGCTTTGGTAAAGTCGATGGGATGGATGCTGCCGGGCAGCGTGTGCGGTATCAGGTAAACACGCTCAAAGGTTCTTCGGGTTCGCCTTGCTTCAATGAGAAATTCGAATGGGTAGCGCTGCACAATATGGGCGACCCTTCATGGAACCCCCAATACAACCAAGGTGTCCCGGTTTATAGAATACTTGAAGATTTAAAGAAACAAAATTGCTCACTTCCTAATTAAATCGCTTATGCCGAAAATAAGCGCAAACTTATTATCTGAGCTAGATAAGGCAATAGCAAGCAGCTTTGCCGACGTTATAGCCCTGAGACAATTTGTAGATACTTTTGTTAAAGATAATACCGGGTTTAATTTCGATAGTAAGGTTCCTTTTAATTGTACTCTGGAGCAAGCGAGAAATAGTTATTTCAATTATCTGAATGATAACGGGCTGATACAGGTATTTCTTTTTCCTTATTTTCAAGAATATGCTAAAAATATACTTGTAGCGCAATTCAAAAATGCTTTTGAGTCAGAATGGGGCGCTTTGACGAGCGCTACCGAAGCTCTGAAGTTTAAAAAAGAATTGTTCTTCTGTAATTTTATTTCCAATAATAAACTACTATTTATCAATCGGGAAAATCTGAAGAAGTTCACCCATAAGTTGGTTAACCGACAGGAGAGCCCCTACTTGTTTATTAACGGCGAAAAGGGCGCCGGCAAGTCATATACGTATTTGTATCTGAGTCATATTGCAGAAATGACAAAATCTTTCAAGCTTGTTAAAATTGATTTTTCTGAAATCTTCAAAAAAGCGCAGGGTCAAATTAAATTAGTTGATATTGGAAAGGAAATCCAGGATAATGTACCGGAATTCAGAGATTTTGTTCGCAGTGAGTTAGGAAAAGATCGTCAATTAGATTTGAAAACAGATGCCAAGGAAGCTGACTTTAAATATACGGAACTCAAAAGCCTGCTTTGGAGTTTTATTTCCAAATCGACTGATATATACATGTTCTTTTTTGACCAATTCAATAACCCTTATGCAGGAGATGTCTCTGATTTTATCCGTGATTTTGTAAGGGGATTGCTTTATGGCCCAATAAAAAATTATTACATGGTGTTATCCGGATTTAACAACGAGGAAGAATTGGAAAAACTGGGATTTGAAGCTGTTCAAGCCGCCAAAATCGTGAAAGTCGGCTCTTTTAGCGATACGCAATTGACAGATTTCATCAATGCTTTGCATGATGAATTATCAGAGGAATATGAAATGGAAGTATCTGCTGATGATTTAATGACCGAGATAAGAAACAAGCACCCTTTTAATATTCCGGAATTATTTACTAATGAAGAACAATCCAACGTCACGATTATCGGAAGGGCGCTTCAAACCTGGTTGACTGATTTCAGAGAAAAGATAGAAGAAGCCGACTGATATGGAAAAGAAAAAAGTCACGCTTGAAATGCTGCGGGCTAGCCTGGAAAGAGTAGAACCTGAAATTACGACGCTACCGTATTTTCAACTTGCGGCTTTGTTGTTTCAGTTTGATTTGCCAGGATTTAAAGAACGACTTAGGCGATATTTTGAAGGCTATATTCTTTCGGCAAAAGATGAAGCGTTTTTACTGAATCATTGTACGGAGGCGCATTTGCCAGCCCATTTCACTTTAAAAGATGGAGATCGAAAAGCAGTACTAAAATGGCTTTTTGAGAACCGAAAAATCAAGAAATTGACTAACCTGGCAAAAGCCGATGCGGAATATCCGTTGGAGAAAATGTTGTTTGCATATATCAATGGAACAGCGCCTGAACTCAGTCGGCTGAACGTCGATGAGCTGTCTATTGTTTTTAAAATAGCTGATTGGCTGGATGGAACAGGTATTGAGATCCCCAATAAAAATGAAATATTATATTTTATCAAACGGGAGGAACTACTCTACCCGTTGCGATTGATCACTAGCGACTTTCAGGGGCGAAAGGATGTATTGGCATATATCAATAACTATGTTAATACAAAAAGTGTCACCCCTCCAGCCCCGCTACTCGTTTCCGGTATCGGCGGCATAGGGAAATCGGCGGTAATTTCAAAATTCATCCTCAATCTCTACGAACACGACAGAGAAGGGCGGATGCCTTTTGTATATATTGATTTCGACAAGCCGGGCTATTCTATTTCAGAACCCCTTAGCCTTGCATCTGAAGGACTGCGGCAATTGGCAATTCAATTCCCTAAACCGGAGATTTCTTCTATTTTTTCAGGTATAAGAAAAGATATCAATACCTATTTGGAAAAACCGAAAGGACCTATTACCAAATCATCGAGCGGTACGAGGGGTGTGTTTTATGATTCCGTTTCGAGAATTTATTTAAACCGATACCAATCGGAACTCAGTTATCTGAACAATCCTGTATTAGTTATCCTTGACTCGTTTGAGGAAGCCCAGTCTCGCGCCACCTATTCCGAATTGGATAATCTATTCAATTTTTTTGAAGAAATTGCGGCATTCATTCCGGGTATCCGGTTTATACTTGTCGGACGAGACGATCTGGTCAGTACTTATTTGAATGTTAAACGTTTCACACTTGGTGAATTTGACACGGAAGCGGCAAATGGGTTTTTGGCCTCGAAAGGTATTGAAGACAAAGAACTGCGTGAAAAAATGATTGGGCGATTAGGTGGGAATCCCCTTTCTTTAAAGCTAGCGGCAAATTATGTACTTAAGAATTTTAGGCCCGGCCGTGAGGAAAAACCCGATTTTGAAAAATTATTTGAAGGTATAGATAAAGAAAGAATACAGGAACAATTAGTACGCCGCAATCTTATCCATACCAAAACTGAAGAAGTCGGAAAAATTGCCTTCCCCGGTTTATTGGTGCGCAATATCACTCCCGAAGTAATACGACATATCCTCGCGGTTCCCTGTGGATTGGGCGATATATCTTCGCAGAAAGCTGATGAGATATTCAAAGCCCTGCAAGAAGAGTCTTTTCTGCTTACGTATGAAAATAACGCCTTGGTATTTCGTAGAGACCTGCGAATAGCTTTGTACAGTTTGATTATTAAAGAATATGGAGATAAAGCCCTGCTAATCCACGATCTGGCGGTCGCTTACTATGATAACAAACCGGCGCCTGCCGATAAAGCAGAGTGCCTGTATCACCGCTTGAAACGCGGCGATCCTGACGATATCATCGATACTGCGTACCAGCTTGAAATGCGCCCCTATCTCGAAAATGCATTGACGGAACTACCCCTTGACGCCCATATACGTCTGGCTTCCTTTATGGGGATCACTGTTAGCGACGACGTGATAAAAAAGGCAATGCTCCCCGAGTGGGAAATATATATGATTACCCAAATCACTAACGTTTTTGAGAATGGCGATGAAAGCGGTTTGCGTCACCAAAAACAGATGCTCGACCTTCGCCAAGATCGAATCGGCACTTCCTCTTTATTTCTCTATGAAGCCAGGTTGCACTTGAGACTGGCTGAATTTGAAAAGGTAAAGACAATACTGGATAATGCAGCCCAATATCATGAAGGAGAATTGCCTTTTGTGTTGCTTCTATCTCAGTTAGACGAATACAGCCTGGATTTTGATTCCGCACTGGAAACGCTCCGGCTGTATAGCTTCGGCTCCGGAGGAATGGAAACCCTGGGCGATAGCGTGGAGTACATCATTGCCCGCATGCGAAATGCCAAAAGAACCGGCTTGACTAAAGACGCAAACTATTTATTACCTGTCGCAAAACATATTGTTTACTTGCTGCAAAGCGTTGATTCGCCTGTTGCTAAACAAATTACTCCACTGATAAACGCCCTTCCGCAGCCCTACAAAGCAAGCGAAGTATTTGTCAAGCAGGATTTTGACAATAGCCCGAAACGCTTACTCGAATTATTTGGAGATTTAATCGCTGGTTTTTTAAATAAAACAGACTTTCGCGAATTGTATGCTCAAATACAGGCAGTCTGCCCCGATATGCAATCCCTTGAACAGAAGATGTTTAATAAGTATCGCCTCGCTATGAGAGATATCGCCGTCCCCGGGGTAGTTGATATTAGTATAAAAGATGTGATTTTGTACCTCGAGCAGGCAAGTGCCGGCGATATGGGATTAATTGCCGAGAGATTTCTGGATGCCCAAAAAAATAAAGGAGTAACTGATGCTGTGGAGCCCCAAAAACCAGATAAAGACCGCTTAATGAAATTAGTGGCGGAAAACCGAATTGAGGATGCGATTGAGTTATTGCGACAATCAGCTTCAGATGACTACCTAAACAATGACCTTATTCTCCTCGAAGCACAGTTCAATTCATTGAAACGCGATAACAGAATCGGCCTGTTAAATTATTCGGAATATAGCACCCAAAACGCGAGAATTGTAAATGCGTTGTTGTCTCTTATTAATAGCTGGAAGTCTTGATGAACGAAGTACATGAGTTGGTGTCGTTTGCCGTATGATAACCCATTGCATGCCTCCGCCGAACCTCTCTAAAGCTACTATTTGCCGTAGAATATTTATGCAAGCAGTAGAGTCTTTGAGGTGCAGTCCCAAAGAATAAGTAATGTTGCTTCAAATAAAATATGTCGGACGAATTTTGAAATAATTTATGTATTTTTGCATCATAAATTCAAATTTACATAAAAATGATTACCCGTCAACTCATGCCGCAAGTAGGCGAATTGATGAAATACTTTCCCATCGTGTATGTGGGAGGGCCGCGACAATCGGGTAAAACTACCCTGCTGCGGCATCTTCTGCCCAATTTGCCATATGCCAACTTAGAAAACCCCGACACGCAGTTGTTTGCCCAGCAAGACCCCCGTCGATTTTTGGCTTCTTTTCCTCAAGGCGCAATACTCGACGAAGCCCAGCGGGTACCACACCTTTTTTCTTACCTACAAGGTGTGGTAGATGGCAATCGCGATTTGCGTTTCGTCCTTTCCGGCTCGCAAAATTTCCTCATGATGGAAAAAATCACCCAATCACTCGCAGGTCGGGTGGGTATCCTTAACCTACTGCCTTTCAGTTGGAATGAATTGCCCGAGGAAATTCAACATACCCTTAGCAGCGAACAGTGGGCATTTCAGGGGGGGTATCCGGTCATTTACGACAAGTCGGCGCCACCCTCGCTCGTCTATCCGAATTACCTCGATACATATTTGCAGCGCGACGTGCGCCTGCTTCAAAATGTGGGCGACCTGGCGCAGTTCAACCGCTTTGTGCGACTATGTGCGGGGCGCGTCGGGCAATTGCTGAATCTCAGCACGCTGTCCAAAGACGCAGACGTATCGGTAAATACGGTAAAATCGTGGCTATCCATTTTGGAGGCATCTTACCTGGTTTATTTTCTTCAGCCTTATTTCAACAACTTTAATAAACGGCTCATCAAATCGCCCAAAATGTATTTCACCGATACAGGCTTGCTTTGTTATTTGCTGGGCATTACTTCGGCGGAGCAGCTAAGTACGCACTATTACTTTGGAAATATCATCGAAAATATGTTGTTGATGGAGCTCTACAAATCGCGCGTACACCAGGGTATAAGGCCCCAGTTTTGGTTTTGGCGCGACAGCAATGGCAATGAAGTGGATCTCCTCATCGAAGAAGACGGCGCACTGAAATCTGTCGAGTTCAAAGCCTCCCAAACCTTCAATACCCGCCTGTTTTCCGGCCTGGCCTGGTGGCAACAGACAAGCGGCGTTCCCCCTGACTATTGTGCCGTGATCTATTTGGGAGAACAGGAATTTGAAACGGCACACGGGCGGTTGCTTTATTGGAAGAATGCAAAAATGTGAATATGCAGAATTACCCGGCATGAAAAAGATAAAGAATACTACCCAAACCTGCGCCGCCTGCTGCCAGGGTCAGCGCCGGCAACTATTGCAGCAATTGTTTTGACTTCACTCAATGGCCGTGGATGCATGGTTGCAACTACTTTTCAACTTGTTCAGCTTGACGGTTGGCTAAATGGCGTAGCAGCGCATAGCCGATATGCACATTAAAGTATTTGTTAGGTCTCGCTTTTTATCTTTTTCAGTTCGATTATCATATTTCTATGAGATTCTTCTTTTGCATTTTTAGCCCAATATTCAATGAGTCCATTAATTTCTTTGTCAGTAGAATCTAAGTGGTAAAATAATGCAGTCGCATTAATTCTATGTAATTCTTCAAAGTTCCCTTCAATTTCCTCTCCTCTAATTGAATAAATTTCGTTCCCTTCTTTATCAATTGATAAAACGGCTCCATCAAGCAATGGAGACCGATTTTCTATTCCTTTGCCTCTGGCAATTGACTTAATAAACTCAAGTTTACTTTTAACGCTTTCAGGATAATTCTTTACTAAGGTTCTTAAAATATGTAATCCGTCAATTGGGTCGTCATTTGAGTATTCGTCAAAAATATTGAGTATGATTTTAGGTATTTCCTGATTGTCTGAAATTCGTGAAAGCGATTCTATCGAAGGAAAAACCGCTTCATATCTAAAGTAATTTATTTCTTCTCCAATATCTTTCAATATTTCATCTGTTTGAATTCCCTCATCGGCTAATCTACATAAAATGTTTATTGCTTTGTATTGCGTCCAATCATAAACTCCAAATCCGATAGAATACAATGTCGGAATTGCTTTCTCTTTGTAATTATATAAAATTTCAAATACTGAATCTTGACAAACACTCATCCATACTCCTAACAATCCATATTTAGCAGTTTTGCTTTTTAAACTTTTAGGTTCAGGTGGATTATTATGAAAATACCTTGGAAGTTCTTTTGCCTTTTCAAATTCCAATTTAGATGCTACTCTTTTTGCAGCAGCTTTAAATTCGATTTCATCTTCAAACTCCTTCGCTACTTCAATAAGAAAACTCTCCAATATTAAATCTCTTTTCTGACTCTTTACTTGAGAATCATCTCTTTTAGAAGATGTATTTGATTTATCCGCTTTTTTAATTAACCCCAATGCTCGAAGTATTTTATTTAGCATTTTTATTTTTTCTAATCAGACCTAACGGCTGCACTCACGCATATCGCCGCCTGCGTTGGCTTTGCAGGTTAGTCGTTGGCGGCGGTTGGCGTTGAGTGCATTGTTCACAGCATTTTTATTACACGATGTTTAACCGCATCGTCATTCCCCAGCACGGTACTTCACGGTTTTGCCCACTTGCGCCTCAGCAAGAAAATCAACAACCCTATCACGAGGCCCAAAAGCAATCCTAATAGTATCCATTTCCATCTCGACGACGGTGGCTCGCAGGGCGACGGAATTGTATCGCTGACCGCGTCGGCAAGTACGCACTGGTGGAGGGCGTAAGTCGCTGCGAAACCGGGATTGCCAGTTACCATCACATCATAGACGCAGTTTGCGTATTCGCCACCAGTTACACCTAAGCATATTACTTTCGCGAGATTTTCGGCGATGGGCTCCGAGGGTGTAGTTCCTGGGATATTGCAAGGTGGGTTCTCCGAGGGCCAGCTCCGATTCGTAAAAGTGCTGGTCGATGTGCCGGATGCATAGTCAAAGAGACTGTTAGCGCCGGTTACCCTCCAAGCGTCCGCAAATTTTTGATTAAGGTCCACATAGCGGTCGTGAGAACTATTAGGCTGAGGGCCCATTGAACTGCCGTCCGGAAGTGCAGGCAACCATGTACCTGGTACAATGGCACCCGCGATCCCAAGCCCTTGGTCGCTAGCGGGCGCGATGCTCAAGTTGAGGTACCATTTCCGCTGTTCAGCCCACCAGCCAGGCATGACAAATAAAGAGGACCCGTCCGGAAAGTCGATTCGCAGCCCTCCGGGTGCGCTTGTTCTCGTGATGCGACCGTGGTTGCCAAAGTCGATACCTCGTCCGCCTGGGTCTGTCAGCGCTCCATCAACGCGGAGCTGAAGGGCGCCAATGCCGAGCTGAAGAACGTTGGCATCGGGATCACTACTACTTAGGTCCGGCTGGTACGTCACTCGATGGGCCCCTACTCTCATGGCAACAGCCGTATTGATACTGACGCATGTGGCTCCCTTTGTTGCTACGGGCGTGTGGCGGACTTGGATTTCCAAACCGTTAGTTTGACGCAACAATATGAACTCGCCAGCGGCCTGAAAATCATAGCGAACCCCGTTAACAGTAGTGATGTGGGGGTCACCACTTGACGTCGGGTTATATTCAATTTGGTAAGATCCAGAACCCATTCTTGAGTCAGCAACTAATATTTCATAGGTTCCTGCACTCAATAATTGGGTGCCAGTTTTGGGGTAACTTCCAGTAACGTTTGAGGATAAAATAATGTCAGTTTTGGTTGTACCGACGGTCTTTCTCAATATAAATTGAACTCCGCAAGGCTCCGCTGGGGAACCTGGGGCAGGGCCTTGGTAATAGGCAGTCCAGTGGACATATTTATCTGTCCCCTGAATAACAAAACTTCCCGGAGTAGATGAAAAGCGGCAAAATTTTGATGCTGATGCTATATTCGAGTACGGGCAGTTAGGTCCCGGGCAGTGATGTGCCGCACTTAAGCCGGGCCATAGAAGAGCTACGGCCAGTAGCAAGGTGTAATTAATGTAATATTTTAACCTAATTACCAACTCGAATTGGGTAAAGGTCACTAGGCGGTCAGTTTCTCCGAATTGACGGCCGGTTTTGGAATAATAATCAAATTTTACCATTGTTTTTGATTTAAATTTGAATTATGCCTATTCTATTCGGTTTTCAGCTTCCCCGTTTTTTGATTTTATAGCACTAGATAATGCTTATATTATTTCTTCTTCGATTGCTGTGAACTGTGGCATGGACGACGTGCCGCCTTCCCTGGTCATTTCTTAGCCATGAGGCGGCATGTACGACCATGCGGAGTTAGCGGCTTTTCTGTTTTACGCCGCCTGCTTGGCTATTCAAGTGATTTTTG
>Ga0209573_1001115_pt1 | contig 44520 bp, 27 predicted proteins | sample TNRBio252014_DNA_FD_185870 | JGI IMG/M metagenome (GOLD analysis project Ga0209573, IMG submission 185870) | Wastewater treatment Type I Accumulibacter community from EBPR Bioreactor in Madison, WI, USA - TNR Reactor_6/25/2014_ DNA (SPAdes)... | ecosystem: Engineered > Bioreactor > EBPR >...
GAGAGAGCTCGTTCATGGAGTGGAAGGACCGGCGGGATCGTAGGAGATCGGATCGGGAGGTTCAAGCGCAAGGTCGGCGAATGGCAGTCCAGGAAACACCGCATCACCCGCCGGAGCATTCCGCCACGAAGAGCCGCGTGAATTCCCCGTCGCTGACATTATAGTAGATCCGTTTTCCGTCGGCGCTGAAGACCGGATGGGGGTCGTTGCGACGCCACGACTTCGCTCCCTTCGTTTGGTCGAAGCGGTGGATCAGCGTCCAATGGACTCCGCGCAGATCACCCACCTGGATGGCCCATTCCCCCGCGGGACCGCCGAGCGATTCGGTCATGCCGTCGCTGACCATGAGCGTTCCGCCGGGATTCACCGAGGGATGCGAGCCGCGGAGGGACGGGATCTCTTTGAGCTTTTGATAGGGTGCCGCCGGATCGACGGAGTCGAAGACCACGTTGCCCATCTCGAGGATGCGCCTCGAATCGGGAAACCAGGCCGGATGCCCCCATTTCGCGCGGAACCATTCCACCTTCCCGGTCACCAGATCCGCCGCGACGATCCCTTGTCGATGGCTCGCGTTTTTGGAACGGTAGTCATCACCCCCATTGCCTGCGGCGAGCTTGAAGAAGACCCGCTTTGAGTCGGGACTGAGCACGGGGAAAAAGATCGAAATCGGCTTTCCGGAGAATTCCTTCGCGATCCACTCGCGATGTTTCTCTTCAACCGCGGCGGCGGTGATGGCGGTGCGGGTTTCACCGGTCGCGGCATCCCAAAGATACAGATCGCGATCGGATCCCGGATTCCAATGGCGGCTGTAAACCGGCAGGAGATTTGACGATGGTTGACCGAAGCCGATCTGGCGGTCTTCGGCAACGACGGTCCTCTCGAGGGTCTCCACGTCAGCGGCGACGACGCGCCAACGACCGTCGACCACCTCGTGCCAAGCCACGAGCCGTCCGCCTGCGAGCCATTGCTGGCAGGCGACGCGATGCGCGTCCTCCGCCACAATGCCCGAGGCAATCACCTTCTCCGCTCCCGTGGTCCGGTCGAGGACGATGATGTCACCGGTTTCCCCGCGCGCATCGGTCGAGGCGAAAAAGAGCACTTGCTTTCCATCCGGACTCTCGGGATTGGCCGTGTAGTAGCTGTGGATCGTGTGTCGTCCCGCCACCTCGGAGACGGGATGGTTCACGACGTCCTTGTTCCACGGGGCCAATGGCTCGTCGGCGGGGAGATCCGGCGACGCGGCGCAACAGAGAAACACGACGGCGAAATGAACGGGCGAGGAGAACATCTTCATCTCCGCAAGTCTGCCGATCCCAGCCCCCCGCGTCAATCCCGACTGTATTGCGAGGCCACTGCGACGGCATCGGGTGGATCGAGCGCCTCCCCACACAAGTCGATTTCTCCCGGCATTGGCCGCAGAAGGCCTCCGCCCACACCGGCACCTAAGTCGGCGCAGGCGCCCGATCATCAGCGTGTTCGATCTCCTGATCTTAGTTCCTTACCACTGCCAGTTCTTCGAGCTCCCAAAAGCCGGACCGGGAAACCGAGTCCACCGGCAACACTGCCGCGATCCATTCCGAGCGGTCATCGTAGAGCCAGGTGAAGGAGTAGGCGCCCTTCAGAACCTTCGCAACGGCATCCAGCGCCTGCCATTTCCCGGCATCGTCCATCTTCGCCAGAAACACCCGGCCATCAGCCCGGATTCCGCCGAAACGGCGATTTTCGGCAAACACCTGTCGTGGATTTCGTCCCAGTTCATTCGTGACGTCCCCGGTGAAAACGCCCCAACTCATCACCTCGCCGGACCGTGTTCCGCCGACCGAGTGGGCGTGGATCTTCACCACACCCTCGGCGCGGCTTTGTTCGCGCGGAGCCCCGTTGGCGATTTCGATCACGGTGCCATCGGTCTTCAAGACCGTCGAAAAGGCCGCACCCGAAAACCCGACCTGGCTCACGTTTGCCATGCCGTTCATCACTCCCGCCGTGGGGACGTTGAACCGCGGGCCGAGGACAGCGAGACTGCCATCGCGCCGCACGACCGAGAGCACCCCGGAACTCGCCGCGATGTGGGTGATGCCGTTCTCCGACTTGAGCCGCGATGCCAGGTCGGCGTCGTCCGTCGCGCTGCTGACGAGGGTGCCGTCGGCATTCAGACCCACCAGGGGCAGCAGGTGATCCTGGACGCATAGGGTCGCTGACCCGGGGACGATCTCGGGAGTTCCTCCGTCGCCCCGCCAATGCACCAGCGATCCATCGGCGCGAACGACGCCGATGTTGGGGAAGACCGACCTGCCGATGAAGACGACATCCTGAAAGTCGGCCGCAGCGACGCTTTCGAAGACGGGATGACGGATCCCACCCGCCGCCAAGGGCACGATCACGAGACGGGCCGGCCCGGTCGGAACCGCCTCGGGCGTGGACACCGGCAATGGATTCGGGGCCGGGGAAGCGCTTGAGGGCGTCACGGTCATTCCCGGAGCCGCCGCTACCGCCGGGGTCGTTCCACCGGGCACGAGTTTCTTCATTTCCGGACCCTCGCGAAAGGTCTTCACCGCGACGGCGTCATCCACCCGTCCCTGCTTCGTCAAATCGCTCAGGAGCGTGCGCAGCCCCTTGTCGAACTCCGCGGCCATGCCGCTGACGAGGCTTGCCTTTTCCGCCTCGCTCTTGGCGAGGTATTCCCCATAGGTCTCCACGAGTTCGCGGGCCTTGAAACGCCGGTATTCCGCCACGCCGGGAAACGGCTCCCCCTTCTGCACCCGTTCCGTCTCCTTTCGCAGTTCCAACACCGTCTCGAGATCTCCCTCGGCCGATGCCTTCTGCAAAGCCTGACCCAGCGCGTTCAGATAACTCTTGTCCACCTGGGCCCGACGGGCGGCAAAAGGCTCGTCGATCTCCCGCTTCCTCGTTTCAAGGAATTTCGCGGCCAATTCATTGAGCTCCTTTGGGGAAGCCGGAAGATCCTGCGCATGGATCTTCGGCACGGCGAACCACGCGACCAAGAAGCCGACAAGCAGGACCCGGGGCGAAGCGAATTTCATCGTCATCAATCGATTGAAATGGGTTGGATCCGGTGTGTCAATCCTCGAGAGACGGTCGAAACGGCGGCATCGATCCTCGTCACCCTTCGATTGAATGAGAACAGCCACGCCGATAGACGCGCGCGGCATGCCTCACTGAGGGACCGGGAGACGCCCGAGGGGAAAGACCGCCCGACACCGGCGGTGCCGCCAATGAAGCACGACGTGATCGAGATTCTCCAGCGCGATCGGCATGCTGACGGCACGAAGGTCCGTCTTGTGGGTGGAGAAATAGCGCACCTCAGACTGCCCCGCTTTCGAAACGAACTCCGAATAGATGAAATAGAGCCAGGCGGGATCGGAGGCGAAAAGGGCCATCGTCGTGGATTCCACCCGAAGTCTCTCCTGCCGGTTGAAACTCGTTGCGAAAGGTCCCTTTTGAGAGCGAGCGGCCCCCTCAGAGAACGGCTCCAAAAAAACCACCTCGGTGAAGAAATCACCAAAATCGCCCCGGGCCCCCACCCGAGGATCCAGCCTGACGCGGCGATCCCCCCAGGCCAGGTCGACCGTCATGAGGAAGTTTTCGAACGAGGCACCGGGCACGTTCACCGTCAGAAAATGACGCGGCTTTTCCGCCTCTCCCAGGAAGGGATCGGCCGGGACGATGGGCTCGCCGGCACCCGGCACAAAGATCTGGCCACCTCGCGCGACGAACCCTTTCCGGACTCCTTCGAATCCCCCCACCAGTTCGAGCCGCAGGGAGTCAGGCTTCGCTTGAAGGGACCAACGCTCCAGATCCACGCCGTGGGCAGCGGCGATCTCCGCCACCTCCTTTCGCTCCACCTCCTTTCCGTTTCCGACAAACCAGCTCGTCTTGAGCTCTCCTTGCATCGACCGTCGTGTCACCGATCCGAACCAGATTCGGAAAGCGCCGCCCGGCTCGTCCCGGCTGGCCTTCAACGGCACGGAAAAATCCCGTCGCGCCGCGACCCGATCCCATGGCAAAGGACGCTGAACATGCCCCTCGTAGTCCTCCCTTCCCGAAACGTAGAGGTGATAGTCGCCCCTCTCGTCCTGCTCGATCACCACCTCTCTGGGGCTGACGAATCGATCGAAGGACCACACCGGGCTCGTCTCCGGCACAAGGGGATCCCGCGCACCCCACCAAGCCGCTCCCAAGGCCAACAGGAGAATCGCTGCCGCTGCGATCGCTGTAGATCTACTGGATTTCGTCATCACACCAGTCGCCTGTACACCCTCGGTCCTTCGACCGACTCGGCTTCCCCTGAAGCCTACACAGAAAATCGAAAGCGGAATGCAAAAAAGTTCTTCCCGCGGAATGAGGGAAATCTTCTCGGTGGATTGCCGAAAGGCCGCTGACCGACCTCGTCCAATCGTCGGGAAATCCATCGGTGTTTGCTCTCCAACATCACCCTTTCCATCCCCATCCTACACCTTCTCGACCCTTCGCTCCGTTCCGCCATCGTCCCTCACGATGTGGCGGTGCATCTCGAGCGTGAGCAGATTGATGCGTTCACTCAGTTGATTCGTGAGTTCGGTGAGCCGGGTGTTTTGCTCCAGCAGTTCGTAGAGCTGGGTCGCCTGGGCGGCCGCGAGGCGCTGCCGGTCCTCACTGGCGCGGGCGAGGTCTTCGCGATGGAGGGAGTCCGCTTCGGCGTGGGCCTTGTCGCGGTCCGCCTGCCTCGTTTGCGCCAGCAGGATCAGCGGCGCCGCGTAGGCCGCCTGGAGGCTGAAGGCGAGATTGAGGAGGATGAAGGGATAGACGTCAAAATCGACCAGACCGGCCGCATTCAGACCGATCCAGATTCCCACCACCACGGTCTGTGAGATCAGAAACACCGGAGTGCCAAAGAAACGGGCGAAAGCTTCGGCCTTCAGGGCAAACCAGTCATTTCCGAAAACCCGGGCCAAATGCACATGGGGAAGATGGAAGCGAAGGTGATCGAGGGCGGGCTCCACCCTCAGGGCGGGCGTTTGCAGCGAGGGATCGGGATTCATGGGCGAGGACGTCGTGGTTCCCTGCCAAATGGACCGGTCCGGGATCGCCGGCAAGGGGAAAGGCGAGAGACGGAAGACAACCCGCCGCCCCCTCACGGCGCCGCATCGACCAACTCCGCGATCTCGGAATGCGTGAGCGCTTCGGTTCGATCGGCGTGTTGTTCACGCCGGGCCGCGACCTGCCCGGCGGCGACGACATCCTCATGACCACCGAACTGGTCGCGGATCCAGGTCATCACCGCGGCGAGACTGCGGTCGTCGTACGAAGAGGTAAGGGAGAATGCGTGGCATGGGGCGGGAGAAGGATCCGGCAGGGAAACGTCTCACTCGGCGGGTTCGATGCCTCCTCACAAGGAGAAAGGTCCGGATGCGGATTCCGGGAGGCACGGTCCCGGAAATTCCGCTTCGAGAATCATTTCACCTGAATCGTCGTGACACTTGCATCCCGCGACGCTCGGTCCCCCGTCGATACCAAAGAGGCGGTGAAGGCCTTTTTCGCCTTCTTCCCTCGACGGACGGCTGGGCTTACCCTCATCTGGATATCGTCACTTGCCCCGGCATCGACCGCACTCAATCGATAGCCCGTGGTAACGACATTCGCGGTGACGTTTCCTTTCGCACCAGTGTAGACCACCTTGAAATTCCGATCCCCTTTTCCGCCGACGAAGGTAAGGTCATCGTTCAAGAGACCGTCATTCTCAAGACGGTAGACCCAGTTCACCGGACGTCCCTTCTTGGACAAGCTTACCGAATTCAACATGCCATACTGGTTGTCGCCCTGCAGTGCCGCGGCACTCCCACCGTGGAGAAGATCGGGGAGGTAACCGGGGGCGGAAAGCCGAACCCCTTCCTCGCCCTCCGTGAGCCCCCCAAGGACGGCTCCATTCTCGCCGCGGACGAAGTAAAAGTAGTTCGAGTCGATCTCGGCGGTCGCATCCAGGAAACGAAGATCCTCCGTGAGAGCAAGGAAGACGGCACTTTCGATGTCGTTGGTGGCACTCCGGAAGATCGAATAGGAGTTGGCCCCCACAACCCCCTCCCACGAAAGCAGGACGCCGTCATTCCGGTGGTAGCTGACCGAAAATCCCGTGACGGCCGCCAGTCGCGCATATCCCGGCACGGGACTGGACGCGATGCTGTCGCCCGCGGAGTTTTTCGAATTGACCCGGTAATAATAGAGCTGCCCGGGCAAAACCAGGTTGTCGGAATAGCTCCTCAACGTGGTCGTGGCAAGGAAGCTGCCGATGTTGTCCGGCGAATTGCTGCGATAGATATTGTAAGAGGTCGCGTTCGGCCCGGCATTCCAGTTCAGCACCACGCGATTGGTGTGGTCGCCGAGCGTGGCACTGACGATGTCCGGAGGCAGGGGGAGCGGCATGGTGGTACTCCCGTTGTTCCATTGGCTGAAACCGCTGGTTCCGTTCGCTGTGGTGACCTGGACCGCGTAGTAATAGACCACTCCGCGATCGAGAGTCCTGTCTTCGAAAGAAGTTCCCGTCACGGTGCCGATTGAAACGCTTCCCGCACCGTTCGGAAACTGGTTCCGGAATACCTCGTAGGAAAGGGCACCCGTCACGGCGGCCCAATTCACCACCACCTTGTCGCCGTATAGACCGTCGCTCGCCTGAACTCCCGTGGGGGCGGGCTGAGGCAAGGTCGTGGCAGTCAGGACCACCGAAGGCTGCGAGTCCGGTTCGTCGTCTCCCTTGGCGATGATTCGAAGGAGGTAGGTTTGATTCGGGGTGAGACCGCCAAGCACGGTCGAGGTGACCGCTCCGGTGATGGACTTCAACACCTCCCATCCTCCCGGAAGACTCACTTCAATCCGATACCCGGTCGCTCGCGAACTCGCTCCCCAGCTTACTTGCAACGAAGTATCAGTGCTGGAGATCAACTGGAACGTGGAAGGTGGCAGCAAAGAAGCGGCGGTGTTCGGCGAGACGATCGCCGAGGCGGGCGAGCTGCCGACAGCATTGACCGCGAAGACCCGGTAGCTGTATTGACTCGAGGGAGTCAGATTTCCGTCCACGTAGGTCACGATGTTCGGTCCCACGGAGCCGATCGCCTCCCACGATCCGGTTCCCTGACGCCGCTCGATCAGAAACCCGGTCTCGAGATTGTCGTTGTCCAACCAGTTGAGCGTCAGACGATTCGATTTGATATTCGTCACCGGCGACATCGTGGGCGCGCCAGGGACAACGGGAACGGTAGCAGCCAGATCAAAACCCATGACCCTGACATTATCGAGAGCGACGGTGGCGTCTCCGTCGCTGGAATCAATCAAACTGTACCGAATCGAGGAGATGTCCCCACTGGTAATCGAGATGGTCCGGCTCACAAAGGGTCCGCCGTCCACCGAGAAATAGGCGAGCTTTGCCTGGACATCGACGAGGAACCTCAGTTGGAACGCCTGTCCTGGTGTGAAATTTCCCACTGAGCCGGTGGAAAGCTGAATCGAACCGTTCGGCAGGAAATCGAGCCAATTCGCCGTGCTTGCGTCAATGAACATCGTGAAGCCATCGCTCACCTCCGGTCCCTCACCGGAGATCTGCAGGTCCATTGATGCGGCGTAGATGTCATTCCCCTTGTTCAACGAGAGCATGATCTGCTCGTAGTGATTCGAACTCTCTCCCGATTGAAAGACAAGGGGGCGATTGGTGAGCTCGCCATGGCTCGCCGCGACGATGGGAGAACCGAACGGAACGGACGAAGGTCCTGTCGGGGCCCCCATCGCAGTCCGTTGCCCGACGACGTGGGGATCGGAATCCCAGTTCATGTCGAAGTGCGTGCTGAGATCGCTCGAGGAGTTCGGCTGGATCGGGAAGTCGAGGTCGTAGCCACCTCCGGCGCTGGCTTGATTTCTGACCGTGATGTTGTCGAGATAAACGATGGCGTCGGCGCCACCTTCCCGGTCGAGCAGCGAAAACAGGATCTCATTGATATCGCTGGTGATGTAGATGGGACCAGAGAGCTTCTGCTCTCCGTCGATCGTGATCACCCACGTCTTCGCGACGGTATCCACCTCGATTTTCACCTGATACCATTTGTCGTGAACATAGGTCCCGAGCGTCCCGGATAGGGCGGGCGGCGTCGGATGGGTTGGCGAACTCTGGAAGTATCGGACACCCTGATTGGTGTTGGGTTGGAAATAGAGTGACTGCTCCGCATTGTCGCGCATCGACGTTTTGAACAGTTCACCCACGGCAAGGGGACTCGCGACGAGATTATCGAGGTAGAGGTCGTACTCCAACACGTAGTTGGAAACGTTCCGGTCCAGATTCAAGCGGATGCCCTCGGACGACATGACCCCGGAAGTCAGAGGGGCATTGAATTTCAGAACCTTGCTCCCTCCGAAGTTCACCACCTCAGGAGTACCGTCGACAATCTGGGAAGGAGAGTCCGTGCCCCCGATCGCCGGGGCCTGCCCCACCACGTGTTTCGCCTCTTCAAAGGTGATCTCAAAGAAGGTCGTCTGCGGCGGTGTTGCAGCGGCATTGGTCGTCGCGACCAACTGCGGGGAAGGCAGGGAATCTCCGGCGGCGTTGTAGGCCCGGGCGCGGAAGGTGTAGCTCGTCTGACTCGCCAGCCCCGTGATCTGAGTCGAAGACGTGCTCTGTCCGCTGATCGTTTTCACGACCACCCAGGTGGACGGTGCCTGAAGCTGCTCGATCTTGTATCCGGAGGCACCCGAGACGGTCGTCCAACCCAGCGTCAAGCTGTTCTCGGTTCCGCCGAGTTTACTCAGAGTCGCGGGCGCGATCGGGACGCTGAGCGCATCCGTCGAGGCCACCAGTGTCGCCGACGGCACGGAATTCCCCGCGCTGTTGGACGCCCGCATCCGGAATGAGTAGGACGTACCAATTTGCAGCCCGGAAATCGTTGCGCTCGAGACGGATCCGCCCGCGACCGAGGACACCTGGACCCAGGTCGACGGAGCACTCTCCCTTTCGATCACGTATCCCGTCGCACCCATCACCGGATTCCATGCGATCGATATCGAACTCGTCGTGCTGGACGTCTTCGTCAATCCGGTGGGAGCAGGCGGCGCCGCAACCGGGTTGGAGTCGATCAGGTCGAGGTTGGAATCAAAGAGACGGAAGACGGGAACCTCCGCTTCAAGAGAGATCGCGAGAAGCCGGTTGTCACTCAGAGGCAGAAGGCGGTTCGCAACGCCATTGAAGAGGACGTAGTCGACGACCCCGTAATTGGCCGAGTACCTCTCCACCAGAGACTGGCTGTTGTAATTGCGGATCGTGGCGAAATTCCCGTCCGTCGTCCAGTTGCCATCGACAAAGGCGGTGGGAAGATTATTCGCCGCGCGAGCCAGGGTGGTGCCGTTGAATACTTCGCCCGATCCGAGGACCACGACACTTCCGTCTCCTGCAATCCGGATCGGAGGCACGGTCCCGACTCCTCCGTGATAGGGCGAGTCCACGTCCTCTCCCAGAATCCCCTGCGCACTGATGGGGGTTTGAATGAGATCGTTCGGACTGCTTCCATCCCGGAAATGGTAAACCTTTGAATTGACGGGGCTCCATTCAAAGACTCTTGAGTCAGTACGCCATTCTTCCGATGAGAGCAGGGCACCGGAACTGGAGATGACGTAGTGTGATTCCCAAGCTCCGGAAGCATCGACCGCAAACAGGAAATCTCCGGCGGCAGTCATTCCCAGAACGCTGCTCGGCAAGTTGTAGAAGGGCGCGTCCACCGGGGAGGCCGCATTCAGGTCCATCATTCGGATCTCGCCGCTCGGCAGACCGGTGTAGATGCGGTTCAGCGACGGGGAATAGGTGGCAAAAGTGGGATTTTTCACCAGAGGAATGGTGCCGGCATAGGATTGCGTCGCGGGATCCCACCGGAAAATGCTCTGGTGGGTTTTGCTGAACAGGAGAATGAGTCCGTCATTTCCCTGAAAAACCGCATCGGGAGTGTAGCGCGCTCCCTTGGGATCGACGGCAGGACCGGGCGTTGCCGGATTCAGCGCGCTGAGCTGGGTGGCAATGGTTGAGGTTCCCGAGGCTGAAAGCGCGTTGGGGTAGAAAGCAATGATCCTGTCCCCCTTGACACCGATCGTGTAGCAGGTCTGCGCCAGCGACACCGTGCCTGTTTCCAGGAGCCCGTTGGAATATGCCGAGAGCTGGTTGCCACGGAGAACAATCGGAAGCGAGTTCTCGTAGAATTGAATGTCATTGAGACTCCCTGCGAGCGATCCGATGTAGGCGAGGGACGATGCCTGATAAAGGGTGCCGGAGTTGTCCACGACTCTCCCGCCCCCCGGGAAAAGGAAGGTCTTCACCGCTGACGGATAGGATCCGTGATGCGGGCTGTCCACCCATGATTCAAAGGTGCCGTCGGCGTTGTAGGGCAATCTCAGGACGTCCGAGGGAGAAGATGACTTCGTTCTCCCGTAGATCGTGCGGATTCCCGGATCGATCGAGAACCCGCCCGCCGAATAATATCCGACCGATTCATCCGCCGCCAGAGAGTTGTCGGATTTCCTGATGCTCAGAAAACTGCTGCTGTATGAGATGAGAATGTAGGTGGTGTCTGAAATGATGTCTGAGATGTTCGCACTCGTATTCCGCAAGTGGGTTTCACCGCCGCCGTTGCGGTTGTATCTCCGCAGAGTCTTGTCAAAACCGAGGTAGAGTCCATCATCGTCCACCCAACCGGCAGTCATGCTCGATCCCAGGGGCGGAGTGGGGGTGATCGCCGACATCCACGTCTCCGAGGCAAGATTGTAGCGTTCGATCTTGTTGGAACCGTTGAAAAAGAAGAAATGCACGATCCCTCCGCTTTCGACGGCCTTCCAGGGTGATTGGGCGACCGCGAGACACCCGGAAAGAAGAACAAAAGTACAGAAGATTGAGAGGATCTTCCAAGGGGCACGGTTTTCGGGGAATCTCGTGAGAAAAGTGGCGGCGAATGCGTGAGCAATGGCAGAAGTCGCTTTAAAGCCCGAATGGGCCCAGGTTTTCACATTCGCGGAAAAGATTTAGTTTTTCATCCCCTCACCTCCCTTCCTTCAGAGGGCCCCGGGTCGGAGGGGACTCGAAGGAGCCAAGGGCGGTCAGGACCATCGCGGCCAAGAATCGCCCGATTTGGGGTTGAGAGTCAACCATTTCCTCCCAAAAATCGGCATCGCGTCCGCCGAATCGCCGCGCCAGTCGAGAGCCGGATCGTGGTGTCCGCGGGAACACCCGGCCACCACCACTCTCCACATGACAGCCGTGGGCCCGTTTCGGACAAAGTGCGGTCGCTCAATTTCCGGCCAGAGGGGCTTCGGTTGCCTGGCGGTCGCTACCTCATCCGATTCAAGTCCGGCGGCGGCGTTACCGTGGCCAGCACCACCGACCACGCCGGCGGCGTGCAGACCGATCTCTTTTTTCAAAATTGTGTTGGAAGAATTGCCGGAACCGGTCCTAATTTTGCGGCGCGTCAGTCCGGCAGCGTCTCACCGCGGAAATGGCGGCGGGGCGATGGGTGGGAGGTTCAAGGCATCCGGATTTCGATCGCACCCCATTCCGCTTCATGAATCGTCAGATTTCTCTTCTGCTACCTTCTCTCGGATTGCTGACAGCCGTGATCACCGCAGCTTGTTCAACGGTCGTGCCTGAAACGGGTCGAAAGCAGTTCAATATCCTCGATCCTTCAAAGGAGGCGGCACGCGGGTTTTCCGAGTTTCAAAAGATGAAACAAAAGCTGAGGATCTCCACGGATCCACAGCAGAATGCCCAGGTCCAGCGGGTAGGAGAGCGCCTCTCCAAGGTAATGCCGGTGCCTCATGCAAGCTGGGAATTTGTCGTGTTCGAAGATCCTTCTCCGAACGCCTTTGCCTTGCCCGGCGGCAAAGTCGGCATTCATACAGGCCTCTTCCAAGTGGCGGAATCCGATTCCGGCATGTCTGCGGTGATCGGCCACGAGGTCGCGCATGTGATCGCCCGGCACTCCAGTGAACGCTTTTCGCAAAATGCCGCCGTCGGCGCGGCGGTGACGGGGGCGAGCTACATGGCGGGATTGCCGATTGGTCCCCTCGGTGCCGGAGCGCTGTTGATGACACGGAAGTGGTCGCGCGAGCAGGAACTCGAGGCCGACAAGATGGGGGCTCTTTTCATGGCCCGCGCCGGATATGACCCACGCGAGTCGATCGCCCTGTGGGAACGATTTGCCGATTGGAAACTCAAGTTCCAAAACGAAACGACCCCCACCTTCATCAGCACCCACCCGCTCGACGAGACCCGCATCCACGACCTGCAGGCCTACATGCCGACGGCCCTTGCCGAATTCCGTCGGTGAGGCGCTCCTTCTCCGACTTGGATCGGCCATTCCGACCCAATCTTTCTTCGGAGAGCGAGAGGAAGTCTCGATCCCGTCGCTGAAACGCCAAATCCAGACGCACGGCCCTCAGCCCCCCTCTTCTGTCGCCGGCTCGGTAGCGAGGCAATCCTCGCCGCGGAGTTCCACATCGATGGTGACATGCTGGAAATCACGGGGATCCAACAAGGCGCGGATCTGCCGTTTCATTTCCAGGATTTCCTCCCGCGTGGCATCCGGCTGCATCACGACGTGTGAGGTGAGGACGTGGCTCTCGCCATCCAGCGACCAGACGTGGACGTCGTGCAGGCTTTCCACCTTGGGGATGGCTTTCACCTGTGATTCGAAATCCCCGGCATCAAACGACTCCGGAGCCGTCTGGAGGAAGACCTTGATGACGGCCCGCAGGTTGCGGCCCACGTTCCAGAGCACGAAGAGAGAGATCCCGAGGGAAAGGATCGGATCGATGATCGGGACATCCCAGAACGTCATGATGCCGGCACCGATCAAGACCGCCCCCCAGCCGAGGGTGTCTTCCAGCAGATGCCAGCTGACGACTTTTTCCGAGAGCGAGGTTCCCTTGCGGACGCGCAGCACCGCCGCGCCGTTGACGATGATGCCGATGACGGCCAGCACCGTCATGCCCGGGGCGTTGACCGGCTCGGGAGCCATCAGCCGACCGATGGCATTCCAGAGGATCCACCCGAGGCCGATGATCAGGAACAGACCGGTGATGAGGCCGCCGAGGAGACGGTAACGTTTGTATCCATAGGTGTGACGCGCGGTCCGGCCGCGCCCCGAGACCCGCTCGAAATACCACGCGAGACCGAGCGAGGCGGTGTCTCCTGCGTCGTGCAGAGCATCGCTGAGGATGGCGATGCTGTTGGTCAGCACACCGCCGACGATCTCGATGAGCGTGAAGCCGAAGTTGAGGAAGAAGGCGACCTTGAGATTGCCTTCGCTGCCGTGACTGTGGCTGTGACCGTGGTGGTCGTGAGGAGAAGGAGGCATGGAAAGAAAGAGGAAGCGTGGAGGTTCCCCGGCAGAGCCTCCGCTCACAACGACCATGGCACGAAATCCAACCGTTTTCGCCCCTTTTCGTCCCGTCACGATGATGGAATCCGCTCGTTCAGATCGTGAGCGGGCAACGAGCCTCCTTCATTCCACCGCCTCTTTCAGCCTTACCGTCGCCTTCCGCACACAGAAAGCGTCCGCGCCCGAGAATACCAGGTGCATCGTCAGACCATCCGCACTCATCCACTTCGCGGGAAAGTCTCCGTGCTCACCTGGACCAAAATCCCATTCGTTCGTGAAATAGGCTGTCGTCCAGGGCCCCCACGGCTCCGGCGCATCGTAGATCGCAAACCCGCCCGTGAAACGCGTATCGCCCCGATCCTTCGCTCCCGCGGGCAACGGAATCTGCTGCCACCACAGGTAGCGCTTGAGGGCCGGGTTGAGGGTCATCGCCGACCGCAGACAGCCGTCACGGTGCTGAAACACCCCTCCCCGCTTCGCCATGTCATGCGTCCACACCGGTTTCCCGTCCGGGCCCGGTTTCTCGTAGAACTCCCACGCACCCTTTCCCGTCACCTTAACCTTTGAAGCGCGCATCAGAATGAAACGGTCCGCCGGCACATCCGCTTTCGGGCCATCATGGGAATACGCATACACAAATTCATCCCGCGCCCCCTGATAACCTTTTCCGAAATTCACGAACCCGACCAGGCCGAACTCCGGAAATCTCCAGTCCGCGAACTTCCATGTCCTCGCCTGATCATTCGACCACGCGAGTTGCGCTTCGCCACCCTTCTTGTCCGCGTGCCCGAACCACAGATACAGCACGTCGCCCAGAGACAGCATCCCCCATCCCTTCAATCCTGCACGTCCCTGTCCCGATTGCTCCGCCGTGGAGCGGATGTTCACCCCCTTGAAATTCTCCGGTCCGCCCGTGACCTTCGCAAACCCGCAGCTCAGCTTCTCTTCCACCTTCGGCGAAAATCCCGTGCCGTCGCCCCACGTCGTGTAGATCGCGTCATCCTGCGCCCAGGTCACCGGCCAGTTGTCACCATCACGCGCCTGTATCGCGATGGTGTCCGTGGGCACCCATTCGATCGCCTGGATGACCGGGCTGGCGGGATACGGAGCCACTCGAACCGGCTCCGCCGCGCCTGGCGATCCGAAGCTCCATGCCAGCAGACACGTCATCGCCGCCCCGACCAATCTCGGTGTCACACGTTTTATCATCGCTTCGCGATTCTCCGCAGTCGCTCAAGGGAGAAGGAATTGTTTTGAAGAATTTCCTTTTTCATTCCCCCCATCTCACCTCTCGCCGTGTGTGCAAACTGTCGCGTTCCACCCCGAAAGCCGGAGGCCCCGCAGTTTCGCACCATGGGGCCTCGTGGGAAAAAGGAAAATCGCCTCAGCGACGCCGGACGAGAGTCACCGTCTTGGTGGTCGTCGCCCCCGTGTCGGAGGTGGCCACCACGCGGACCTTGAGAGTCTTTTTCTTCGCGGGGAATTTCACCCTCGACTTCCACTTCGCGATGCCAATGGCCGGTTTGCCATTCACCGTGACGCGAACCGTGTTGGCGGAGGAAGTCCCCTTCAACAACACCGTTTTGGAATTGGGGCCGACGGCCACCTTCTTCTTTACATTCAGACTGACGATCGCGGATGGGAGAAGCAGCCGCACGTTGTCGAGGCGGCTCAATTCGTCGGCAGTCGACCAGTCGCCATCGATGTAGAGCGCGTCGAGATCCGCCAGCACCTCCTGCATTTCCTCCGCCGTAGGCTCGGCCCCCGTCTCGTAGTCGCCGATCTTCCAGCCGGCTGGCAGCAGCCGGATGTTGAAGGGCGTGAACGTTGTCTGTGGCCACTGCGAGGGATAAAAAAGTGATTTGTTCGCCCCGATCAAAATGACCGCCGGAAACGACGCGTCACCGCTATTCAAGGTCGTGGACATGTCGTAGGTAATGCGACCTCCGTAGTAGGTGGATTTGTCTCCGAGAAACTTTGCCGGAGCAGCGAAGTGGAACCAGATCGAGCTCGGGTCAAACTCCGAGATGTGCCCGCCGGGATTGCCGTCGGTGGCGGAGTAATCGACAGCATAGGAGTTCATGATGGGCGGGGGATCTCCGAGCGCGTTGGGCAGATCCACGATGATCCAGCCCTCCGCATCCACTTCGAAATCAGATAGGACATCGGCATGAAGGACGGAGGGAGCCGCCAGCGCGAGAAGGAGAGCGGCGCCGCAGGACGAAGCGCCTCTGGCGAAGCGTGGAAGGATGGTTTTGGTCGATTTCATTGGAGGAGGAGGGGGTGGATGATGAAAGGCAGGCATCCGGAAAGGAAACCCGCCATGAAAAACTATCCGAAACCGATGGCAGCGTCGATGGTCGAATGCCCTTCAGCAGCTTCCGCCGTATAATAGCGAATCGAACTCAACCAACCTCGTGTGGTCGACCTAGCGCCGCGGCGATATGGGAAATCGGTCGCCTCCCCCGTGAAGCTCACTGACTCCCATTTTGCATCTTTCGGGTCGCGTTAAGCAATTTGCAAAATCGGCGTTCGATCGGGATGCGATGCCCCAGTGATCTCGATTGCCCCAAGCCATTGGGACACAGTCGTTTGTCAAAAAGCGCCCTCGGTTGGCACATTCGTCGCATTTTCGAGAGGGGCTGTCCCTCGCCGTGGACCCGTCGTCCGCAACTGAGAGGGAGCAAAACACCCCGACACAGAAACACCATGAAAACACACCTCCCACCCATATTGAAAACCATCCTCGCGGCGCTCGTTTGCGCCCTCTTCACCGGATATTCTCCGGCGCAAAACCAAAACCAAAACCAAAACCAATCTCCGAGCCAAGCCCAGGACCGGACCTCAAGCAGCAACCAGACTCAACCCCGAACTCAGGACCAGACCCAGCGTCAGGGCATGACCAATGAGTCACTGGCCCAAGCCATTCAGGAAAAGCTGAAGTGGGACTCCAGCGTCTCCGGCAATGACATCGAGGTCAAAGTCGAGGACGGCACGGTCACGCTCCAAGGTGAAGTCTCCAGCTATGACCAGATGCGCCGTGCCGCGATGGTGGCGCGCTCGCGCAGCGGCGTACGCCAGGTGATCAACAGCCTCACCGTCTCCGCCAGCGACATGAGCGACGATGAGATCCGCACCCAGGTGCAGGGAGCCTTGGAGGACGACTCCAGCCTCGCCGGCGCCGGGATCAAATCTCAGGTGTCCGATGGCAAGGTGACCCTCATCGGCGAAGCCGAGAACTATGCGCAAGTCTCGCGCGCCGAGCGAACCATCGGCGATCTGGCCGGCGTCCGGGTGATCGACAACCAAATCACCGTGTCGTCGACCACGAAAAGGACCGACGACGAAATCCGCCAAGCCGTCGAACGGCGTTTCCAAAACGATGCATGGCTCGATGACAGCGGGATCGACGTCGCCGTCAATGATGGCACCGTGCGACTCTCCGGAACGGTCGGGAGCGCGGTTCTGATGGAGCGTGCCCGCGATCAAGCCCAACGCTGGGCCACGAACGTCGATACCACGGATCTGAAGGTTTCCTGGCAAGGCACCCGTGAACAGGGCACCAACGGCCGGAACAATCAGGCCAACCAGACCAATACCTCGCCGGGCGACGACCGCGAACCGCAGACCGGAACCCTGGCGAGAAGCGACGAGGAAATCCGGGAGGCGATCCGCGAAAGCATCTCCGAAGACGGGCGCATCGCTGCGGACGATCTCAAGATCGAGGTCGAAAACGGCCAGGTGACCCTGTCAGGTCAGGTGCGCAACCGTCTTGACAAGACCGAAGCCGCCCGCCAGACACGCGGCATTTCCGGCGTGGCCAGCGTGACCAACAACATCGAGATCTCGAGCAATACCACCGCCAATGCCAGCGGACTGCAGGATCGCGTCTCCCGTGCGCTGAAGCGGAATTCGGAACTCCGGGATGACGAAATTCGATGCAGAATCGAGGCTGGCACCGCCACCCTGATGGGCTCCGTCGATTCCACCTACGAGAAAAACAAGGCCGAATCGATCGTGTCCGGCTTCGACAGCGTCCGCGAGGTGGACAATCAGCTCAAGGTCGCCGACGACGCGATCACCGGATTCACCTACTACGAATACTACGGCTTCCCCGACTACAGTTACAGCTACGAGAGCGAACGCGACGCCGGCCTCACCGACGAGGATTTGAAGGAGAGCGTCGAGAACGAGTTCTTCTGGAGCTGGTCGGTTGATGGAAGCAACATCGACGTCCGCGTGGACAACGGAACCGTCACCCTGATCGGTGAAGTCGACGACTTCGCCGAAAAACAAGCCGCCGCGCAAAACGCGCGCGAGGCCGGTGCGGTGAAAGTCAAAAACAACCTCATCATCGCCGAAAACTGAACTACGTCGCGCGAAGCGCACCCAGGCGTTCCCGGGAGACCGGGAGCGCCTTTCCGCTTGTCACCGCACGTCATCCTCTCCGGAAATTGGTAGCCCGTGAAGAGCGTGACGGTTTCGTCGTGAGGAGCGTACCAAGTCTTCACCCGTCATTACTCTCATCAGATCCGGCTCGCCGCCCCCCGTCTCCCATAGCCGCTTGCAACCCGGGGTGAAGTGAGCTTGCTTGTCACATGCCTGCTCCCGACTCGCCCGCGCCCGAAACCTCGACGCGAGACGGGGCGGGACGCTTCGGGGACTTCGCCCGAAAAACCGCCCTCGTGACCACCGTCGTCCTGGGTCTCTGGTTGATGGGTGCCGCGGTGCAGGTGCTGCTCATTCTCTTTCTCGCGATCCTCTTCGCGGTCTTCCTCCGCAGCATCAGCGGATGGCTCGCTCGGCACACGCCGCTCTCCGGGCGATGGGCCGTGGTCGTCGCCTTCGTCGGATGGATGGGCCTCCTCTCCGGCATCATCGCGGTCACCGCGCCCAGCATGGGTAAACAATTCGAGGAACTGTCGAAAACCCTTCCGGAATCCTTCGAGCGCCTGCGGAGCGAGGCGATGCGCTACGAATGGGGCCGCCAGGCGGCGGACGCCGCCGATGAGGCCAAGGACCTGATGCCGGATCCGGCGATGATGATGCGTCAGGTGGCCGGGATTTTTTCGAGCACCTTCGGTGCGCTGAGTGTCGCCCTCCTCATCCTCTTCTTCGGGATCTGTCTGGCTCTCGAACCGGAAACCTACCGGCGCGGGCTTCTCCACCTCGTGCCTCCGCGCCGCAGGGATCGGGTGGCCGGAGTTCTGGATGAAGTCGGGACCGTGCTCGCGCGCTGGCTGCTCTCGGTCCTCATGTCCATGTCCATCGTCGGCGTGCTCACGGGCATCGGCCTCTGGCTGCTGGGCATTCCGCTGGTCTTCCTGCTCGCCTTCCTCGCCTTCCTCCTTTGTTTCATCCCCAACCTCGGGCCTTTTCTCGCGGCCGCTCCCGCCGTGCTCATCGCCTTCAGCCTCTCGCCGGAAAAAGCGCTGCATGTGGCCCTGCTTTACCTGGGGATCCAGACCGTCGAAAGCTTTTTCATCACTCCCTTGATCCAACGCAAGACGGTCTTGCTGCCGCCCGCCTTGACCGGTGCGGCCCAACTCGTGCTCGGGCTTTTCACCGGGCTGCCGGGGATCATCGTCGCCGCCCCCTTGACCGCCACCACCATGGTCCTGGTGCGGCGCTTCTACGTCGAGGACACGCTCGGCGATGAGACGGTTGAGGCTGACGAGGGCGGTTAACCGGATTTTGAATTGCTTCGCTCCTCGATCGTCGCGACCTGCCCGACACCGGGCCCCACCCCGGCCGGGACAACTCAAGCGATCTCGGGCAGCCCATCCAAGAGCTTGTCGAGTTTGATGGGATAGTCACGCACCCGCACGCCGGTGGCGTTGTAGATGGCATTCGCGACGGCGGCGGCGGCACCGCAGATGCCCAATTCGCCGACTCCCTTGGCTTTCATGGGCGACGAGATCGGGTCGGTCTCATCGAGGAAAACGACTTCCTGGTGGGGGATGTCGGCATGCACGGGCACTTCGTATCCGGCGAGGTCGTGATTCACAAAATATCCCCTCTTTTTGTCGACGGACAGTTCCTCCATCAATGCGGCACCCACCGCCATGGTCATGGCGCCGATGACCTGTGAACGCGCCGTCTTGGGATTCAGGATCCGACCCGATGCACACACCGCCAGCATTCTTCGCACGCGGGTCTCGCCGGTGTACGCATCGACGCCGACTTCCACGAAATGCGCGCCGAAAGTGGATTGCTGGAATTTTTTATCGAGATCTCCATACTCGATGAAATCCTCGGCGACGAGGCCCTCCTCCCCGGCGACTTCGCCCAAGAGCATGGCCCGGCCGTCGGCACGGATCTCGCCCTCGGCGAAGACGACATCTTCGGCCGAGAACCCCGCGCGTTCCGCGATCATTCCACGCAGCTTCACGCACGCCGCATAGACACCCGCGGTCGAATTGTTGCCGCCCCATTGACCACCCGAGCCGCAGGAAACCGGGAAGTTTGAATCGCCCAGTTTTACCTCGACACGATCCAAAGGGACTCCCAACATCTCGGCCGCTGTCTGTGCGATGATGGTGTAGCTGCCGGTGCCGATGTCGGTCATGTCAGTCTCGACGGTCACGATTCCCTCACGGTCGAGACGGACGCGGGCCGCGGATTTGGTGAGTAGATTGTTCCGGAACGCGGAGGCCACGCCCATCCCGATGAGCCAACGTCCCTCCCTCACCTGGCCGGGTTTCGCACTGCGTTTTTCCCAGCCGAAGAGACGCGCTCCGTCCTTGAGGCATTTGACCAACTGCCGTTGCGAAAAAGGTGGATTGGGATGGTGTTTCTCCTTGGATTTCTCTGACGCTTCCTCTTTTCCGGGTGGCGGCGGCGGGTTGTCAGGGACGACCTGGGTGTCGTTCAGGATGCGGAATTCCACGGGATCCATGCCCAGTTTTTCGGCCATCTCATCCATCGCGATTTCGAGGGCGGCCAGGCCCGGTGCCTCGCCGGGGGCGCGCATCGCGTTGGCTTCCGGGAGGTCCAGCACCGCGAGTCGGTTTTCGGTCACGCGATGTTCGCCCGCATACAGGGCGCGGGTCTGGAGGGCGCCGGTTTCGGGCTCGCCGCCGGGAAGATCGCCCGACCAGCATTGGTGCCCGATGGCCGTGATTTTCCCCTCCTTCGTCGCCCCGATGCGGATTCGCTGGATCGTCGCGGCGCGGTGAGTGGTATTGTTCGGCATGATGGCCCGCTGCAAAGTCACTTTGACCGGTCGGCCGGCGGCCCTCGCCCCAAGCGCCGCCATGAGGGCATCCGCTCGCAGGAAGAGTTTCCCTCCGAATCCGCCTCCGACGTAGGGTGAGATCAGCCGCACCTTTTCCTTGGGAATGCCCAGCGTTTTTGCCATGTCTCCGGCACCCCAGGCCACCATTTGATTGGAGGTCCAGAACGTGAGTTGATCGCCCTGCCACTCCGCGAGGGTGGCATGCGGCTCCATCATGCAGTGGGATTCGTTGGCGGTGCGGTAGGTGGCATCCAGTTGCACCGGAGCTTCGGGAAAAGCGGTGTCAAACTCGCCGACCTTGCTGGACGGAGCCCCGCCGCCCCCGATTTTCTTGGCCACGGGAGCGTCCTCTTTCACCGCCGCGAGATCGAAGCTCCCCTTGGCGCTTTCGTAGTTCACCTCCACCAGACTCGCTGCCGCCCGGGCCTGTTCGAAAGTCTCCGCCACGACCACGGCCACGGCCTGGTGGTAATGTTGAATCTCGGGTCCTCCGAGGAGCTTGGCGGTATTGAAGTCCCCCTTTGCCAGCTCTCCCGCATTCTCCGCCGTGACGACGGCGAGCACACCCGGCGCCTTCTTCGCCGCATCCACGTCCATCGACCGAATGCGCCCCTTGGCGATCGCCGACGCCACGATGTAGCCGTAGGCCGGATCGGCGGCCACGTCGTGCCGCTCGTAGGCATAGGGGGCCGTGCCCGTGGTTTTGAGGGGACCGTCGATGCGGTCCACGGGTTTCCCGACGACCTTCAATTGGTCGATGGGATTGGTCTGGGCGGGAGTGTCGAATTTCATGATTCAGGCTCCTTTGGCTTCCGCGAGCACCGAGGCGAGAGTGCGCTCCACGAGTTTGAGTTTGAAAGCGTTGTCCGGGGTCGTTTGGGCACCTGCGAGCAATTTCGCCACGACCGCCCGGGCTCCCTGCGGCATTGCGGCTTCTGCCTCTTCCACCCGCCACGGCCGGTGCGCGACGCCTCCGAGAGCGACGCGGCCCGATCCATCCTCATGCACGATGGCGGCGACGGAGATCAGCGCGAAAGCATAGGACGAGCGGTCCCGCACCTTCCGATAGAGATGGATGCCACCGACGGGTTTCGGCAAGACCACGGACGTGATCAGCTCGCCCGGGACGAGGACCGTCTCGACGTCGGGGGTGTCGCCGGGCAGACGATGGAATTCCGCGATCGGAATCTGCCGCGTCGTGCCATCGGGACGAACCGTTTCGATCGTGGCATCGAGCACGCGCAGGGCCACCGCCATGTCACTGGGATGGGTGGCGATGCAGGCCTCGCTCACCCCCATCACGGCATGCTGCCGGCTGACCCCGTCGATGGCCGAGCAGCCGCTGCCGGGAGCGCGTTTGTTGCAGGCTTGATTCGTGTCGTAGAAATAGGGACATCGCGTGCGCTGCAGCAGATTTCCCCCCGTCGTCGCCATGTTGCGCAATTGACCGGACGCTCCGGCGACGAGGGCTCGCGTGAGGACGCCATGGTCGCGCCGCACCCGTTCATCGGCGGCGAGATCCGTGTTGCTGACCAGCGCCCCGATTCGCAGCCCGCCTTCCTCCGTCGATTCGATCGTGTCGAGCTGGAGCCCGTTCACATCGATCAGATGCACCGGGATCTCGATCTCCAGCTTCATCAAATCGAGCAGATTCGTACCGCCCGCGACAAAGCGTGAACCGGGATGGCGCGCCGCCGCGGCCGCGGCCCCGGCGGGTGTGGAGGCGCGTTCGTAGGTGAAAGGTTTCATGCGACACCTCCCGCCACTTCGGTGATCGCCTCGGCGATGTTGGAGTAGGCACCGCACCGGCAGAGATTGCCGCTCATCCGCTCGCGGAGCTCGGCCTGTGTGAGCATCGGTGCCACCGTGAGATCCTCCGTCACGTGACTGGGGATCCCCGCCTCGATTTCCTCGAGCATGGCCACCGCGGAACAGATCTGACCGGGCGTGCAATACCCGCACTGGTAGCCATCGCATTTCACAAAGGACGACTGCATCGGATGCAGGTCCTCCGGCGTTCCCAGCCCCTCGATCGTGGTGATCTCGTCCCCCTCGTGCATCACCGCGAGGGTCAGGCAGGAGTTGATGCGGCGACCACCGGCGATCACAGTGCAGGCTCCGCACTGGCCCTGATCGCATCCCTTTTTCGTGCCCGTCAGTTTCAGGTGCTCACGGAGGGCATCGAGGAGGGAGGTGCGGGTATCGATTTCCAAGTTCACCGTCTTGCCGTTCACCGTCAGCGACACCTTCGTCATCACCGGCTCGAGCGAATGCGCGGCAACATCCCTTGTCTGACCTTCGGCATCTCCGACCAAGCCCGTCATGGCAGCACCGGCGGCACCCGTGATGAGAAATTTTCGTCGGGTGAAATCACCGGATGAAGCGGGATCTGGGGGAGAGGGATCATTCATTCAGGTAGGGGTTGTAGATTTCCGCGCTGGCGGCGGCGCGCCGGAGATCGGCCGGAGTGTCCACATCCAGCGCCGCCGCCTGAAAATCGATCGAGCCCACGTTGGGTTCGCGGGCGATGAGGGCTTTGGCACCCTTTTGGCCTTTCATCGAAAGGAGTTCCCCGAACTTCTCCGACCCAAACCAGGCCGGTGCTCCGAGATGACAGGCGTAGCGACTCGCCACGATGGATCTGCCGACGGACGCCTCCACCAGTGCCCGCAGATGCGAGGCGTTCACCCCAGGCTGATCCGCCAGGAGAACGATCACGCCGTTCAGGGGCGTGTCGGACCAGGGGAGAAGTCCCGCCGTGATCGAACTGGACATGCCTCGCCGCCAGTCGCGATTCACGACGATCGTCACCTCCAAATCCTCCAAGAGGTCACGGCACGGCTGTACCACCGCCCCCAGCACCACATTGACGGGCCCCAGGCCTGCTTTCAGGGCGGTCTCCGCCGCACGACGGAGGAGCGTTTTGCCCGCGAGTTCGGCAAGCTGCTTCGGCGTGCCGAAGCGGCTCGACGCACCCGCCGCGAGAAGGATGATCCCCGTCATGCGCGCACCTCCCTTCCATGGATCGGACCGTGTTTTTCCTTGAGAAATCCGCCATTCCGACCCGAGAGAACCGCGGCCGCCTCCGCCACGATTGAAAAGGCAATCTCCTCGGGCGACTCGCTCCCGGTATCGAGCCCTGCAGGGGCGTGGATCGTGTCGAGCCAGTCGGGAGGCAGCGTCGAACCGTAGCGATCCACCAGCAAAGACAGCAATTCCCGGTGTCGGCGTTTCGCCCCGAGCAGACCCAGATACGGCAGGCCCAGCGGCCCCAGACGGGAGAGAGCGGCGAGGTCTCGTCCCACCTTGTGAGTCATCACCACGGCAGCCGTCGCCGGGTCAGGGACGAAGTCGTCCGGCAATTCATCCGGATGCGGATACCCGTGGAAACTCCATCCCAGACCTTCCGCAAACGACTTCATCGGTGCAACCTCCGGACCACAACCGATCACGACAAGGCGTCGCAGGGGCGGCAGCGATTGGACAAAAGCACCATCGGATTCCGGGGGAGAGGTAGGGTCCGGCCATAGATCCGACGATCCGCCGGTAGCATACGGCACCACCACCCGGCACGCTTCGCGGCGAGAGACCTTCATGGCCATCTTTGTCAAAAAATTCCCCCCGTATTCCGCCGCGGGAATCCTTTCCAGATAGATCGACAGCCTGCCGTCACATCCGAAGAGTTTTCGCGTGTCGTAGGAGACCAGCCTCGGTGCCCCCCGGCCGATCACCTCCCCGCCCTGTATCGCGATTTCATTCTCCAGACAGCCCGCGGTCAGAAAGCCGATCGTGTAGCCGTCCGGATGTACCAGCAGCCGCGCCCCCGGCTGGCGATAGCTCGACCCTTCCGTCTTCACCAGCGTGGCCAGACACCACGGCAGGTCCGGATGGGTGACCGCACAATCCAGGATGACCTTCAAATCTTTCATCTCGCTTGCGAGGACACCAGCTATCGAACGAACGTTCGTTACCGTCCACCTCTCGTGCAGAGCTTGTGCCAATCGGCGCGAGGGTTCGCCGATCACTCAGTTCCAACCGCCTGCGCGATGTTTTCGGAATCGAAATCGGACGAGGCCGGAGCGCGGAACCTTGCAAGATTCAACCTGGAGCATGCAGGTTGCAGCACGAGAGGTGGCCACGCCTCCTGGTCCCGTGCCTCCGTCTCCCCGTCTCGCGAGAGAATATCCCCGGGCCCCTGGCCGTGTGAACCTAGATCAATCACCTGCCATGTGAATTAGCGGATCACTTCGGCTCCACAATCCTTGCGGCGAGCGACGTTACCGAGCCCCGCATCGCTCCCAAAGAGGCCATGTCTTCGGTGGCCTTGACCGATCGCCCCGCCAACTCGCCATCGTAGAGAATCACCTCGACCCCTTCGGGAACCTTGATGGAACTGATGCTGTCGTTGACGATGTCGTGCTCCTCGCGGTCCTGGGGTCCTGAAATCTCAAACGGCACCCGGAGCCGGATGGAATCGCCTTTGAAGTTTTCCTCGGTGTAGACAATGACGCTGAAGCTTCCCGTGCGCGGAGCAGTGTCCGCCTCCTCTTCCGCCGCCGCTTTGGCTTCCGCCAGCGCGCGGACCTCAGCCTCGAGCTCATCGATCTTCGCCTGGATGGCGGCGGCGCCCTTCGCGTCGCCGGAGCGTTCCAGCGCCCCTTGCAAAGGCCGCAGCTTGAACAACAGATCGGAGTTCAGCTTGCCCAGACCCGCCGCCCGTTGCTTCACATAATCATTCACCACCTTCTGCGCCGCAGGGGGGAGCTCCTCGGCGAATGCGGAGACCGTGAGGGAGAAGAGAACGAGGAGAAGGAACCGTTTCATTGGATGGCGAAGACTGGTTTGTGCCTTCTTCTACCACGCCGGCCCTCCTCAATCCACAAAAATGCCTGCTACGAATTTCCACCGCTGCGCTTCGATTGTCTATGTTGACTTCGCGCTGCTTCACTTGGGTTCTTCCCGCCAATAGCCGAGGGTCGGATGGCACACAGGGGGAGCCAGTGGCAGTTGAGCCCATCCCGGAAGTGACTCGCGTAGTTTTTCCCCGGTAAATTGGAGGCTAGGATCGGAGGATCTACAAAATGTCAGCGCACGCCCATGTCCGCGCCCGAGAGCCGATGCCGCGCCGACAGCAGATTGGCGGTGGTGTCAGGACTGCTTTTGATCCGGCCCCGATTGGCTTGATGGAGGACCGGAAACAACTCAGGGGCGAACTCACAAAGGTCGATCCAGTGTCCACGCAAGGTTCCGGGCGGCCGTGTTCCCGGATTTTCCCCGTCGGTTCGTCCGGTGAACCTCAGCCCCGCTCCATCCGGTGCGGGCCGCGCCATGACGTGGAGAACGGTGTTCGCAAAGGGTCTCATCTGATCGGCGCTAATGCCGTAGCGGCCACTGAGGTAGGCCCGGTAAAGACCGCCAACATCGTATCCGCCATGGGCGCTGTCCTCGAAATGCCGCATCGGATCCTCGGGTGCGTAGGTCCAGCGATAACACTCGTGACCGTCCACGGAAATACGTTTCGCCATTTCAAAAAACCAGTCCACCGATGTCCGGACGATGGCCTCATACCGTTCCACCCGGGAGGGGTCATCGCCGAGGAGGTCGTGGCATTCGGCGAGACGCTGGAAGCCGTGGTTGAGCATCATCTGCTGATTCCACGGGACGGGTCGATTCCTGCTGCCGGGACGTGACGCCTCATCGAAAGCCGGCTCGTCGGGCGAGAAATAACGGCGGGAGTCGGGACGGACGAACCACCTGATAACAAAGGTGTCCATCGTCCGGTCCAGCTCGCGCACGTAACGCAGGGCGCGGTCGCGGTAGGTCGAACCAAATCCGTAGGGATCGCCATCCGGCACCGCTTCCGCGGTCCAGGCTCCGCTTTTCAGAATAAGCCGCGCCGCAGAGGCGATGTGCCCGACGACGTCACCCGTCTCCGAACCCGCGTAGACGGGTTTGCCCTCTTTGGGGAGGGCGTTCGGCCAGACCAGCTCCCGTTCTCCTGTCCAGATCACCTGACCGATCTCCGGATCGTTGCGGGCCGCGAGCATGGCATCGGTGAAAGTCAGGAGACGATCCAGCAGCTCGCGATCGCCCGAGACTTCGTAGAGGCGCCCGAGCGACTCGACCGAGGTCCCGCCGACGCCGTAGACCATCGCATTGCCCAGATTGACTTTCGGCACAGGGACCGAACGCATGTGGTTTTTGAATGCCGTCACCTCGGCCGCGGTGACCGGTCCCTCGAGCGACTCGACGATGAGAAGCTCGGCCGCGTGCAGCGGCGCAAAGAAGAAAAAAACCAGGCCAAGGAGAAGACCTTTCATTTGCGGGCGGCCCGGGGATTCGTCTCCCAGTCATCCGTGCGGAAGGTCTGTGCGGGGAGCCCTTCCTTATTGAAGAGATTGGCCCACGATGCCTTGCTCGACCAGGCGTATCGCACTGCCGCCGGAGCCGGCACGGCAGGACTGAAAACGATGACGGTGTCGTCCTCGATCACCGCGTCAGCCCAGACGAATTTCTTGTCCGCTCCGGCGATCTGGAATCCCTGGAGCTTGTCGCTGTGGCGCATCGCGAGCCCCTCCCCGATGTGGGTGAAGTGGACGAAGACCTTGTCTCCTTCGATCGTGTGCGAGTCGTAGAGAGGACCGCTGTATTCCATCTCGCGCTCGTAGACGACACCCAGCGCGACTTGTCTCGCGCGCTCAGCGTAGCCCGACTTGTTGACGGGATGGGTCATGCCTCCGAGATCGGTGCTGATGACCATCGCCGTCCTGGGATGCTGCTGGATCCTGATGTGAATCTCGCGGGCAAGACCGTCGCCGTCCTTCGGCACCTCGGCGGGCAAGGCGGTGAACGGATCGGCGTTTTTCGTGGCGGGATTCGCCGGATCCCAGGCGGGGCCGCCACCGCTCGGCTTTTGCACGTAGAGGAAAGGGAAATCCCGTCCCCACGCCTTACGCCAGCCATGGATGAGCGCGCCCATGGCGTGGTATTGATCGACTCCGGTGATCCCGGTGCCGCCTTCCCCCTGGTCCCAGAGCACTCCGCGGATCGCGTAGGGCAGAAAGGGCTGCACATGCTTCGCATAAAGGTGACCAAACTCGCCGACACATTCGCCGGGATGTTTCGGCATCGCCGGTTCCCGCCCGACCCGCTCGCCTTTGGCTTTCGCTTTTTCGGCATTGGCCCGCCAGGCGGTCATGTAGCGCTCGTAGCCCTTCATCGCCGCGGCGAAATCGTAGGTCTCCGCGAAAGTCTTCACCTGCTCCTGACACGCGGCGTCGCTACTGAACATTTCCTCCGTGAGCCAGTATCCCGAGGGTGTTCCTCCGACCGCTCCGAGGATCAGGCCCACCGGGACGTCGAGATCCCCCTGCAATCGTTCGCCGAAGGCGAAGAGGAGCGCCGAGAACGCATCCACGTTCGCGGGCGTCGCGAGTTGCCAACCCGTGCCACCCGACTTGATCAGGCGGATGCGGGGATACGGCGCCGCCGCGAGCGTTTTCTGCAGGCCTGGGTCGTTCCCCTTGTAGGTGCGGACGGGGCCCGCCATGTTCGACTGGCCCGAGCCGAACCAGACTTCCCCGACGAGGACGTCTGTGATGACGAGGGTATTCGTTCCTGACACCGTCAGCGTGAGCCCTTCGGCCGCGGTCAAGGGATCAAGACTGACCTTCCAGACGCCATCGGCCCCGGCGACTGTCGTTTTGCTTTGATCCGCGATCGCAACGGTGATCGACTCCCCTGCCGAAGCCGTGCCCCAGACCGGGACCTCCATTTCCCTTTGCAGCACGAGATGGTCGGAAAAAACAGGCGGCAGCGTCACCTCGGCTTGAACGACGGAGCTTATTGTCAGGGCGGAGAGGAGAGACACCACTGCCGATGAAATCCGGAGAGGGAGCCCAAACGGCGCGACGTTTCCCGATTCAGCCTTTCGGCGCCCTCCCCGCAGAAGGACAAAGGGCTGAAAGGAGGCGGAGGAAACGCAGGGAAAACTTGGTATCATTCGATCAAGAATCGCCCGATTGGCAGCGAAGAGTCAATGTGTTTCCGGCACGAATAGCACTCGGTTTGTGGGGCGGGTGAATGAAAAAGAGCGGGTGACAGGGGACTGCCTCCTTTACCCCCTTTGGTCGGCAGGACCGTTTCCTGAAGGACATCAAAGGCCTCGTCATAGCTCAGGCCCGCTTTGATCGAGACGCTGTCGATGAGCCGTCAGTAGGTCTGGTAAATTCCCTCCCACGTGCGCCCATCCTCCCGGTCGGCGAGTCGCCCGATGAAACGCTTCCGGGTCCGCGCGAACGGCTCTTTCTCGTCGAATTTTTCCATGACCCCCGACGAAATACCGGACCCGGTGATTGCACGGGAAGTTTCGCGATCTGGTTTGGGGAAGGATCTCACTCTACGAGCACCCGGAAGAATCCCGACGAGAAAGCGAAGGGAAGGGTGTAGCGGGTGAAAGAGGCCGCCCCCGGGATGCCGATTGCGACGGTGGCCCACTCGCTCCTCTGGAGGCTGTGGCTCATCTGAAGCGTGTAAGTCCTGCCGATCACGGATTGCCATTGGATCGTGAGATCGCCGTCCGGGACGCGGTCCACCACCTCGACCTGTAATTTCGAGAGTCGATCCACCGGATTTGTTCCCGCGATGAACTCGGCCAGATCGCTGGCCCCGTCCCCGTCATGATCCGTCTCCGGCGTCGATGACGCGGCATCCTTGTTCGTGAAATAGTCAATCTCCCACGAATCTGCGAGACCGTCATGGTCGGTATCGAGAAGGGGGTCGAGGCGATAAGTCGCACCCACGGTGATGTCTTCATCCGGCATCATGACATGGGTGCTCGCAGACATGAGGTCCGTCACGACCGTGGTGGCGCCGACCCAGCGGTCGAATACCTGGCCCGCTGGTGCGGGTCCGGCCGTGATCGCCACCATGCTCGACTCGCCATACAGACCGTCGCCGCTGCCGCTGCCGACGGTGAGGAAATGCTCGGTACTGCCTCGCTTCCCGCTTTCCACCGGGCCGAGGTCGGTTCCGGGGAGGGCAAATGCCGCGTTTGTCGTGAGAATGACCTTGTCCACCATCACCCCGTCTTCGCGCATCCAGATATTGAACGTACGGACCCCCGGAGTGGTGATGTCCAGAGCGATCGTCGCCGGGTTCGTCGTGCGCCAGCGCCAGGATCCGCTCGTGTTACCCATGTTGTCTTCCACGAGTATCCCGTCGAGTCCGATATTCACGGAGTCGTCCCCACCGGACGCGTGATGCGGCAGGTGGAGGAAGACGTGATAACTCCCGGTGGTGTGGAAATCGATCTTGAAATCGAGTCGAGGCCCGTAAGTCTGTGTGTCAGTGCCGATGCCGTTGTTGGGCATGGCCTGCATGACACTGCCGGACGCACCCGCCACGCCAGTCGTTTCCTGCCAGGTCTGGCCGACCGCCCCGCCCGTCCCGGCCTGGGTTGCGGTGGCGTGCTCGGCCTCCATCACGACTTCGCCTCCCGTTTCGATAAACGTCCCGATGTTCGAACCGTATCCCGTGTTCGGCGTCGCGAGAATGGCGGCCCAGTAATTCTCCATGTTCGGAACGAAGCTCTCGCGGTCGATCGCCCACTCGCGCCAGAGTGCGAAGGATTCGGCGTGCCGATCACGGAAGGCGAGCAGCGCCCGCATCGCTTTTCCCGCCTCGGGATTGGACGAGAGCGGCAGGATGGGGTCCACCAGCGAGATCGCCTGGGCGGTGAGCCGTCCATGCAGACAGGCGAGCCGCAGAAAGTCGAGCCTCGCTCTCGCCTCGACCTCACCCGGCCCCAGCGCATCGTAGGCCCGGTCGAGGATTAGTAGCGCACCATCGAAGGCCCGGTCGCTGTAAGTTTCGCCATAGGCCGCGACACAGGATGACCAGCCGAGGATGGGATCGTTGCCTGCATCAGCCTGGATGTTGATAAAATTCTCCCAGTAGTTCAGGTAGTTCCGCACCTCGCTCGAGGCCGACCCGAAGGCCGAGCAATACTCGTCCAGGATGGCATCGACGGAGAGCGAGGGTTCCGCGATGAGCCGACAGACGAGATAATAATAGAGACCGAAGGTCGCATAGCTCGAGCACGAGCTGTCCGAGTCGAAGCCCTTGATGTTGCCGCTGAGGAGGAGGCGTTTGAAATGCTCGCCGACGCGGTGGGTCGGCCAATAGGGCCCCGCATGTCCGGAAAGCATCCAGTTGGGTCGCAGGTACATCTGCGTGCAGCCGTGCTCGATCCACCCGAGCACGTCGTCTTCCGTGGCCGCGATGGCGCTCAGTTTCACATCGCCCGGCGCGTCCGGGATGTAGGCCAGCGCGACGTTGTCCGGCACGGTCTCCTCCAGCGGAGCTTGTTGGTAGACATCGTAGGCATAGCCATAGACGGTCGCGTTCGGATTGATCACCTTCACGCGATTGGCGATCTCCGTGTAAAAGCGGGCCATGCGGTCGGAGAGTCGAGCCTCGCTGGAACTGAAGACCACCTCGGGTTCCTGCGCGGGGCGGTCCCAGGCGCGGCAGTCGCTGCACACGCAGAAAGAACGGCTGTCATTCGGGCAGATGTTCACATTGCCTCCCGCGCCCGCCGCGACCCAGTCATCGATGCGGCGCTGCCAGACCGCCGGACTGCTCTCGTGCAGCTTCACCCTGTCGGCCGCAGGATGCGGATGTGTCCGCCCCGGCAGCAGCTCCGCGAAATACTCCGGATGCGAGACCCCGTACAAAGACCACCACTGGGTAAAGGAATGGGAGAAAGAGACATTCTTCCGAGTGCCCATGCGCATTCGTCTCAGCCAGAGCAGTTCCTCCATTGCCAGCTCCGTCTTGCGGGAGTCGCTCGCGGGCAGGACCGGAATGCCGAAGCCGTAAGAGTCCGTTCCGTTCAGATAGGTTCCTATGCGCGGGGTGCGGAATTTCCGCTGCACCAGCGCAGGCCCCGCCGTGAGCGACATCTCCGGCACGACGACATTCGCTTGGGCCGGCACCAAGCGCCCGGATTCACCCGGCCAGATCCAGCGAACGCCCAACACCTCCCCCAGCAGATGATAAACACCGAAGAGCGTGCCAGGCTGACAGTCGCCGAGATCGTACCATTGATCGTCCCCCCCGTCACGCCCGACCAAGTGGAGATTGTTGTTGATGGTGCGGATCACATAATGCTCCAAGTCCAGACCCGTGGTGCTGATACCCGCCGCGATCGTTGCCGCGCTGGTACCCACATAAACAAACGACTTCTCCGGGTAGTTCGCCTCCGTGCCCACCACATCGACCGGCAGGACCGCGCCGGACATCGCTTCCACATGGTCCCGCAACTCCTGCGCGGCGAGTTGGATATAGCCGGGAGGATTCGGCCGCGTCAGGATCACCGCCGCCGCCGCTCCGTCGGACGTCAGCGAGACCTGCGCCCTGCCCTGCGAAAAGGTGAGCAACACCATGATGACGAGCAGTCGCGACACGACGCGGGACGGAGCAGGCATGGGAGCGGGGGAAATCAGGCGATCTTTTTCGCAACTTAGCCAATTCCGGAGAGACCGGTCAAGCCCATTGCACGACAGGGTCCTGTCACCGGCCGTGGCCGCCCGTTGTTCCCACATCATGACCAACCGCGCGGGTGATGCCCCAGATCGTGACCATGCGCGGAAAGCAGGGCGTTGGGGGGGGGAGATCGGCATCCTCTGCCGCCGCACCCTCCGCCCACTCCCCCTCGCCGTCCGCGGCCAACCCAAAGTAAGCGAATGCCGGGCGCGGTTCTTGGATGGGACGACGGAGATCAGAGGCGATGGTCGCCGGCGGAGGGGTGACGGTTTCGCCTTGGAGGGGGCAGGGGGCGGAAGCAAGAGTCAAGAGCCCATAGGACTGCCCGGGCCGATGAAACTTCTCACCACCTCACCCGGCCGGCGGCGTCAAGGGTATCGTCCCCTGCGGTCTTGTGCATGAAGGCGGGAAGAATTTCCGGTTTCTTGTCCGGAGACAGGGCCGGGGCGAAGACCGTGTCGCCTTTGCGCTTGAGGAAATCAGCCTTCGCCGCCGCGAGCAGATCCGGCTGTGTCATCAAGTCGTGGCCGGCACCGGCAAGAATTTTCGCCGTGGCGATCGATGCTTTATCACCGATCGACATGCCGCCGCAGGCCGTCACCGGCCAGGTGTGCAGGCTCACCCCCAGAGGGAGCGAGGGCCATCCGAACAACCCGGTCGGCACCACCCAGCTGACATCGCCCACATCGGTCGAGCCACCGGCCGTGATCTCACCCATCACCGGCATCACTTGCGTGGCCATGCCATTTTCGGGCAAGCCCATCCCGGCTTGGCAGGTCCGGGCGAAGGCCTGCTCCTCCTCGGTCCAGTCGAGGCCCACCGCCGTCATGTGGGCATGGATCTCACGGATCAGCGCGTCGTTGGGCAGCAGGTCCCACACCCCGAAAAAGAGGTCGAACTCCGCCTTCGTCTGGGTCGCCATCGCCGCTCCGTCGGCGATCTCTCTCGCCCAGTTCGTCATCGCCGTGACCTTCGGCCGGTCCTTGTCCCGGATCATCATCCAGACCTTCGCAAAATCGGGCACCACGTTTGGCGCCACTCCCGCCGCTTCGAAAATGTAATGAATTCGCGCGGTCGGCAGGACATGCTCGCGCATCAGGTTGATGCCGTGGCCGAACAACTCCGCCGCGTCGAGAGCGGAACGCCCATCCCAGGGCGAGTTGCCCGCATGGGCCGTGCGCCCGCGAAAGGTCACCCGGATGCCATCATTGGCGGCGGTGCGGATCGCCCCCGTCGCGGCGACCGGGGCAGGATGCCAGGCGAGGGCCACATCGACGTCCTTGAAGAGGCCGTCGCGCACCATGTAAGGTTTGACGCCCTGCGATTCCTCGGAGGCACATCCGTAGACCCGGATCGTTCCTGCGGTGCCGTCGGCCTGCATCATTCGTTTCAGGGCGAATGCCGCCCCCGTGCAGCCCGCGCCGATCAGATTGTGGCCACAGGCATGGCCCACCTCGACCCCGGTCGGACCGGGCGTCGGTCTTGGCTCGGCCGCGTTGCCGAGGCCGGGCAGGGCATCGTATTCCGGCAGGTAGGCGATCACGGGACCTCCCTTGCCCTGCGACCATTCAGCAATGAAAGCGGTGGGGTAGCCAGACGTGTTCCGGCTCGTGATCGCGAATCCCTCCGCCTCGAGTTCCCGCAAGTGGATCGCATGGGATTTCACCTCCTGCCGCGACAGTTCCGCCGATTCCCACACCTCGCGCGAGATGCGGAGGATCGCCGGCTCGACCTCGGTGACCGCCTTGGCCGCCGCCGCGGCGGAGGCGGGAGGCGCCGCCACCGCGGCTTCATTCGTCGATCCGGCCGCCTGGGCGAGGAGAGCCGGTCCATTCGCGAGGAAAGCGCCGGCACCGGCGAGGGCACCACCTGCCAGCACGGCGCGACGGCTGGGTCCGTTGTTTGATTTATCTTCGGTGCTCATGGCTTTTTGTGGTCGGAAGATGGGCTGCGGGATAGGATGAAGCGGCGATTGAACTTTGGTCGGGAGACAGTGGTCGGATTCCACCCACCGAGTCAATCCGATTCGCGCGATTTTGGGATGGGACCGAAGCTTTTTCCGGGGAGCGTGCGACAGGCAGAGCGAAGGCCCATTTCAAGATTCCAGGACTCTACAACTGCCCCGCCTCGTCCGTGGCGTCCGGCAGATGGCGGAAAGGTCTCGCCTCCTTGGTGACGAGTCGCTTCAGCAGGTGAAGTTCGAGGCGCAGATTCGTTCCGTGATTGCGCCAAAGTGACGAAGGCGCCGTCGGCGCGACCATAGCCCCGGAGGGATAGTGGACCCGGTGTAGCCGCTGATATCGACGAGGATAATGTGGGCGCGCCGGAGTTTCATGAAAGCCGTTCCGACTGTCCCGCCATTCGGGCCGGACGCAAGCTGCCGGAGGTCGGGGAGAAGGTGTTCGCACTTTGATCCTTCCGTCGCTTGAACCGATGCTGGACTCCTCGTCGAGACCCGCCGGGGCGGACCGAGGAGGAGGAGATCGGCATCCTCGGCCACCGCGCCGCGTGGCAGCCACCCTGTTCGACCCCCGCCCCCTCGCCGTCCGCCGCCAGCCCGACGGGCGCGAATACCGGGCGCGGTTCTTGGATGGGATGGAGGGGATTTCCGGGGCCGGGGCAGGCAGAGCGAAAGCCAAATTCAAGATTCCAGGACTGCGACCCTCCCCTTCGCTCCTTTCGGCGGTGCCGGGCTGTTTCCGTCGGATTGCGAATCTGCGAATGCGCCTACCGGGCACCTCCCTTCATCATCCCCGCCCTGCGTTGTCCCCGGCCAGCCTCGCCTCGTTTCCAGCCAATCCTTTGCTGGCGGATCGGGCGGCCTCGAGCTGTTGCCTGAGTTGGACAGTGGAAAGGATCGGGGGTTTTCGAAAGACCCCGAACGCCACTTCATTTCCGGAGTTCTGGCTTGGAAGCGGAGGAGGGTTGTGGCTCTCGGCACGGACTTCTTCCCGATGCCCCTCGCGGACGACTCGCTCCTGTCCTGTCGGCATGCCCTTCCCGTCGATGGTTTCGGATCGCGGGGCTGCAGGCTCTTCGCGGCTGATTGCCAATGGTTGGCCCGGATTCACCCGTCCCACACTCTGGCCGTTCATCTCGACAGGTCTGGGAGACTCCCGTGTGATCAATGCGCTCAGCCGACTGATTTCCCTCATCGCGCTTTCCAGCTGCGTGGTGAGAATCTGGATCTTCGATCTGAAATCTTCGCTCCTGGCTGGCTCTGGCCTCTCCCGCAGATCCACCTCGGCCCGTTCGGCCGCCCTGGCGCGCTCGATCTGCTGGGCACGTTCGGATTCCCTGGCACGCTCGATCTGCTGGGCGCGTTCGGCTTCCTTGGCGCGCTCGATCTGCTGCGCACGTTCGGCTTCCCTAGCGCGTTCGATCTGCTGGGCGCGTTCGATCTGCTGGGCGCGTTCGGCTTCCCTAGCGCGCTCGATCTGCTGCGCCCGTTCGGCTTCCCGGGCACGCTCGATCTGCTGCGCCCGTTCGGCTTCTCTGGCACGTTCGATCTGCTGGGCACGTTCGATCTGTTGCGCACGTTCGGCTTCCTTGGCGCGCTCAATCTGTTGCGCACGTTCAGCTTCCCTGGCGCGCTCGATCTGTTGCGCACGCTCGATCTGCTGGGCACGTTCGGCTTCCCTGGCACGCTCGATCTCCCTGGCACGCTCGATCTCCCTGGCGCGCTCGATGTCCTGCGGTGCCGGTCCAGATCCTTGAGCGATTTCTTCCATCCTGACCGGCGGCTTGGGAACCTCGCTGCTATTTCCCAGAGGTGGTGGCATTCTGACGGGTGAAATGGGATACGTGTTGAAGCTCTCCCCGCTTGCGAAACCGAAGATATCCTTCAGCGAAACGACTTTGGAAGGGCCGCCCCCGGGAAAAGGTTCGTTTTCCGGCTGGGCGACCACCTCAACGTGTTCTTCGACCGTGATCAGCAGATTTCCGAGTTTCAATCGATCGCCGGGCTTCACTCTTTCCGGGGAGGTCACCCGGTGCTCGTTGAGAAAGGTGCCGTTGGTCGATTTGAGATCGCTGAGGGTGTAGCCTCCGTCGGGAGTCCGGTTGAGTTCGGCGTGGTATCCCGAGACACAATCATTCTGGATGCTGACATCGTTGTCGTGCAGGCGCCCGATGCCATAGGATCTCTCGCAAAGAAGCAGTTCTTCGGGTCCGCAATAGTCTTCCGATCTGACGACGAGTTTCAAGGTCATGGCTGATTCGAGGGGGGGTTCCGGATGGGGATGCCATGCTTACCAAATTATGGTAATTATGGAAAGAAATAAATTTACCAGCCGGAAACCTTGGATTGGCGCCCCAAAACGGCTCGCCTGACCCCGTTCCTGTTCCGCCATCCACGGATCGCATGCTTCAAGATTCCGGGACGGGCCTTGGACCGGCCCCCCTTCGCGTCAGGAAAGGACCTCGATCAGGTAACGCAGTTCCTCGCCCACCTCCGCCGGAGAGTTCACGGTCTGCGAAATCTCAAGACGCACGGCCTCGCCGAACCCTTGCCTCAGGCGATGGATCGCGACCTTCACCGCGCCCGCCGTCATACCGAGATTGGCTGCGGCATCGCTTTGGGAAAGGTTTTCGGCGTCTCCCGCGAGCCACAGTTTCAGCACCTCGAATTGCCTTTCCTTGCCCGCTGCTTCGAAGGACTGGCGGACGGCAGCGAGGCCGCGATCCATCACCGCGAGGGCCCATTCCCGGTCGAACCAGGTATCGGGCACCCCGCCCGCCGGATCGGGGATCGGCAGTCCCGGAGAGGTGTCGGTGCCGAACAATTCGAGGGACTGGATCACCGCCCCGCCGCCCCTTTTCAGCCTCGCCGCGTTGCGCCGGTGCTCGGCGAGGAAATGCTTGAGCGCACCGAGCAGGTAGGAGCGGAAACGACCCCGCTCCGGGTCGGCGCGGTCGACACCGCCCCCCGCGGAGAGGACTCGCTCGAAGAATTCCTGCGCCAGCTCGCGGCTCTCGTCCTCTCCCCGCCCTTCGCGGCGTAGGAAGCGATAGACGGGCGTCCAGTAGGTATCGCAGAGTTGACCGAGGGCGGCCTTCGCCTCGGGCGTGTCACCCTGCGCCTCCCTCACCAGCGTCCAGCGGGTCGTGCGGAAGGGCGAGGCGGGGCTGTGGCTCTCGTTCAAGGAATCAGGGGTTTTGGGTGGCAGGGTTGCTCCCGGATGAAGAGCCCGCATCCACCCGCGCCTTCAATTCGATCGCCCGGCGCAGGCCTTGGATCCAGTCGAGTTTCTTCGCCTCACCGACCGCGACGACGGAGACGTCCCCGGTAGGCCCATCCCTCAGCGCCGCGGGAATGCCGGGAGTCGAACGTTTCAGGCCCGTCACCTGCAGGAGGAGCGTTCCGGGGAGATCGCGATCGGATCTCCCGGTGGCCAAATGAAAGCGGTGGACACCCGGAGAGGACAACTCGAGCCGGATGGGGCCCTCCAATTCGAAGTCCCAAGTGCCGACGTGGGAATAGTCGGTCGAGCTGCCTCCCATCTCGAGCATCCACCGCGGGCCGTAGGAAACGGGACCGCCCTCGAGCGAACCGAAAACGAACGTGCCCCGCCAGGATTCCGTGTCGGGAGCGATCACATAGGCGGCGGGGACATCGAGATGATCGGGCACCTCCTGCGCCTCGCCGGAATCGTCCGTGCGGACCAATTCCATCGCCGCGACCAAACCCGGCGCCACCGCCAGGTCCAGATTCATCTCGGGCTGACCCTTCCGCCAGCCCGGTCCGGACACCCCGCCGGATCGCGAAGCGGAGTCATCCATCGTATGGAGGACACTCCCGGCGGTCTTCCACAGGTAGTAAGTCCCGGCACAAAGCAGCAGGCCTAGCCCCGCGATCAGAGCGAAACGCTTGGCGGATCTCGCGGTCGCTCGCGTGGATTCCGGATCGTGGGACATTTTCGGGAGCACCACCTCACCGCCCGATCGGGTGAAGGCCGCGACGTCCGTCTGGATCTCGCCCGCCGTCTGGTAGCGCGCCTCGCGCTCTTTCGCGAGAGTCCGCAGCACGATCTCGTCGATGCGGACATCGATCGGCCGTTTCTCCGAGGGCAGGGCGAAACGCCCCAGCGGCAGTTCGCCCGTCAGCAGTTCGTAGAGCACGACACCGAGCGAGTAGAGATCGGCGCGCTGGTCGATATCGCCGGGAGACTCGATCTGCTCCGGCGCCATGTAGGAGGGACTGCCGAGGATCGAGCCTTCATAGGTCAGGGTCTGATCGTCCCGTTCCTCCAGGCCGATCAGCTTGGCGATGCCGAAGTCCGCGATCTTCACCGAGCCGCCCGAGTCGAGGAGGATATTCTCCGGCTTGATGTCGCGATGGAGCACCCCTTTTTCGTGGGCGAATTTCAGCGCTGCGCAGATCTCCTGCACCAGCGCGAGAGACTCCATCGTAGAGAATCCCCCCGTTCGCATCGCTTGCCGCAGGTTGACCCCGTCGACGTATTCCATGAGCAGGTAGGCATAGGGGCCCGCCGTGCCCGAGTCGAAGACCGTCACGATGTGGGGATGGTGGAGGCGGGCGAGGACGCGGGCTTCGCGCTGAAACCGCTCCGCGAAGGCCGGGTCGGCGCCCAGTTCGTGGGAGAGGATCTTCAGGGCCACGAGGCGGTCCAGCTTCGGCTGGCGTGCCTGGTAGACCGCCCCCATGCCACCGCAGCCGACGAGATCGAGAATCTCCAGATCCGGGAAGTGGGCCGCCAATTCCGCCCTCGCGGGAGGCGGGGACTTCCGCCTCCCGCCGCCCGTCGTGTCGGGCACGGCAGCGGCGTGGGAAAGCACGCATTTCGGGCAGAGACCCTGGGGAGCACCCTCGGCGATCGGGGAGCCACAGGTCGGACAGAGGTTGGGGATGGGATTTGTCATGCTGCCGGATTCCTGAGCCGCCACAGCGCCGAGGTTACGAACTTTTTCGAAAAAAGGGAAACCCGGCGTGCGATTCCGCGAATCTTCGCGGGTTGGCAGGGCGCGTCGCGAAGGCCCGGCAACACCCGGATCGCGATCGTGCGCGGGAAACGCCGGGGCCATGCCGGACTCCTCGTCGAGAGCCGCCGCAGCCAGATCGATGGGAAGGAAACCCGTCATAACAACCTCGACAGGTTCCGTAAACCCGGTCCCGCCCCATTCCCCGGGAACCTTCGATCCGCAAGGTTCTGACTGCGCGTCGCACCAAATCAGTCCCCGCTCTTTTCCTCATTTTCCGGTTTGGGGAGTTTCCTCACCCGGAGACGGTGGTATTTGATGGCGAACTTGTCGGTCGGATTGGTGGTGAAGGCACCGAGTGCGAGGCGGCTCTCTTTGCCGAAGAAGCTGACGTTGAGATCGATTTCGCCCCGGTGGATTTTCTCTCCATCGACGTAGGCGAGCCATTTCGGCCCGTGGCAGACGAGTCGCATTTGAATTCGGTCCTTCTTCGGGGCCTGCTCGAACAAGTCCGACCGGTAGCGGAAACGTGACACCCTGTAGGAGCGCTCCCCGTCGACCTGGGCGACATAGAAGGCATTCCATTTGATCGTATCAAAGCGGCTCGAACTGAGCATGACCCCCGGACCGATCGCGGCGATCTGATCATCCGGCGTGTCGATTTCCCATTCGATCTCGCAATGTTGCCCCACGATCATCGGATGCTCGATCGCACATCGCGCCGTGTCGGAGGTGACAATCATACCGCCGTCGGGAGCGACCGTGAAGCCGCCTTCGACCTCCCGCCAGAGATCGGGCGACCCGGGGATGAGTTCGATCCAGTCGCCCGATTCGAACTGGCTTTCCAAGGTGCAGATCGCCTGCCTGCGCCGGATCGCACTCCTTTCCGCTTCCGTGATTCCCGGCTCCTGCGCCGCGCGTTCGTAGAGTTCCGCCGCTTCTCCGGGGTGCTTGGCACGCTCCGCGGCGTCCGCTTCATTCACCAAGTCGCTCCCGACGCCCACGATGGCACGGAAATCGAAGTTCTCCTGGGGGACCCCCCAAGACGTCAGGACCGACGGTTCCATTTCTCCCTTCAGGAGGGTCCACTGCTCCCTCGTTTCGTCGAATGCTCCTTTCCGAAAGGCGAGAACGGCGAGGAGGGTCCGCCACTCTCGAACGGTCCCGGGATCGTCCGCATGCTCAATCTCACCGAGGCAAAGTTGCCGGAGATTCCGGTAGACCCTTTCGTCCTGGTAAATCCCATCATCCGAATCTTCGGCGACTTCTTTGACCGTGGCGAGGTAGTGATTGGGCACACGGGTATCGTGACGACCCGTGGCGAGGCATTGCTCTCCGAAATCGAGCATCGCCTCGTGGCTCCCATGCCAGCGCGGACGCATCCCCCAGAGCCAATCGTTGTAGGCCGGCCAGAAGTCCGACTGCGCCGCGATGGCCCGGTCGAACCAGGTTCTCATTTCCGTCACCGGGTCATCAGAGTCGCCCATGGCGACCGAGATCATTCGCGACGCCGCGAAGGGCACCTCTGGCGCCAATTCGTAGGAACGCTCGAATTCGCCGCGGGCTTGGTCGAGATAGGTGGCAAAGTCCTTCCAGCCTTCCTCCGTCACCGTGGTCGAATACCCGCTTCCCCGAGCCTTCCACGCGAGTCGTTGGAACCTTCTCCCCCGCATATAGCCGAGGAACCATTCCGGTACCTCGTTGTTTTCGAGAATCTCGACGATGAATTCGGACTGCCGCTCGAAGAAACCGGGAAAGTTGCCGAAGATCGTCAGGTCGGCCAGCAGCCACCATTCGTCTCCCGTGAACCAATTTTCCTCGATCATTTGCTCGAACGCGTCGAGCGCCCCTTGGTCGGCGAGCTCCTTCCGGGCGGCGTTGTTTTGTCCCGTATAAGCCTCGGCGGTTTGCAACTCGAGGAGGAGCAGCCAGAACGGATTCTTCTCGTTCTTCCGGAGCAGGCCGATCGGGGTATTGAGCGCGGCAAGATCACGCGGCACCTGGGCCTTTCCGGCGAGGAGGAGACTCGAGAAGGGTTCACCGTGGAGGCGGACATCATTCAGCTCCGCGTGGAGCCGGTTCCAATCCTGCTGGGTCGGACGATCGGGAGCGCGGATCCAATCGGCGAGATAGGCGTCGACGATCCGGCCGGTGATCTCCTCGTTCCATTTGCCGGCGATCGTCGCCTTCTTGGGATCGATCGCATTTTCCAGCAGCCAGACCCGCCAGGCTTCCCGGACTTGCGCCGCGGTCCGCGTCCCTTCCGTCAACTGGATCGGAGCGATCTCGATGGGCGGATCCTCGGGGGCAACGACCGGAAGATCCCGCATCGTTGCGAGGAGACTCCGCACCGGAATCGAAAGCACCGCAAAAGCCAATGCGACGAGCGCCAGGCCTCCGCAGAACACTCCCGCCGCGGCGAATCCACGGCCCGCGGCCTTTCCGAAAAGGCCGGTCAGACCCATAATGGCGGACGCCAACCCGATCAGAAAGGAAATCGTCGTCACCGCGATCTTGAATCTGCCGTCCCATTCGCTCTCGAAAAGGAAATAGATCGAAGCGGTCGCGGCGATCAGCGCGAACAACCCCAGGACCATGCTGGCCATCCCCAGCTTCGATCGATCCGGGATTGGCGGAGGCACCATGGACGACAGAACGGGATCACTCATGGGGATGAATACCTACCCACCGCCCCGAAGAAATCATGGCGGGAGATCCTTGCAGGAGTTTCCTTTCTCATCCCCTTGACTCCCATCCCGCCGAAGGCCCGGGGTCGGTGAGGGTTCGCGGGGAGGCAGGGAGCGTTCTGGGCCATCGCAGTCGAGGGTCACCTGTTTTAACCGGCTGAGTCAATGATTTCCACGAAAAATTTCCTGGAATCGGCGGCGGCATGCCGGACTCCTCGTCGAGGGATGGCGCGGCCAGAGCGATGTGAGGGAAGACCGGGCGCGGTTCTTGGATGGATCGGAGGAGATCTCCGGGGATTGGTCGCCAATGGAGCGGGTGACGGTTTCGCCGTGCGGGTAAGGAGCGACAGCCGCAGCGATCCCCAAATCCAGGAGTTACATTGAGATTGACACAAGACCCGTTTTTTCAAAAGCTGGCGATCATGAAATCGATCGCGATGATGTTGGCCGTGACCTTGCTCGCGGGTGGGAGCGGATCGGCGAGGGCGGGCGAAACCCTGTACACAAACGTCTATGTGGTGCCGGAGGATTTTCAAACCGTTGAGGCTCCCTCATCCCAACAAGACGCTGTAAAAGCCGGCGAGACTGACGGGGACAAATTCATCCGTCTTGGGAAGCGGACGGCAATCGATATCCTCACGAGCGCCGGCATTGATTTCCCGGAAGGCGCCTCCGCAATCTACATCCCTAACACCTCCAAGCTCATCGTCCGGAACACGGAAGAACAGATGAAGTTGGTCGATGCCTTCATGGATTGGGTGAGAATGCCGTAGGCCATCTTGGCGGTAACCGGTTTCTTCGAAACGCTCCGCATTCGTGTGACTGAATATCCTACGAAGGAAGCGAAAACCAGATCGTGATCGTGCGCGGGAAACGCTGCGGCAATACCGGACTCCTCGTCGAAAGCCGCCGCGGCCAGGGCAATTGGGAGGAGATCGGCATCCTCGGCGGCCGGGCTGCGTGGCAGCCACCCTACGCGACACCCGCCCCCGCGCCGTCCGCGGCCAGCCCGAAGTTCGGGAATACCGGGCGCGGTTCTTGGATGGGACGGAGGAGATCAGCGGCGATGGGTCGCCGGTGGAGGCGGTGACGGTTTCCAACCCCGCCAACGTTTCCTCACTTCCGGATCACCGTGATTTTCTGAATTTCGGAGGCAATCCCGCCGGCATCGATCGCCTTCACCTGAATCACGTTGCGTCCTTTTTTCAAAACGGCTTTCGCGCTCCACGTCCCCAAGCCCGTGGTCGTGCGGAAGCGTTTTCCCCTCGGGCGTGTGTCGATGAACTGCACCGATTGCAGATCGCCATCCGGATCCGAGGCCGTGCCGCGGATCAAAACCTTCGACGCCTTTGTCTTGATCGTCTTCGCCCCGGAGATCGTCACGATCGGGCGATTGGTCCGGGCGAAGTCCACCGTCTCCACGGCGAGTCCCGACGATCCCGCGTAGATGCCGCCACGGATCCGGGCGCTCGCCCGCAGTTTGCCGGCCGCGGGCAGATTGAGGCCCGTCAGCTCCCAGCCGCTCGTGATCCGACTCCCCTCACCCAGTGTGGTGTAGGTCGCGCCTCCGTCAGTGGAGAGTTCGAACTCGACCCATTCCGTCTCCGGCGTGCTCCCGCCCCGCATCCATTGCAGCCGGGATCCACTCGTCGCCGAAAGGGCGCTGGTCGCCGCGTCGTTGTCGAGACGGCACATGAAATTGTCGTCGCCCGTGCCGAAGGGCGCGGAGAAAAAAGATCCCGTGCAGATCACCTTGCCCGAGGACAGCAAGGTCGCCCCGTCGCAAAAGCCGGTCAGTGTGTTCGTGGGATTGAAAGTGGAATCGTGGGCACCGGTCGACAGCAGACGGCAGACGAAGTCATCATCCCCACCCGCGTTATCAAAGCCGCCCGAGACGATGATCTTTCCATCGGCCTGGAGACACATGCCGAACACGGCCGCCTGCGATCCCGCGAGCAGATTCCCCGGATCGAAGCTGGCGTCGTGAGTGCCGTCCTCGTTCAGACGACAGACATAATCATCGGGATTGCCGCTGCTCACGCCGGTGAAGTTTCCGCCCACGAGGATCTTCCCGTCGGGCTGCACCACCACCACCTGTGCCACGCCCACCAGCAATCCGCCCGGAGCGAAACTCGTGTCGAAGGCACCGGTGGAAAGGAAACGGCAGATCCTGTCGTGCCCCGCTCCGTTCGCGTTGTTGAACTGACCGCACACGACGACCGCACCGTCCGCCTGCAGCGCGATCGAGCGCACCGTGCCGTTCAGCGCCGTGCCCGGATTGAACGTGGTATCGATCGAGCCATTCGCCTCGAGACGGCAGAGGCGGTTGTTGCCATTCGCATTCGTGAACGGACCACCCAACAGGATCTTTCCATCGGGCTGGACCGCGATCGACTCGACCCGGGCGTTGAGCAGTGTGCCGGGATTGAAACCGCCATCCAAGGTTCCGTCGGGATTGAAACGACAGAAGTAATCGTTTCCGCCTGAGTTCGTGAAGTTGCCCCCGACGAGCACGTCGCCATCGGGAAGGGTCGCCAGCGCCGTGACTTCACCGCTCAACAGGAGGCCTTGCTGGAAACCAGCATCCACCGATCCATCGTTGTTGAAGCGTGCCAGGTAGCGGCCCGAGCCGTTCACACTGGCAAAAGCCCCTCCCACCATCAACAGGCCATTCGCATCCGGAACCGCCGCGGAGAGCCCGGCGCTCAATCGGGTCCCGGGA
>Ga0209573_1001118_pt1 | contig 44378 bp, 40 predicted proteins | sample TNRBio252014_DNA_FD_185870 | JGI IMG/M metagenome (GOLD analysis project Ga0209573, IMG submission 185870) | Wastewater treatment Type I Accumulibacter community from EBPR Bioreactor in Madison, WI, USA - TNR Reactor_6/25/2014_ DNA (SPAdes)... | ecosystem: Engineered > Bioreactor > EBPR >...
CAGAAAGTGAATTGCATTCATTGAGAACAAAAAATGATTATGACCCTTCTATAGACTACAAGGAATACAATCAATAATATTCAATATCCTGCTAACAAAGCATGGTCGCACATGGCGGCGAAAGCCCCACCCGCAAAGCCAACGCCTGCCGCCACGTCGCCCATGCAGCCGTTACCAGCAACCCTAAAAGACGACACGACAGACAACAAACGAACAGAAAAACGACAGACAAAATGCCAACGCTTCGCAAAATAAAAAGAGCTGCAACCCAACGCACAAGCCGACACAAATTGCAGCACATTTTATTTTGCCCAAACGCACCCAAGCCCACCCACCACCCGACTAGTGGACGGTTGATAATTTGACGGAAACTTTGGCCGCAAAAACGCTTTAAAAACTTAACTTTACGAACTAATATTTAGACAATTGGAGACAACAATAAAAAATGGCAGAAAATCAGCACCGCCAATACAAAGACTGACAAAACCAAAAAAATTAATTGCTTTTGGTTGGTATGGCGGCAAGTTTTCACACCTTGACTGGTTATTACCGCAATTACCAGACTGTTTGCATTATTGTGAACCATTTGCTGGTTCAGGTGCAGTTTTACTTAATAGAGAACCTTCACCAGTCGAAACCTACAACGACATTGATGGAGAAGTAGTAAACTTCTTTAAAGTTCTTAGAGAAAATAAAGAAGCCTTAATTGAGCAAATTGCATTGACACCATTTTCAAGAGAAGAATTTGGTATTGCTTGCGAATTAGACCCCGATTTGACACCTGTTGAACGAGCAAGACGCTTTTACATTCGTGCAAGACAAGTTAGAACAGGTTTAGCTCAAACAGCCTCTATCGGACGTTGGGCAAACTGCAAAAACACAAGCCGAGCAGGAATGAGTGGAGTTGTAAGCCGTTGGCTAGGTGGCGTTGAACAACTTGATTTTATTGCTGAAAGACTTTTAAGAGTTCAAATTGAGAACAGACCTGCCATTGATGTTATCAAATTATATGATGGCAAAGAAACTTTGTTCTATTGCGACCCACCTTATATTCACGAAACTCGTGGAGACACTAAATCTTATGGATTTGAAATGACAGATTTCGACCACAAAGAATTAGCTGAAACTCTGAATTCAATTGAAGGATTAGCAGCCGTTTCAAATTATGAATGTGAACTAATGGAAGAACTTTATCCTTCAAGCAAATGGACTAAAATATACAGCCCTGAAAAAACTATTCATTCAACAAAAGATGTAAGAACGGAAGTGCTTTGGGTGAATTATAATTTACGAGAATTAAAATCTAAAAACAGCATTTCACTTTTTACAAATGAGTAACATTACACCAACAGATATTTTAGAAATTTTCTATCAAAAAGCACTTGGCAACTTGTCAAAAAGTGTGGTTAAATCAGCGACCATAAAAGAAAAGGTTGAGTTTATATGCCGGTGTAATGCTAACAAAGCACCTATCAGATTTTTAATGTCTTGTTTGCTCGCTAAAATTCACAATCCCAAAGTAGATATTCGCAAACCATATACAGAAATTGAAGGTGAAGACAAATATTCTGGCAGATTTTATGATGAAAGATTTGTTGAGTTGTTAGTTCATAAATATAAACTGCCGTGTAATCCAACAACAGCATATTTAACTCCTGCTTTTAGAAACCTTGACAGACTTCTTACTACTGACCTTGCAATGGTTGGGAGACCAAGAGAAGTTTATGTTTTTGCTCTTGAAGTATTAGATGCCATTCATTCCAATAGTGAAAAACCTGAAAATGTATTACAAGAAATTATTCGCTTGCTTCTAATAATTAAAGGAGAAGATGAACAGAGAATGCAACAATTAATTGCTGACCTTAAACAAGCAGACGATATTCTTCCACTTGCAACAGAAGAAATTGTAACACTTTTAACACAGCATTTAAATTGTAAAGGTTCAAGCCGACTTCCAGTTTTAATTGTAGCTTCTGCATATCAGACCGTAAAAGACCAAATTGGAGAAGTAAACAAGTTACTTGAAGCCCACAATGCAGCAGACAAGCAAACTGGCTCAATTGGCGATGTAGAAATCACCTTAATAAATGACGACCGAATAGTAACTTGTTATGAAATGAAAGACAAGCGAGTTACAAAAACTGACATTGATGTTGCACTCCAAAAATTATCGAAAACGAAAAGTAAAATTGACAACTATATTTTCATTACAACTGACACAATAGAAATTGAAGTAATTGAATATGCAAAATCATTCTATGAAAAAACAGGAGTTGAATTTGCTGTTTTAGACTGCATTGGTTTCATTCGACATTACTTACATTTCTTTCATAGACAACGAAACAATTTTTTGAATATTTACCAATCAATGGTTTTGGCAGAACCAACAAGCTCAGTTTCTCAACCATTAAAAGAAGCATTTTTAGCTTTGAGACGAGCAGCAGAAGCGGACAAACGATAGCCAACGCATTTGGTGGCACATTTGTATTTTTTGCAACCGCACAACGCCAAACAAAAAAATCCAAAAGAGCCACTACGCCAAGCCGCAAACCGTTATATGCGATTTTAGAAGACCGCCAAACCAACAACAGACAATTCAATGACAGACCTTAAAAAATTACAAGCAGGACACTTTTTGACATTTGACACTTGGACATCAGCCAAGAAATTGTTGGACTATCAAATCAAGGACAAAGCACATTACAAGACATACAACACTCTTAACTTCCACTACTTTGACAATGTAAAAGGACTAACAAAAAAAGTTGGAGAAAAAACTTACTTTACAGAAAGAGTATCAAATAATTTATTTTATGGACTTGAAAGAGAGTTTTTCTTTCATAGATATACAGTCCCAAAAACAGGAATTGGACTAAGAAGTTTTTACTTTTTCAGTTACCCAATGCAACAACTTATGTATGCTTTTGGGCTTTATTTATTGCGGGTTTCACAACAGTATTTGACCGACAAAAAAAGTGCAAATATTAAATCGCATTACGGTGGAGATTTGAAGTTTGATACAGGCACAAGCGAACTTGTATTGAATAAAAACACGACACTTTATTATTCTCATTATCACAAATTCAAAAAGGAGTTAGTTGACGAAACGGCAAATCCAGACAACAAAGTTTTCCTGCGCTTAGACATTCAGAATTACTTTGACAACATCAGTATTGCAAAACTTTTAAATCTCCTTGAGCAAAATGTAAAGCCAAGTGAATTGAACATTCATAAGTTTGACTCTTCAACCAAGGAGCAAATTGAATTCTATTACAGATTTCTAAGCAATGGAACGGATAATATCCCACAGTCAGACAACAACATAATCTCAAATTTTATAAGCCACCTCTATTTGACATTTGGCGACTTCATTATTGAGGACGCAATTTTAGAATTGAATAAGGAATACAAAATTGTAAACGGGTTCAAAATCATACGTTACGTTGACGACATTTATATTTCCCTTGACTTTAGGGAAATGACAATTTTTGAATTGGATTACACAGAGGACACGAGAAATGGTTTTATTTATCAACTTCTAAATAAAATTGCAGATGAATTTTACCGACAGCTCAATTTGAGATTTAATGGAAAAGCAGAGCTATTTAGAATTGACAAATTGGACGAGAGAGAGAAACTTTTGGACTTAATTAAAAAAGTTTCAGAAGATTATCCCGAACCCGAATCTGAAAAAGATATTGCAGTTGCTGACAAAGTGAACCGTCTGTTAGGGCTAATTGACACAATAAAAGCAAGAGATGTTTCGCAAGTTTACAAGGACTTGTCAAGACAAGAAAGTGAAACACTTAAAGATATTTATGACAAATCTGTATTGGGGTTACTTTCAACCGCTGCAAACATTACACGACTTGAAAGCAAGTTTCTAAACTTCAACTTTGACTTGCTCCGTGTGTATCCACAACCATTGATAATAATGTTAACGCTTTGCCCGACTGCCAAAGCCAGACTTGAAAACTACTTGCTTACAAAATTATCGCTGACAACCTTTGACAGAGGATTGCTTGTTGTTTTACTTTGCCAATCAAACTTTGCTAATGTCAAACTTTTTGAAAAACTACAAGCAAATGAACAACTAAAACCAATTTTTGAATTTATGAAATTCAAAAAGGTAGTTGATAACAAAAACACGGGATACTATAAAGTCGATTTAAAGAAAATGAAATCCTTGACTAAACAGGTCAGCTTCATTGAACAAATTAGACAGCGTGTTTATACAGAAAGGCAAGAGCATTATTCAGTTGCTTTAAACCATTTGCTTAATGAAGTTCAGTTGGCTTGTTGCGTTTTAGAAGGCAAAGACATCAAGACATACAAAGAACCTGATGTAGAAACTTTCTTGACAGCAAAAGGACTTGACAATTCTACCAAAACTAAAATCTCAAACTTGTTTAACAGACGAAACAACAATCCTGTTTCACATCCTGGAAGTGACTCACGAGTTGCGTGGGCAGTTGAAAAAACAGAATATACGGACTACAAAACCTACGTTGCCAAGACACTTGAAACAATAACAGTATGACGACACTACACGAAAGAAAAACCGCATATAACACGGGTTTGGCAAAAGTGGCGGTTCAGTGCTCCGCAGACACATTTGTGGTTAATCAAAGTTTGGTTCTCCGCATCAACATTAGTGGTGAAAATCGCCACCTTCGCCAAGCCCGAAAACGTTGTGTGCAAGCGTAGCGGACGACACAGCATAAACAAACAAACAAGAGACATCTATGAATAGACTTTTAATAATTCTGACTTTTTCACTTTTTGTAATTAATTGTAATGGACAGAAAGTATCTAATCTCAAAATCGAGAAAGTTTTTCTTGACAAATCTGACACTACAAAAAACTGTTATACAATAATATATCCACCAAAACTACCTTGGACAGGATACTTGTTCCTTATGCCAGGTTTTGGAGAAACAGCTGAAAGAGTTTTACAACAAACAGACTTACCAAGGAAGTTAGCCCTTAATGGTATTTTGACAATTATTCCAACCTTACAAGATGGTGTTCTATCTTTAGGAGTGGATAGTCTAAGCCAACAAGCTTTTAACAGAATATTGAAAGATGTAACCACTAAACACAAACTTACAGGCCAAAGATTTTTTGTTGGCGGATATTCCATTGGTGGCAGTTGTGCTATAAAATATGCTGAAAATTCGACCATCAAACCTACGGCAGTTTTTGCAATTGACCCACCACTCGACTTTGAAAGGTTTTATAATTCCGCAAAAAGAGATATTAGACTTTCAAAAAGTAATGAAGCTAGTGAAGAGAGTTTATATATGATAGAGAGACTTGAAAAAGAGACAGGTGGAAGTCCAACAACAAACCTTTCTGAATATTACAAACTTTCACCTTATTCATTTTCTGACACAACTCAAACAGCAATTAAGAAAATAGTCACGATACCTTTAAGAATTTACACAGAACCCGACATAAATTGGTGGTTAAAAGAACGTGGAGAAGACTTTACAAGTATGAATGCAACTGAATGTTCGGCAATGATTAACGAATTGAATAGGCTTGGAAATCAAAAAGCTCAATTAATAACGACACAGAATAAAGGTTACAGAAAGCCTGACAATAGCAGACATCCGCATTCGTGGAGTATTGTGGACAATGACGAATTAATAATATGGCTACTACAACAGAAATAACGCCAGCAGGTAACAGCCGTTTTGCAAAAGCGGGGGTTTCGTGCTTCGTGCTCCGCAGACACATTTGTGGTTAATCAAAGTTTGGTTCTCCGCCGATTGGCTACGCGACATCAAGTCGAGTTATCCCAATACGTTTGTGCATTGGTCAATCAGTAAAATCTGAATGATTGTATGTCAAGAGCCGTGTTAGTCGAGAGGTTCACGCACGGTTCTGTGAGAGGCTCGCGCTGAAATGCGCCTGCCTACTTGACCGCCGAAACGTTAGCGGCGAAGAAGAGTGCTAACGTACGATAAAAAAATATACCTTTGCAGCATGAAAGATGATAAAAATACGCCCCAACCATTAGCGGAGGTATTTGGCTTTCCTATATGGAACGATTCTGCACAAGCAATGCGGTATCGCAACCAAAAGTTATGCCCCTTCAACAATAAAGTGCCAAGTTGCACAAAAGATAAGGCAAATAATCCTTTGGGGGTATGTTCAGTACATCACAACGATAACCCAGTCATCATTTGCCCTGTTCGTTTCAGGGAAGATTGGCTTATAGTTGAAAAAGCGGCACAATTTGCTTTTCCGGCAAACACCAAATGGACATCTTTGACAGAAGTTAAACTCAACGATCGGAACGGACAAAGCGCAGGAAATATAGATTTTGTGCTTGTTGCATACGATGATAAGGGCCAACTGACAGATTTTATGTCATTAGAGGTGCAAGGTGTTTATATTTCCGGTAACCTGCGAAATCCCTTCGATGCATATTTGGAAAATCCCTCCGCTGGATTTATTTGGCGTTCAGGCTATAATTCTCCCAAGCCGGATTACCTTTCTTCTTCGCGCAAGCGCTTGATTCCTCAAATGCTGTATAAGGGCGGTATTTTAAAATCATGGCGTAAAAAACAAGCGATTGCCCTCCAAAAAGCATTTTTTGAAACACTTCCTACTCTTCCTGTTGTTGAGAAGGAAGTGGCCGATATTGCTTGGTTTTTATACGATTTAATTCACGATAAACAGCAAAACAGATTTCGCCTGACCTTGGTTGAGACTGTTTATACGGCATTTGAAGCAGCCCTACTTAGGGTAACAACACCGGAGCCGGGCGATATGTCGGACTTTTTACAACAATTGCAAGGCAAATTAGATGAGCAATTGGAAAGTGGCGAACCGGATGCACCTTCATTAACGGATATTATCAGCCAATGACCTATGAAAAACAAACAATTATCTTTTTTTGAAGATGAGCTACAAACTGCACCAAAAGATAGGGTAGTCAATGTGGCCAGTGTACCGCAACGCAGCCCTTTTCGATACCCCGGAGGCAAAACATGGTTGATACCAACTGTGCGTGAATGGTTGAAACAAGACCGTAAAAAAGTAGGGTTATTAATCGAACCGTTTGCAGGAGGTGGTATTGTGAGCTTGACAGCCGCCTTTGAAGACTTGTCAGAAAAAATTATTATGACAGAAATTGACCCTGAAATAGCGGCAGTATGGGAGGTTATACTGAACGGAGGCAATGACCGTCTTGCGGACAAGATTTACCGCTTTGAACTGACAAGCGAAAACGTGCAGCGAGAACTTCAACGCGAGAGCAATGATATAGAACAACAGGCATTTTGCACCATTTTGAAAAACAGGGTGCTACATGGCGGAATAATAGCCAAAGGTTCCGGGTTTATTAAAACAGGAGAAAAAGGGAAGGGCATCGGATCAAGGTGGTACCCCGGCACGCTACGAGATAGAATAGAGGGTATCAAGTATATAAGCCATAAAATTGATTTTTTTAGAAAAGATGCTTTTGAGGTGATTGAACAATATTCAACAGATAAGAACACCTATTTCTTTATTGATCCGCCATATACTATTGCAGGTAAAAGACTTTATACTTACTACGATATAGATCATGAAAAGCTCTTTGCATTGACAGCGAAAATTCAGGGGAGATTCATGTTGACCTATGACGACACGGATGAAATAAGAAGTCTGGCGAATAAATACGCTCTAAAATATAAAACTATTCCAATGAAGACTACACATCATTTGCAAAAAAATGAAATCATCATATCAGACAATGTAGATTGGTAAAAGCCGCTAACAACGAATATACGAAAATGCTTCCTATACGTCGCACATTCGTATATTCAACCGTTACCTGCCATTATAGAGACACCCAACCGACAGACAAAATCTCAACATTTTAACGAAATAATATTTTTCTTCAATTGATTTAGCAGCTTCTGCATTTGTTTCAACTCTTTTATTTTATTTTCAATCGACAAGAGTTTTTCATCACAAACAGACAGCTTTTCTTCCGTTGACAATTTCTTATTATACCAGGCATCAATTAAGTTGGCAATTTCACTTATGGTAAAACCAATAGACTTTGCACCTTTGATTAGGTTCAACTTTTCTACTGTTTCTTCATCGTAATGAAAATAATTATTCGACTTGACACTTTCAAGTCGTTTACCTTTTATCAATCCAGACTTTTCATAAAATCGAATTGTATGGGCGGTAATGCCTGTTCGTTTTGACAATTCATTTATTAGCATAGCACAAAGATAGTGTGTTGAAAAATAAATTACAAGCATAGACTATACTCTTATGTTGCAGGTTTGAATTATTCAGTGTATATTTTTGCTGAAATTTTAAATTTAAAGAGCAATGAACTTAGTAATACTCGGTGCAACAGGACTTTCGGGCAAAGTCATTCTAAAAGAAGCCCTTTCTAAAAATCATCAAGTTACCGTATTGGTTCGAAATGCGAACGCTGTTACGCTGCAAGATAAAAACCTAACAGTTGTACAAGGCAGTGTTTTGGATAGAAATACGGTCAATAAGGTCTTGAAAAATCAAGATGCGGTTATTCAAAGCTTGGGTGTAGGTGGAAAAGGCGATGGAAAACCGACAACCTTTGTTTCCGATGCCAACAAAATCATCATGGAGGAAATGGAAAAGAACAATGTAAAGCGTTTGATTGCGATGAGTAATATCGGTGCAGGAGATAGCTATACTTTCACTCCTTGGATTTTCAGAAAATTGATTTTGCCGTATTTTATGAAATGGTTGCAAGTCATTGTTGACGATAAAAACAGAATGGAACCCATGATTATAAACAGTAATTTGGATTGGACAATCGTGCGTTCTGCGGGTATGACGGAAAAACCTGCGAAAGGTACAGTAAATGCCTCACTTGACGGTAAAGGTTTAAAATTTACCATTACTTTGGCAGACTTAGCAAAATTTATGGTAGCACAACTTGAAGATAAAAAGTATCTCAAAAAAGCACCTTCTGTTAGTAATTAATTTTTTCAAATCAAATTTATAAAAATTATGTCTTTTTCATTAATCGCATTAATTGCAGCAATCGCCACACTTGGCTTGGGATTAGGATTTTTATTTGCAAGCACTACAATGCTGAAACAATGGGGTATGAATGCACCCGATGAAGCCAAAGTAATGTCCCGAAGAATTGGGGCAGTTTATCTTGGGCTTTCTACAATCCTATTTTTGGCAAGAACAAATATGCCAACCACAGAAGCTATTGCTATTGGCGGTGCAGTCATTACAGGGCTTTTAGCCATTTCGGGTTTGTTCGAACTAAAAGGCGGTAGAGTGAGCAAAGGAATTTTAGTTTCAACAGTGGTAGAAACACTTATCACTATTGGTTTTCTTTCATCTTTAATGAAATAATTAATATGGCTAAATACAACATTCAGAAAGACTTTGCTTTCCTTCGCTTTTTTCCAAACACTAAAAAGTGGCAGATACCTGCTTATAACGCTTTATTTAAGTGGCATTTTAAGTCCACAAAAGCACCACAAAACATTGAAATAGCTTCTTATCAAATTAAAGGCTTTGAAAACAAGGACATTGAAGTTTTGGTTTTCAAACCTCGAAACATTTCAGCCGATGCACCCTGTTTGGTGTATTGTCATGGTGGTGGATTTTTTATAGAAGCGGCTCAAGCACACAAAAAAATGATGTTTGAATATGCTGAAAAAGCAAATTGCATTATCGTTTTTCCACATTACAGAGTAAGTCTCAACAACCCATTTCCGACAAGTTTGGAAGACTGTTATTCAGCCTTAAAATGGGCAAATGACCACACTGCGATGCTTGGAATAGACAAAAATAAAATGGCTATTGGTGGCGATAGTGCAGGTGGAAATTTGGCGGCTTGTGTTGCTCAAATGGCATTAGACCGACAAGAAATAAAACTGTGTTTTCAACTGTTGGTTTACCCTGTTTGCGACCATACATTAAGCACCAAATCAATGCAGGAATTTCAAGACACACCACTTTGGAATGCACCAAGCTCGAAACTGATGTGGGACGTTTATTTAAAAGGCAAAGACAGAAATAATTTACCGAAATACGTTTCACCTTTACAAAGAACAGACTTAAAAGGTTTGCCACCTGCATACATTGAAACCGCTGAATTTGACTGCTTGCGAGACGAAGCCATTTTGTATGCACAAAAATTATCTGATTCTAACATAGAAGTTGAATTGAACCAAACAAAAGGGACAATTCACGCCTACGACATTATTGAAAAAAGTAAAATTACGCAAGACAGTATTAAGAGAAGAGTAACAGCCTTAAAAAAGGCATTTGACTGAAAAAAATAACGGCAGGTAACAGCGGTTTTGCGTCAGGCGGGGTTTCGTGCTCCGCAGACACATTTGTGGTTAATCAAAGTTTGGTTCTCCGCCGATTGGCTACGCGACATCAAGTCGAGTTATCCCAATACGTTTGTGCATTGGTCAATCAGTAAAATCTGAATGATTGTATGTCAAGAGCCGTGTTAGTCGAGAGGTTCACGCACGGTTCTGTGAGAGGCTCGCGCTGAAATGCGCCTGCCTACTTGACCGCCGAAACCGTTGTCATCAATTATAAGGAAAAAACTCGAAAAAAAAACCAAAATTTCACAAATTCCCAGTCAAACAAAAAGAAATATGACAATGGCAAAATATATCAATCCATATACAGATTTTGGTTTCAAAAAACTGTTTGGCGAAGAAGTGAACAAAGACCTTTTAATTGATTTCTTGAACCAACTTTTACCTGCACATCATCAGATTGCAGGCTTGAATTTTCGTAATGTCGAAAATTGTGCGGATTTATCGGCAGAAAGAAAAGCTATTTTTGATATTCATTGCAAGGCTGTTTCAGGGAGAGGTTTATTGTGGAAATGCAGAAGGCAAAAGTAAAACACTTCAAGTACAGAAGTCTTTTTTATGTTACTTTTCCTATTCGTGACCAAGCTCAAAAGGGCGAATGGAATTTCAAATTAGAACCTATTTACTTTGTAGCAATTTTGGATTTTTGAATATGTTGAAGCAGAAGAAAGGCGTAAATTTAGGCGTGATGTAGCCTTGAAAGACCAAGATGGAGATTTGTTTTTTGACAAACTGCATTTCAAGTTTTTGCAAATGCCTTTGTTCAATAAAAAGGAAAACGAATTAGAAACGCAGTTTGATAAGTGGTGCTATTTTCTGAAAAACTTAGAAAGGTTTGACCATATTCCAAGTATCTTAAACGAGCCAATTTTTCAAAAAGCCTTTGGTACTTTGGTACTTTGGTACTGCGGAATTAGCAAATTTCACTTCACAACAACGTGATAATTATGAACAAAGTCTTATTCAATACCGAGATTTGAAAAGTGCTTTGGAAACGGCAGTAGAGGAAAACAAAATTGAAATTGCCAAAAAACTCTTTATTTTAGGTTTAAATGATATTTCAATTTCGCAAGCAACAGAATTGATTGTTGAACAAGTTGTAAAACTACGTAACGCAACAAAGAAAAACTGATGACGACATTATGTTTGCGGTCGCGTCCGCGATGACTACATTTCTTATTGTTGCTTTTTTGGTGTCAAAGATACAAAAGAGCATTTCATTTGGGGAAGCGCCCATTTGTTTAACCCCAATCACCTGTTTAGGATTAGAACACCAAAAAAGCCCCGAAACAACAAAGGCTTCAGGGCTTGGGGGTAAGGGAGGGAAAGACCTAAAGACGGAATACTTTTTAAATCCGATCTGCGATACGTGCGTTCCAATCCTCGCGCAATGCCTCTAAAGTAATTTTTCCGGTTACGTCACCCGCAAATGCAATAAGCAACATTTTCTTTGCAGCGGCCTCATTTAATCCACGAGCACGCAAATAGAACAAGGCTTCGTTGTCCATTTTTCCGGTGGCAGCCCCATGCGAGCATTTCACATCGTCGGCATAAATTTCCAATTCGGGCTTGGTGTAAATTCGTGCTTCGTCCGAGGTCAAAATGGTTTTATTGGACTGATAGGCATTTGTTTTCTGGGCATCTTGACGCACCATAATCTTGCCATTAAATACGCCCGTTGATTTTCCGCCCAAAATATGCTTATAGGACTCATTAGACGCACAATTGGGGCAAGCGTGGTCCACAAAAGTAGCATTGTCAACGTGCATATTGCCTTGCGCCACGACAACGGCATTCAGGTTGGTTTCACAAAACTCGGCATTAGGTAGATAATTTTGGTTGTTCCGTACCGCTTTGCCGGAAAGCGTTAACACATTTGTTGAAAAAACCGAACCCGTTTCTTGCTTACTCGCGAGCGTATGGTGTTCCTTGGTGTCCTCGCCCACGTCCTGAAGGAGATGATAAGACACCTGTGCGTGTTCTGCAATCATCCATTCCGAGACCATATTCACGAAGGGAGCTGTTGCGGAAAGTGCAATTCGGCTCTCCACGATACGAATTGAAGCGCCAGAATCCACCACAACCAACATACGCGGTTGGACAAAGGCATCATTCACCACGTTGACCACGTTTACGATGTGCAGAATGGGTTCTACCATCTTGCTTGCCTTTACCTGTACCAATAGGCCATCGGTCAATAAAGCTGTGTTTATCGCTACAAAAGCATCTTCAGAAGGATTTGCAATCCGATCAAAATGGCGCAAGGCTTGTTCATTCCCAGACCGGAGCGCATCCGCGAGGGGTTCTATGTTCACACCATTTGGTAATGCGTCTAATTTTGACAAGTGTGGCGCATAAGTCCCATTGATCAAAACCACCACCAAGTCGTCCATTTCTGGAAGTGCGAGCGAAGCAATGGTAGCCGCATCTGGAGGCTCCGCAGGCAGCACCACAAGGTCTTGTTCTAAGGCAAAATTGCGGAAGGGTGAATATTTATATCGCTCGGATTTTGTCTTTGGAAAGCCATTTTCCAGAAAAGACGATAAGGCACGCCTTTGAAGTTCGGGCAAAGGCAGCCGTGTGTCTTCGGTGGCAAACCGATCCATTAAGCGTTGTTCAAGCATGGGTATGGCTATTGTTTCCGTTTGGGTTATTTCATTCATGGTATTATCCCGCAACTGCGCTTAGACGGCCTCAAGGGCCAAATCCTCTTTGATCCAGTCGTATCCTTTTTCCTCAAGTTCTAAGGCCAATTCCTTGGTTCCAGACTTAACAATACGGCCATTCACCAAGACGTGTACAAAGTCCGGTACAATGTATTCCAGCAATCGTTGGTAGTGGGTAATGACCAAAAAAGACCGTTTGGCATCCCGCAAAGCATTTACGCCATTGGCCACAATACGTAGTGCATCTATATCCAATCCAGAGTCGGTTTCGTCCAAAACAGCGAGTTTCGGTTCTAACAAAGCCATCTGGAAGATTTCGTTTCTTTTTTTCTCACCACCAGAGAAGCCTTCGTTCACAGCACGATTGGTCAGGCTTTCCTTCATTTCCACCATGGCCTGTTTTTCTTTGATGAACTTCAGGAAGGCGGCGCCGGACAATGGTTCTTGGGAACGATACTTCCGAACACTGTTTACCGACTCCCGCAAGAAGGTCATCATATTAACGCCGGGGAGTTCGACAGGGTACTGAAATGCCAAGAACAAGCCTTCGCAAGCGCGTTCGTCCGGTTCCATTTCCAATAATGTTTGCCCGTCAAACAAAACCGTCCCTTCTGTCACTTCGTATTCTTCTCGCCCCGCCAAGACCGAAGCCAACGTACTTTTACCAGAGCCATTTGGCCCCATGATGGCATGTACTTCTCCGGGCTGAATATTCAGGTTTACCCCGCGTAGGATTTCGTGCCCCTCAATTGCGGCATGAAGGTTTTGAATTTCTAACATGGTTTATTTTTAAGTTTGATTGTTTCTTTTTATTCTACCAAAGTGGCTGTAAATCTTCCGGTGGCTATAAACCATCCAAACAGCAAGCATTTTTGGGCAGGTTGAGCCACAGAAAGCATGAAAGGTGCTTTGATAGAGACGCACAAAACTGGTGTAATTCAGCATTAACTTTTGCCATCCGGAGCGCGGTGTTTATCCAACAGAACCTTCCAGCTCGATCGCCAAAAGTTTCTGTGCCTCCACCGCAAATTCCATGGGTAGTTTTGCAAGAATTTCCTTCACAAAACCATTTACGATCAATTTTATGGCGGCTTCTTCGCTCAATCCCCGTTGTTGGCAGTAAAAAATCTGGTCTTCCCCTACTTTAGAAGTGGTTGCTTCGTGTTCTACCTTACCCGAATTGTTCAGGATTTCGATATAAGGGAAGGTATGTGCCCCGCAACGATCGCCCAGCAGCATAGAGTCGCATTGGGAGAAGTTCCGTGCATTTGCTGCATTTTTTCCGATCCGAACCAAGCCCCTATAAGCATTCTGACTTCTGCCCGCCGAAATCCCTTTCGAGATAATGGTAGAGGAAGTGTTTTTGCCCAAGTGGATCATCTTCGTTCCGGTATCGGCCTGTTGGTATCCTTTTGTAAAAGCGACCGAGTAAAACTCCCCTACGCTATGATCGCCCTTCAAGATTACGGAAGGATATTTCCAGGTGATGGCAGAACCTGTCTCAAGTTGTGTCCAAGAAATTTTGGCGTGATCACCTTCGCATATCCCACGTTTGGTGACGAAGTTATAGATCCCGCCTTTGCCTTCTTTATCTCCCGGATACCAGTTTTGGATGGTAGAATATTTCACCTCGGCATCCTTCATGGCAATGATCTCTACGACTGCGGCATGAAGTTGGTTTTCGTCGCGTTGTGGTGCAGTGCAACCCTCCAGATACGACACATAAGAACCTTCCTCGGCCACAATCAAGGTGCGCTCAAACTGTCCGGTTCCGGCCTCGTTGATTCTGAAATAGGTTGAAAGTTCCATTGGGCAACGCACGCCTTTCGGGATATAACAGAAAGAGCCGTCAGAAAAAACGGCGGAATTAAGCGCAGCGTAAAAGTTATCGGTATAAGGAACAACAGCACCAAGATACTTTTGTACAAGTTCGGGGTACTTTTCGACGGCCTCGCCGAAAGAACAGAAAATGATCCCCAATTCTGCCAACTTTTCTTTGAATGTGGTATGCACCGAGACGGAATCCATCACAACATCCACCGCTACGCCCATCAAACGCTCTTGCTCCATCAAAGGAATCCCAAGCCGCTCGAAGGTTCGGAGTAATTCGGGATCTACTTCGTCGAGGCTATTGTATTTGGGTTTACTTTTGGGTGCAGAGTAATAACTGATGGCCTGAAAATCCGGCAGGTTATATTTCAACAACGGCCATGTAGGATATTTTTCAGGGCTATTGTCTAATAATGATACAAAATGACGAAATGCTTTGAGACGCCAAGCCAAGAGCCATTCAGGTTCTCCTTTTTTAGATGAGATTAACCTCACCGTATCTTCTGTTAGGCCAGCGGGCGCGGTTTCGGCATCAATCTCAGTAACAAATCCCCACTCATATTCGCGATCGGCGACTTCGTGAAGGATAGCGGTATCACTTGTCATAAGGCTTGGATTAGGGCGATTAAGGGTCGTACTTATTTATATTCAGTCTAAAGTAACAACACGGGAGCAATTTCGTTCCATGAAGAATAGGAAAAAGTTGCGGAGCAATGTAGGCAAAACACCTACACGTTTTCACGCTCTTTATCAATATCCGCCAAAAAAAGACCTCTTGTGGTACTCCACATGAAATTATTATCCACACCGCAAGAGATTGGTATAAAACTTGAAGTCGTGTTATTCACACTCATTGACCTACTACCGTTCGACCTCTTATTGCTCCATGAACAAATTCACACCTCTTGCAACTACTTTTGCTGATGGCCCGACGATCGTTCGCCAGCAACAAGGTGCAACTATTGTGGCCATCGCCAACCTCAAGGGAGGGGTTGGGAAAACCACTACGGCTGTTAACCTTGCAGCAGCCCTTGCAATTCGGTCTCGTGTACTCTTGGTAGATTTAGATAGCCAAGCCTCTGCATCGCTCTCTTTGGGGATTGGGCGGCGTCAACAAACGCCCTCTGTTTTAGATGTTATGATGAATTACGCCCCTTTTGGTCGGGCAATTCGTAGCACAACCATTCCGGGATTAACCGTTTTACCTGCACATGTGGATTTGGCAAAGTTTGATGCTTACATCGCTAATGCCAGAAACCACATTTTCTTGCTACAAAAGGTATTGAACCATGTGCGTGGGAATTATGATTTTATTTTATTGGACTGCCCTCCGGCGCTTTCACTTGTCATGCTGAATGCCTTTGTCGCAGCAGATGCGTATGTCGTGCCAATCACGCCCAACGCCTTGGCTTTCGAGGCCATGAAAACATTCTTCAAGGAGTTGGAGACATGGCGAGCAAAATACCATATACATGCCAAATGTTTGGGCATTCTCCGAACAATGGTGGACGCTCGGTCTAACCACGCGCGTAAAATACTACAACGCCTCCAAGACAGTTTTGGGGATGATCTTTTTGAGACCGAGATCAAGCTGAATGTCCGTTTGGCCGAGGCGCCAGAATCGGGTAGAAGTATCTTGGAGTACGATGGTTCTAGTGCTGGCGCACGTTCTTATTGGGCATTCAGCAAGGAATTTCTGGGTCGTTTAGGTTATAACAAAAGCCAAGATGCCATACGGGCCGACGATGCCTTGCCTCTTGCTGGAGACAGACAACCTGTTTCGGGGATAAGGACGGGTATTTTTGAATTAAACAAAGGATCTTATGTGCCCCTTCGTGTAGGGGAAGAAAAAACGAGTGCATTCGGGGCATAGTCCATTTTCAGAAATTGGGGTTCCCGTTTGGGAAAATCATGGCCCATTGTTCAACATCACGAACAATGGGCCGTTTTCTTTTTAGCGAAAAACCAAATTGCAACCTTATAACATTTGCCTCGTCATTTCCCTATCTTATAGGGTCAGATTGATGTCCTAAAACCCCACGAACATGATACATCTGAATATTCTCGACGTCGCCATCTTGTTTTTTTGCATTTATCAAGGCTATAAAGGATATACAAAAGGCGCTATTAAAACCATTATTCCCCTTATATATTGGGTAATCACTTTTTTTGGAGCCGTTTTTTTGATGCGGCAATTGGGAGATCTCTTTTTTGTAAAAGTGCTTGGTTTTAGTGTGATGCTTTCCTCCATCTTATCTTTTGCTTTAATCATTGTGGTGGCTGTTTGGGGGTATAGAAAAGTATTAGATTTTTTAGAAGATGTCGTTGGTGGCTCCATCACCTTGGCCAATCATCTCATTGGCATGGTAGCAGGAGCACTTAAAGGCTTTTTTCTGGCAAGTATGATCCTCATCACTTCATCGAAAATCGGTATTCCGAGCCAAAACACCCGAAATTCCTCCTCGTTATATTCCGATGCCACCAATTTCTCGGTGGAAATGCTGAAATATGTTAGCCTTGTATGGCCACAGGCCGAAGGATTTGCCGAAAAGTTTAAGACCAATGTTTCCAAATAGTGTTTAGACGGCGGAAAGCGCATAGAGGTGTATTGTGATTCCAGTTTCATTAACCTTAGAGAACTTTTTAAGCTACCGTAAACCCGAGGAGCCACTTAATTTTGAAGGTTTTCAGGTAGCCTGTCTTTCTGGTGGTAATGGCCAAGGAAAATCCGCCTTATTGGATGCCATTACGTGGGTACTTTGGGGAGAAGGCCGTAAGAGCCAAGGAACGGTGAAGCCAGACGAGCAACTCATGCGCAGTGGGGCATCAGAAATGAGCGTAACACTTGTCTTTGATCTGGAAGGCGCTCGCTTTAGGGTGAAGCGCTATTTCGGAAAGTCAGGATCGCGCAAAACACAAAAATCCAATCTTGAATTTCAAATTTTTGATGCCGAGAAAGGTGCTTTTGTCACCCAAACCGGCGCAAGGATCAAGGACACCCAATTAGCGCTAAACCAACAACTCGGACTTAGTTACGAAACGTTTATTAATGCCTCCTTTTTACTCCAAGGGCGTTCGGATCAGTTTACGAAACAAGCCCCAACTGAGCGGAAGCGGATTCTGGCGGACATTTTAAACCTTCAACGCTACGATAAACTAAAAGAACGGGCTTCGGAAAAGGTAAAAAATGCCCGAAATGCGTTGGAAGTTGCCGAGATGCGGCTACAACAATTAGAAGCGCAAACAAAGGATTTACCAAATTGGCAAGCGGCGAGAGACCAAGCCGTGCTTGCCTTAACCGATCAGGAAAAAATCCTACATTCCCTCAACATAAAAGAACAACAGTGCTTAAGTCTGTTGGCCGCTTTAGATCTGAAAACCCAAGAAATCCAGACCGAAGAACGGCTCATCGGTCAATTAAACCAACAAGCAACCTTGGTCGAGGATCGCAGACAGACCTTGGTACAACTGACGGCCGAGGCTGAAGAGTTGTTGTCAGAAGAACCACGCATCCTCTCGGCATACGAAAAATATAAAATATTGACCAAGGAGCAAGAAGAACTACAACTCAAAAGCGAATTGGCACGCAGTTTAGAAGAACAACAAAGGAGTGTAGAGAACGAAATCCAAAAATTGATCGCAGGTGCCGAACAGCAATTGGCCCAGTTCAAGCAGACTTTACAGCACATTAACACCCAACTTGCAGAAGAAAACGCACGCATCTTACGTGAGCCAGAAGCACTAAGCGCATTTAAAGAGGCGCAGGCCGCCAGTGCCAAATGGGAGGAAATGCGGGTAATACGCGACCAAGTAAATGCCCTGACACAAGAACATATGCGCATTTCGCAAGAGTTGACGCTGAAAGAAAGAAGCCTGACCGCAGAAAAAGAGCGCATCGCCCATGAAATCACAAACCTCACGTTGCTTGCAGAACAAACCGCCATTGCGAAGCAGCAACTTGAGGAAGCCAAAACAGCCCACCTGTTGCTGCAAAACAAAACAGCAGCTTTAAACGAGATGCGAACACAAGGGCAGGTGCAGAAAGCGGAGATGAATGCCGAGAAGGCCAAGTGTCAGACGATAGAGGCCGAAATCCAGCAAATCCAGCAAAACCGCTTATTGGTGGAGCAAGCCCAATCCGAAACGTGTCCCACTTGCGGCACACTGCTGACCGAGGCACACCGTGTGTATATGCTTGCCCTCTACGATGAACAACTTTCGGAAATCACCAAAAGATTTGCAATTCAAGAAGCCATTTTTACTAAAAAGCGGTTGGCGGTTCATAAAATCGGCCAACAGTTTAAGGATTTAGAAGCCGAGTGTAAGGAACTTTCCGGCGTACAAGGGAAACTCGACGAAGCGAACAACTTCTTTTTGCGGGCAGAACAGGCCAGTGAACGCCTTACATCGCTACGCATTACCTTTGCCGAACTTGGCAGAGAAATGACGGAGCGCACGCAGCTTAAGCCATTAGAGATTGAAAAACGCAAATTTGAACAAGCGATAGAAGCACTGGCTTTTGATGAAGCCACCTTTACTCAACTTGGGCAAACAGCCGCCAAAAAAGAGTTGTTGGAGCGTGAATTACGTGTGATAGAGGCCGCACGTGGAAAGGCTGAAGCCCTGCAAATCAAATACGTCCATACCGAGCAACAACTACAAAAAGTGCGGGCAGATTTGTCATCCCGCAGCATTACCACCATTTTGGACGATAAAAAGCGGGGAATCCAGCAAAAATTACTGGAGGTCGCGTATAACCGTGACAAACACCAAGAAGTACGGCTCGCCCTAAGCAAGATGAAAGACATTCCGCAGCAATACGCCAACCTTACAAATGCCGCCTTGAACGTCCGGCATTATGAGACAGAACTGCTCACCCTGAAAAAGCGTGCCACCGAAATTGCCGAACAACAACAAGACGCTACCCAAAAACTTGATCAACTACGGAGTGAACTTGCGATTCGCCCCAGTTTAGAAACCGAAAGACTTGGACTTAAAGCACAACTGACCGAGGCGCAACGGATTTTAGATACCCACCGAGAGCAATTGGGGCGATTGGCCTCGATGATCGAAATGGGCGAAAAAGACCTTGACGAAATGAAGCGCCTCAAAAATGAAAACCGAGACAAAATCCGTGACAGAGACCTCTACACACATCTGGTAAAAGCCTTTGGCTCCGAAGGTATTCCTGCAATTATTATCGAAGAAACATTGCCCGAATTACAAGAACGCGCCAATGACCTCCTTTCGCGCTTATCGGATGGCCGGATGAGTATCCGCCTCGAAACCATCAAGAATATGAAGTCTGGCGGGAGTAAATCCACATTAGACATTATTATCAATGACGAATTGGCGCAAGCACGGCCATATGAAACGTTTTCCGGTGGCGAGGCTTTTCGGATTGATTTTGCGTTGCGCATTGCCCTTTCACAACTTTTGGCCGATCGCGCCGGCGTCCGTATTCGGACTTTGGTGATTGATGAAGGGTTTGGAACACAAGACCAACAAGGAATTCAATACATGATTTCGGCGATTGAGGCTATCCGACATGACTTCGAGAAGATCATCATTATCACCCACTTAGACGAATTAAAAAGCGCTTTTCCTGTACGGATTGAAGTCCGTAAAGAACCCGATGGCTCGCGATACGAAGTATATCACGAAGGCTAATAAAAAAACATTCATGAAACCCAAATCTACCTCCCCGTTTTTTGCCATAAAACCACTACTTAAGTCAATCCGTACCAAGAGTTTCCTACCTTTTATCGAGAAAATGGCAGAACAAGGAGAACCCATCATCAATATTTCAGGAGGTTTCTCGTCTGTGTATTTGGTGAACCATCCCGATGCCGTAGAGCAAATCTTAGTAACCGAGGCGAAAAAGTTTTATCGTGGTCCCAACATTAACCACCTTCGGACTTTTCTTGGCAACGGTTTACTCACAAACAGTGGGCAAGATTGGCGCGAACAACGCCTCTTGCTTCAGCCTTTTTTCAGGTCTCAGACTGTTAGCGTACTTGCCGCTTCGATGGATCAATGTATAACGCATTATTTAGAAAACTGCCAAAATGCGACACAGAACAAGGGCTTCCTTATCACGAACATAACGGAAGACATGCTCATTCTAACGCAAAACACCATACTTGCGTCTTTATTCGATCTTCATCAACACCCTAAAGCGTACACCTTACACCAGTCATTAATTACCATCCAGCATTATGTTTCCAATGTTGCCATCTTGGAGTCTGTTACCATTGGAATAGGTGAAGCAATCGGCAAAAAGCGAAGCAATGTATTGTACGAACGAATGATCCGGAAACATAAAAAAGCATTCACTGAAGCCCTTGATATATCACGTAATTTTGTTAAAAAGATCATTTCAGATCGAAAGTCTTTGCTCATTGAGAGGAATAATGAGGAAAGGACAGACTTATTTTCTACCCTAATTAAAGCCCAAATATCCGGAAGCCTAACAGAAGAGCAGCTGGAAGACGAGGTCACGACGTTGTTTTTCACAGGCTTCGACACCACAGGTCATGCACTTAGCTGGCTCTGGTACCTCTTGGCAAAACACCCCGAAGTGCAAGAAAAAATCCGCAGCGAAGTGGACGCCCTTCCCCCAAATGCCGATGCACCACAACTTGTTCAGGCTCCCTTATCCTACCTAAAAGCCGCCATCTACGAAACCCTCCGTCTTTATCCTGTAGCATGGTCTTCACTTAGAACCCCCTTTGAAGACATGAAAATAGCGGGCTACGACATTCCAGCGAAGGCGAGTTTGATTATTTCGCCCTATACCCTGCACCGCCTGCCCGAATATTGGCCTGATCCAGAAAAATTTGATCCAAAACGTTTTCTAAATACCGAATTACCAGACGTAAAACGTGGGTATATCCCTTTTAATGCTGGCCCACACACCTGTATCGGTCGGCGTCTTGCTTTGTTAGAAATACAATTGGTGGTAATTCGGGTGCTACAACGTTTTCGCGTTCAGGCGATAAAGCAAAAACAACCCCAACCCACCGCACAAATCACCTTGGCCGCATACCCAAACGTAAAAGTAAAGTTAACCCCAAGATAGCCAAGTGCAAGGAAAGAAGCCTTGTTTTGAAAAAATTACAAAGCCAGCTATGATTTGAACGTGCGGTCTGGGTTAATCAGCTTATACCAATCAGCCAGCGCTATTCTTGTCATATATAGATGTCACCCCTACGGGGCTTTGCCGTGCAATTGGAAACGGATTTCTACTAAGATGTCGCCCCCTACGGGGCTTTCTTGTGCGTTCAAAGGTGAATAAACCCTTGTAAAACCATAATTTAAACCACCCCCTAATTTCCTCCATCATTCTTCCCAAATTGGTATTAGGTTCCTTTTACGAACTCCTCTAAACAGCGCCCACTTTCCAATTCATCCCCCAGAGACTCCATCAACTTTGTAAAGGCAATACCATCCATAATTTGATGATTGGCTGAAAACGCAACATTTAGCTGCCACCCAACCTCCGATTTATGCAGTACGCCAATCACAATTTGGAGGGTAAAAAGGCTTGGCGACTGCCCGTAACCATCGCGCTTGCTAACGTGCGTTAAAGAGGTAACACCAATTTTTGTTTGGATTTCTGCGAAATACCTGCGGGTGAATGGCCACAATAACCTATACAAAAACCGTCGGATAGCTTGCGGTAAGCTAAGAAATACCTTTGTTCCGGGAGGCATTTTAACAGGTTTACGGCGCAACTGCTTAGCAGCCCGAATGAGTTCATCTTCAATCACCCGTGCTTCTTTCTCCTCCATCCGCTCAAACACCCAATACCAGGGCAGCCATGTATTGTCTGGCATTTGGGACTCCATTACTAAGGCAATATCCACATTTTTAGGAATAAGCCATTGCCTGCCATATTTCGCCGCCAAAAGGTGTTTTTGCTCGTCGAGTACTTTGCCCAAACACCGCATCACATAAGCGACAACACTCGGTGGGCGTTGCCGTTTGGCCCTTGCGGATTCATAAGCGGCCTGATATAAATCCATATTTGCCTTTCCCCAAGCATACATTCGCTCCTTTGGATTGGTATGCCATAGGGCATCGTCCAACATTCGACGAAAAATGGAAGGCGTTTCGGTTTGGTATTTTGATGACATTTTTTTTAACATTTTCCCTTTTCCGAGTAGAAACCAGACTGACGCATACAAAAAGGGTCAAAAGGACGTGAAATACCCATTACATGAAAGGCAATATACGGAATCATTGCTATTTTCGTGTTTTCGTAAAGCCGTAGCAAATATTTATGATTTCGACAACCTACAAAAGCACCCGTACCGATACCCGCACCTTCCGTTTTTCCGAAGCCCTGCTCCAAGGATTGGCAGAGGATGGCGGTCTTTTTATTCCAGAAAGTATCCCAAACCTGCCGGCAAATTGGCGCGAACAAACTACTTTTGAGGAATTGGGATACTTGGTTCTAAAAAACTGGCTGGGGGATGAAGTTCCAGAGGCGGCACTTCGCGACTTGGTACAGGATGCTCTTAACTTCCCTGTCCCGCTTGTTTCTTTGAAAAACTCACCTTATTTGGGCGAAAATGTTGCCGTTTTAGAACTCACACACGGCCCAACGTTGTCTTTCAAAGACTTTGGCGCACGGACGATGGCCCGTCTCATGTCCTATTTTTTGACGCAAAAAAAGCAAAACCTCACCATTTTGGTAGCCACTTCGGGCGATACGGGAAGTGCGGTCGCGGACGGATTTTCGGGGCAGGACGGAATTGAGGTGATCTTGCTTTATCCCAAAGGCCAAGTAAGCCCTGTTCAGGAGATGCAATTGGTGGTTGCACGAACAGGGGTTCGGGCATTTGCCGTAGAAGGAACGTTTGACGACTGCCAGCGCATGGTGAAGGAAGCCTTCTTAGACCCGAACTTGGCCCACTTGCCTTTGTCCTCGGCCAATTCTATTAATATCGGGCGCTTATTGCCACAGTCCTTGTATTATGTCTGGGCATATTTACAAATGAAACAGCCCATTATCAATTTTTGTGTGCCCAGTGGAAACCTTGGCAACCTAACGGGCGGGCTTTTTGCTTGCGAAGGTGGCCTTCCGGTGAATCAGTTTGTGGTTGCCCATAATGCCAATGACTTCTTCCCCGCTTATTTGGGTACACACACAGAAGACTATAAACCTTCTGTACGAACGTTATCCAATGCTATGGACGTTGGCGTTCCCAGTAATTTTGAACGCTTAAAAGCCCTATTCACCCCACAAGGGCTAAACGACCGTCTCTGGGGAACCAGCGTGAACGATCAAGAAACCCTTGAAACCATGCAACGGATTTACCACGAAACGGGTTATACGGCCTGCCCACATACGGCCGTAGGCTTGGAGGCCGTACATCGGTACCGCAACGAAACAGGCGATCAAACGCCAATCATTGTCCTCTCAACGGCACATCCGGCAAAGTTCCCAGAAGTCGTTGAGCAAGCACTCCAACACGCTACGCCGCCAGCAGAGGCACTGGAAATCCTCCGAACCAAACCGATGACGCACAACACACTCGCACCGACACTCGAAGCCTTGCGCGATGTTCTCTTAAGCAAATAATACCGGTGTATGCTTTATCCATCAACGATTTCACACGAGCCAAAGGTGACTGATGCAATAAATCCTTTGGATCTTGAAAGGTTGATTCTCCTTGTCTCAGTTCGCTTTGCTCATGTCAGACACCTATTGAGCCCGTCTCTATCTTATAGCATAATTGTGTTGTTCAAGAATGGAAGGACGGCCCTTAGAAAAATCCGCCGGAGCAAGGATGGCTTCGGCTTCTCTCAGCCACCGGGCTTCGGCTTCTCTCAGCCACCGGGCTTCGGCTTCTCTCAGCCACCGGGCTTCGGCTTCTCTCAGCCACCGGGCTTCGGCTTCTCTCAGCCACCGGGCTGCGGCTACGCTCAGCCCGCTATTCCTCGTCATATATAGATGTCGCCCCTACGGGGCTTTGCCGCTCATTCAAAAGCAGAACAAACCCTTAAAAAACCAGCACTTACGCAATTCCGTGAGTTCCTCCATGATTCTCGCGTGGCAGGGCGACCCTTAGAAAAATCCGCCGGAGCAAGGATGGCTTCGACTTTGCTCAGCCACCAGACTTGGGCTACGCTCAGCCCGCTATTCCTCGTCATATATAGATGCCACCCCTACGGGGCTTTGTTATACACATGGAAACCGATTTCTACTAAGATGTCGCCCCTACGGGGCTGGGCTGTGCGTTTTGTAAAGCAGAACAAACCCTTAAAAAACCAGCACTTACGCAATTCCGTGAGTTCCTCGATGATTCTTGAATGGCAGGGTGGCCCTTAGAAAAATCCGCCGGGCTTCGACTTGGCTCAGCCGCCGGCTTCTATTGCCGTAAAAAGAAGACCGCCGGCAGGCCCGTCTGCGACCGGCAGGCTTGATTTGATTAACCCAAAACACATGGTAAATGGTTACAAGTTAAAGGCTGGCTCAATAAAAGGTTTGTAAATATCAACCCATAAACAACAATTATCCCTAATTGGTACAAGATTAAACTAAAAAAGCCGGACGTCTTATCCGGCTTTTTTGTGGCTCAATTTTCCTCATCTAAGACATAAATTGCCGCCAAGTTCCGCCCCAATTGTCCGTAATCTAAGCCATAACCTAAAACGAACTTATTCTCTATCGCAAATCCAACCCAATCTAAAGGCACATTTTCGCGAGTTGCTTCTGGCTTATGTAGCAGCGTAACCACTTTAACGGAAGCGGGTTTATGGTGACTCATTTGATCTAAGATGTAGCGCATAGAAAGCCCGGTGTCCACAATATCTTCTACCACAACAACGTGTCTTCCTGCGATCTTGGCATCCAAGCCTTTTTTCTCGGTTACTTGTCCGCTCGAAATTTTTTCCGCACCATAGGAGGACAACTTAATAAAATCCATTTCACAATCAATGGTCACATTGCGGATAAGGTCTGCCATAAAAATAAAGGAACCATTTAATAGCCCAATAAAAATGGGGTTTTTGTCCTTATAGACCTCGTCAATATCTCGCCCAATTTCGGTGATGCGTCTCTGAATCACCTCATTGGGGATCATCAGACGGAAACGCTCATTACGGCAATACACGATCTCTGGTGTTTCGGAAGGGGCAAAGTGCATGGTTAGGATTGGTTTTGTGGTCGGAATGTAAGCAAGAAGGTACGCAATACCACCAATCCGAAAAAAGCGAAACGCTCTTGAAGTCAAAATAGCAGGTTATATGCTCACCATAAATCAAGCGCAATACTCCTCATTCAAAATCATACATCCGTAAAAGAAGTTTAGTGTCATAGCCCTTGTTTTACAAAAAGCGCCTCAATGATTTTGCACGTTGCTACATCAGCCGCCGAGACTTCGTATAAATTCCCATCCAATGTCCCCGAAACGAAAACCTCTACATGGTCATCAAAAACCCAGAGAAAAGCAAATTGCCCATTAAGGGTGACATATCCGGGTTGAGCAAAATTGGGGAAGGCGACAATTTCGCTTTTAAACACCGCAAATTCTTCAAAATTATAGCTTTTCCCAGGAATAGGTCTTGGGAATGTTGGTGGGATTTCCTCCAGAACAAGGCCCAATTTTGATAGCAGCACCACCAATTCCGGTAGCCCTTTAAAGGCCAAGCGGGCGATAAAGCAATCGCCATCTTGTGCATGCCCTCCAAAACCACGTTTTAGGACAAAGTAGTGCAGTTCCTGCTGCAGGGTGTCTAAATCCTGTGACATCAACAACGGTGGGGCTTAGTTTTTAGGAGAAAGTGGGTCTTGCCCAATATAATTGCCGGGGGGGTCATAATTACAGACCACCAATAAGGTATTCCACCCGCCATTGTTGCATGTTGCATAGCCACAGCCCACCCGCAACGAGGTCGCCCAAACAATTTGTGTGTAATGCCCCACTTGGTCGGGATAAGTACTAAAATCGCGGAGTGGGCCGGGGGTATAATACTGTTTTTCATCTGCCCAAGATTGTACTGCTTGCTCGTACTTGAATCCCGAAAGTGTGCCCGTACTTTGTTGCATAAAGAGATTTTCCCCATAACGCTGTTTCCACGCCCCTTGCCTTGGACGGTGTTGCATGGAGCAGCTCTCAGTGGCCAAGTGGTTTGCCCATTGCTGCGCAAATGTTGCAACAGTCTCGTCCCAACCCATCGGGTTTACACCATCGTTGGCACGAATCTGATTATGTGCACGTAACATGGCATTGGCCTTCTCCCGGGTTAATTTGGATCCGGTTGTTCCAGATAGACTGGGCGTTTCGACAACGGGTGGTCTTATTGGTTCTGGTCGAGATTGACCTAAAGTAAAGGTTTGTGTCTTGCATAGGTCTAAACCAGATGCGGAATAAAGCACTTTACGATTTGTCCCGCTCGCTTGGACGTCAATCTTACAGCCCTCCCAATCATAAAGCGTGACGGACAACTCGCCATTAACCCGAATTCGTTGTGTGGCGGACAAGATATTTTCGCCCCAATCTGTCTCGCCTGTCAAGCGGATGAAAAGGCGTCCGATTGGTTTGCTTGTACCATTGATGAACGTAATCTTTGTTTCATTCTGTGCTTGTACATAGTGCATCGGTAATAAAAAACAGAAGAACAGTATCCTTTGACATGCCTGATAAAGAAGTGTTTTCATAAGGTTATTAGATTAAAGGTACAAAGGTTTCTTATAAATCGGATTTATGCCTAACAAAGTCGAGGTGGATAGTTATGTTGACAACTAAAGTTGCCCCAAAAAAATTGAAGGAATCGTAAAATACCTATTTGTTAAGACCGTATCAAGGCTTATCTTAAAAGCGTTGCCAAACATTCTCGTGTATTTTTTACACCCATCTTTAATTTCAATACAAAGCCTAACAAATCATCAAGCTTTTACTTGGTGATGCCTCATAAATCACGTAAAGTTTGGTATCGGTGTAGGATGTTTGATGTCCTAAACTTGTACAAAAAAGCTACTTGTTCATCCTTTATAAAACCCATAAAGCATGGATTACCGAAACATCAAACAGATATTGAAATAAAAAAATAATCCCTAACCATATAATCCTCCATCCTCTCACCCAAATTCAGTTAAGGTATGAAAAGAAAAATAATCCTCACCCTTCTATGTGGTTTCTTGGTTGGAACGACGTTGGCATTTGCCCAGACCCAACTCAAAGGTCTTGTGGTGGATGCGAAAACGAAGACCCCAATGCCGGGCGTAACCATTGTAGTCGTCGGAACAGTCGGTGGTACAATCACCCGTACAGATGGGCAATATTCCATAAGCACACGTTTATCACTTCCACTAACACTACGTGTCAGTTTCATTGGTTACAAAACGCGAGAGGCCATTATCTCGACCTCTTCGCCTGTGACGATTGAATTGGAAGACGGAGATGGTGTCATTACGGATGTTATCGTAACCGGGAACCGCGTCGAGGAGCGAATTACTAAAGCGCCCGTAACCATCGAACAAGTAAGTGTTACCCAGCTCCAACAAACGGCTGCATTCGACTCGTATGGGGTTTTACAGAACGTAAAAGGTGTGGACCTGCTCTCGCAAAGTTTGCTCTTTAAATCTGTTAACCTCCGTGGTTTTGGGGCAAACAACAACAACCGTTTTGTACAATTAACCGATGGCATGGACAACCGGTCTCCGGGATTAGGCTTTGGCTTTGGTAATACGGCGGGCGTTTCGGATTTGGACATTGAAAACATTGAGATTTTGCCCGGTGCTTCTTCGGCCTTGTATGGCCCAGATGCCCTGCAAGGTTTGATGCTGACCAAGACCAAATCCCCATTCGAGTTCCAAGGCATCAGTGCACAAGTAAAAACGGGTATTAACAATGTAGGGAAAGACGACATTTCTGCAAAACCCTATACCGATTTTGCACTCCGCATTGCCAAGCAGTTGAGCAAAGACTTCGCCTTCAAAGCGAACCTTCAACTCATTAACGGTACGGACTTTATTGCAGATAATTATGATGACCGCTCCACCCGTTCTCGTCGGAACTTCTTTGTGGTAGATCAGGCAGGCAAGACCGTAAACTTCGGATATACGCCAAACAATAATCCTTCACAAAACTTTGAATATGATGGCGTAAACATCTATGGGGATGACATTACAAATGGTGGCGCCTTCGACTTTGCAGCGAACCATGCCGTTACCGGGCTTCAAGGAAAGCGCGTAACCCGTACTGGCTATACCGAATTGGAGTTATTGGGCAACGAAGGTAAGGTCTTTAGCAATCGCGCAAATTTGGCGGCACACTATCGGCTCAATGACAACATTGAGGCCATCGCTTCGTGGAATTATGGAAATGGCAACTTGATTCGGACTGCGGGCTTCAGGGAATATTTCCCGGACTATAAGCGCAATCAGGTGCGTCTTGAGTTACGGAGCAATAGTTTCTTTGTTCGTGCATACAATACCACACAAACTGCCGAAGGCTACAACTTAGGCGTTTTGGCGCAACGGATTTTGGCTAATTGGAAATCCACAAATGCATGGGCTGCCGATTTTTCATCCGCTTATGCTGCAAATGGTGGAAACTTGGCCGCGGCCCGCACAAGTGCCGACGCCGGAAAACCCCTTGCAGGCTCTGATGATTTTAATAACATTCGGGAAAAGTTGATCAATACCCTAAACAATGCAACGGCAGTAACGCTACCAAACGGAACCAAAATCAATGGGGTGCGCTTGTTGGATAATTCCTCGCTTACGCATGTTGAAGGAAAGTATGACTTCAGAAAGTTTTTGCCCAAAAACATTGACTTGATTACTGGAGCCAGTTTCCGTAAATACGACATGGAGACGCAAGGAACAATCTTCCCGCTCACCGTTGACAACAATGAGTACACCATTAACGAATATGGATGGTACACCCAAGCTTCGGTAAATTTCAATATTACCGATAAGATCAACTTCAAACCCATCGTTGCCGTCCGTTACGACAAAAACGAGTATTTTGCCGGTGGCTTTACCCCTCGCGTCTCGGCAGTTGTTTCGGTGGGCGAACACAACTTCCGCGCTTCTTGGCAGTCTGCATTCCGCAACCCATCCGCCAACCAGCTCTTGGCCGACGGCAAGATTGGGGAAGTAGGTGGCTCGCAACGGGCTTTGGAAACGGCCAACTTGTTTAGTAATCCGGCTTATACAGAAGCCTCCGTTAAAAACTTCCAGACTTCAGGAAACGTGGCCGATCTGATAAAATATGAGCCCAAGCCCGCCGACTTTACCACCGAGAAAATCAAAACGTGGGAGGTTGGTTATAAGGCACTTCTTGCCAATCGGTTGTATGTGGATGCGTTCTTGTATCGCAGTATTTACAACGACTTTATTGCTACGCAGAACTACATTCAACCAAATACCACGAACATTAATGACCTGAAAAGCACCAGTACATACCGCGTATTACAAGTAAATTTCAACAATTTTAATGAGATTTTTGTAAACGGTTGGGGTTTAGGCTTAGAGTACATACTACCTAAAGGCACGAGCATTTCGGGGAATTATGCCAACCAAGTGGGCCTAATCACTCTGCGCGATAATGCCGGTAATGTACGCAAAGATGCCTTCGGGGCAGAAATTGTAAAACGTCGGATGAGCAATCCAGAAGTCTCGCAAGTAGGTCGGAACTTCTTCATCTCGCCAGAAAACCGCTACAACATCTCAGTCGGTAATCCAAAAGTCACGAAGAGCCTTGGCTTTAATGTGTCTTGGCGTTGGACAGACAAAATGTGGGTAGAGCAAGGCAATACACAAGGCGATATTATGTTGCCTTCTTGGAGTTCCTTAGATGCGGCCATCAGCTATCGTATCCCCTCCCTTAGAACTATTGTGAAAGTTGGTGCAAGCAACCTGCTGAATCAGTATTACGCCCAAGGGTATGGATTGGCACAAATTGGTGGTATGTACTATGTCTCGTTAAATTTTGACGAGTTCATAAACCGTTAATTTTAAGAACCTTACGGCAAAGGTCGGCAATAGAGACACTATGGCTGGCCTTTGCCATTTTTTACAACAATCCCTTTTTCAGCAACAATGACACAAATCAGAACAGAAGCGCGTGCCGTAGAAGTGGCTTGGTTTGGCGATCTCTGTGGTGGAGATACGCAGTTTTTGGGTGTATTAGACAACGAACGTCGGAGCAACTACAAGCATTGCCGGAATATTGTGCGCACGGCAGACCAATTGGGGTACAACAACATATTATTGCCCACTTCCTACATGGTTGGGCAAGAAGTGATTCCATTTGCGGCAGCGATGTCGGGGCAAACGGAACAGATCAACCTTTTAGCCGCTCTCCGCATGGGCGAAATCCACCCACCGATGTTGGCGCGGCACATTACCACCTTAGACCATATGTTGGAAGGACGACTAACGGTGAACATCCTTAACTCGGACTTGCCCGGCATGAAGGAAAGCAGTGACTTGCGCTACAAACGCTGTGGCGAGGCGGTAGAGATTCTAAAACAGGCATGGACACAAGACCGCATCCAGTTTGAAGGCGAGTGCTACAAGTTTGATTTACCCGCTGACCCCGTCAAGCCTTATCAACAAAATGGCGGACCTTTATTATATTTTGGCGGTATCTCTGATGGCTCCAAAGAAGTTTGTGCCGAGCACTGCGACGTCTTTTTGATGTGGCCAGAGCCTGAGCAAAATATTGCTGAAACCATTGCAGACATGAGCCGGAGGGCCAAAAAATATGGTCGCGAGATTGACTTTGGCTTGCGTATTCATGTGATCGTCCGCGAGACCGAAGACGAGGCAAGGGCCTATGCCAAGCACATTATGTCTAAATTTGATGGTGAAAAACTGAACCTAAAATACCGAACGCAAGACTCCGGATCGCTGGGGGTGCGTCGCCAAGATGAAATCCGTGAACAAATGGCCGACGAAGAGGACTTTGTAGAACCTCATCTTTGGACGGGCATCGGGCGGGCGCGTTCTGGTTGTGGCGGCGCTATCGTTGGTAATCCAGACCAAGTATTGGCCAAAATGGAACGTTATATGGACATGGGCATCCGTGCCTTCGTCCTTTCCGGCTATCCACTCATCGAGGAATGTAACCTGTTTGCTCGATATGTATTGCCCCAACTGCCTACCCAAAAGCTCTCTGTGCTTCAAGGCCGGACACCTGCCCAAGAACCTGAAACCCCCTTGACCTATCAGCCGTTGCGATAGCCGCTTCGGAATCCCTTACCCCTTTTTTATATCTTATGCTACGTAGCTTAGAGACCTTCGATTTTGTTATGCTTTTTGTGCTGCTCCTACTCATGCCTACGGCAGGGCTATGGGTGGCATTCTTCAGGCGTAAAAGTTCCGAGACGTATTTCCTCGCAGGACGCTCGCTAAAATGGTGGGCCGTAGCGGGTTCTATCTTCGGTACAAACATCAACTCCTCGCACCTAATTGGCATGTTGGGCATCGGCTACTCGGTGGGGTTTGCACAAAGCCATTACGAAGTCTTGGCTGTGCCTGCTGTCTTGTTGCTTTGCTATGTTTTTGTTCCCATCTATCGTAAAAGGCAGGTCTTCACCCTCTCGCAGTATTTAGAACATCGGTATAACGAACATGCGCGATTGGTTTATACCATCATCATGATTTTATTGATCTTAGTGCAATTAGTTGCTGGATTTTACATTGGCGGCCGTACCATCGCTTTGTTATTCCAAGGGATGGACTTTCAAATTTTATATTGGCAGGGCGTAATGCTCATTGCTTTAGTGGCTTGTAGCTATACCATTTGGGGTGGAATGGAGTCTATCGTTATCACAGACAACATCCAAACAGCAATGATGCTGATTGCGGGTGTTGTCGTGGCCATTTTTACCTTCTCCCAACCCGAAATCGGCGGCTTTTTTGGCTTGATGGCCTTAGACCAGCGTATGCCTTTAGAGGCACAGAAAATGCACCTCTATTTGCCCTCAAACCATCCTAACCTGCCATGGACGGGTATTTTTACAGGCTTGGTTGTGGCACATTCGTTTTATTGGACCACCAACCAATATTTGGTACAAAGAACACTCGCTGCAAATAGCGACTACGAAGCCAAATTGGGTATTATTGCTTCTGGTTTTCTGAAATTAACGGTTCCCTTTTTCTCCATCGCAACTGGTGTTGCAGCGGCATATGTCTTTAAGTCCCGCTTCGGAGAAGCCTCCATCATGCCCGATGATGCCTTCCTCAAATTGGTAGAGATTGTAATCCCGATGGGGTGGGGACTCACCGGAATGATCCTTGCAGGGTTAACAGCAGCAACTTTTTCATCGGTAGATTCGATGATGAACTCCGCAACCACGTTACTTTCTTTAGATGTGTATAAAAAATACATTAAGCCCGATGCCGATGACGCCCATATGCTCCGGTTTGGGCGGATAGCCATTTTTGTCATGGTGGCCATTGCTGCTTGGCTGGCTTTATGGACGTATAGCCCCAGTTCAAAAGACAACTTTTTCCTCACCCTCACCGCTCGGCAATCGTACCTGACACCGGGCGTGGTTGCCGCCTTCTTCGTCGGAATTTTATGGCGACGCGCACACCCACGAGCAGCCGTAATTACCATGTTTATCGCACCGTTTTTGGCTTGGGGTATCGAGACGATTTATGCCATGCTCGCCGCCTCTTCACCCGGCCTTTCCGCCTTGTTTGGCGAAAAACTCAACTTTCTACACCGCATTTTCCTCACGTTGGTATCGTGTGTGGGGCTACATATTGGTCTAAGTTGGTTGTGGCGTCATAAGGTAGAAGAATATCCAGCATTGGACTTGACAATATCGGTAAAGGATGTCGTAAAATGGACGATACTGTTCTTGGCCTTGCAAATTCCACTGATCGCCCTTATTGTTTCCGGCTGGTTCTCTGCACAAACCATTGCCTTTCCGGCGGCCCTTATTCCAATGGCCATATTCTTGTGGAACTTCCGACAAATGCCCCAAGACGAAGAGGTACAAGGTAAATTATTGCGTTCAGACTTGTTCTATTCTGGCCTGTTGAGTTCCTGTACCGTATTTATTTTGTATTACTTTGCATAACCGATATAGCTTCAACGAATAACACAGCTTCAACTTCCTTTCGCGAGGTACAGGTCTTATCCTTGTTTGGAAACAGATGTGTACCTCGCTTTTTTTGTACCGACGGCGCTAAATCTCAATTACTAAATCCATCAACGCCTACACCACCTTTCGGTGTTGAAAGGATGATGCCGCTTGCCAAGACCTAAAACCTTGAAAACGAGTAATATAAACAGTAGTATCCCCTAATTGGTATAAAATTAAAGGTGGTTTTGGCTATTTAAAAATAATTTGTGACCTTACTTTGTTACTTCTAATGGATCTTAGGAAAATTTCTAATGGTGGGTATTTTGCGGAAAAACTTTGCGGATATTCAACAAACATTGTCCATCCTTTCCTTAGTGACTATGAATGGCTTTATATTTATTTGTAAATTACAAATTTACACCGACATTCCTTATCCGATCAACCGAGCGCATGTTCATATTTATTCAAAACACAGTCCAAAACGCCATTATTGAAATTGGTCGGTACTGTTTATTAATGTGGCAAGCCTTTAAAGCGGTAATCGAAGTCCGAACCTATTACCAAAATTTGTTCACACAAATGGTAAAAATCGGAATAGATTCCTTACCTATCGTTTTATTAACTGCTGTTTTTACGGGCGCAGTAACAACCGTTCAATCGGCCTATCAACTTGTTTCCCCCTTCATACCGCGCAGTGTCATCGGTGGTGTGGTCTCCCCCTCGATCATCTTAGAACTTGGCGCTGTATTGCCCGCCTTGGTTTTAGCGGGGCGAATTGGGGCGCGGATCGCTGCCGAGCTTGGAACCATGCGCGTAACAGAACAGGTAGATGCTTTAGAAGCGATGGGCTTAAATTCCATCGGTTTCTTGGTCGTTCCAAGGGTTTTGGCCGGAATTTCGATGTTTCCCCTGCTGTACATCGCCGCTACGATCGTGGGGATTGGTGGCGCGATGATCGCTGGAGAAGTTTCCGCCGATTTGCCCGCACAAGAGTTTTTAAAAGGTGCAAGACAGTTCTTCAATGCTTTTGATCCTGTCTTTGGCCTGATCAAAGCATGTGTATTTGGGTTTCTGATAACGTCCATTTCTTGTTCAAAAGGCTATTATACCTCCGGCGGTGCGGAGGGCGTTGGCAATAGTACCACACAGGCAGCCGTTACGAGTTGTATTTTTGTGCTGCTATCGGACTATCTGCTTGCCGAATTATTGCTCTAAACCTCGGTCTTATGATTGTTGTAGAAAACCTCACGAAGCGTTTCGACGGAAAAATCGTCCTAAACAATGTATCGCTGGAAATCCACGAGGGCGAAACATTGGCCATCATAGGACGCTCTGGATCGGGAAAAAGCGTTTTGATGAAACACATCATTGGCTTGATGAAGCCGGACGAAGGCCGAGTATGGATTGACGATGTGGACATCAACAACGTGTCGTATAAGGAATTGCGTAATGTCCGCCAAAAATTTGGTGTATTGTTCCAAGGTGGTGCTTTGTTTGACTCCATGAATGCATTCGACAATGTGGCGTTCCCGTTACGCATGTTTACCCGAATGAAAGAAACCGAAATTGAAGACCGCGTCAACGAGTGCCTCTCGGTGGTTTCACTGCCTGATGCTGGTAAAAAACGCATTTCCGAGCTTTCCGGCGGGATGCAGAAGCGCGTTGCTTGCGCAAGAGCCATCGCCCTAAAACCAAAATATGTCTTCTATGATGAACCCAACTCCGGCTTAGACCCGTTAACCTCCGGCACCATCAACGAGCTGATTGCCACCCTCTCTAAGAAGGAACGTATTACCGGAATTGTTGTGACGCACGATATGCACTCCGTACTCAAAATTGCAGACCGCGCAGCCTTTATTCACCAAGGAAACCTGCATTGGCTCGGAACGGTAGAAGACCTGCACCAAAGTACAGATGCAACCTTGTTGGCCTTTGTGAAGGCGAGTGAATACAAAATTGGATACTAAAATTGAACCATTTAAATCCTTATTTTTAAACGGAATAAGGGCTTTAAACAAAAAACATCCTTTATGAAACACGCCAACGAACTAAAAGTGGGCTTAATGGTCATCATCTTCTCGGTATTGGGCTTCATTGGCTTCAGGTTCATGCAAAACCTTCCGGCGGTTGGAGGCACCTACGAATTGGTCACGTCTTTTAAAGCTGCTGATGGGCTTATTGTCTCCACACCCGTAAAGATCCGTGGATTGGTGATTGGGAAAATCTCGGCATTAGAGTTTAATAACGATAAAAGCGAAGTGGTGGTTCGTATGCAAATTGACAAAGAGGTCAGTATTCCAAAAGACTCGCAAGTGGCGATGGAAGGCGTAGATGGGGTTGGTGGAATCCGACTCGAGGTCTGGCCGGGCAATCCACAAGCTGTCGCCCTCAAAGACGGTGAATATCTGAAACCCATCCAAAAACCGGAAATGATTGCAAACCTCGCAGGCAAAGCGAACAGTATTGTAAGTAAATTGGATAGCGTCATGCTCGCTGCCAATTTTAGAATGGATGATGTTGGGCGGATGATCAACGACCCCAATGGCGCTGTAAATACGACCGTAGGAAATGCCAATGACATGATCCTAACCCTCACAAGCACCATACAATCCTTAAAAGGCATCGTTACGGCACAACAAGTTGCCATAGAGAACATTATGCGCAACGCCGAAGTCGCAACTCGCGGTGCAAATGCTGCGGTGAATAATGTGAATAATCTAACTTCAGATGCACGCCGCTTTACCAGTACCCAAACCGATTCTGTGGCGCGTGCCCTACAAAACATGAACCGTTTGCTCGAAACAACCAAGCAGACCGTAGCCGGCCTACAGGTCACAACACAGCACCTTAATACCATAACCGGCCAAATTGCCAACGGAAATGGCTCTGTGGGTCGCTTGTTGAACGACCAGTCGCAACTCTACAACCGCATAGACTCGCTCACGGTAAAACTCAACAGTGTGATGCAAGACCTGAAGGTAAATCCTCGTAAATACCTTCGTGGTGTGGTTCGGGTCTTCTGACCTTGTATTCCGATCCTCCTTTTTGTATTATAACTAAGTTAAGGGTTGGGGTGTTGGATTGGTAACGTCGAACCGTCCAGCGCTCCAGCCTTTTCCTTTTTATTTCTGACGCTTTACCTTGGCCACGCTACACCATTCCTTAAACTAAACAGTGTTAAGTTTTCGTTTGCAAGCGCTTTTTTAGCGCGGTATCTTGGTACGTAACGAAATCTTAACCCGACGACCTCTTCCCCTTAAAATATCGGCTCCATATGGAACTTGCCTTAAAACCCGAAACAAAAGTGGCAATAGCCCCGCCCGAATCGCTCTGGACAGCCCGCGTCTCGGCACAAACCTTTTCAAATTTATCTCATCGGGTTGTGAGACGCGGAAGAAATCACGAAACCTTTACCGTCTCCTCTCCCATTAACCGGCAAGTTTTAGGGGAACTGCCTTTGTGTGGCGAAGATGATGTGGAAGAAGCCCTTCATCGCGCCAAAACAGCCCAGCATTTATGGGAAACTGTGCCTATCAAAGAGCGTGTTGCCATCCTACAGCGCTATCACGATTTGGTCTTGGAGCGCAAAGAAACGTTGTTGGACGTCATGCAAATGGAAACCGGGAAAGCCCGTATTCACGCCTTTGAAGAGATTTTTGATGTCGCTCTTAATGCCCGATATTATTCTAATGTAGCGCCGGACTTGCTCGCGCCCGCCTCCAGAAATGGCGCAATTCCCTTCCTGACCGATACCACCGAATACCATCATCCCGTTGGTATTGTTGGCATCATCGCCCCTTGGAATTACCCGCTAACATTGGCCATCTCGGACGCCATCCCCGCCTTGTTGGCGGGGAATGCGGTTGTCCTTAAACCGGCGGAACAAACCTCCTACACCGCATTATTGGGCTTAGAATTGCTGATTGAAGCGGGTTTACCTACCGATATTTTCCAAATCGTTACGGGAATTGGGTCTGATATTGGGCCAGCGCTTATTGCCGGATCGGACTTTTTGATGTTTACGGGGAGTACGGCAACGGGTCGTAAAGTGGCTGCACAAGCCGGGGAACACCTGATAAAATGCTCTATGGAGTTGGGTGGAAAAAACCCAATGGTTGTTTTAGAGGATGCGGATGTAGCCGCCGCTGCCGCTGGGGCCGTTCGCGGGAGTTTTGGGAATGCTGGGCAATTGTGTATCTCCTTCGAACGCATCTATGTGGCCGAGAAAATTTATGAAGCCTTCAAGAAAGCCTTTGTCCAAAAAACAGAAGCCATGCACTTGGGAACGGCATTTAATCATGAAGTGGAAATGGGATCGCTATCTTCGCAAATGCAATTGGATAAGGTACAAGCCCATATTGAGGATGCCCTACAAAAAGGCGCTACCGTACTGAGTGGCGGCAAGGCACGTCCAGACCTTGGTCCGTATTTCTTTTCACCAACCATTTTACAAAACGTTACGCCGGAAATGGCGCTTTTCCGAGAAGAAACCTTTGGGCCAGTGGTGGCGCTTTACCCATTTAAAACCGATGAAGAAGCCATCCAAATGGCGAACGACACCATCTATGGTCTAAATGCCGCCGTTTGGTCGAAGAACACCAATCGCGCACTTGCTGTTGCACGCAAAATAAAAGCAGGAACTGTGAATATTAACGAAACCTATGGCGCAACTTGGGCTTCCTTAGACGCCCCCATGGGCGGCATGAAGGCATCTGGCATTGGCAGACGGCACGGTGCAGAAGGCATTCTGAAATATACCGAAAGCCAGACCATTTCCATCCAACGGATTGCGCCTATTGCAAAACCCGACTTCCTGACTGGAAGCCAATTTGCGGATGTGATGACCATTGCCGCGAAAGTCTTCAAATGGCTGCCCGGCATTAAATAACGCATATATTTTGTTCCTCTAAACCCAGAATAGCCATGCCTACCATCTTTTTAACGGGTTTCCCCGGCTTCCTCGGCTCGGCGTTGGTAGAACGTTTATTAGACCGGACACCACAAGAGACGACCCTTTCTTGCCTTATACAACCACGCTGGAGAGGTCTGGCAGAACAAAAAGCCTTTTCTTTAGAACGCCAAAAAACAACGAGAATCGGGCGTATTCGCTTGGTTGAAGGTGATATTACCCATCCCGGCCTTGGCTTGGGTGATAATTATACGTCGCTTCAGGAAGAAACAGTAGAGATTTACCACTTAGCAGCCGTCTATGACTTGAGCGTAAAACGCGAGTTTGCCTTTCGGGTGAATGTGGAAGGGACGCGGAATGTGTTGGACTTTGCCGAGGGCTGTAACAACCTATCACGGTTCCAATATGTTAGTACGTGCTACGTGAGTGGCCGGTACGAAGGCGTTTTTACCGAACAAGACCTCGAAAAAGGGCAGCGATTTAACAATTTCTACGAAGAAACAAAATACCTTGCCGAAGTGGAAGTGCAACGCAGGATGAAGGCGGGTCTTCCCGTAACCATTTATCGCCCCGGAATTGTGGTGGGAGATTCAAAAACCGGACAAACACAGAAATACGACGGGCCATACGCCATCCTACGGTTTTTAATGGGTCAACTTTCTTTAGCGGTGATGCCTGTCATTGGCAATACCAAAAGTTTTACCGTCAACATCGTTCCGCAAGACTTTGTGATCGAGTCCATTGCTTACCTAAGTGCACAAGCCACTTCAGTAAACAAGGTTTATCAATTAGCCAATCCTTCGCCACCCACGGTGAGCGCGTTAATAGACCTTTTTGCAGGGGCTGTACACCGCTTGGTGGTTCCTGTTCCTTTGCCGAAGATGCTCGTTAAGACTGCACTGGAATATGTGCCCTATGCCCAAGACCTGACAGGGATCACCACCGATGCCGTAGAGTACTTTACCCATCCCACAACCTATACCAGTGAAAACACCCTCAACGACCTTAAGGACACCAATATTTCCTGCCCGCCTCTCGAAGCGTATGTAGGGACAATGGTTCAGTACGTCCAAAACCATCCTGATATTTCTCCAAAGGCGATGGTTTAGGTTTTATGATTCGAATATGATCAGGGGCTTTTTATCTAAGTCCCTGATATCGGTATAGGTAACGTTTACGTGCGACGACACCCTTTCTTCAATCTTTTTTGGCACTTTTTTACTTCTTCGCCCTGTATGGCGGCCAAAAAAAATGCCTCCCGCAACTTGTACGGAAGGCCATAAAGCAAGCACTAAGTCCACTTAGGGAATCCGAATCACTTGACCAACTTTGATAAGGTCTGGGTTCGAGATATTGTTAAACTCAGCAATTTCTTTGTACTTTGCAGCACTGCCCAAATAGGTCTTGGCAATTTTACCCAACGTATCGCCAGAAACAACCTCGTGAGAAAGGCTTTCTCCAGATACTTTGATGTCTGCCTGAATGTCGCCGGGCGCTTGGCCGCCAATGGCCTTGATTTTGTCCCAAAGAGCGTCTTTTTGGCCTTGGGTTTTAACCGTTCCCCAAACCTTAAGTACACCGTTGGCTTCTTCAACTTTGCCATCCGTTGCTTGGAATGCAACACCCAAATCGAGTACCTCTTGGTATTTTGCTTGAACTGACATTGCGTCCTCCCTTATAATTAAGTGTTTATGTTTACAGACGTTATACAGAAACCAGATTTGGTTTTGTTTTACACCTCGGAAGATAGAAGTTATTCAAAGCTTTCTCAATATCTTAACAATTTGTTAAAGTGTTTTTTTCAGCCTTGTCGCACTCCCAAAAATAGGTTAGACAAGAATGTGCCTATAAAATGGCACATAAGATTGTTTTTAGGCATATTTATTTTCACCCAATGCAACATTCCGAGGCCATCCATCACGCCCACTGTGCCCAATACGGCCTTCGACAAAACGCTTTTGGCTGAAATCAACCAACTTCGCAGAAATCCAACGCTATATGCACACAAACTACAATCTTGGCTACCTCATTATTACGGTAAAATTTTAAGCTTGCCAAACCAACCCCGAATTACAACCAATGAGGGCGCACAGGCGGTTAAAGAAGCCATATCTGTACTTTTGGCACAGCCCCCCCTTCCCCCTTTAGTCTTGGCACCAGGACTCACCAAGGCCGCCAATCTACACGTTTTGGATCAAGGCAAAACAGGCGCAACCGGGCATAAAGGCAAAGATGACAGCCATGTATGGAACAGGGCAGAGCGTTTTGGTACATGGTCGGGGGAAATTGGAGAGAACATTGCCTATGGACAAAATGATGCCGAAGGATTTGTATTGCAATGGTTAGTGGATGACGGCGTACCCGACAGAGGACATAGAGTGGCTCTTCTCGGTACACAGTGGCGATATATGGGAGCAGCCATTGGACCGCATCCACGCTATAAACAGATGGGTGTTCTTACGCTGGCGGTATCCTATTACACTTTCTAATATGAAGGTTTCGTTGATCTGTATTTTTTATTGAAAGAACACTTGCGCAACCATGTTAAATATCAATATATTTCAGTCCTTGAAAGAAAAAAGGTCCGGTAGTTCAGTTGGTTAGAATACATGCCTGTCACGCATGGGGTCGCGAGTTCGAGTCTCGTCCGGACCGCCAACAAAAAAGTCAATCACAGCTGTGGTTGGCTTTTTCTTTTAAATACGTGGGTATAATGGGTTAAATTAAACAGTGAGAGATCAAAATTTTCACTATCAAGATTATTAGACTACCATTTAGCCCCAAAGGGACGGTCTCTTAGTATAAATCGTTTCCGAGCTAACCGGAAAGCCCCATCGGACGACGTATGCCCATCTTCAATCTGGTGCTTGATTATTTCGAAAGCCGATACTTGAGCGCCTATTGAGATCGCCTCTATCTTATAGTATGATATGTTGTTCACTAATGGCAGGGCGGCCCTTAGGAAAATCCGCCGGAGTGAGGATGACTTCGACTTGGCTCAGCCACCAGACTTGGGCTACGCTCAACCCGCTATTTCTTTGTCATATATAGATGCCACCCCTACGGGGCTTTGCCGTGCATTTGGAAACAGATTTCTACCAAGATGTCGCCCCTACGGGGTTTTGGTGCTCATCCAAAAGTAGAACAAACCCTTAAAAAACCAGCATTTACGCAATTCCGTGAGTTCCTCCATGATTCTTGAATGGCAGGGCGGCCCTTAGAAAAATCCGCCGGAGCAAGGATGACTTCGGCTACGCTCAGCCACAGGGCTTCTTTTGGCCGTACAAAAGAAGGCCGCCGGCAGGCTTATCTGCGCTCACTTGGCAGCCTTCGATTTGATTAACCCAAAACACATGGTCAATGTTTACAAGTTAAAGGCTGGCTCAATATCAGAGGTAGGAGTTTGCATTGATAAATGCCCTTAAATAAGCTCCATAAGTACTTTTTTCGAGGCTCTTGGCCAAATGCATCAGATGTTCTTTTGATATCCAGCCATTTTCGTAAGCAATTTCTTCTGGGCACGCAATCTTTAATCCCTGCCGTTCCTCTATGGTTTGTACAAAATTGGCGGCTTGTAGCAAAGACTCGTGTGTTCCTGTATCCAACCAAGCGTAACCGCGCCCCAAAAGCATCACCTCCAATTGATTTTTGGATAGATAAGCATTATTTACATCTGTAATTTCCAATTCTCCTCTTGCAGAAGGCTTTAGTGATGCCGCAATATCGGCAACCTGATTGTCATAAAAATACAGCCCCGTAACCGCATGATTGGAACGTGGATGTTTAGGCTTTTCTTCGATATGAGTTGCTTTTCCATGTACATCAAACGAAATCACACCATACCGATGCGGGTCTTTTACCTGATAACCAAACACCACGCCACCTGTCTCAAGTTTTGTCGCTACACGCAATTTTTCCTGCAAACCAGCGCCATAAAAAATATTATCCCCAAGGATTAAGCAAACGGCTTCGTTCTGGATAAATTCCCGACCAATGATAAAGGCTTGTGCTAAACCCTCCGGCTTAGGTTGAACAGCGTATTGAAGGTTCATCCCCCATTGTGCTCCATCTCCCAAAAGATGCCGGAATAGCGGCGCCTCGTGAGGCGTTGTAATCACCAATACCTCCCGAATACCCGCCAACATCAATGTAGAAAGCGGATAATAAATCATGGGTTTATCGTAAACGGGTAAAAGTTGTTTACTGATTGCATAGGTCACAGGCCATAAACGAGAACCTGTACCACCCGCCAAAACAATTCCTTTCATGTTGTTGGGTTTAAATTTATGCCTGCAATCCTAACCTGTCCATTTTGTAAGCACCAGAAAGGATGTCCTGCCACCAAGATTGGTTTTCAAGATACCAAAGCACGGTTTTTCGCAAGCCAGAATCAAAGGTTTCTTTTGGTTTCCAGCCCAATTCATGTGCAATTTTATGCGCATCCATAGCATACCGAAAATCATGTCCCGGACGATCTGGAACAAAGGCTATGAGGTCGGCATAGGGTTTTGAGGCCGGACGTATCTCGTCCAATATCTTGCAAATGGCTTCTACAACCGCAAGGTTAGGCAGCTCGTTCCACCCACCAATATTATAAGTCTCGCCGATGAGACCCTTTTCCAAAACCTGCCACAACGCCCGAACATGGTCTTCCACAAAAAGCCAATCCCGCACATTTTCCCCTTTGCCATAAACAGGGATCGCCGAACCGGATAAGGCTTTTAGGATGACGATGGGAATCAGTTTTTCCGGAAATTGGTATGGGCCGTAATTATTGGAACAATTTGTGGTAACGGTGGGCAATTGATAGGTATGGAACCACGCCCGCACCAAGTGATCAGATCCCGCTTTGCTTGCTGAATAGGGGGAATTGGGTCTATAAGGCGTATCTTCCCGAAAAAAATCGGATGCACCCAAAGACCCAAACACTTCATCTGTTGAGACATGCAGAAACCGAAAGGCGGCTTTCTGCGCCTCTGGTAACTTCATCCAAAAAGTACGTGCCGCTTCGAGCAAGAGATACGTACCCACGATATTGGTTTGGATAAACGCCGCCGGGCCATCAATCGAGCGATCCACATGGCTTTCTGCCGCAAGGTGCATCACTGCGTCGGGGCGATAAGTAGCAAAAATACGTTCTAAAGCTGCTGCATCCGTGATACTTACATGTTCAAGACAATATCGCGGAGATTGCGCTACCGAGGCCAAAGAAGCCAGATTGCCCGCATACGTTAAGGCATCTACATTGACAACACGATGAGGGGTTTCTTGGATTAACCAGCGAACAAGAGCGGAGCCAATGAAACCACAACCACCCGTCACCAATATGGTTCTTGTTGAGTTCATTATCTTATCTTTTGTTTAATGGTGCTAAACTAAGGCAACGACGCATAAAACCAAACAGCCATCACAATACACATTAAACATGGCTCTATTATGGTTTCAAGTTGTCAGTAGAAGGGAGAGTAAGGCAGTCAAAGCATTGCGTCCTCTTTTTCTGATATTATGTATGAACTCAAAAAATGCAAGGTAGAACGGCATTCGTTCCTGTGA
>Ga0209573_1001119_pt1 | contig 44365 bp, 32 predicted proteins | sample TNRBio252014_DNA_FD_185870 | JGI IMG/M metagenome (GOLD analysis project Ga0209573, IMG submission 185870) | Wastewater treatment Type I Accumulibacter community from EBPR Bioreactor in Madison, WI, USA - TNR Reactor_6/25/2014_ DNA (SPAdes)... | ecosystem: Engineered > Bioreactor > EBPR >...
TAGCATGAGGTTATAGTAATATGTTTTCAATTCAGACACAGAAAAGGGGCCTCGTTGATCCTTATCTACAGGTAGCCAGTGAGTAGCTTTAGCAACAGACAAAGCCGTCAGCGCTAAGTTTGCATGGTTTTCCAATTTGGTTTTAGATGTACTTTGGCAGTGTGCCAATCCAATAAATTGTTTAGCATCACGAAAGAGAAACTCAATCTGAAAACGAATGCCATATCGTTCCAGAACCCATTGCCAGCCCTTAAGTACTGATGTACAGAAATATAATTTCCGGCATAGTATCGTTCCGTTTTCTCTCATATACTCTACTGCTACCAATAATACTCGCCGTCTCAAGCATTTAACCCATACTTCTGAACTACGAACTCGCTTTTCTTCATCCTCATGAACGAGGGGTAATTTATCATTATCAACTTCCGTCCAGTTAATTTTCATTCCTTTTATTGCCGGGCGACCTCGCTGGCCTTGTTTTTTTGCCTCCGGGAGGTAGTATATGGCTGCATTCGTTTTTAGACAACTTATCAAATTTATTCCCATTTCTGATACGGGATTTACAAATGTTGATACGCCAAAATATCCGTCACACACCAGATAAGAGCCAAAATGATCTATTTCCGTCTTATTTTTCTTTACCAGGCTAACGTAGTGCGAGATTAAATTCTGATCATTTTTCTTCAACTCTTCTGCGGTGGGGGTCAAACTAGCTGTTAAATGAAAGGCAGTATGATGCCCAAGGTCAGCAACCGCAAAACTACCTAACTCTATTCCTCGCTTTTGTGACTGAGCCTGACCTGACCACCAGTAACCAAGACCAGGTGTTTTTTTTCCACTCTTGGGTAGATAGCATGGATCAAATACAGTGACGTAGTCTCCTGAGCCATATTGATCTATCAACTCTTGATTAAACGAGACCATATCCAAATCTCTTTTATACCAGTTGTGAAGCGTATTTTCATTGCATCCGCTCCACAAAGACAACTGTCTGAAATTGTTCCGACGAGGTAACATCAGTAGTGCAGGGATAATTGTTTGGAATATTTTTCGGCGAATAGCGCCAGTTTTCAAAATTGATCCGATATTTGCAACAAGGGACTCTAATGTGCCTGTCATAGCGTGTATGTATTTGAGTGTGGTAACCCAAACATACACGCTTTTTTTATATACACCAAGCCCTTACCCCTACTTTTTTTGGTGAACTATTGTTAATAAGATTATAAAAGCTACTCCTGACAAAGGAGTCATCCCCGGGTTGAGAGACAGATTGATTGAAATTCAATCCGAATTCCCTATTCTAAACATTGAGAATATCACTATTCAAGAAACAGGCTCGGTATTTGATTTGAAGCCATTTTTAAATCTACAACTATGATAAAGATTAGTGCTACCTTATACAAGGTAAGTTATGATGAGCTCAAAGAAGTATTGACATGCTTTTTTGGGCTTCACAATCTTAAATTTAAAAGCCGTGTCATTGGGGAGGAATTCAAATATTTAGATTCTAAATTAGAATTTTTTTGTTATTCATCATTAGATAAAAAATGGAAAGGAGATGAAGAGAATTTTATAGTTGATTCGTATTTAAAAATGGATCAAGAGGAAGTTGCTGGGTTTGTCAGTTCTTTTTCTGAGGCACTAGAAAAGAACGGGATAATTTATGACATTGAGTACTTAGTTCAAGACAAAGAAGGGAATTATTCAAACGAAGAAGTAAGTCGACGTCATCCTGAATATATTAATTTTATAAAAACTCATTACCAATAACAAGGCAACCAACTTAGTAGGAGAGTAGGGAGGCTAAACCAAACCTGTGAAGTACTCCCCAAAAACACGACATTCTGATAGCACCCCCATCGGACCAGGGGGCGCAGCGGTATGCGTGAGGCACGAGCGCATAATAGTGTAGCACCCGGCGCCGCGTAAGAGGCTATAAGAAACAAAACAATATGCGGCTGGGTTTTTACCCGGAAGAACGCAGCGAGGACGCGGTACCCGAACCTGCAAGGGGCGGGCCCCATACAAGCCACCCCTGCATCATACCCACTCTGGAACACTACAATTTTGAGCCCTATCAGTTGGAAACGGAATGGATGGAGGGGTTCAAGAACATCGTTTCGGCGGGGGTAGCCATAGGGTTGAGTCCTGTGATTATTGGCGAGGTGCTTAAAGACTTGTTCTGCGGGATCATCAACCGGCTACAAATAGCAGGCCTTAGGGGTACGACTGGGCAAGGGCTGGGATGTGTATCGCTATCTCAGGCCGGGTGAGATAAGCGCGGCTGATGTAGCCGCTTTGTTCAACATAGATGAGGCCTTGGCCGAAACCATCGCCATGCGCATAAGGGAATCGGCGGACTTGCAATGCTTATTCCGGGAGAGCGACTGGTGGATGAGCGTACGGAAAATGACGAGCTCGGCAGAAAACAGGGCGCAGTTGTTGGATGATTTGACGGGAGATGTTAACTTAGCGCGGGCTTTTAAAGAAAGGCCGGGGTTGGTGGGGGCGTGGGAGGTGCTGCCGGCAAATTTGAGAACTATTGTTCTAAATTTAGAATCTGTAACCTCTTTTGAAAACCTTCGCCCAGGTTCAATGCCGTCAATTCAAGCTGAGTTTGCCAACTTGGCATCTGACAGACACCAGAGTTTTATCAATGGGCTTGGAAATGTTGCCAACAATGGTATATTATCATATAACCTTACCCTCAATAGGATTCCTGATGTCTGGGAAATTAGTGCCGCTACCAATCGAATCAAGCAACACCGAATAGATGTAAATATCCCAGAGGATAAAAACTTTGGTTATGTAGAAGGCAATTTAAGCGGTGGAGCTATCAGCGCTCCAAATAGTAGTATCATAAGTAGCGGCCCCCCAGTTCCTGAAAATCAGAGAATTTTCCATGCCACTGAAGTTGGAGGCTGGGAACGGTACACAGATTCTGAATACAAAATGTTAAACCAACTAGCCAGAGATTTAGGTGCTACATCTGGAGGGAATAATATAAACCCTGCCATTAGTGGAACACTGAAGATTGTATCAGAACGGGCATACTGTACATCATGCCAAGGTGTTATACAACAGTTCAATCAATTATTTCCAAACGTAGAAATTACATTAATAGATGGAGTTAGATAAAACGCCAGGAATACTACATATTGCTACCGGAGATTGGGCCGTTGTTGAGGATGCACTACAAATATTCAATAAATGGAATCCAACTTCAAAATTACGTTATCACTCATCGGTTGAAATTGATGGGGTGCTATTCAGCTACATTGATGCACATGATGCAAAACTTGATCACATATTTAGCTTTGGAGTATTATTTGAAAGCTATTTGTCCGAGCTGCGTTCCAATGGCAAAATTGATTGGTAATTTTGGACCAGTTGAACCGATTCAGCCGCACGCCCGGGCGAAGGATGGTAGCGGTATGCCGCCCCGCTCAATGAGGTGTTTGGCCAACAGGGACGATGGGGCGGCATAAGAGCGGACAGCCTGACCCCGCGCGCCTGACGCTGCCCATAGCGCCCGCAGGCGCTGCCTACGCATCTGCGCGCGGGGGCGCCCCCAAAAAAAACTTTCTGCGAAGCCGGCAAACGGCTATATGGAGGCGGGAAGGAAAAAATGGGGCGGGAAGGGGCGCAGTCCTTGGCCCCCCCAGTATGAGGGAAATGCCCCAAGCTATACCTGCCTTACCCCAACCGGAAAATTGTATGCTATACCCAGCAGAGCCATTGCTGCCTTTCAGCCTGGTACAAACGAATGGCCGGCAGGTTGCCTGGTAGGATACCGAATAGATAACCTCACTTACTACGGCTGGTGGGACGACTTTCCTTCTGGAAAACTATTTATTGGCTACGCACCTGCCATTAACGGAAATCCCAGGCTGGGAGCAGAAATCTATCGTCTATCTGAGCCGGTAGACTCGGATCAAGTGTATGCAGGTATTGAAGTCAATTGCGAAGCGCTAATTATGCGAGGCGCTCTTCCTGATGCCTCGTTATACGGTTTTGAGGAAAGCCAATACTATCCGCCGGTAGCCAGCTTGCCTATTGCACATTTTGATGTACTGGAAAATTCCCCCATGCTCAGTCCTGGATGCCTGGGAGGAGAGGAAGAATGGTGTCGGATTCGATATGCCGATCATCCTTACCTGAATCCTGAAGCCAATGATCCAATTTCGAGATACGTGCAGCAAAACCCCTGCATCATCCCTACGCTCATTCACTACAACTTTGATCCTTATGAGTTGGATAGCGAGTGGATGGAAGGATTCAAGGATATAGTCGGAGCGGGGGTAGCCATAGGGTTGAGTCCTGTGATTATTGGCGAGGTGCTTAAAGACTTGTTCTGCGGGATCATCAACCGGCTACAAGCGGCAAATTTTGTACTGACCCGCGTTAAAAAGCCTCGCCGATGCTACGGCATCGCCTGCGTTTTTTGCCTTGTTCAGTACAAAATTTGCTGCGCTTTCGCTCGCCCATGACCCGCAGAACAAGTCTAATGTTTATCTGGGGGCATTCACGCGGGAACGGATAGCAGAGGCAGCGGTCGGGTTTTGTATAGATTTGATGTTTCAGGCTACGATCAAGTACTGGTTTGCGCCCGAAGGGCAGGACATTACGGTAATGGAGTCGGTGCAGGGGTTGGATTATATACAGGCTTCGGCTTCGGCTATTGAAGCGTTGATTTCGACCGAGGGCTGGCGGGGTTTACTGGGAAGCGTGGTGTGAAGTACTCCCCAAAATCCGTATCCAAGGCTTCTCTGGCTTCGAACACATTTTTTTCGATAAATATGTATTTGTGCTGATAAATAACAAATTCAGTCCAAGGCCTCCGCTACTGCGCTTGGTTGCGCCTAAACCTTTCCTCTAAAGAGATTGCAGCCCTGCTCAATGTGTCGCTGCCGCGGTGTAGAGACCCACCGCCATCGCTTGCGCAAAAAAACTGGGCGTAGACGGCGAAACCGACTTGGCTACCTAGGCAATGCAGGTATAAAAATTTGCTTATGGAAGTGTATCAAGTATGGTTTGGGGCAAACGAAGGACTTGGCCTAAGTCGCTGCGGAGCCGCGTGAGGGGGTGAAGCGGTATGCCCCGCGGAATAGCGCAGCGTAAATTCCACGGGGCATAAGAGCGGAACACCCGACCCCGCGCACGGGCGTATTTGCATTGCGCCTCAAGGCGCCGGCGGGTGTTTGTGCGCGGGGGCACGCCCAAAGCATAGCTTACGGAAGGTGATCTTTTTCGCTATGCAGCGGCATTGACGCAGACATTTTTTTGGTGTAAACCGGAGTAGGCCCACACTTTTGTCTGGCATTGGTGTATTAATTAATTTTATTTGGCTATTGGGTTTTTGCCAAATTATTTTTTACACAGAAAGCCTCTTGAAAAATTTGGCCTACTTAAATGAATGCTTCCCGGTAGAAAAAATGTTCATGCAACAATGTCGCTCCACATCTATGCTGTGGTTTTTCCCATTATTGCCTGAAATCGGGCTTGGTAAGCCATATCTCCCACGTAAATCGGCAGGCGCTACTTTGAAATCTGAGCGATTACCGGCGGCTATAGTTGGGCGACTCCTTGGTGATGGTGATGTTGTGGGGGTGGCTTTCGAGGTAGCCCGCATTGGTGATGCGCACAAAGCGCGCACTTTGCAAGTCGGGTATGGTAGCCGCGCCGCAGTAGCCCATGCCGGCCCGCAGGCCGCCCAGATACTGGATCATCACTTCCGAGACGCTGCCTTTGTAAGGCACCCGCCCCTCGATGCCCTCGGGTACCAATTTTTTGATGTCGTCTTCCACATCCTGAAAGTAGCGGTCTTTAGAGCCCTGCTGCATGGCGCCCAATGAGCCCATACCGCGGTATACCTTAAATTTGCGGCCCTCAAAAATGATGGTTTCGCCGGGGGCTTCCTCTACGCCGGCGAAGAGAGAGCCGCCCATAATGGTTTCAGCGCCGGCAGCCAATGCCTTCACCACGTCGCCCGAATAGCGGATGCCGCCATCGGCAATGACGGGTACGCCCGAGCCGACCAAAGCTGAGGAAGCGTCGTGTATGGCGCTCAATTGGGGTACGCCCACCCCTGCTACCACCCGGGTAGTGCAAATGGAACCGGGGCCTACGCCTACTTTTACGGCATCGGCGCCGGCGTCGGCCAAGGCTTTGGCGCCCTCGCCGGTGGCCACGTTGCCGCCCACCACCTGTATGTTGGGGTAGGTTTTTTTGATGAGGCTCACCATATCCAGCACGCCCCGCGAGTGGCCGTGGGCGGTATCTACAAAGATGGCGTCGACGTCTACGCGCACCAGCGCATCCACGCGCTCAAGGGTGTCGTGGGTGACGCCTACGGCTGCGCCCACCACCAAGCGGCCCAGGGCGTCTTTGCTGGCGTTGGGATAATCTTGCACCTTCATGATGTCGCGGAAGGTGATGAGCCCCGCTAAGCGATAGTTGTCGTCTACTACGGGCAGCTTTTCAATTTTGTTGCCTTGAAGGATGTCGCGGGCCTGACCTAAGGTAGTGCCTACGGGGGCCGTCACGAGATCGGCAGAGGTCATAATCTCGCGCACGGGCCGCTGCCCATTCGACTCAAAGCGGAGGTCGCGGTTGGTGAGGATACCAATGAGGCGGTTGTCGGCGTCCACAATCGGGATGCCCCCAATTTTGAACTTGCGCATGAGCTCGCGCGCGTCGGCTACGGTAGCGTCTCCCGCTAAGGTTACGGGGTCTACAATCATGCCGCTCTCCGAGCGCTTCACGGCGCGCACCTGTTCGGCCTGCTCGGCTATGCTCATGTTCTTGTGGATAACGCCGATGCCGCCCTCCCGGGCCATGGCAATGGCTAACCTGCTCTCCGTCACGGTATCCATGGCGGCAGAAACGATGGGCGCATTGAGCCGCAGGTTGCGGGTCAGTCGGCTGGAAATATCTACTTCGCGGGGCAGCACTTCGCTGTAAGCGGGCAGGAGAAGTACGTCGTCGAAGGTGAGACCTTCGTAGCGGAATCTGTCGTGGTTCGTTTTTCTGCTTTCCATGCGCAAAGATACAGCCCTTCGGGAAATTGGCAAATTAGCCGGGAAATATTTATGGCGGATTTTAGGGCGCGCGCCTGCCCGGCAACGCCATAGGGGTAGCGGCAAGAGAGCGACGCGCCTAATTCTTTCTCCCTCCCTTGCCGCATATTCCCGGCGGATAATGGAAATATTGCCGTATGTAGAGAAGCAATGCAGATGTTGTTGTGTATGGTTCTCCAAGCCAGGACTTGGGGCTCTTTTACACCTTGGTTATAAGGCCCTGTTTATGAGACCTCAGCCTCCGGGATCGCGGGCGCCCGGTCTTTTTGCCGGACCAGGGGGCGCAGCGGTATACCTGCCCCTGCCTGCGGCCCCTAAAGGACGCGGGCAGGGGCAGGTATAATAGCGGAGCACGTTTACCCGACCGAGTGTAACGAGGGCGTTTACCCGGAAGAGCACAGCGAAGATTTTCACCCGACCGAGTAGAGCGAGGGCGCGGAAGCCGACTAGCGCAGCGACGGCGGCCGCGGCGGCGCCGCGCAAAATGCCATACGGAGGTGGATGCTATGCGGCGCGGCCCATAAAAAAAATCCGCCCGCCATTGAGGCGTCTGCTGCCGACGGGTTAGTTGGCGTCTTGCCCGGCTTCCAGCTTGGCGATCATGGCCCGAAGGCTGTTTCGGTTGAGATCGTCGGGGGCCTGCTCTAAGGCGCGGCGGGCGTGCTGTAGGGCTTTTGCGTATTGGCCGTTGGCCGACAGGCCCCGGGCCAGGCCTACTTCGGTGGGCCATGCGCCGCTGAAGCGCTGGTGGTTGAGTTGAAACACCATGAGGGCGTCGGCTTTGCGGCCCTGGCCGAGCAGCTCGCGACCGAGCTGGTGTACGGCGTTGGCGGTAGCGGTGGGCTGCTCGATGGCTAATTTAAGGGCCGCAGCCGACTCGTCGTTTCGGTTGAGGGCGTGCAGCGCCATGGCCTTAGTGGAGTAGGTGCTGAAATTGGCCTCTCCCACAAATGGCAGGCTGATGGCGTTTTCGGCCCATTGCAGGGCCTCTTCGAGGTTGATTTTGTTGTTGATGCAGTAGCGGGCGGCGGCCTCCCAGTTTTGCCACTGAAAGCCGGGCGCATTTTCGAGCTCGCGCCGGATTTCGGTTACATACAGCTCTTTTGCATTGGGGAGGGCGATGCGGATGGGCGCTTTGATTTTTTCCCAGAACAGCGCCAGGGTGCAGGCATCGGGCTCGCGGTTGGTGAATTCGTAGGAGAGCCACTCGTGGAATTCGGCGGCTTCCGGCGTGATTTCTACGCGCAGGGCGTCGTCTTGAGGGCGGTAGAAATAGCTGCCCCAGGCGGTATGATTTTTGGAGAAGATGGCCGTCCAGGGGCCGTTGGCGGTTACGATGAGGTGCAAGCCGTAGACGCCGGCTTGCAGCGGCTTGCCTTCTACCAGTACGTCATGAGAAAAGGCGACGGTGGTATTTTCATTGGCGCCGGCTCGCCAGGGCGCCGGCCGGCGCGGACCAAACCCAAGGTCAGTGAGGCCATAGGGCACCAGTTCGCCCCATATTTTGCCCTCGCGGCCATCTACATCGGGGCTGTTGTAGGTGACGGTCACGGAGGCTAAGGCGCCCATGTACTGGGTGATGGCGCTTTTTTGATTGTCGCCGCTGGGCGGCAGGGTTATCGATTGGGCCGTCAGGGAAAGACAGCCCACGAAGGCGGCTATGGCCGCAAACAGGCGATGGTTTCGCATAAACATGTATTTTAAAAACACTTAGGTAAAAAAGATACCCGGCAGGCTGACGCCAGCCGATCCGGGGAAACCAGATCAAATAAAAGGTGGGCAAAACCAAACAGGCTCTAAAGGTAAGGCGGCTGTTCCATAACTGCAAATTTTAGGGCATCCGTTGCATCAAAGCGCCCGGTATGTGCACTAAAGGTTATCTTCATCCCCTGAATGATCATCACAACATCAAAGATTATGACAAACAGAATACTTCTGAGCGCCCTGCTGTGGGCGGTTGCAGCCATTGGCCTGTGGGCGCAGCCTACGACGGAAAGCCTCGATGCGGCCTGCCGGCAGGCGCTGGCGGCCTTTCAGGCGCCGGGCTTTTCGGTAGGCGTTATCAAAGACGGCAAAGTGGTGCTTGCCCAAGGCTATGGGGTGCGCACGGCAGGCAAGCCCGAAAAGGTGGATGCTAATACACTTTTTGCCATTGCCTCCAACACCAAGGCCTTTGTATCCACGGCGCTGGCTGTGCTGCAAACGGAGGGTAAGCTCCGGCTCGACGACCCGGTGCGTCGGCACCTGCCTTACTTTGCCTTGTACGACCCTTATGTGTCGGAGCGGGCTACGGTGCGCGATCTGCTGTGCCACCGTCTGGGGCTGGGCACATTCAGCGGCGATGTCATCTGGTACAAGAGCAGGCTCACCCCCGAAGAAGTGGTGCGCCAGGCGCAGCATCTGCCGGCGGCATACTCCTTCCGGGCGGGCTACGGCTACAGCAACCTCATGTTTATTGCTGCCGGCGAAGTGATACGTGCGGCCGCCGGCCAGCCTTGGGACCAATGGGTGAGCGAGCGCTTTTTTCGCCCCTTGGGCATGACCCGTACCTGTACCTCGGTAAGCCAATTGGGCAAAATGGACAATGTGGCCACGCCCCACATCACCCGAACGGGCAATGCGCCTATTCCCTATGCCAATTGGGATAATATGGGCGCCGCCGGGGGCGTCATCTCCAGCGCCAACGATATGCTGCGCTGGATAGAGCTACAACTCGGCAAGGGCGAATTTCGGGGGCAGCGCCTCTTCGAGGCCGGCGTGGTGCAGGAAACCTGGCGACCCCACAACGCTTTCCGCCGCTTTTCGGCCTATGGCTTAGGCTGGAGCTTAGGCGAAAAGGCCGGAATGCCTGTGGTTTCTCATGGCGGCGGCTACGACGGCATGTACTCCAGAGTAGTGATGGTTCCGGAATCCAACCTCGGTATTGTCATCCTTACCAATAGCATGACGGGCCTGTCGGGCGCCCTCTCCAACTACATCCTCGACGCCTACCTCGCGACCCCCGACGCTCAGTGGCTCGATAAAGCCCTGACCCGCGAGCGCAATGGCGAAAAGGAATGGAACGACCGCCGCCAACAGCGCCTCGACGCCCGGGTGCTGAATACGCGCCCCAGCTTAGCGCCCAATGATATGGTAGGCGTTTATCACGACCCCCTGTACGGCAACATCAACATAGAGCAGAGCGCCGGCGGAAGCTTTCTGCTCCGCTTTGAAGTGGCGCCCCAATTGGATGCCCGCTTGTCGCATTGGCATTACGACACCTGGAAATTGGAGTGGGAGCAAACCCATGCCTGGTTTGATTTCGGCACCGTGCAGTTTGTCGTCGACAACAACGGCAAGGTACTCGAACTGCGCTTTGACGTGCCCAACGACGATATTTTCTTCGACGAGATACACGCTAAGCGCCAGTAGGGGCTTGCTCCCACCGTCAAAAAATTAACCCAACGCCGCTTCCACGACCGGCTCGCCGGCTGGGGGCGGCGTTTTGGCGCTGATGCGGGGCGGAATGAGCTTGTATACCACCGGCGTAACGATGCGCGAAAGCAGGGTAGAGCTGATGAGCCCCCCGATGAGCACCCATGCCAGGGGCGAATAGAGCGGGTTGCCTTCGGAAGCTATGGGGATGAGCCCGCCAATGGCCGTTGCCGAGGTGAGCACAATGGGCACAAAGCGTATCTCGCCGGCTTCGCGTATGGCTTCGTCTAAGCCGTAGCCCTCTTCCCGCAGTTGGTTGGTAAAGTCGACGAGCAGGATGGAGTTTTTGACCTCTATGCCGATGAGGGCAATGAGGCCTACCACTGCCACAAAGGAGAAGGTATTGCCCGTAATAAGCAGCGCCAGGATGGCGCCAATGATGCCCAGCGGTATCACCGAAAGTACGATGAGGGTACTCTTGAAGGTGCGGAACTCCAACACCAACACAGCAATAAACAGGAAGACCGTGATGATAACGATGGTTTCCATGCCGCCAAATGACTCAGCCTGGGCCTCCAACTCGCCGGCGGCCACGTAGCGGTAGCCCGCAGGGAAGGGGAAGGCATCGAGCTGCTCTATGAGGGAGGCGTTGATGTCCTGAGCTAAATAGCCCGTCTTCACAAAAGAACTAACGGTAACGTAGCGCTCCTGATTGAAGTGGCGGATGATGGGCGGCGCCGTTTCCAGCTCAATGGTTGCCACCTGGCGCAGGGGTATGGCTGTACCCAGTACGTTGTTGACGTAGAGGTCGTCGAATACCCGGAAGTCGCCGACGGAATCTTTGGGTACTGTAACGTTGATGATGTACTCTTCGCCTTCATCATCGTTGAACTCGCCTAAGGGCAGCCCGGCTAAGGCGAGTCGCACGGTGCGGTCGATGTCGCTGGAGGGCACGCCCAGCAGGTTGGCCTTATCTTTATTGATGCTTACGCGGAGGTTGGTCTTGAGGCTTTGCAGCGGGTTGTTGACGTAGATGGTGCCCTCGGTTTTGCGCACTTTATCTTCGACGGCGGCGGCGAGCAGGCGCAGGCTGTCGAGGTTGTTGCCAAACACCCGGATGGCGATGGGGGCATCAATGGGAGGGCCCTGCTCGAAGTCCTTAACCTCAATTTTAGCATTGGGGTAGCGCGCGAAGCGGGCCCGGAGTTTATCGATGAGGGCTACTTTTTCCTCGGGCGGCGTGCCGGCCTCCAACTGCACAAAGAGCTGGCCAAACTCGGGGTCATTGTCGTTGGGGATGACGTTGTAGTAGATGCGCGGGTTGCCGTGGCCTATATTGGCGGCTACGTGGCGCACCAGAGATTCCTTTTGTACCTCGCTTTCCACCCAGCGGCTGATGCGGTTGGTCTCTTGCAGGTTGCTGCCCGGCGCCGCTGTGATGTTGACGAGGAACTGCGGTTTTTCCGAGCGCGGAAACAGGCTGAAGCCTACATAAGGCGCCAGGGATAGCGCCCCGCCAAAGATGAGCACGGCAATGAACAACGTAAGCCCCGGATGGCGCAGCCCCCAGGCCAACACCCGGCTGTAGGAAGCGCTGATGCCGCGCTTGAGCAGGCGCAGGAATACGTTGCCCTCAGGGCCGTGGGGCTGTTTCAGCAGCCGGCTGGCCAAAAACGGAATGATGGTAAGGGATACCACCAGCGAGGCCAGCACGGTGGTGATGACGCCCATCGGCAAGCTGCGGATGAAGTCGCCCGAAGCCTCCGGCAAGTATACCAAAGGCAAAAACGCCAGGATGAGGGTAGCCGTACAACCCACAACCGCCAGCCCGATCTGCTTGGTCGCTTCAATGGCGGCGGCCTGCCGCGAAAGCCCCTCCCGCATCCAGCGCTCGATGTTTTCCACCACCACTATGCTGTCGTCTACGAGGATGCCCAACGCAATGACCAAGCCCACGATGCTGAGCTGGTTGATGTTGAAGCCCATAAAGTCGAGCAAACTGAGGCCTATCGACAGCGAAAGGGGTATGGAGATCATCACCACCAGGGCAGCCCGGAAGCCTAAGGGCAGCAGGGTGATGGATACCAGCAGGATGGCGATGAGGAAGTCGCGCGCTAAGCCCGACAGGCGGCGGTCGACGCTCTCTGTCTGGTCGAAGTGCTTAACCAACTTCATATCGTCGGGCAGGCTGGCCGCAAACTTATCAAGTACGGGCTGAAACCGGGCTTGTATCTGGGAGATGTTTTCGCCTTGCTTGAGGGCGGCATTGATCCAGATGGCGCGCCGCCCGTCGAGGCGCGCTAAATGGGTTTCTTCCCCGTACGCGAGGCTCACTTCGGCCACATCCCTGAGGTAGACGATCTTAGCCCCGCTGGAAAAGACAATGGTATTGCGAATTTCTTCGAGGTTCTCGTAGCTTCCGCTGGTCTTGACGTTGAACTTGCGCCCCTGCATCACCACGCTGCCGCCGGGGATATTGGCGTTTTCGCTTTGTACGGCGCCCAGTACCCGATTTAGGGGGATGCCCTGCTGGGCAATTTTGTCGAGGTTGAGGCTGATCTGCACCTCCTGCTCGGGGTAAGCCGACGATTCTACGTTTTTGAGGTTGTTGATCTTCTTGAGCTCGTTCTCCAAGCGCTTGGCCTGCCGCTCAAGCTCGCGATAGGGGGCCGTTTCTGATACCAGCGCCGCTTGCAAAATGTTGACGTCGGAAGGGCGGAAGCGCCGGATTTCCAGAGCGTACAAGTTTTCGGGCAAATCGCCCTCCAAGCTGTTTACTTCCCGGATGACTTCCTGGTATTTCTCCTGAACATCGGAGTCGTAGCGGAAGTCAATGCGCGTCACCGATACCCCGTCGCCGATGTCGGAGATGATCTGTTTTACGTTTTCCAGCTCCGACAGGGCTTCTTCGATCGGGTTGGCCACCAATTCTTCCATATCTTGGGGGCTCACGCCGGGATAAATGGCCACTACGGCAAAAAACGGCGACTCAATGTCGGGGTCTTCGCTGCGGGGCATGTTCAGCAGGGCGTTGGCGCCTACCAGCAACACCATCACAAATACAATGAGGGTGAACTGATAATTCTTTACGGAAAATTCTGAGATCTTCATCGGGTGATCTTTGAATGGGGGGATTGGGGGTTATCGCTTTTGTGAATGAGCTTCCATGACCTCTATGGCGCTGCCGTCGGTGAGGAAGGGCGAGCCTGCCGTGATAACCTCGCTGACACCATCGAGGCCTTGCTCAATGGCGATGCAGTCGGGGCGGATGGAGGCGATGCGCACGGCTAATTTGCGGGCCGTTTTGCGGTCGTCGGTGACGTAGACGTAGGCCGATTTGCCGCTACCTTCGTGTACGGCGGCGGGCGGCACGCATACTAGAGCCTCGCCGGCGCCGGGTTGAAGGGCCGCGCGGGCAAAGAGCCCCGAGGCTAAGTTTTTGTTGCCTGCGCGTATCGTGACCTCAATTTCAAATGAGCCGCTGGAGGGGTCGGCGGCTACCGACTTATAGGTTACTTTGCCGGGGAAGGTCTCGCCGGGATAGGCGTCGAGGGTGATGGAGGCCGGGTCTCCCTCGGCAATGCGGGCCCAGTCGCGATCGGCCACGCCGGCGCGCAGTACCCAATCGGCCTTGCCTTGCCCGTCGATGAAGAATACGGGCGTGCCCGGGCCGGCCAGTTCGCCTTCATTCATGAGTTTGCGCACGATACGGCCGGTATGCGGCGCCCGTATCTCAGAGAAGCGCCGGTTGAACTCGGCAATGCGCACATTCTCGCCGGCTACTTCATAGGCCGTCTCGGCATTTTGCACCTGCTCGCGGGTAGCTACATTGTCGCGCTGGAGATTGCGGGCGCGTTCGAGGTCGCGGTTGGCTTTGTCTAAGCCCTGCCGTGCCTGATTCACCTGAGCTTCAATTTCGGTGAGGTCAAGGGTAGCCAGCAACTGGCCCTGCCGAACGGCATCGCCTTCGCGTACATATATTTTTTGAATGACGCCGCCCGTTTTGAACGACAGGCGAGCCTCCTCGTCGGAGAAAAGCAACCCGGAAGCATAGATGGGGTCGCTAACATTCTGGCGCTGTATGGGATGCAACTCAACGGCCACGCGGTTAGGGGCGTCGGCCTCGACAGCTTCTTCTTTTTTATGACCGCAGCCGGCAATGGTCGCAGTGATGCCGGCCAGCAGCAAAAAGGTAAAAAGACGTTGGGATATCATGACGATGAAAGTATTTCGGGTGAAAAAATAAGAACCACTCAGGCGTTATCCGCCAAAAGCCTGCTCAACGGCGGCAAGGCGACGCCACAGCTCATACTGTTGAAGATTATAGCGCAGTTGGGCGTTGGTAAACTGGGTGCGGGCGTCAACCCATTCTATGTAGCTGCTCACGTCTTGTCGGTAGGCCTTGTCGATGAGTTCAAAGTAGTTTTCTGCCGCCCTTATCTCTTCCCGGCCGGCTGCCAGCGCGGCATAGGCTGAGCGCGCATCTTCGAGCGCTACGCTTTGCTGCAGGGCCAGCAAATTCCGGGTTTCCTCGCGCCGGGCCAACAGTTGCTGCCCGTTGATGTCGGCCGCCTGAGCCTGGAGTTTGTTACGCCCCCCGTTCCAGAGGTTCCACTCTAATTGAACCCCTGCAATAACCAGGGGCGCATTGCCGTCGAGGGTAGATACAAACCCCTGCGCTCCGGCATCCACAAAGGCGCTCAGTCGCGGTTTGGTGTAATTTTCGGCCTGTTGGCGACTAAGCTGATTGAGGCGGTAGGCCTGGTCAATCTGGCGGAGCTCCGTGCGCCCTTCTCCTTCGGCAGCGCGGCTCGCCCACTGCAACCAGGCCGAGTCGGGCGCCGGCAACTGCGCCGCCGTCACGGGGCTGTTGAGGGGTTTGTTGAGCAAGGTGTTGAGCTGGGCGGCGGCGTTTTTTTGCTGGCTTTGCGCGCTTAGCAACTCCGACTCTATTCGCGCCAACTCGGCCTGAGCCCGTAGCAACGGGCCATTGTTGATTTTATCATTGCGCAGCAGGGCTTCACTGACCCGGTAGTTTTCGCGTACCAGTTCGCGGGCGCTTTCGTAAACGCCGATGGCTTCGGTAGCTTGCAAATAACTAAAATAAGCCGACTTGATGCGGTAGGCTAAGTCGCGCTCCTGACGGGTGATTTCCAACTCCTGCAAGCCCACCTTCTCCTGCCCGGCCTGCCGCCCCAGCCGGATGTCGGGGTAAATAATAGGCGCGGTGGCCCTTACCTTCAGATCAATGAAGTTGTTGGGGGCAAACTGCTCTTCCACATTTTCAACCATAGGGAAACTGTTGCTCTGGGTAAGCTCGTTCAGGGCCCCATAAACCGGGTTGAGCAGGTCGCCTATGGGCAGGTCAATGGCGCGGCCGCCGGCAGCTAAGGTGTAGCTACCCAATACCGCTACAGTAGGGTAGTGCGCCCGCTGGGCAATGGCTAAATTCGTTTGTTCTGACTGCAACTGCAAACGAGCCTGCTTAAGGCCCGGGTGGTTGGCTATGCCCTCCTGCACATAGGTCTCCAACACCGGATGTTGGGCTATGACCGGCCCCGATATGGCCAGCCAAAGTAGGGAGATTTGGAACAACGGGGTGATTTTGTTTATCATTGGTTATAATTTGAGTGTTGTAAAAACTATAAACAGTGTTTACCAAAAGTTAAAAAATAAACCCGCATGCCACATGCGGGTCGTTTGCTTATAGTTTGCGCATGGCCTCAATAAAGTACTTGAGCCCTTCTTCTACCAGACATCCGCGCAGCACGTCGTCTTTGCACACCCGGGTGCGTTGCCGGATTTCCAGCGACACCAAGCCATGTACCGTCGACCAGCAATAAAACGCCAACTGAAAAGCGTCTTTGCCTTGAAAGCGCCCCTGCTGTTGGCAAGCTGCTATGATGGATACCAAAAAGCCAAAGGTTTCCTCGCCCATGCCCCACTTCTCGCCATCGGAAAGGTAGTCCATAGGCGCCGTCATGATGAACATCAGGTCGTAGAGCTCGGGGTTTTCGCGCGCAAACCGGATGTATACCTCCGATAGCGCCGCTAAGCGCTCAAAGGGGTCTTCAACCTGCGCTACGCCCTGCATTTGCGATAGCATCAACCGGAATCCCTCTAAGTGCAGGCTGTGCAACAGCTCGTTCTTGTCTTTGTAATACAGGTAAATGGTAGCCGGGCTGTACTCAATCACCTCGGCTATGTTGCGGATACTGACCGACTCGTAACCCCGTTCGGTAAAGAGACGCTTGGCCGTGTCTAATATCAGTTGCCGCATGTCTTCTTTTTCCCGTTGTTTGCGTTCGGCTATGCCCATGAAATGTGTTTTACTAAAATTAACGACGCAAAGTTACTAAACAGTGTTCATTTTGTCAATACCTTGATCTACTTTTTTTCAATTTTAATGCGAAACCGCCTTCAAACCCACGATCGAAAAAATAAGCGTCGCCATAAAAAACACCCGCCAAAAGCTGGCCGGCTCCTTAAACACTAAGATGCCCAGCAGCACGGCGCCCACAGCGCCTATACCCGTCCATACGGCATAGGCCGTGCCAATGGGCAGTTGCTGCGTAGCCTTGAGCAACAACAACATACTCGCAGCCAGTGAAAGTAAAAAGCCGCCATACCATCCGTAGGCCGCCTCGCCGACGGCCTCGCGCGCCTTGCCCAAGCAAGCGGCAAAGGCCACCTCAAACAATCCGGCAATGATGATGATGATCCAGTTCATAACCCTTAACGCTTATACAAATTGCCATTTTTAGTCGTTATTTTATGCAGCGTTCCCGCTGTCGTCAACGACTCCAGCAGCGCCTCTGCTTCTGCCCGCGCTACGCCTGCCAATACCGCAAACTCCCGTACCGTCAGCGTGGGGTAGTGGCCAAATAACCCTTGCCAGGAAGTATCATAGGCCGTCTTTTCCGCCTCGGGGTGTAGCTTCAGCAAGCTGCCTTCAAACACCGGATACGGCCGGGCGCCGTATACAAACTCTACCTGATTTTGGGCGTCGATGAAAAAGAGCGACGGAAAACCGCGCACCCCCATTTGCCGAGCCAGGGCCAGGTCGGCTTCAAAGCGCTGCCGCGCCTCGCCCTCATAGTCGCTCCTCAACCGATCGGCGTCTAACCCGCTGAGTCGGGCGGCAGCGGCCACATGCTCCCAGCGGGTGATGTTTTTCTTCTCTAAAAACAACATCTCGCGCAGTGCCCGCAAAAAAACAATGGCCAGCCCTTCGTCCTGCATCTGAGCTGCTTTAAATGCAATGGAAGGCGGATACGACGAGTCGAGGGGGTCTTCCAGCCACACATCGCCGTCTATGGGCATATCGTAGCGCGGGCTTACCTCGTCCCAGTGGTGCGCCACATCCGAAGGCTTGCTGATGCCCCCGCTGTTGTAGCTCCAGTCGGGCAGCAGGCCGCCCATGCGGTATTCAATGCTTATACAGTGGCCATACTCTAATTTTAACCGCCGCAATTGCGGCTCAATGCCCCAGCACGACGAGCAGATGGGATCGGTAAAATAAACAATCCGGATGGGCTTATCGCCCAATTTTGCCGGCGCGCCGGCAGCCGGCGCCTCGGCCGCTGCGCCCGGCGTTTCGCATACCCCGGTTTGCACATCGCACAGCAGGGGGTTGGTCGGATGATTTTGCGTTGTTTCCATGTCGTTATGCCTATTTTGCGCCCGGCAGCCCCACAGCACAGGCAGAGCAACCATCATAATCAGCAGTGCCGTCTTTTTCATTGGCTTGGGTTGTTGTGTTGTAAAATGCAACGTACCAATTGCCCACAAAGGTAGACAACGCCCCCCAAGCCAAATTGTTAAAAGTTCGCCCGCCCATACCCGCCCCTTAAGCCCGTCGTTTTCGAGTTATAACTACCTGCCTGCCCAATAAGTCTAATCATAAAAATCAAACGGTCTATGTTTACTCAACTTCACAGCAAGCTGGCTTGCTGCGCGCTGCTTATGTTGGGCGCCGCCGCCGGCCTCAACGCACAATGGTCTTATGGCGCCAAAGCCGGCGCCGCCATCAGTCAGCATATCAAAAGCGATGATATGGAGCGGGCATCCGAAAGGCGCATCGGTATGCTGGGCGGCTTCTTTGCCGAATGGCGGCACGAGACGCAAAAATGGGGCCTCCGCACCGAACTCCTCTACCTGGAGCAAGGCGAGAAATATAAAGCATTCTGGCCCGACAGCAGCATCACCGACATCGACGTGAGGCAGCAATACATAGTCCTGCCTCTATTGGCAAGCTACGCGCTCGGCCCCCTCCGCTTAGAGGTCGGCCCACAATTTGCCTATCACTTGCACAGGTCTTTCCGCAATGAAAAAGACGACTGGCAAAATGGCTCTTTGGTACCTGTCCCCGGCTTCGATTTAGCCGCCAATGCGGGCCTCCGCTTTACCTACAAGCGCTTCGAGATTGGCCTCGCCTACAGCCGCGGCCTCCTCAACCTCAACCGCATTTATGAATTTACCGATGCCAACGGTCAGCCAATACCCAACAGCAAAGCCTTAAAATCGTACAACGAAACCCTCCAGTTGGCATTCGGCTACCGAATCATCCGCTAAAAGGTAAAGATTTTTTGGGGCCACGCCGCACAACATCGCCCTCCGCAGTCATCCTGCGCGGCGCCGGGTGTTCCGCTATTATGGGCCGGCATTAAGCTATCTTAGGCCATAACCGCCACTTGGCCGGCCCATACCGCTTCACCCCCTTGTCCAGACAGAAGAGGCAGCTTGCCGGGGCTGCGCCGGAGCCCGCTACGTTGTTATTTCTTTTTGAGGAGCGCCCAAGATGAGCGCTTCTCCTCGATCGAACTGCCGGCAGGCGCTGCGGCGGGCGCCAAACCGGGCCGCCATGAGGTTGATGCCGGGCGCCATGTCGATGGGGCCGCAGGTGAAGACGTCGATGGCGGCATAGGCATACTCCGGCCAGGTATGGATGGTGAGATGACTCTCCTGAATGACCACTACCCCCGAAACGCCATAGGGCGAAAAGGCGTGAAAATGCGCGCCGACCACGGTAGCGCCCATAGCATGGGCTGCCTCCAGCAGGATGCGTTGGGCATCGGCCGGATGGCGGAGCAGGTCGGCGTTGCATTCGTATAGCTCCAGCAGTATATGGCGCCCCAAGGGGGATGGCGGCGCTTCAGTTTTATCCATAAACTTGAAGTATTGGGGCCATCGGCTACATTCGCTTGAGTACAATCTGCTCGCCCTGTTTTTGCAGGGCCATGCTAAAGAACTCGCGCAGGGCGCCGTATTGGTTGGGTAAAAATACCAGTTGTTTTACTTCAAGCTTATAATTTATCGTCAAAGTGTTGCTTGCCACCGACGCGCTGAAAGATAAGCTGGCGCCGCGCTCGGGCAAAGCTAAGCTCAAGCGTTCGGGCAGGGTCTCCACCTGGTAGCCTTCGGGCAGTTGTAGCTGAAGCACCCTGTGCTCAACGAAGGGGTAAGGTATGTTGACGGGGAAAGTGCGGGTTTCGGTTTTGAAGGGCGTTTCGTCGAAGGGGGGCATCAGCACAGGCGAGAGGTAGATATAGTCGCCGCTGACCATAGCGGCGCCGGGCAGGCTGCACGTTTCGGCCGTGATGAGCAGGGCCTGCTTAATGCTATCCTGGTTTTGTACGGTTACGCTTTCGAAAGAAGCTTCAGGGGATACATCTTCCAGCGCTTTGTGCAGAAATTCTTCGGCCGATTGTTTGCTAAGCGCTTCGCGGGCAGCTACGGCATTATACCCCTCCCGCTTACTGCGCCAGGAGCCTGTGAGGTTGCCCAACTCATCTATACTGCCTTTGAATACTTCCTGATCAAGGGTTTCATCTACACGCATATCAATCCACTGCGGATCTCCGGGGATGACGGCCCAGCCTTCGCCGTTGAGGGCGGCAATGCGGGGAAAGCCCGGAGGGCGGTGGGCGCTGCCTATGTCGAATAGCTGAAATTTATCGCCGTCGAGCTTGGCCAGCACCATAACATGATTGAACTGGCTGAGCATAGGGTATACATCGAACATCTTGCCGTGGTCGCGGGTGCTGGTGAGCAAGGGGTAGGCCTCAATTCCTACGGCCTGGAGCATGGCTACCAGCATGAGGTTGAGATCGGCGGCAGAGCCGGTTTTGAGTTCCAAACACTTGTCGAGCGACTCTTCAACGTAGATGCCAAACTCATCATTCCAGGTCATGGTTTTGGCAAGGAAGTTGTAAAGGCGGTCGGCCTTTTCGGTGAGGGTGGCGGCGCCAACTACGAGGTTAGGCGCCAAGGCTTTAACATTTCGGCATTTGTTGTTTTTGGTGTATTGCTCTCCAAAACTTTCGGAATTGATAAGATTTTCAGCCAATTTTTCCCAGGAGCTCATGACCAAATTGGGGGGCTCGCCGGGGTAATTGACAGAGCGCAACTGGAACCGAATCTTGGCGATATAGTCATCCATGGTGGTGATGTAGGCCTCTTCGCGCAGGGCCGGCAGGTTTTTCATCACATAGCGACCATTTGACACGGAGACTTCGACGGTTCGAAAGCCCTGTCCGCTGCTGCTCGGGGCGGTCATAAGTTGGGTGGTGGCGCTGTTTTCGTAGATGTCGAATTCGCGGCCCTGGGTAATGACGATATAGTCAAACACCTTGGGAATGGACAGCCTGTATTCGCTCCAGCGTACAGGAATGTCTTCCTGAAATTCCCAAGCTCGCAATTGGAGGATATACGGCGACTTGATGGTGTACTGATACTCGATAATGGCGCCTTCCTGCACATTGGGGAAGGTGAATTTTTTAACTTTGACGTAGCCGTTGTTGTACGTTTCTTCAAAAAAATCGCCGCGTTCCACACTCGATTTTTCGCCATTGGGCAGGATGAGCTGAGCTTTGAGGCTGACGAGCCTTTCTTCACCATAGTAAGGGATGGCAATGTCGGCGTAGTCAAATCCTGCCCGTTTGAAGATTTTAATGCGACGGTGGTTGGTGAAATCGTATTGGTTATCGCCCGAAGACAGGTTAAACTTGAGGTCGGCCACATCGAAGAGCACAAGCGCTGCGGCGCTGGTGTCGTCGGGGAAGCCGGTCATGCGCAGGTCTTCATCGGAGACGCGCCCCCAGCGAAGGTCGGGGTCCTGGGCAAAAACAGCTGCGCTAAAAAGGATCAAGAGGGCCGTGAGGGCGGCCGTTTTAACGGGAGTAATCATAGCTATCCAAGGATTTTGTTTATGCTGTAAAAGTGGTTGTTAAGGTTGAATGAAAACTACTTTCTGTCCGTCGTAGCGGTTGACGTCGGTGTAGAAGCTTCTGAAGTCGTCGAATTCGGTAGCCGGCAGCCGCGCGGGTCGAAATTGTAGCCTGCGGCAGATGACGAGCCGATCGGCCTGGCGCTCCATGCTGAGCTGGTAGCTGCCGAAGGATTTTTCTATGGTTACGGGCTTTTCCATCCAGCTTTCGACGCCAAAACCTTCCGGAATGAAGATGACAATGGTATCGGTTTCGGTGTATGCATTTTTCAGGGCGATGGGCTGCCGACGCGGCTTGGCGCTGCGGGTAGGGGCGCCTTTGAGCGGATTGACGACGTTGATGGGCACAAACATGCGCTTGCCGGTGCGGGAAGCATAGCGCGGGGCGTCGGCCTGATACGCGATATCGGCTTCGGGGGTAGCGGCGGCGGCAGCCTGGGTGAAGGCCGTGAGGTTACAGGCCGGCAGAGAAGTGATGTCGCGCAGCCAGTCTTCGCGGTCTTTCGCAGTTTGGGTAATCATATAACGCACAACTTCATGGGGTTCTCCGATGAGGTGTTCTTGGTGAGCGAGTACCGCTTCGCCTCCGGCTTGCAGCCGGATTTCGGTATAGCCCGCCGTGAGGTTTACCTCGGCGGGCATGGCGGGCGTGCGGGCCAATTTGCCCCCTTGGGGCGTGATGAACAGCACATAGCGGTCAGCATTGCTCTGTCCAATATAGTTGGGCGGAAAATCGCTGGAGGTACACTCCAGCCACGTATCTGCCTCCGGCACATAGAGGATGACATGGTTGAATCGGGGCGCCACAAAATCTTCCAGAATGGCATAATCTAAAGATCCGCTGCGAATGAGCGCCGGCCAGGCTTCGACGCCGGCTTCCTTCAGGATGGCCTTCATAAAATTGGTGAGCGCTTTGCAATCGCCATAACCATTGGCGCTCACATATCGGGCATCGAAGGGCTGCCAGCCGCCAATGCCCAACTGTACGCTCACATAGCGCATCTTGCCTTGCATATACCGATATAGGGCTGCAATGCGCGCGGGTACGTCAGGAGCGGCGGCGGCGATGCGCCTTACCTCGGCGGCAATCTCGGCAGGCAATACATCGCGGCCTTCAAACAGCCGGTACATAAAAGCGCCATATTCGGCCCAAGAGGCCATACTTCCTTTGTATTGATCGATCTGAAAGGTGTGAGGCGCGGTAATGATTTTGGGCAGCACATCAACGCTGGGCGGGCAAAACCGCTCTTTGGCAATAGCCGGCAGGTCGCGTACCGCCCAGGTATAACTCACCCGGCCTGCGCCGGGCGCCGCTTGTACGGGCTCCAGGTCGATGTTCAGGGCGCGATGATAAAAGCGCGCTTCAACCGGCAGATCGATCGTAAACTGAGCCTGTTGTATCGCAGAGTGGTATTCCTGGATATTCCAGTCGGGAAAAACGGCAAACTGAATGCCGCGAACGCTCAACTCCAGCTCAAACTCTACTGTGTAGGGATAAACAGAGTGGTTGAGCTGCACGTATTTATAGCGATCGTCTTCGTAGAGCGAGAAGTTGCTCACCGCCGCATTGTCGGTGATCTCGTCGCGCTCCATTTTCCGGATGAGCTGGCCGTTAGCATCGTAGAGGCGGGCCGACATGCGCTCCACGCGGGTGTCTTTGTTATAGTAAGCCACCAGTACGTTGGCATCGCTGTCGGGCTTGAGCAGGGTTACGATCTTGCGGTGATACATGCGGCCTTCGCGCTCGTTTTTTACCTGAAATTCGAGCACCTCTTTGCGCACTACATCGTGGGCTTCTTCCAGCAGCGAGGGTGGAATAACGGCGGCGGCATACAATTCAGGATTCCATTGAGCGGCGCCTTTAATGGGCGGTAAGAATGCAAAAAGGAATAGCGCGCTATAGAGCATAAGCTTTCGCATAGGGCATTTTTTTTCAAAATTAGGGCATTTTATTTTTATAGGCAAATGCGAATTTAAACTTTAACAATTTCCTTTCATGAACAAGCCCGCCTTGCCGCTGTTAGGATGAAATGCCATAACGGCTGTACGCAACTGCCAAAAGCGTATCTTTGCCGCCATCATTCATTGATTTTAGTCCGTTAAACTTGGAAAAAGCTCCCGACATACAGCCATCCGGCGCAGCCTTAACCGACGCCGACCCCACGGCAGAATCGCGCAAGCGCGATCACATCGAGCTGGCGTTCCGCAGCCAGGTGGCCGGCGCCGAGCTCGACGCCCGCTTTTACTACGAGCCGCTACTGGCCGCCCACCCGCAGCCCGGCAGCCTGCCGGCCATTGAGCTGGGCGGAAAGACCATGCGGGCGCCCATCTGGATTTCCAGTATGACGGGGGGCACTGAAAAGGCGCTGACCATCAATCGGAACTTAGCGCGCGTTTGCGCCGAGTTTGGCTTGGGCATGGGGCTGGGCTCCTGCCGTCCGCTGCTGTACGGTGATGAGCGGCTGGCCGATTTCAACGTGCGCCCGCTCATGGGGCCGGAGGCGCCGCTGTTTGCCAACCTCGGCGTGGCCCAATTGGAAAACCTCATCGATAGAGGCGAGCTGGAGCGGGTAGATGCGCTGTTGCACAAGCTTGACGCCGATGGCCTCATCATACACGTCAATCCGCTACAGGAGTGGCTTCAACCCGAGGGCGACCGATTCCGGCGACCGCCGCTGGAGACCGTCGAAGCCGTGCTGGCCCACCTGGGTGGCGTACCGGTGATCGTCAAGGAGGTCGGTCAGGGCATGGGCTACGCCAGTCTCAAAGCCCTGCTGCAACTGCCGCTGGCGGCCATCGACTTCGCGGCGGGCGGCGGCACCAACTTCGCGCGGCTGGAGCTGCTGCGCAGCGAGCCCGTGCGCAGGCATGTGTACGAAGCCTTAGCCTTAGTAGGCCACGATGCGGCCGATATGACCGAGCTCGCCAACGCCATCGTCGAAGAGCTGGGCCCCCGCCGCCAATGCAACCGCATCATCGTCTCCGGGGGGGTGCAGCACTTCCTCGACGGCTACTATTACACCCAAAAACTTACCATCCCCGCCGTATACGGGCAGGCGTCGGCATTTTTGCGCTACGCCCAGGATGAGTACGAACCCCTGCGCGACTTCGCCGCCGCTCAGGTCAGCGGGCTGGAGGTGGCTCAAGCCTACCTCCGCATTCGATAAAATCAACTTTAAGCAGGAAAAAACATTACGGGGCATGACGCAGCAGATCATCAACGGCTTCTCCCGACTCAGTAAGGACGAAAAATTAGACTGGGTGGCACAGCAGTTTTTAGCCGATCCCGCCGAAGCGGCGCGCGAAATCGCCGGCTTCCGCCACGCCGATGCCGAAGTGCAACGCGTACTCGACGGCTTTAGCGAAAATACCATCTCCAACTTTCCCATGCCTTTTGGCATTGTGCCCAACCTTATGCTCAACGGCCGGGTATACGCCGTGCCTATGGTCATCGAAGAGAGCTCGGTGGTGGCCGCCGCTTCAGGGGCCGCCAAATTTTGGCTCGACCGCGGCGGCTTCCATGCCGAGGTAGTCGATACCGTCAAGCTTGGGCAGGTGCATTTCTGCTGGAGCGGCCGCCCCGACCGCCGCGCGGCCCTCTTCCCCGCCCTGCGCGAAAAACTGAGGGCCGAAGCAGCAGCCATCACCGAAAATATGGAAAAGCGCGGCGGCGGCCTGCTCGATATGGAATGGCTGCACCTGCCCGACATCGCCCCCGACTACTACCAACTGCGCGCCAGCTTTGAAACCCGCGACTCCATGGGCGCCAACTTCATCAACTCGGTACTGGAGCAGATGGCCGCTTCCTTAGAAGACTGGGCCGCCCATGACCCTGCCTTAACTTCCGAGGAGCGCAATATAGAGATCGTAATGTCGATACTCAGCAACTATACCCCCGACTGCCTCGTGCGCGCCTGGGTGAGCTGCCCTGTGTCGGCCTTCGACGGCGTATGTGGCGATAGTGGCGCCGACTTTGCCCGCCGCTTCCAATTGGCCGTGCGCATAGCCGAAGAAGACCCCTACCGGGCCGCAACCCACAACAAAGGCATCTTCAACGGCATCGACGCCGTGGTGCTGGCCACCGGCAACGACTTCCGCGCCATCGAAGCCTGCGGCCACGCCTATGCCGCCCGCAGCGGCCGCTACCGCAGCCTCAGCCATTGCGAGGTGGCCGATGGCCAGTTTCACTTCCAGCTCCACCTTCCGCTGGCGCTGGGCACCGTAGGCGGCCTCACCCGCCTGCATCCGCTGGCGCGTCGCTCGCTGGAACTGCTGGGCAATCCCACCGCCGCCGAGCTCATGCAGATTGTAGCCGCTACGGGGCTGGCTCAGAACTTTGCCGCCGTGCGATCGCTCGTCACCACCGGCATACAGCAGGGCCATATGAAGATGCACCTCCAGAACATCCTCAACCATTTGAGCGCTACCCCTGGCCAGAGCGAGGAGGCCCACCGTTACTTTGCCGACAAGATCGTTTCCTTCAGCGCGGTACGCGCCTTCTTAGGCGAGGCCTGAGCTTAAGCGCAACAGGAGACCCCATGGACCGCTACTTCGCCCACGGCAAACTACTGCTCACCGCCGAGTATTTTGTACTCGACGGCGCCCCTGCCTTAGCCGCGCCCACCCGCGCCGGCCAATGGATGCACGTAGCTCCTGCCAACGAAACCGAGACCCTCACATGGAACAGCCTCGACGAAACCGGCCAACCCTGGTTCTCGGCTCGCTGGGCCTGGAACGATGAGGCTGTTATTCCCGTTGCCTCCTCCGATACCAATGCCGCTCTCCGACTGCAACAACTCTTCACCGACGCCCTTCGGCAAAACCCCAACTGCCTCGCCCAACTCAAAGGCGCCCAGGTGACCACCCGCCTCGAGTTTCCGCGCCATTGGGGGCTGGGCACCAGCTCTACGCTGGTCAGCAACTTAGCCCGTTGGTTAGACGTCGATGCATGGACCTTGCTGGCCGCCGCCTTCGGTGGATCGGGTTATGACTTAGCTTGCGCCGACGCCCCCGGCCCCATTCTCTACCAACTGCGCCAAGGCCGGCCCCAAATCATCGACCTGCCCTGGCGGCCTCCCTACGCCGACCGCCTTTTCTTCATCCACTTAGGCGCCAAGCAAGACAGTCGGGAGGGCATAGCCCGCTACCGCGCCCGCGCGGGCGCGGTAGGCGCAGCCCTCAACCGCATCGGCGAGCTCACCCTGGCGCAACTGGCCGCCCAGACCCCCGAAGCCGCCGCCGACGTGCTGGCCGAGCACGAAGCCGTTGTGGGGGAGGCCCTGGGCATGACGCCTTTAGGGCAGGGCCGGTTTGCCGATTTTCCGGGTCAGCTAAAATCTTTGGGCGCCTGGGGCGGCGACTTCGCTCTGGCGCTGGCGCGCACGCCCGAGCGGGAGGCCGTAGCCCGCTACTTCGCCCGGCATGGCTTGCAGGAGTTGCTGAGCTATGACGAGATGATGTTATAATCCGTCGCTTCGGGCTTGCTCACACAGAAATTGTATTTATCTTCGCCCTTATATCAAACGATAGGCTATGACGCTTGGCGAACTTTTCCAGCGGGTATCGGAAAACCCCGTGAATGTCGTTTTCTACTTTACCGTCATCCCTTTTGCGGCTGCCTTAGCGGCCTGGCTGGGCAAGGGCGAAGGCCATCTCAGTCCTTGGAAGTACCTCTACTCTGCCCTCATCTATTTGGTGTGCGTGCCGGGTATATTTGCCGTTACGCTTAGCGTATACCTGTTTTTATTCGAGCGGCGCAGCATCTTCGACACCAACATCTACACGCAGTTGTTGCCCGTGCTGTCTATGATCGTCACGCTGCTGCTCATCCGCAAAAACGTCGACTTCGACGCCATACCGGGCTTTGGCCGCATCTCCAGCCTCATCACCATTGTGCTGGCGGCCATCCTCATCATGTGGTTCGTTGATCGCACCCACATCGTAGTTTTCTCCTACCTGCGCATCGAGTACGTGCTGCTCATCTTTGTAGGCTTATTTCTACTCATCCGCACGGCCTGGTCGCGGATGGTTGCCTGAGGCCGCCTCATGCGCCCCTTAGCCGATAGCCCCTGGGATTATACCCTCTACGAGCTCCCCGACGGCGGCCTGCTCCTGCTGGTGGTTTGCGGCTCGGTAGGCATTTATGAAGTAGAACGCCGCCTCACCTTAGCCGAAGAAGCCTGCTACCGCGAGCAGGGCGCCCCGTTTTTAGCTTGGTTAGCCAAAGATGTGCGGATGAAAGGGTAGGGGGGCCGGCGGCGTCAATTGTTATTCATCTTAGCTTGGAGAACTATGGCTACAACAGCGGTAGATGCCCGGGCGAGGGATGGAAGCGGTATGGCCCGGCCGGCGGCGACAAATAGGGCGTTTGGGCTATACGCCAGGGCAATAAACCAGCGATGGCGGTACCGGGCCATAATAGCGAACAGCCCGACCCCGCGCGCCTTAGCACCTCCGTTTGCGCCCTCGGGCGCTGGTGGGTGTGTTGGCGAGCGGGGGCGCCCCCAAAAAAGATAATTAATTGATCCAGTGGGGGATATATTCAGCGTCGTCGCCGATGATGAGGGCGTCCTGGCGGCGAATGGCTAAGGCGCAGGGCTCGTCGGTGACGAAGATGCTGGGTTGGTACCGGCAGCCGTCGGAGTCGATATTAAAGGCGGCGAGTTCCTGGTACACAACGGGCTGATTGGCGTAGTCGCCGGCAGTTTGGGCTTTGGGGCTGCCGGCGCCATCATAGAGGGCGATGTTTTCGCCCATGCGGCCAAAGATGGGCTTGCGCACATAGCGTCCATCCGGGAAGTCGCTACCGCGCAGGCTGGTGCGCAGCAGCAGCGGTTCGCGGGGGGCCAGCTCGGAGGCTACCGCCAACAAGGCCTTGCACTGCAAGAGCATGGCGCAGGCGGGGTTGAGGGCTGTCAGCTCGCCGGCCATCACCATGCGGGTGAGCATATCCATTAGGTCGGGTTCTTCGGTAGCGATAAAATCCCAGGGCAAGTGTTTGTACCAGAAGCCGAAGCGGAGAAACTGATTGCGGTTGAGTTCCAGGAAGACGCCTTCGCCGGGGGAGAAGATGACCTTTTCGAGCAGCACCTGATGGACGTCGGTGAAACCCGAAACATGGGCAGCTCGGGCGAGGGTTTCAACATTGAGCCAATCTTCGTCGTGGCCCATGGTGGAAAACAGCAGCGAGGGCAACTGGCGGTGATGTCGGTTGAGGAGCCGGCCAAAGCGGCGCTCTAAAGCCGGCAGCAAGTCGTTGAAGGGCTGCCGGGTGGGGCGGGTTTGGCGACTCATATATTCCTGCACGATGGCTGTTTCGGGCAGCAGCGAACAGGTGTCGGCATTGAACTCCAGGAGGCGAATGGGAAGGCCGTCGAGGCCGCCGGCAAAGTCGAAGCGACCGATGAGGCAGTCGTCGAGTTCGTTTTGCACGGAGTAGGCCACCAACTTGTGGGCATTGGCGGGAATGCCCATCTCGGAAAGGCGGTTCTCGCGCACTACTTTACGGGCAGCCTCTCGGAGGAGGTCAAGGGAGCGGCTGGCGGCCTGTTTGAGGGCTTCGGCTTCTTCGGGCAGCACGTGTAGGAACTCCGGGGCAATGTAGTCGTTGTTATCGGCGGCTACGAGCCAGTCGAGGCCCTCGCGCTTCATGTAGGCGCGAGGGGGCAGTTGGGTTGAAGTCAGTCGATTATCCACCGTAGGAGCGGGTTGAGCCGCCTGTGCGGCTGCCGAAGCCGGAACGACCGGATGAAGGACGGGTGGTTGTTACGGCGCTGCTGCGTATTTGCTGGCCGGCGCCATTGCTCACGCGGTTGTACGTTTGGGGGTCTACGTAGGCGCTCGACTGTACGGGCGAAGCCATGCTGCGGCCCATCATATAGCCGAAATAGCCCATACTGACGGTGTGGAAGATGCCGCCGCTATGGCGTTGGTAGCCGCCCTGATTGAGTATCCGGGCTTCTGAGAGGGTGAAGGTATCCACTCGTCCGTCCATCCACTTGGCTACGATCAGGCTTTGGGCTGTGTCGGCTATTGACTGCTCGTCTTCGATTTTGAACTGGTCTTTTTGTACCTCGCGCACCGTGGTGATGACGCCCTGGGTAGGTACGCTGATTTTTTCGGATCGGCTACTGCAGGCGCTCAGAAAGGCCGCCATGAGGAGTAGCGGAAGGGTTTGTTTCAGCATCATGATAATTTGTGTTGGGGGCGTATGCCCTGGTTTAGGAAAAACAATGGCCAAGATAGGAAATCCGGGCCATTGTTAAGGTCGTCAATCGACGGATAATATCATTTTTACCCCCGAATGTTAATATTCTCCGTCTTTCCACCGCCACAGGTAGTAGCAGGCGTAGGTTCGGTAGGGGCGCCAGGGTTCGGCGGTTTCCGTCATTTGGCGTTGCAGTACTTTGCCCTTGCCGTCGAGGTTATACAAGCCCTGCATGGCCTGTTGTATGCCCAAATCATCGAGGGGCAGCACGTCGGGGCGGTCGAGGGTGAACATCAACAGCATCTCTACCGTCCAGTAACCTACGCCTTTGATGGGGGTGAGGAGGTCGAGTACTTCCTGGTCGGAGAGGTCGTCCCAGTTGCGATCGAAGAGGCCGTGTTCCAAAAAATAGCGCGCTATGTTCTGGATATAGGTCGATTTTTGCTGGGAGAGGCCTACGCTGCGCAGTGCGGGCAGATCGAGTGCCAGCAAAGCTTCGGGATGGGGGTAGCCGTCGGGGAACAACCCGAGGAAGCGGCCGTGAATGGTAGAGGCTGCCTTGCCCGATAGCTGTTGGAAGACGATGGCCCTGATGAGGCGGGCATATATGTCGGTGTCGCGCTCGTAGTTGGGCAGGCTGATGCGATCGAGCAGGGGCGCCAGCACGGGATCGCGACGGAGATGATTGAGTACCTGATTGGTGATCATGGCGGCGGCATTATTCTCGACCCAGGCCTGCTATCATCCGGGCCATGTCCTTTTCCAGTGTAGCGCTGGGGTATTCTACAATCCGGCCGATTTCTCTGCCGTTTTTGAGCAGGATGAAGGTGGGCACCGACTCGATGCTCCAGGGTTGCTCGGCGCCGTCGGGGCTTTTTTTGTAGCGGTCGGGGTGATTGTCGAGGCTAACAACCCTGAGCTTTTTTTCGTCGTAGCCGACCCAGTCGAGGATGCGGTAAAACTGTGGCACCTGCGCCTGGCTGTCGCTGCACCAAGTGCCCATGAACACCAACACGTCGAGGCCGCGCAATTGTTGTTTGAAGGGCAGGAGCGTGACGGAGTCGACGGCATACGCCTGATAAGCGGGGTCAAACCAGTCTTTGTAATGCCGGCTACTGAGCCCCGCCCGATTGATGGGCCCTACCAATATGGGCTCGCCTTCGTGAGAAGTGATTTCCTGGTTCATAACAATAGGAGTTGGCTCCGGCGCCGATACATCGACATAGGTAGCGTTTTTGGCAGTGCCGCAGGCGTTCAGCAACAAAAGGCCCAGCGGAATGAGCAGCGCTGCGGCGGCAAGATGATGGTTGATGGTCATATAATAAATTGTGTTCTATTTAACACTCCGGGACATTAATGGCAATGTTGGAGGCCAGCCCGCCAAGGCTGGTTTCTTTGTACTTGGTATTCATATCCTGGGCGGTTTCCCACATGGTTTTTACCACGGCGTCGAGGCTTACCTTAGCCTTGTCGGGGTCGCTTTCCAAGGCGATGTTGGCGGCCGTAATGGCCTTTACTGCGCCCATGCTGTTGCGCTCGATGCAGGGCACCTGTACTAAGCCGCCCACGGGGTCGCAGGTGAGGCCGAGGTGGTGTTCCATAGCAATTTCGGCTGCCATAAGCGACTGCCCAACGCTGCCGCCCAGCGCTTCGGTAAGGGCTGCGGCGGCCATGGCGCTACTGACGCCAATTTCGGCCTGGCAGCCGCCCATAGCGGCCGAGATGGTAGCGCCCTGTTTGAAAAGGCTGCCTACTACGCCCGCCGTAAGCAAAAACTTCACTACCTCGTCGGGGCCGGGCCTGCGGTCGGTGAAACACACGTAATAAAGCAGCACGGCCGGAATAACTCCTGCCGCTCCGTTGGTAGGCGAGGTAACGACGCGGCCAAAGCTGGCGTTTTCTTCATTGACGGCCATGGCAAAACAACCGATCCATTTAACAATTTCAGAAAAGGAGAAGTTGCGTGACTGAATGGCGGCAAGCCAGACGTCGGGGGTATCGCACGTTGTACCTTCGCCCAACAGGCTGCGCATAATGCCTGCAGCCCGCCGGGCTACGTGCAGGCCGCCGGGGAGCTCGCCCCGGGTGTGGCAACCGCGGTAGGCACAGTGAAGCATGACATCCCAGATGCGCAGCAGCCCTGTTTTCACCTGGGCTGCCTGGCGCCAGGAGAGTTCGTTGGCCAATACCAGTTCCCAGATGGCGGCGCCTTCTGACAGACAGTGGTGGCGGAGGTCAGCGGCAGAATTGACGGGGTGGGGGGGCATAGCTTTGCCCGATTGCCCGCCGTCGCCATCCCGAACGATGAAGCCGCCGCCGGTAGAGTAGTACGTCGACTCCAGCAATAGCTCCTCGCCCATGCCTATGGCCCTGAATATCATGCCATTGGCGTGAAAGGGCAGTGATTTGCTGTAATGAAAGAGGAGGTCGTGGTCGGGGTCGAAAAATATCTCTACCTCTCCGCCCAACGGCAGCCGTTGTTCTGCTTTGATCCGGGCCGGGGCGGCGGTCACTTCCGGCACGGGAATGGTTTCGGGGTCGGCGTCGCAGAGGCCCAGTACTATGGCCAGATCGGTGCCGTGGCCGTGGCCGGTGAGGGCTAAGGAGCCATAGAGGTGGGCTTCCACCCGGCTCACCCAGTCGAGTTGTTGTTGCCGGCGCAATTCTTCAACGAAAGCGCGGGCGGCCCGCCAGGGGCCCAGGGTATGCGAACTGGAAGGCCCTACCCCGATTTTAAACATGTCAAAAACGCTTATTGGTTCCATGATTTGGTCAGATAGCTGTGCATTGTGGACGCCCCGCAGGGCTTTGCCGTTCGCGCTGTCAGGTATTGTGCAGAGGCGCCGGGATTAATCCGGGGGGCCCTGCCCAAAACCTGCCTGCGTGCGGTATATTTGGTTTGGCAAGTAAAAATAAGGCTAAACTCCATTTAGCCAAGAAGATAGGGGCCTACGTGACAAAAAAAAGAAAAATGTTGGCTGCATGGGCGCGAGGCCGACAAATGAAAGCAGGGATTGTTGTTCCTTTGAACGTTGGCAACGTTATCTTTGTAGACTGTAAAAATGATTATCTCCAATGAAGCTTTTTTCCACGTTTTTCTTTCCGTCTTTTCTGTTGGCGCTGACGCTGGGCAGAGCGTCTGCCCAATCCGTCCTTCCCTGGCAGGACGTTCCGGAAACGACCATAGCGCTGCCCGCCGGGGCTGAGGTTGCGCTGTCTGTATCCAATTACCGCACTTTTGAGTTGGATCTCAATGCCTTGCGCACCGCCCTGCGGGCGGCGCCTGCGGAGGGCGGCGCAGCGGCCCGTACTCAGGCTTGTTTCATTGAACTGCCTGTGCCCGATGGGGGCGCCATGCGTTTTCGGGTGGAAGACAGCCCCGTTATGCATCCCGGGCTGGCCGCCCGATACCCCGACATTAAGAGTTATAGCATCTATACCGAAGGGATGCACAAATGGCAGGGCAGGCTGGCGGTATCGCCTTTGGGCGTACATGCCGTATTCCACTCGCCGGGCGGCGAGGTATTCATTGATCCCTTTGCTACGGGTCAAAACCGCTACCATGTAGCTTACTATACCAAGCATGTAGTAGCTGATGAAAATACGGCGCGGGCCCTTAGTTGCGGCTATCAGGGGTTGCCCCACGACCACGATCCGCTGGAGGGCATATCGCCTGGCCATGAAGCTCCCCAACCACAAGGGCGCGGCTTTGGCCCGGTATCGCTGCGCGTCTACGATCTGGCGCTGGCCTGTACCGGAGAATACGGGCAGGCAAAAGGCGGCACCGTAGCGGCAGTTATGGCTACTTTTAACACGGCCATTAACAGGCTGAACGCCATTTTTGAACCGGAGGTAGCCGTGCGCATGATGCTTATTGAAAACAACGACAACCTCATCTGGCTGGATCCTATGACGGACCCCTATACAAACGCTAATGTAGGCGGCGACCTGCTGGATCAGAATACCAATGTCATTGTGCAGAATGGCGGCATAGCGTTCAATGCTTTTGATGTGGGTCACGTCTTTACGATGGGCTGTACCGATGTAGGCGGCGTAGCGGGCGGCACGGTATGCTCTAACGGCAAGGCGCGGGGCGTTACCTGCCACTACACCAGCAACATTGACGCCATAGTGCGCCGGGTGATGGCTCATGAAATTGCTCACCAGTTTGCAACGGCGCATTCGTGGTCGAACTGCCCGGGCATCTTGGGGCAGTTGGCCAGCGGCTGGGCTTATGAGCCAGGTTCGGGCAGCACCATTATGTCGTATGCGGGTTCATGCGGCTCGGAAAACGTACAAGGCGACAGCGACATCTATTATCATGCCGGTTCGCTCACGCAATTCATTGGCTACAGCCGCCAGGAGTTTGGCAGCACCTGCCCTACCGTAGTGCCTACGGATAATAACGAGCCGGTAATTACCTGGCCCTACGTCAATGGCTTTTATATACCCATCAGCACGCCTTTCGAGCTTCGGGCTACAGCGGAAGACCCCGATGGCGATAACCTGACCTACTGCTGGGAACAGTATGACCTGGGCCCTATCTCGGTACTGGGCGACCCGATTGGCGATGGACCCGCTTTTCGGAGTTTTCCTCCTACGCCCAACAACCATCGCTATTTTCCACGCATCAACAACATCATTGCGGGGACATCCGATGTAAGAGAGGTGCTCCCTGACTATTCGCGGGCGCTAAACTTCCGCTTTACGGTTCGCGACAACCAGATGGGCGGCGGCGGCACGGTATGGGAAACCGTCTCTTTCCGGGCTACCGACAGCGCCGGCCCCTTCCGCGTAACGTCCCCCAACATCAGTTCAGTAGCCTGGCAGGGCGGCGATTATGTGGAAGTTACCTGGGATGTAGCCAATACCGACAATGAACTGGTGAATTGCCAATTGGTAAACATTCGCCTGTCTACGGATGGCGGTTTTACTTACCCCATTACTTTGTTGAGCGGCGCCCCCAACAACGGATCGGCCTATGTGACGGTACCCCAACTGACTACCGCGCAAGCGCGCATCCGGGTAGAGGCTGCCAACAACGTCTTCTTCGACATATCCAATGCCAACTTCAGCATACAGCCGCGCACGGCGCCTACCTACACCCTCAGCTATGGGCCTGTTTTTCAGCAATTGTGCCTGCCTGCTTCGGCAGAGGTGGTGTTTGAGACGGCTTCCCTGTTGGGATACGACAGCTTAGTGGCGCTTTCCGTGGTGGGCGGCCTTCCGGCAGGCGCTACGGCCGGCTTCAGTGTTGATACCATCGCGCCGGGTGAAAGTAGCTTGTTGTCGCTTGATTTTAGCGCCGTCAATTTCGACGGCGATGTAGAAATATTGGTGAGGGCTGTGGCTCCGAGCTTAGATACCTTCTACCGGACGGTATATTTTGAGCTCATTGACAATGATTTTAGCGAGTTGGCCCTGGCAGAACCGCCTATGGGCGAAGCGGGCATCACCTTGAGTACTGATTTCAGTTGGATACCCACGTTGAATGCCAATACCTATGATTTTGAGCTGGCTACCAGTCCGGCTTTTGGCGGCAGCGTGATCGAAGATGCCCAGGGCCTCACGGAAACCAGCTACTCCCCGAGTACGCTGCTGGAAGAAAATACCCTTTTCTATTGGCGGGTTCGCCCCCTCAACGAATGCGGCCCGGGCAACTGGCTTGATCCGTTTGTATTCCATACCATCAATGCCGTATGCGAGCCGGCTACAGCAGAGGATGTGCCCATCGTTATTCCGGGTACAGGCCAGCCGCCTACGCGTCAGTCGCAGTTATTTGTGCCATTTTCGGGCACCATCAGCGACATCAACCTGCCGGTTATCGACGTGCGCTTTACGCCGGTGCGCTACTTAGAGATCAGCCTCATCAGCCCTGCGGGTACCGAGGTGCTGCTCTTTGACGAAAACTGCGGCAATACGAATCGCGTTTTCATCGGGTTTGATGACGATGCTCCGAACGACATCATTTGCGCGCCCGACGACGGCATCGTATTTAAGCCGGTATCGCCTTTGGCTGCGTTCATCGGCGAAAATACAGCGGGCGTCTGGACGCTGAAAGTCAGGGCTGTACAAACGGGCTTTGGCACAGCGGGAAGTATTACGAGTTGGGGCCTTGAATTTTGTGCCAACTCTACGCCCAATGCGCCGATTATCATCACCAATGAGCCGCTGTTTGTGCCGCCGGCTGAGGGCAACCCCATCACCCGCGATCTCCTGGCTGCCGAAGACCCCGACAATGGGCCCGCCGACCTTCAGTTTACGGTAGTGCGCCCGCCTGCACATGGGGCGCTGTACCTCATCAATGATCAGTTGAGCAGCGGAAGCGCCTTCCGACAGTCGACAATAGACGCCAATAACCTGTACTACGTACACGATGGCAGCGCTACCACGGCCGACGACTTCACTTTTGTGGTTGAAGACGGCACGGGCGGCTTCCTGCCTGTTGAGCGTTTTGACATTACCATCGACGAGGGCGCCGTTGTGGGTACCGACGATCCGATAGCGGCGCCTGCGCGCTTTGTATTACATCCCAACCCGGCTACCGACTGGGTGCGGCTGAAATCGGATGCGCCCTTTACGACGGATACGCCTGTACGCATTTTTAATGTGCATGGCCAGCTTATGAGCAGGCGCGTACTGCCTCAAGGTAGCCAGGAATGGATGTTTTCGGCGGCACAATGGGCTGCCGGAATTTACTTTGTGCAATTGGGCGATCAGGTAGAGCGCTTGGTTATTCAGCGCTAAATAACCTCAGGCCGTCAATTGGGCTGGGGCTTATGATGTTGTATTCCGGGCCTCAGCCCGATTGGCGGTTTTTATTTTATGCCTTAAATCAATGCCTTATGCGAAGAGTTTTATCGCTTTGGATTTTATTACTGGCAATTTCCTGCGGGTTGCGGGCCCAATCGGCAGCAACCAACTTCTGGCGGGATATGGAAAAATCAGCCCTGCCGGCCATTACTAATGGACGAACGCAGGCTTTTGCGAGCGAATATCGCCTGATGCGATTGGCTGATCGGGATGCTTTCCGGGCGCAACTGCCGCGCCCCGGCGGGCCGGCGGCCCGCATTGCGCTGCCTCTGCCCGAAGGCGGCACGGCCGAACTCTGGGCCAAATACGACCCGGTAATGGCGCCGGGCCTTGCCGAGCGCTATCCCGAAATGCGCACTTACCGGCTCTGGAGCGCCGACGGCAGCACCACGGGCCGTATGGGCTGGACTCCCCGGGGCTTTCACGCCACCCTGCGCCTGCCCACGGGCGTTACCTACATTGATCCCTATTGGAGCGAAAGCACCGAGTACTATACCGTATACGATGTGCGCAGCAATATCAATACGGAAGAATGGTCTTCTTTCCGTTGTGATGTAAGCGGCGACCCCATATCCCCGGACGATGTATATCCCGAAACGGCTCACCACGACCATGCCGGCGCCGCCCGTTTTGGCGGCCCTCCGGTAGTGCAGCGCAAATACCGGCTGGCTATGGCCGGCACCGGCGAGTTTACTCAGTTCCACGGCGGTACGGTATCGGGCGCTATGGCGGCTATGGTGACCATTGTCAACCGCCTCAATGAAGTGTTTGAAGTAGACTTAGCCATACGGGTAGAGCTCATTGCCAATAACGATACGCTGATCTTCACCGACCCGGCAGATGACCCCTATATCAATCAAACCGATGAAATGCTGGGCGATAACCCTGGCGTACTCAACGGACGTGTTGGCTTTGATGCTTACGACATCGGCCACGTCATCAGTACCGGGCCGTCGTCGGGGCAGGGGGTAGCTTCTCTGCGCGGCGTATGCGGCCAGAACAAAGGCGCCGCTACTTCTACGCGGAACATCCCGCAGGGCGATCCTTTTACCATCAACATCTTAGCCCATGAGATGGGGCATCAGTTTGGGGCCAACCACACCATGAGCAGTTGCCAGAACGTCAACCCCGGCACGGCTTATGAACCGGGAGGCGGCACCACCATTATGGCTTATGCCGGCATCTGCCCTCCGGGCAACAACATCCAGCAAAACTCCGATCCCTACTACCACGTTTCGTCCATTGAAGAGATGCTGGCCTACACCCGCAATGGCAACGGCAATAGCTGTGCTGTGCGAACGGATGTGGGCAATACGGCTCCTGAGGTGACCATCTCCCTCGAAGACGGCTTTTACATTCCCATCTCTACGCCCTTTCAGCTCACGGCTGCGGCTACGGATATGGAAGACGAGGGGTCGCTGACGTATTGCTGGGAGCAGTACAACCGCCAGGAGGGTGTGGAGACCCTGCCGGGCTCGCCCACGGGCAATGTGCCTTTGTTCCGCTCATTCCTGCCGACGCCGTCGCCTACGCGGGTATTTCCGCGCATCAACCGCATTGTTACCAATACTTCTGACATATCGGAGGTGCTGCCCACATATAGCCGCGACATGGACTTCCGCTGCACCGTGCGCGACAATCACCCCGACGCCGGCGCTGTCGTATGGGACGAGGTATCCTTCTTTTCCACCAGCACGGCGGGGCCTTTCCGGGTGACAGCTCCGAATACCGGTAACGAACAATGGCGCGTAGGCGACTATACCGAAGTGACCTGGGACGTGGCCAACACGGATAACGAGTTGGTAAATTGCCGTTTTGTCAACATCAAACTCTCTATTGATGGCGGGTTTACTTATCCCATTACCCTGCTGAGCCAAACGCCTAACATTGGTTCGGCATTTGTGACGGTACCTGACATTTCTACCGGCCAGGCGCGGGTGCGGGTAGAAGCGGCCGATAACATCTTCTTTGACATCTCTAACAACAACTTCCAGATACAACCCGCTACGGAGCCGGGCTACACGGTTAGTTACGGCCCCTTGTTTCAGGAACTTTGCCTGCCCAACGTGGCTCAGATCGATTTTGCCACGGGTTCTATCCTGGGGTACGACAGTTTGTTGTCGTTTGAAGTCACAGAAGGATTACCTGCCGGAGCTGTAGCCTTATTCTCGCCGGCTACCGTGACTCCGGGCGAATCTACCCAGTTGACTCTTGATTTTACCGACGCCAGCTACGACGGCCCCCTGACGGTAGTGGTCAGGGTATACGCCCCCGGCCTTGATACCATTGACCGGTCTGTCTATCTGGAGCTATTCGATACCGATTTCAGCCAGCTTGCGCTGCTGACCCCTGTGCAAGGGCAGCCGGGCATTGGCCTTAGCACGACTTTTGACTGGAATGACGCTGCTAATGCTTTGAGTTACGACTTCCAATTGGCCAGCAGTCCGGCCTTTGGCAATACCATTATCGAAAGCGAAGAAGGCCTGACGGTATCAACGTATACCCCCACGGTACTCTTTGAGCCCAATACGCTTTACTACTGGCGCATACGCCCTTCCAACGAATGCGGCGACGCGCCCTGGCTTGAGCCTTTTGTTTTCCATACGGTCAATTCGGTATGTCAGGAAGTAATGGCTTCCGACGTGCCTGTGGTGATACCGGGCACAGGGCCTCCGCCTACGCGGCAGTCTCAGGTGCTCGTTCCCTTCTCGGGCGTCATCAGCGACCTCAACATACCTTTGGTAGATGTGCGCTATCTGAGTGTAAATAGATTGGAGGTTCGGCTCATTTCGCCGAATAATGCCCAGTCGGTGCTCATTTATGACAAGCATTGTGGCAATACCAACCGCATCCTGATCGGCTTCGACGACGATGCGCCCAACGCCATCCTTTGCCCTCCTGACGACGGAGTTGTCTTCCGGCCCACCAACCCACTGTCGGCTTTTGTGGGCACGGCTACGGAAGGTATCTGGACGTTGGAAGTCAAAGCTACCCAGTCGGGCGGATCGGCCGGGGCTATTCAAAACTGGGGCATAGAATTTTGTGCCGACGTTACGCCTCAGAGCCCGGCCATACTGTTGAACGATACCTTGTTTGTGCAGCCTGCCGGCAGCAACCCCATTACCCGCGATCTTTTGCTGATAGAAGACCCCGATAACGACCCTACTCAGCTACAGTTTACGGTAGTGACACCTCCGGCGCATGGCGAGATATTGCTGGCCGGTAATGTGCTGGATGCCGGCGGGCAGTTTCGGCAGAACAGCATTGATGCGGGCAACCTCTACTATACGCACGACGGCAGCAATACCCAGGCCGACCGCTTCACCTTTGTGGTGCAAGACGGCACCGGCGGCTTCCTGCCGGTAGAGACGTTTGAAATCCGCATTGATGAAGACGCCATGGTCAATACCGATCCGATACCGGACGCGGGCCTCAGCTTCCGCCTCTTCCCCAACCCGGCCGGAGATTGGGCCAGACTACAAACGTCGGAGCCACTGGAAACCGATCTTCCCGTGCGCATCATCAACGCGCATGGCCAGCTCATCAGCAGCTCTGTGTTGGCCAAGGGGCAGTCGGAGTGGGCCATCAATACTACTAACTATGCCGCGGGCGTCTACTTTGTGCAGGTAGGGGCTCACAGCCGTCGATTGGTTATACAGCGGTAGTGTAGGGCGTATTCTTCGGCACGGATATGCCACCGCAATCCCGGGCATGGGCCATAGCGCCTGTGTCCGGGATTTTTTTGGGGGGCAGGTTTTTTTTTAGTTGTTTGCCCGGCTATCGCTTTGGGCGCCTCCGGGCAACTTCGCCCTTGCGCGCAGCGCCGGTATGCGCCCGGGGCAGGGATGGGAGTGGAAGTGCCGCCCCAAAGCGGCACTTGGAACGGACAGCCCGGCGCCGCCCGTGCTGCCACAGCAGCAGGGTGTTATGCGGCGGCCCCCCAAAAAGAGCGACTCCCCTCCGGATTGCGCCCCGCTTGCAACCCAATGGCTGCCCGCGTCGTTATTATGGCTACGCGCCGCGTTTGGCGCTGTTTTTAAGCCGAACACATGAGAAGGAGTTGGTTTGTGATGGCCCTGCTGGCCGGCCTGCTGGCGAGCTGCTCGCCGGGCGGAAAGCGGGCCGAGGCGCCCTTGGCTTTTTTTGACCTCAAGGGCTATATGGAAGCCGAAGTGAAAGCGCTGCAAAAGCGGCAACCCAAGGCGTATAAGTCGCTGACATTTAATGGTAAAACCGAAGAGCAGCGCCCTGGTCGCCTCGATTATGCGCAGGAGCTGGCCCTTTTTATTCAGGCCGACATCAACCGGCCGGCCTGGCGCGAGAGCTACCGCATCGACAGCGTTTCGGGGAGCGCCGGCCTGGAGGCGCTGGAGTACGAGGCCCTCAATGAAGACCTGCCTACGCGCCGCCTGCGCATCGACTTTGGCCCCGGAGGGGGGGTAAGCCGCATCTTGGTGCGGGAGCGCCACCACTCGGTGTTGGCCAACAGCGAGCGCGAGCTGGTATACCTGCCCGACGAAGGCTACCGCATCAATGCTGCCCAGCAGGGGCAGTCTGGCGACAATGTTGTGGCCATGCAAGTGACCTGGCTCAAGGCCCGTTAGTACCCGAACACTTCTTCCATGCTGAGCTCGCGCACCGGCCCAAACCCGGCCAAGTAGTCGAGGGGCACATTGCTGCGGTCGCCGAGTACGAGCAGCTTGTAGCGGCGCCCTTTGACGTAGCGCTGGTGAAAGTCGATGAGCGTTTGGGGGGCGGTGCGCTGGAGCTGCTGGTACATATCGCGCAGCAGATCGTGTTGGTAGCCAATATCCCACGAATTTTGGGCCTCCCAGTACAGGCGGCGGGGCGATATGCGGTCGCTTTCGATGCGCTGTAGCAGCGACTGCCGGGCCTGCTCGATGGCTTCTTCCACCACGGGCATATCCTCAATGATGTTCATGAGGGCGGGGAGGGCGTCGGCCACCTTATCGGGCTGGGTGCCCACGTAGGCGCGCAGGTAGTGGGCGCGGTCCTGGCGGTCGGGGCTGCTGTAATAAGCGTAAGTGCTGTAAGCTAAGCCCTTCGACTCGCGTATTTCCTGGAACACAATCGACGACAGGCCGTAGCCGAAGTATTCGTTGTAGAGATCCTGGAGGTTATGCTCTTCGAGGTTAAAGGAGGGCGTGCCTTTGGATACCAGCATGAGGTCGGTTTGTACGATGGGGAAGTGTACAAAAAGCACCTCATTGGCGTCGGTGGGGAGCTGCTCGAAGCGAGGCTTGGCCGGAGGAGGCAGCAGTTGAGCCGGGCGGCGGTGGTAGCGCAGTATGGTGTCGAGGGCGCGTTGGGCGTCGTATTGGCCATAGTAGTAGATGCGGCGCTCGTAGTTGAGCAGGTTGCGCAGGGTGTCGGCGAGCTCGGCGGGCTCAATCTGGCGCAGTTCCTCCACGCTGTAGCGGTAGGTATAGGGCGAGTTGGCGCCATAGCGGGCGTAAGTGGTCATGGCCTCGCGCAGGATGACGCTGCGGTCTTGCTTGGCGTTGGCGCGCTTGAGCAGCACGTCTTCCAAGACCAGTTCCCATACCTCGGGGTCGGGTTGCACATCGGCCAGGATGTGCTCCATGAGCTGCACGCCGGCTTCCATTGATTCTTCGAGGCCGGTAAGCGATATATGAGAGCGCTCGTCGTAGTTGAACACCTCAAAGTGCAGCCCCAGCCGGAAGAACTCCCGCTGTATGTCGGCGGCGGTCAGGCGATTAGTGCCCAAATAAGGCAGGTAACCCACGGCCAGGGCGAGCTTGCGGTCGTTGAGCTTGCCCATTTCAAAGATATAGTCGAGGCGGAAGGCTTCATTGGTGGGGTTGCGCACGTAGTGGTAGGCTAAGCCGGGCTGCAACTCCTGCTTGTGGATATCGCCCTCAAAATCGGCGAACGTAGGCGTGAGCCTGGGCGCCGGCTGGCTCAAAAACGCGCGGCCGAAGGCCGAAAGCTCGTCGCGCTGGAGTTGGATGGGCGTTATGGCGGGTTTTTCCACCTTGATGACCTTGGGGTCCTGGCCCTGTTGTTTGTGTACAGAGGCATAGCCGTTGGGGGGGCACAGCCGCTGCACATAAGCCATCACGTCGGTCTTGGTGCGCTGGCGCAGCCAGTCGTAGCGCTGCACATAGCGATCCCAGTTGATGCCCAGCACAAAGCAGTTGGTCATGGCCGCTACGCGGGCGTCGTTGTTGTCGTAGCCTTTGGCGTCGGCCAGCTTCAGGTCTTTGATGCAGGCCTCCAGGAGCCAGTCTTCCCACTCGCCGGCGGCCAGCAGTTGCATTTGTTCCAGCATCAGGGCCTCCAATTCTTCGAGCGACTGCCCCTCGCGGGGTTTGCCGAACAGGCCCAATATGCTGTAATCTTCAAAGAGCCAGGAGTAGGCCTCGGCCTCCAGCACTTTTTGCTCCTGGTTGAGGTTGAGGTCTACGAGGCCGGCCTGCTGATTGAACAGCAGATGCTGCACCAGCACCGCCATGAGGCCGTCGTCGCTGCTGCCCGGCCCCAGCCGCCAGCCCATCATCACGTAGGGCGACTCCTGCCCCCATACCTCTTTGCGCACGGGCGCGAGTATGGGGGGCTGTTCGTCGTATTGGAAGGGGGGGAAGTCGTTGGGCTGATAATCGCCAAAATAGCGCTCCGCTAAGCGCGCCACCTCCTGGGGGTCAAAATCGCCGGCCAGCACCAGCGCCATGTTATTGGGCACGTAGTAGGTGCGGAAAAACGACTCAATGAGCCGCATGGAGGGGTTTTTCAGATGCTCCGGCCGCCCGATGATGGTTTCGGTGCCGTAGCGGTGGTTGGGGAAGAGGGCCGACAGCAGCGCATGGTGCGTCTTGCGGAAGTCGTTGTCCTGCCCGATGTTAAACTCCTCGTAGACCGTCTCTAACTCGGTATGGAAGAGGCGCAGCGCTAAGTAGCGGAAGCGCTCCGACTCCAACCTGAACCAGCGTTCCAGCTCATTGGCCGGAATGTCGTTCACGTATACCGTTTGCTCAAGGCCCGTATAGGCGTTGGTATCCCGCGAGCCTAAGGCCGTCGAGAGGCGGTCGTATTCGTTGGGCGCCACAAAGGCCGTTGCCTCCTGGCTCAGCCGGTCTATATCGGCATAGATGGCCTTGCGGCGCTCGGTCTCTGTATCGGGGGTAGCGCGGTACTGCTCAAAGAGGTCGGCAATTTGCTCTAAGTAGGCGCTCTCCTTCTCCCAGTCGAGCGAGCCAATGGCGCTGGAGCCCTTAAACAGCATGTGCTCCATGTAGTGCGCCAGCCCGGTGGCATGAGCGGGGTCGTACTTGGCGCCGGCCCTAAAGGCGATGTTGGTGAACACCCGCGGTTCATTGCGGTTCACGCTCATATACAGCCTCAGTCCGTTGGGTAGTTGATGGTGCAACATCCCCATGGGATCGTTGGGCCACTGGTCAAAAGTTTTTGTCGTTTCGGTAGTCGCTTGGGTCATCCGGTCAGATTTGAAGTAAACAACGAACGGCAGTCTGTGCAAAAACCTCGATTCACGGCCATCCCTGACGCTGTCCGTACCCATTCCTGGCTATGCAAGCGTTGGTTGTAAAAACGCCAATTGAGTATTGTTTTGGCAGTAAGAGGCTGCAT